>Ga0302324_100000023_pt1 | contig 336239 bp, 300 predicted proteins | sample Palsa_T0_1_FD_201949 | JGI IMG/M metagenome (GOLD analysis project Ga0302324, IMG submission 201949) | Peat permafrost microbial communities from Stordalen Mire near Abisko, Sweden - Palsa_T0_1 | ecosystem: Environmental > Terrestrial > Soil > Palsa > Peat permafrost | place: Sweden: Abisko... | reverse complement strand
GCCACATGACGCAAAAAGCGACGAAAAACAGCCTCCGAGATTCGTGAACGAACAACATAACGGTTTCGCACGGTATAACCAGCTTAAACGATGACTTTCGTCCCGCTCAGCTAGTCATGACCCTTGGAGAAATATGAGCGCCGGAATGTGTAGGGATTGGACCGCTTACTTCGTGCGCGGCTCATTCTGAGGTGGGCACGGCTACGGAACTTATTTCTTTGGTCGCCGTTTTAGTAAGGCCATCGCGGACAAGCCGAATAGCGATAAGGTCGTCGGCTCGGGCACCGCTGGTTCAACAATAGTGAGACGCTCATTGTTAGGTGAATTCGACAAAGGATCATTCAGAATATTAATCCCGTTTGCGCGCAGAATAAAGCCGTCGTTGAGATTTAGGGTGCTGGTTCCGGGGGCAAAAGTGATAATGGAACCGCCTGATTCAAGATATATCGTGAGAACGCCTTGCGCCCCGCCGTCAATTTGCGGCCCAGAATTAGATGTCAAGACTCCGCTGCTCATGGTGATCCCGGCCGCTTCGCCGGTGAAGCTGTCGTAAGCTTGCGCTTTGGCATTCATTGCCAAGCCTGTGCCAACGCACGCAACGGCAGCGAGAATGAAGACGTTTCCCGGCTTGACTTGATTAATTATCCGATTCCCGGTTAGACCTGCACCCATACCGACCTCCTGATTCCCTAGGACGCGGCAAGCTACCCAAGCAATTCCTTGCTGTCAACAAATTTGTGAGATATCAAACAGGGCCCAGCTGATCGCTCAAATATCAAAATACATACAAAACTCATAAGGATGGGGCCGAGTGCGGATGGCATCCACTTCGTTTTCCTGCTTGTATTTGATCCAGTAGTGAATCACGTCCGTGGTAAACACATCACCTTTGAGAAGAAAATCGTGATCCGCTTCCAAGGCGGCCAAGGCGCCTTCCAATGATCCGGGGGCGGCGGAGATTTTTTCGTATTCGTCGGAACTGAGCTTGTAAATGTCCTTGTCCATCGGACTGCCGGGATGAATTTTGTTTTCGATGCCGTCGATGGCGGCCATGGTCATCGCGCTGAAGGCTAGGTACGGATTGCAACTGCTGTCGGGGCAGCGGAATTCGATGCGCTTGGTTTTGGGATTCTCGCTGTACATCGGAATGCGAATGGCGGCCGACCGGTTGCGGCTGGAATAGACGAGATTCACAGGGGCTTCGTAACCGGGGACGAGACGTTTGTAGCTGTTAGTTGTCGGATTGCACAAAGCGCACAAGGCGGCGGCGTGCTTGAGAATTCCGCCGATGGCGAAGAGGCCGAGTTCCGAGAGACCGGCATATTTGTCGCCGGCGAACAGCGGTTTGGAATCTTTCCATAAGGAAAAATGCACGTGCATGCCGGAACCGTTGTCCTGGAACAGGGGTTTGGGCATGAACGTGACGACTTTGCCGTGCCGGGCGGCGACGTTTTTGCAGACGTATTTGTAGGTCATGACATTGTCGGCCATGGTGATCAAATCCTGATACCGCATGTCGATTTCGCATTGGCCGCCGGTGGCGACTTCATGATGATGCGCCTCGACGGGGATGCCCATTTCGACGAGGGTGGCGACCATTTCCGAACGGATGTTTTGCATCGTGTCCATCGGCGGCGTGGGGAAGTAACCCTCCTTGAGCCGCACTTTGTAGCCGCGGTTGCCGACATCCTCATCGCCGCGGCCCCAGACGCCTTCCTGGCTGGAAACGTGATACTTGGCGTAGTTGATTCCCTGATCGTAAAACGCGCTGTCGAAGATGAAAAACTCCAGCTCCGGGCCAAAATAGGCGACATCGGCAATGCCCGATTTTTTCAAATACGCCTCGGTTTTGCGGGCAATGGAGCGGGGGTCGCGGGAATATTCCTTCTTGGTGATCGGATCGCGCACATCGCAGATCATCGACAACGTGGGATGGGTTAGAAACGGATCGATCTTGGCGGTGCTGGCGACGGGGAGCAGGAGCATGTCGGATTCGTTGATGGCCTGCCAGCCGCGGATGCTCGAGCCGTCAAAGCCAAAGCCGTGGCCGAAGCTTTCCGGGGTGAGTTCGCTGATGGGGCAGGTGGTGTGCTGCCAGAGGCCGGGGAAATCCATGAACCGCAAATCGATGAACTCGACCCGGCGATCCTCGCAAATCTTTAGCACGTCATGTGGCGTCATCGAACTCTCCTGCAAAGCGCTTGGCCGGTGGGAAGAATCATTGGGGCGGCCATGCTACCTTTACAACCCCTGCGGGTAAACCATTCGCCGGGCTGTCAACCGATTGCCCACGAACTATTCAGCAGCTGCGCGGGATTCATGCAGGTTTTGCGGGCGTTGACGGCGATTGACCAAATAGTGCGCAGCCATTGCCTAAAATCTCGCGTGTTTTCGGCGAATTCCAAGACCGTTGCAAAACCGAGTGCAATCTCGTCGAATAGACTTGACGAGAGCGAGGTTATTTACACACTGTTTTTGCTTTTGCGCTTCGGTCATTCGGCCACTTCGCCGTTGCATCGGGGTAGCGGTGACAATTAACCAATCAAGGAGACCCCAATGGGTTCGAACGTTCGCCAGGAGGCGATCCGAAGTATCGCCACGAGTAAGCACAAACTCGATCTCTACGACTTTAAGACAACGCACGTCAAGGACCTGTTTGGCTCTTTGGTGTTCGGTGAAAATGTGATGAAGCAAAGGCTGCCCAAGCCGATCTTCAAGAGTCTGCAGAAGACCATCAAGCATGGGGCGTCGCTCGATCCGCTCATCGCCGATGCGGTGGCGGCGGCCATGAAGGATTGGGCGATCGAACACGGGGCGACGCATTACACGCACCTGTTTCAGCCGATGACTGGCATCACCGCGGAAAAGCATGACAGCTTTGTTGCGCCCGTCGGAGATGGCACCGCCCTGGCGGAATTCAGCGGCAAGGAATTGATCAAGGGCGAACCGGACGCCTCATCCTTCCCGTCCGGCGGATTGCGGGCAACCTTCGAAGCCCGCGGTTACACGGCCTGGGACCCCACCAGCCCGGCTTACATCGCCGAGCATTCCAATGGTTCCACGCTTGTGATCCCCACTGCCTTTTTAAGCTGGACCGGCGAAGCTCTGGATAAAAAGACACCGCTGCTTCGGTCGATCGACGCTTTGTCGACTCAGGCGATTCGCATTTTGAAACTGTTCGGCAAGGGCGATGTGATGAAAGTATTCACCACCGTCGGCGCTGAGCAGGAATACTTCCTGATCGACAAGAGTTTTTATTACGCCCGTCCCGATCTGGTGACCACCGGCCGCACGCTGTTTGGTTGTCCGCCACCCAAGGGCCAGGAATTGGAAGACCAATATTTCGGCTCGATCCCGGAGCGCGTGCTGGCGTTTATGGCTGATTCGGAAGCGCAGCTTTTCAAGCTCGGCGTTCCGGTCAAAACCCGTCACAATGAAGTGGCCCCCAGTCAGTATGAAATCGCTCCGATTTTTGAGATGAGCAATCTCGCCGTCGATCACCAGAATCTGATCATGGAGGTCATGCGCAAGACCGCCGACAAGTACGGCCTGGTTTGTTTGCTGCATGAAAAGCCGTTCGCCGGCATCAACGGCTCCGGCAAGCACAACAACTGGTCCATGTCCACGGACACCGGTGAGAATCTGCTCAATCCCGGTGATAATCCGCACGATAACGCCCAGTTTCTGGTGTTCTGCGTGGCGGTGGTTCGCGCGGTCGCCAAGTATTCCGAGATTCTGCGTTTGTCGATTGCCTCGGCCAACAACGACCATCGTCTCGGCGCCAACGAAGCCCCGCCGGCGATTATCTCCATCTTCCTGGGCGATCAATTGCAGGACATTTTCGATCAGCTCGAAAAGGGTTCGGCCAAGACCAGCAAGCAAGGCGGCACATTCCAGACCGGCGTGTCAGTGCTTCCGCCGCTGCCCAAAGAAGCCGGCGATCGTAATCGCACCTCGCCGTTCGCTTTTACCGGCAACAAGTTTGAATTCCGCGCCGTCGGTTCCAGCGCCAACATCGCCGGAGCCAACACGGTGCTGAACACCATCGTGGCGGAGTCGCTGGATTTCATCGCCACGCAATTGGAAGCCGGCGTCAAGGCGGGCAAGGATCTCAACAAGGTGATTCAGGAAATCCTTCCCGGCATCGTGAAGGAGAGCAAGAAGGTTGTGTTCAACGGCAACAATTACGCTGATGAATGGCACCAGGAAGCCGCCAAGCGGAGCCTGCCGAATTTGAAGAGCACCGTCGATGTGCTGCCCGTCATCACCCGCAAGGATACGATCGATCTGTTCACCAAGTACAAGGTGTATACCGAAAAGGAATTGACCAGCCGGTTCAATATTCTCTCCGAAGCGTACGTCAAAGCGGTGGATATCGAAGCCAAGACGATGCTGATGATGGCCAAGACGCAAATCCTCCCGGCCGCCCTGCGATATCAGAAGGAAGTCGGCGAATCGATCGCCGCCGCCAAAGCCGCCGGCGCCGCCCAGCCCGCGGGCATGGAAACCTTTGGCACGGTCGTCAGTTCGCTCAACGAGCTGCAAAAAGCCATCGTTTCGCTGGAGCATCACCAGGGCCACGCCGGCGGCGACGCTTTCACTCATGCCAAGCACATGAAAGAACACGTGCTCCCCGGCATGTTGGAGCTGCGCAAAGCCGCCGATAAATTGGAAGGCATCGTTAGTGACGATCTCTGGCCATTGCCGAATTATCGGGAGATGCTGTTTATTAAGTAATCCCCTGGGTTGATAACCCGTTACAGGCTGCAAAGGGCTCCGAAGGTGACTTCGGAGCCTTTATTATTCAGCAGTATTTAACGTCCTCACGCAGCCCATCCACATCAATGGCTGATTATCCTGCATCCGGTGGACACGGCGTTGTAATGACAGGAAACCCGGAAACAGGCAAATCGTCAGATGACTGTTTCCGTGTTCCTGGCAAGATACCCCGTAGAGCAAAGTACCCAACTAAAGTTGTCAGCAGTAGGGGCATGCAAATGAACACTCCTTCCCAGACCCATACAGGTGTCGACTTCAGAACCTTTGTGGCAAGGTTCGTCTTTGATTGGAGAAGAGCGTTTGCTGTTGCACCGAAGAGCACAAGCCAGCCGCAAAACGTGGCTATGATCCAGAACGCGATTACCAATTTCCGTCTCATACGGGATAACTATTATTCTCTTGCGCAATGGTGCGAGTAGCACGTTCTACGTTCGATAATGCTTTCGCATGATTTACCAAGTCGTTCGAAGCAAAAGCAAGGGTAATGTCAGAATATTAACGCCGCGTTTTTGCATAGTGTTTAGGTTGCCAAAAATGCTGAGGGTTGGACTACCCCAGTCCCATAAATAATTTAACCACAGCAAGGCAAGCACAAACGATTAAAACCCCTTTCTTCGTACCCTTCGCGCCTTCGTGTTTCAATTGTTTTCCGCATTTTTCCCCCACCCCGCCGACCAAAGGCGTAATTGTGAGGTATGGTGTTCACACGGAGCCGCTTGGTCGGCGGCCGTTGGTTTATGGATTATGAGACGCCAGACATGATGGTGCGGGTGCAGGAGGAGGTCACGATCGTGCGCCTCAAACTGGAGGTCATCACCTCCAGCAACGATGTCGCCCGGATTACCGAATGGCTCACCAAGATTGTCGATGATGATGGCGCTCGCCGGCTGATTCTCGATTTCAAGAAAGTCCGTCAGGTGAGCAGCGCGGCGCTGGGCATGATGATATCCCTGCAAAAGCACGTGAAGGAACTTGGCGGCCGATTGGTGATTTCGCATCCGGAGCACATTGAGGAACTGCTGCGTGTCTCGCAAACGGTTCGGCTGTTTGAGCTGGCGCCGGATTCCAAGACCGCTTTCAATTTGTTGAAACCGCAATAAATCGCTTCCGAGGAGCAGACCATGTTTTCATTGACATTGCGATTGGGATTTCTGGCCGCCGCTTTGTCGGCGTTTGTTGGCAATGTTCGGGCCGATGCACCGGTCGAGCTGCGCTTTCATCCGGCCAAGGGCAGCGTGATCCATCTCAAAGCGACATTCGAGCAAAAGCTGACGGCAGGCGGCGATGCGGATGCCAAGTTGACGAATCAATCGCTGTCGCTCGGCTACACTTTTACCACGCAGGACATCGCCGCCGATGAAACGGTCACCATGAAAGTGACCTATGATTCCGTGGCGTTCCGCCAAACCAGCGCAGAAAACACGATCGAATACGATTCGCAGAAACCGCCACCCACGATTCATCCGCTGGCCAAGGCATTTGTGGCGTTGCCGGGGCAAAGCCTGGTGATTGAAGTGAAGCCCGACGGCCATGTCACCGCCGTTCGCGGCCAGCCTGAGATGATCGACGCGATTTTAACCAAGCTCGATTTGCCGGAAGGAACGGAGAAGGCTGCCGTGGAAAAAACGCTCCGCAGCCAATTCAGCGCCAAAGCCGTCAAGGATGACATGGAAACGATGCTGCTGATTTATCCCGATCATCCGGTAGCCGTCGGCGATCACTGGACGCGGCACATGGCGGTGTCGCAGGTGATTCCGATGACGCTGAATAATACTTTCACGCTCAAGGACACGGCCGGCGGCATCGCAACGCTCGATGTCAAAAGCACGCTATCGACCGATCCCACAACCGCCCCGATCAAATTGGGCACGAATGAGCTTCGATATCACCTGACCGGCGAGCAAAACGGCGAAATGAAAATCAATCTCGACGATGGCATCTGCCGCTCGGCCAACATCACACAGACTGTATCGGGAACGCTGACGATGACCGATTTAACCGATACTTCGACCACCAAGCCTACGCTGATGCCGCTGAGCATCGAAACGAAGATTACGATGGAATCGAAATAAGTCCGTGGCCCTGTGGGAACGTCACCTCGAGCCAGACGCAATTGGTCATGGTTTGAATCATCGGCTTGCGCATCTCGGCAGGCAGAAGCACCGTATCGCCTGAAACCAGTTCGACGGGTTGGGGTTGATCCTGCACCGTCAATTGGGCACGGCCGGTGAGCATGATCCAAACCACCGGCTGATCATACGGAATCGGCTCCTGCACCCCTTCGGCGAAGCGGACTTTTTCCAGGGTGAAAAACGGACAGGTGACGAGACGGGTCACGGTGGTGAAGAGCCCGGCCACGTGGGATCGCGGCGGCGATGGCTCCGATTGGCCGGAAAAATTGATGCACTGCAATGCTTCGGGCACATGCAGTTTGCGCGGCTGGCCGGTGGTGTCGTCGATGCGATTGAAGTCGAACACACGGAAGGTGGTATCGCTGGGTGTTTGCACTTCGGCGACCAGAACACCGGCTCCGAGGGCATGCACGGTGCCGCTGGGAAGGTAATGGCAATCCCCCACCTTGGCGGGAATCGCTTCGATGTGATCCATGACCGATCCGTTTTTGATGGCGGCTTCAAAAGTCTCTCGCGTGGTGCCGGGTTTTAAGCCTTTGTAAATTTTTGCCCCCGGTTCATGGGCCAAGACGTACCAGGCTTCGCTTTTCAAATGGCAATGCGGATTGGCCGAGGCGTAGGATTCATCGGGGTGTACCTGCACGGATAAATCCTGCCGCGCATCGAGAAATTTGATCAGAATCGGAAACTGCCGATGCGGGCCAATCGGAGCGACGCCGCCGTACAAGGCAGTGCCGAACTCCGCCGCTACCGAGTGCAGGGTGCGGCCGGCAAGCGCGCCATTGGAAATTTCGGCGCTGATCCAATCTTTCGATGATTCGACCACTCCAGGCGGGAAATCGAACAGCTCCCAGGCTTCGCCGATCAATTGGCCGGTGGGCAAGGATTTGCTGAGATTATGTTCCAGCCGCCGCCCGCCCCAGATTTTTTCCACGAATCGAGGGCGAAATTTCAGGGGATAAAGTGGCATAGGATTAGTGGCCGATGTATACCATGAATAGTGCCATTGTCTGTCCGTCCTACGATAGGTAGATTATACGGCAGTGATTGGCCGAGTTTCGGGTCTCTGAAAGTTGGAATCACGTTAAGAGAATCGGCCGAAGAACTCAACGGCGTAAGTGATGCCGGGAAGGACGTGAATGAAGTTTGTCGATAGCGCACCGCTGGCGGGGGGCAATGGGTCCAACGGATCGGGCAATGGCGACACGGTCGCCGGCACTCGAACCACGCCGGCTTCGGATACCCGCCTGAGCAGTGATGCGAAAACTTTCGTGCTCGACACCAACGTTTTGCTGCACAATCCGAACGCCATTTTTCTGATGGCGGACAATGAGATCATCATTCCCTTCGATGTCATCGAAGAATTGGACAAATTCAAAACCGGCAACGACGACCTGGGCCGCAACGCGCGTACGGTGATTCGGCATTTGGATCGGCTGCGTCAGGCGGGCAATCTGGCCAAGGGTGTGGCGGTGCCGGAAACGGGCGGATTGGTGCGCGTGGTGCTCCCGCAGGAACATTCGCTGTCGGGCGGTTTGTTTGTCGACTCGCCGGACAACCGCATCATCAGCATCGCTTTCAGCCTGCTTAAACAAGGCAAGCGCGTCGTCTTCATTTCCAAGGATATCGATGCGCGGATCAAGAGCGACACGCTTGGGATTCCAACGGAGGATTTTGAAGCGCAGAAGGTGGACTTTGAACGGCTGTACACCGGATGGCGTGAAGTAGTCGTGCCAACGCAGCAAATTCAGCAGCTTTTTTCCGAGAAGCAACTGAAGCTGGAAACCGATCCGCCTTTGAATTGCAACGAATTTGTGCTGCTGCGTGATGAGCAGGATCAGAATCACACCGCCCTGGCCCGCTATCACGCTGAAGGCGGCGTGCTGCACCCGGTGCGCCCTCGCCGCAGTCCATGTTTTGGCATCATGCCGCGGAATTTGCAGCAAACGATGGCGATGGATCTTCTGCTGGATGACAACGTGCGGCTGGTTTCGCTCATCGGCTCAGCCGGAACCGGCAAGACGCTGCTGGCCATCGCCGCGGGAATGACCAAAGTGCTGAAGGATCAGGTTTATCAAAAACTCCTGGTTGGGCGGCCGATCATGCCGCTCGGCCGGGACATTGGATATTTGCCCGGCGACAAAGACGAAAAATTGACCGCCTGGATGCAGCCGATTTTCGACAACATGGGTTACCTGCTTTCCAGCCGCATGCACACCGATGGAGATGCGCACGGCCAGGCCACCCTGTCGAGCGTGGAGCAAAAAATTCGCCAGCTCATGGAAAATGGCCAGGTGGTGCTGGAGCCGTTGACGTACATCCGCGGCCGGAGCATCGCGCATCAGTTTATGATTGTCGATGAGAGTCAGAATCTTACGCCGCACGAGGTGAAAACAATCGCCAGCCGGGTTGGCGAGGGAACCAAACTGGTCCTTACCGGCGACGCCAGCCAGATCGACAATCCGTATCTGGATAGCTCCAGCAACGGTTTGTCTTATCTGGTCGAGCGGTTGAAAAATAAATCGATCGTCGGCCACGTCACGCTGGGCAAGAGCGAGCGTTCTGAATTGGCGAGCCTGGTAACAGCGGAACTGTGATGGCCGATTGGCGCCCGACCGATTAAAATGTCGCCATGGAAACCGCCGACACGACCATCCAATACGACGATTTTGCGAAGCTTCATTTGCGCATTGCCACGGTGCTGGAATGCAAGGCGCATCCGAACGCCGATAAGCTGCTGCTGTTGCAAATCGATTTGGGAACCGAAAAGCGGCAAATCTGTGCGGGACTTCGGCAGTTCTATCAGCCAGAGCAATTGGTTGGAAAACAGATTGTGGTCGTGGCGAATTTGGCTCCGCGCACCATGCGCGGGGAAATCAGCCAGGGGATGCTACTTGCCGCCAGCAATGCGGATCGGTCCAGCGTGATTGTGATATCGCCGTCGCAGGCGGTCGATGTGGGTAGCAAGGTGAGTTAGACGGTGCCCCGTTCGGCTGAGCTCACGGCCGAAGCCTGCGGGGCGACCGCTACGCGAATTCGGGGATCTGGCGCAACTGTCCATCCTTCCCCACGCAGGCAATCGTCGTCGCCCCTTCGGCGAGCAATTTGCCGTCGCGCTTCAATTCATAAGCGTGATCGATCCGCACATGCGTCTGGCGAACAACGCGGGTGGTCAATTCGAGCACCTGATCATACTGAGCAGGAGCGCGGAACTTGCATTCCGCTTTCACGACAACGAAAAATACTCCCGTCCGCTCCAACTCGGCATAATTGCCCCCGAGCTTGCGCAGCAGCTCGATCCGGCCCATTTCAAAATACTGCAAATAGCGGCTGTGGTGCAGATATCCCATCGCATCCACTTCCGGATACCGAACGCGGATTTCGATCGTGTGTGAAAGTTCAGCCGGCGGCATGTTAAAAGAGTTTGCGAATTGGTGGGCCGAAAGCAACGGCTTTTGCCGGGAAATTGTTCGACGGAGCCGCGCACGAAGTAAGCGGTTCGGCCACTTTAATCACCCCACCATTTTAACCGGGAACAAATGCACCGCTTACTTCGTGCGCGGCTCTTTTTTTGGTGCCGCCGCCATGCACTCGTTGGGGGAGACTTGCAGGATATGGTTAGATAGGTAAAGATATGGTGGCCGCGAGGTTTGCGGCGACGTTGGCGGTTATTTTGCGGATGGAAAGGATCGGTTCATGATCAAGGTGAAGTCACGTGGTAATGAGACGGCGGAGCAGATGCTGCGGCGTTTTAAGAAAATGTGCGAGAAAGAGGGTCTAACGAAAGATATTAAGCGCGTGGCGTATTATGAGAAGCCTAGCGAAAAAAAGCGGCGACGGAGTCGGAAAATGGCGCCGCGGCCGCTTCGGTGAGATGTTCTTGCGCGGTTGGGGAACGCGCCGGCAAGCCGGCGGCTAAACTGGGAATGGGGAAGCCGGTGTGGGGATGGTGAAGGCGGATTTTTTTCGTTCAGCACGTTTCTACATCCGATTTTATGACTTTGAGCAATAGCTTAGCCGCTGCGACAGTCACGCCGAGTGTTTCAGCAAATCCGGCGCGCGATGCGGCGGTGCATACCGAGGGGTTAACCAAAATCTACAAGGACTTCTGGGGCCGGCCCAAGGTCGAAGCGCTGATGGATTTGAATTTGACGATCCATCGCGGCGAAGTGTTTGGATTGCTCGGGCCCAACGGCTCGGGAAAAAGCACGACCATTAAGCTGCTGCTGGGTTTGATTTTTCCGACGCATGGGCGGGCCTATTTGCTCGGCGAGCCGGCGGGCAGCGTCGAGATTAACAAGCGGATCGGATTTTTGCCGGAGGAATCTTATCTATACCGATTCCTCAACGGCGAGGAAACGCTCAAATTTTACGGCCGACTTTTCAAGATTCCGCGCCGGGAGCTGAATCGCCGGGTGCCGCAATTGCTGGATATCGTTGGCTTGGACAAGAAAAGCCGCAAGCGAAAACTGCGGGAGTATTCCAAGGGGATGGCGCGGCGTATCGGGCTGGCTCAGGCGATGATCAATGATCCGGATTTGATATTGCTCGATGAGCCGACCACGGGACTTGATCCGATCGGCACGCGGGAGATGAAGGATTTGATTCTGTCGCTGAAGAACCAGGGCAAGACGGTGCTGCTGTGCAGCCATTTGCTGGCGGATGTGCAGGATGTGTGCGATCGGATCACCATTTTGTTCCGCGGGAAAATGCAAACGCTCGGTCAGGTGAAGGATTTGCTGCAGGTGAAGGATGTAACGCAGATCGAGGCACGCGGCTTGACGGCAGCGCAGATCGAAGAGACGCGGCAGTTCATGGTCCGGTTCGGGGCGAACAACGCCCAAATCACGCATCCGACCACGACGCTGGAAGAATTATTTGTCCGTGTGGTTCAGAGCAATACTCCCGGTGCGCAGCTCGGCGGCGGCATGGGCGCGGGCGGCACACCGACGGCCTCGGGTTCGGGCAAAAACACTTAGTTGCCGCGTCAATGCTTGTGAACATGTGGCTTGCTGAGAATCATTTTTCCTCGCTGATTGCCGGACACCTGCCCTGGATATTGGCGGTTTTGATCGTAGCGATCGGTCTGCTGGCCAGCGGCACCGCCGATTTTGCGCGCCTCATTCAGGACAGGGGCTACAAGCGGGCCTGGGCGATTTCCAGCGTTTGTTTTCAGGAGTCCATTCGCAGGCGGATCTTGTGGATGATTCCGCTGGCGATCATCGGCGTGATTGTCGCCGTGCAGTTGATCAATCCGCTGGACGAGCTGGATGCGATTCGTCAAACGGTGAAATACGCGCTGTTCACCTGCGGCGCATTGGTGGTGATGGCCACGATCATTCTCGCCTGCACCAATTTGCCGCGTGAAATTGAAAATCGGGTGATTTATACGATCGTGACCAAGCCAACGACCCGGCTGGAAATCGTGCTAGGCAAGATCATCGGCTTTGCCCGGGTGTCGGGGACGATCCTGCTGATCATGGGCGTGTTCACTTTTGTGTATGCGCAGCTTCGTTCCAATCGCCTGCTGGCCAAGGCCGAAGCTCGACTGGAAACGCTCAGCTCCACCGATGCAGCGCGTCCGGCACTGGAGCATTACGCCCAACGTGGATTACTGGAGTGCAAGACGTATGTCGGACCGGCGGCGTTCAACCAATATGCCCGGATGCCCAAGCCCGGCGATTCGGTGCGATGGTTCAATGGCGCCGATCAGGCGCTGGTGATACCGTTTGATTTGCCTGACGAGCTGTTCCGCGAAGGAGATGCGCCGGGTGACAACGGCGGCCTGCGGATTGATGGGTGGATAGACTATGCCATTGCCGGCACAGCGGGTGAAACGCCTGATCGGCCAAGCGTGCAACGGACGCCGTTTGTCGGCGAAGAGCCAGATCCGGCTCAATTCGGCAGTTTCAGCTTGAAACCACAGCCGCGGCCCAATGTGCAAATCGAGGTACTGGGGAGCGATCGCTTTAATCTGATCGCGCCAACCAAATTGGTGGATCACGGAGTGGTCATGCTTTCCCGCCAGCATCCGCCGCAACTGCGGACACTTAGCACCATTCCCGCTTCGGAGCTGACGATGTTCTATCAAATGCCGCTGGAGAATCGACGGCGCATTTACCTGCACATCACGGGAGGAACAGGATTTGAATACGGCACGGGAAGGGGAATGATTCGCCTGTTCAGTCCGCGGCTCAACCGTTTTATCGATTCTCCGCCGGCTGATAATAAGCAGCCGGAGTGGCCGGAATTTCATGGCCGCGAGATGCTGGGCGCGCAACAACTCGCTTGCGGAATGGCTGGTTCTGATTTGCCGATCAGCATATTCCATTTCCGCGACGCGCCAAAGGTCAAAGGATCGGCCTATCCGCTTGAATTGCGTGTGGGCATCGAGGGGGGCGGCAGCGACATCGCATCGGGTGAAGTGCCCACCACGGCGATCATCGACGCCACCAATGTCGATACGGGCCGCGGCACCGAGCCGATTTCCTTCACCATCGAATCCTACCATACGCTTTATTTTTCCCTGCCGGCGGAACTTCTCGGCAGCAATTTTGACGTGCATCTTCGCTGCGTCGGGCCGGGGCACTATTTGCAGTTTCACAACGTCGGGCCTTCGGTAACGGGTTTGCAACTGGTAAGCAGCGCCGAGCCGTTCGTGATCGATTTGGCGAAAAGCCTGCTGATTATTTGGATGTTGTCGCTGTTGGTGGTGATCATCGCGATCTTCTGCAGCACGTTTGTTTCCTGGCCGATTGCGGTTGTGCTGACGTCGGTGTTTTTGATTGTTCATTGGGGCGCTACCGAACTGGGCGACACGAGCACGCCGGGTCTCGGTGCCCAGATGGCTCGCGATCTGCGCATCCAGGATGCGGCGACGTCCAAGGTTTTTGGCAGCGCCGTTGAGGGGTTGACATCCTTGCTCAATGGCGTGGCCAAAATCACGCCGGACATCGAGCAATTCTCGGCGATCGACGACATTGCCCGAAACGTCAGCATTCAGCCCGTTGTGTTGCTGGAATCATTGGACGTGCTGGGCGCGTTCGGCATCGCCTTAACGATGCTGGCGTACATCATTTTGGATCGCAAGGAGGTAGCGCCATGAGCATGACTGCGCCGCCTCCACCGAGCCGATCATCTTTTGCGCCCGAGCCGAGCACCGTCGTCAATCGCACGGGGAGGCGGATAACCGTTGCCGTCATGTTGGTTTCGCTTTTGGTCATGGGGTCGCTGCAGCACGGATTGCAGACCTGGCATCACAAACTGGTCCAGAACACCGGGTCGGAAGCTAAGATCAGTAATCTCGACAGCTTTTCGTTGGCGCTGCTGCTGGGCGGATTCCGCGGGCCGCTGGTGATGATGCTCTGGAGCAGCAGCGAGTCGCAGAAGCAAAACAAGGACCTGGAGGATTTCGATTCCAAGATCGAGCTGATTCGCCTGCTGCAGCCGGAGTTCGACACGGTTCACATCTTTCAGATGTGGAACAAGGCGTACAACATCAGCGTGCAGATGGCCAACAACAGCGACAAATATGCGACGATCGTCGATGCATTAGAGTATGGCTATCGGGTGAACAGTCAGCACCCCGATGACATGAACATTCTGAGTTCGATAGGGAGGATTTTCTTCGACAAATTCGGGGGAAGCCAGGAGCAGGAGTATTATACGAAGCGCGTGGAACGGGAGAGTTTTCCCGATGTGCGCCTCACTATCCCCGGCAATCGGCTGGGAGATTTGGATCATCTCCTGATGAATGGGGGGGTCAGCGACGCAGCCAAACGCAAAGCACTAACCACCCAGGCGCAGCACACAGGGGCAATCATTCTGGACAAGTTCACGTTTGATGCGCTGCATCGGGAGCTGAATGGTCCGGGTGTCAGTTACACGGCGATAATGCCGCAGGTGATGAGCGATACGGGACGCCGCATTCGGCTGGATCCGATCCTCGATTTACAGGGAAATCTGACGCCCGAGGCCGCCGCCAAACCTGAACTGGAGTTCCTGACCAAATTCCAGCCCTTCCCGTACGGCGTTCCTCCCATGGCGATCGGCTGCGCCTATTTCAAGCAGTGCCAGTTGCTCAAAGATCGGCTGCACCAGCGGAGCATCGAGCAAAGCGATCTGGTGGTCGATAATCGCCCCGCCGTGAACACGGAAAATTGGGCGGAAAAGGAATGGGGCTGGGGCCGGCGTGCGGAAATGCTGGCACTGGGCAAGGAGATTCGGAGCGGCCAGAATTATTCCGACGAGCGCGACGCCAACGAACTGCCAACGGCGCAGGTTCCACCGACCGCTCCGGTGGTGGATCGCCTGACGGCAGAGGAAGCGATTTATCATTACACGCTGATTCCCCGGATCGCCGCGGTGGCATTGGATGAATTTCGCCGGCACACGCGTAATTATCCTGGGGCTGAGATCACATTCCGCTTCCACCGGGCCACCTTGAGTGCGATGACCACCATGTGCGAGGCGGATCGGGAGTATTTGTCGGCCATGCTGATGCCGGCGACGGACAGCGGCCGCGCCGCCCTGTTGACCGCGGCGGCCAAAAACTACCGGATGACGATGTTGCAATGGGAAGCTCTTGCTCTGAAGCACGAAATGCCCGACGAGATTATCATGAAGCTGGTGCCGCGGGGAATGTTGCTCGAGGACTTTGTCAACGGCTTGTTCGCTCAATCGACGGCCGCCGTCGCCGCCTCGCCGAATGTTGGCACTCCACTGGATCTGTTGGTGGCGCAATTCACCCAACATCTCGATGCCAACCCGCGGGAAGATTTTCACCATGACGATCGAATGCAGACCCGGCGATATTTTATGAGGGCGTTCGATCGTTTGGTGGAGCTTGGCGCCGCTCCGCCGTGGCCGCAGTGATGGGGAAGATTGCCGGAGGGGCGCTTGCCTGTCATGTCGCCGTGGCCGACCGCTGGGACCGTCTTTGAGATGAGCCGCTCGTCAAAGAAATCGTCACCGACCGTTTTTGCCCCCGCACCCGATTCGGCACAGCGGCTGGAACAGTCCAAGCAATTTGCTGTCGAAGCCGCGCGGCTGGCGGCGCAGACGCATTGCCAGAATGTGGTCGTGCTGGATGTGGCCGGCCTTTCACCGGTTACGGATTTTTTCGTCATCGCCACGGGAACAAGTCCCCGGCAAATGCGAACCGTTTGCGATGAAATCGAAGAGCTCGGCCTGCAGCGTCATTTCCGGTCGCTGTCGCGCTCCGGTGATGATGGAGAACAGTGGATTTGCGTTGATTTCGTGGATGTGCTGCTGCATGTGTTCAGCGGTGAAGCTCGGCAGTATTACGATCTGGACAATTTGTGGGGTGATGCGAAAACCGTGGTGTGGCGGGAGTCGGGGGGGAGGTGTTGGGGGGAATTTCGACGGAGCCGCGCACGAAGTAAGCGGTCATCCTGAGGGATGGTCGATTAACCGCTTACTTCGTGCGCGGCTCCTTGGGGGCACTCGTGTGGGCGTTATTGCTCGAGCAACTCGATTAGGCCGTAGGTTGGATGATACATCCAGACAATTCGCCGACCGCCGAACGCTACCGCCGGTGCGGGCTCTGACCATTGTCTACACTCGTTCTGCTCAGCGTGGAGGATCGCAGTTTCCAAATGGGGAACGCTGTAGCAAAGGTGAACGAGCTTGTGCCCCTTGGCGAGGCTTACGGCTATCGGTGATTCATCGCCCGCCGGTTCGATCAATTCGACAACCGTTCCATGCAGATCGACGAACGCCACGCTGACGCACTGAATGGGATCATGGACTTTTTCAACGCCCGGCGAAGCGGCGCTGATGTCCGGAACCACCAGGCCCACGTGATGAAAGGTCGCGCCCGGGCCGAAAAGATCAAGAGGCATGAGTTTCATGGCGTCACTCCCGCAGGCAGGGCGCCGGTCTGATGTAATTGATTGAAAGCCCACTTCAGCAATGCCTGATGCACCTTCTTGGCACCGGCGAAAGTCGCATGCCGATCATCCATGAACTCGTCATCGCTGAGCAGATGGGTGAGATCGATCAGTGGAACGCCGTTGGCGGCAGCCATGCGCGGCAATCTGGTTATAAAAATCTGCTCGGCGGGTATTCCGTCGAACCAGGTCCCCGTCGGCATGATCAGCAATGACGCACGCACATGCCGGGCCTTGAGGTAATCGAGCAATCGCTGCAATTGGGCCCATTGGCTGGAGGTTTCGAGAGATTCGCCGATCTTGCTGGCGCGCTCGGCCGCAGCGTGGATCGCCGCGGCGTTTGCCTGTAGGTTTTTCACGGGGGTGATCGATCGCTCGAGCCGGATGGCAAAGCTCCGCCATTGGTTGCGCCGAATGAGGAGCGATCGCTCCCATGGGCTCATCGGCGGCAGGCTGACGCCTTGCTTGGGATCGTATTGAAAAAGTCCCGAGCCATTTAGATAAGCGGGGAAAAAATCACCGGCGCCGCCGAATTGCGCTGTAGTGTCGAGCATATCCTTGTAGTTCAGGCCGATCAGCACCGCCGTCTTGTCGCCGCCGGCGCGCAGCCAACCTTCGTGATCTGTCAGATACTGGACGAATTGAAGCATCTCCAGCGCATCGGCGCCGGGGAAACCATAGTTGTGAATCAATTTGCGCGGCTCTGTGGGCAGATCACCGAACTCTGCGCAGAAGACGACATTGGACGATCCCATCACATACGCCCCGCCGCGCGAATAATCGGCGTGGGGCAGCTCGTCGAGCATAAGCGTCTCGAAGAAATCGCCGTAGTTTCTGGTGCGTAAGAAAGCGCGATTTTGCCGCTCGTACTCGACCGCCGCCCGATCATCCAGCCAGATGGCCAGCCGCTGCGAGCGCGCAGCGACATCCATTGCCGCGCAAAGCATTCCGCACACCGCCAGCAGGAGCAGCGACACCGTACAATGCGTGCGATCCGTGTCCGGCATTCTTAAAATCCTTCGTACACCAGAATGCTGTTACCCGATCCGATGAGCACCCAGGATGCCGCCAGCGCCAATGCCAGCACCAGGATCAACATGATCCGCGGATGTTTCCGCATAACCACATCGAAGAATTTTGGGAGGAAGGAATTCATGCTTATTCACATGCGATGTTTGATCGCATGCCCAAAATTGTGCAGTATTGCCATCGCCGTTGCGACATTCTGCGGGAAAAAAAGCATCGTGAACGCCACGAAGTTCAGAGTCAATACGATGGCTGCAAATCGCACGGTGCGCGACGCCATGTAAGCCTTGAGACCTTTGCGGCCACTGCGCCAAATAATCAGATTCTCCCACATTTTACCCGCACAGATGCCGAGCCCGTGCAGCAGACCGAACACGAGGAAATTCATGGAATTCCCGTGCCATAATCCGGCGATCACAAACGCCACCAGATAGCAGGGATAGACCAGTAAATGGGCTTGCCGGCTCCAGTGTGTGGCGAGCGATTTGTACATCGGCGTAAACAGGTAATCACGAACCCAGAATCCGAGCGATTGATGAAATCGGGTCCAGTAGTCGCTGACATTGCGGGACAAATAGGGCTGGTCGAAATTCTCGGGCATTTTGATGGCAACCAGCGCGGCCGCGGCGATCACGATGTCGCAGTATCCGGAGAAGTTGAAATACAGGAAGACCAAATACCCGTAGAAAACGACGGCGAAGCGCGACAGCAAGCTTACCTGTGAAAGCGAAAGCAAGCTGCCGGGATGCAGGAACATCGACCGCTGTGCTTGATAGTTGTCCCAAAAATAAGGCGAGATCGCCGACACTTTCACCACGCCGATGAAAATGCGGAAATAAGCCCGGAGCACTTCGTGCCGCTCCAGCAGCAACGGTTGCATGCTGCGCCATTGGCCTCCGAAATCCTCAAACCGCTGGATCGGACCGGAAATAAAGCCGAAAAGGTTGAACTGATAATTCAGATACGACCCGAGCGAGAACTCCGGGATTTGCTGCTGCATGACATCGACCAGAAAGTGAATCTGCCGGAAGAGCATGTAGCTCAAGCCGACGGCGACGATCGGGTGCTCCATGATCCGCTGGGGCAGCAGCACACTGATCAGCTCATATTTTTTCAGCACCATGAAGACGGCGACGAGCAAAGCCGTGTAAATCGCAAAAATGGCGGAGTATGGCCGACGCCACAGCACCCGCCCCGCCGCATATCCGCTGAGCGCAAACAGGATCAATGCCAAGCGCGACCAACCGTTGGGCAACGTGAACCAGACGAATGCCAGATTGCAGCAGCTCAATAAGATGCGACGCCACGCCGCCGATGGAAGGGCGTGAAAAACAGCCACCAGCAGAAAAAGCCCCAGCAGGAACTCGAGGCTCGGAATGCTCAAGCGCCGGCCCCCGTTTTTTTGGCGATCATAGCAATCAACGTGCCGATGTTTTGGCCGTGCGCCTTGATATTGGCCAATTCCGCGGCGGCGAACCTGATCTTGAACCGCTTTTCAACGGCGATCATCAGATTGATGGTCATCATCGAATCCCATCCCTCGATATCGGCAGCGGTCATCTCATCGCGCAGCGTGATCTCGTCATCGCCGAACACCTGCCGAAACACCGCCTGCAACTCGCTGCGAATCTCAGCCTCGGTCATGATGCTTCCTTCACGTCAATGAATGTCTCAAAAGGATCCCGGCCCGCCAACTTTAGTTCGTAGGCGCAAACGCCGTCCGGCGATACACCGATGCTTTGGAAGCCCAGCGTGGGATAATGATCTTTCACCAGCGCATTTTTCGCCGTCGGAATATACTTGCCACGCACCATTTTCACTCTGCGCTTTTTGGCTTCAGTACACAGGAGATTCAGCAGCGTATGCTCAACATTCCTCTTGAGCACCCGGCAACTCATGAGCCAGGTGTCGATCTCCAGCACATCGCCATTTACCTTGGCGAGCAGTACGCTGATTAATCCGTTGTCACCGAAACGGTCTGCGAGCGATACGGTGAGCGTGATCCAGTCGGGATTTTTGGCGATCGCCATGACTTCAGCGGTAGTGCGGCGAATGGTGGTCAGGTTGAATTGATTGGACTTGTTGATCAGTTGCGTGCTGCGCTCGAGGGTGAAGTCGGTTATCGGCCCGATTTTGGCAACCATTTGCAGCGATTTGAGGAATTCGTCGAGATTCTCCGCGGAGGTCTCAATCGCCTGCCGCTCGGCGTTTGCCTGGTACATTTCAGTGCGCTGTAAATCCTCATTTCCCAGCCCCACCACCTGAAAATATCGCCCCTGCTCGATCGCCCGGATGAAATCGAGCGGATCGGTGGATACTTCCGGCACCGTCACTTCCGACACCAGTCGGCGAATGATCGAACGCTCCGCCGGGTTGTCGTCGATGAACACAAGCGAATTAATGCCGATGTTCAACTGCTGGGCGATGGTGCGGATGTTCGCCGCTTTATCGTTCCAATTGGCGGTGAAGCAGGAAATGTCGCTCAGCCGAAGCGCCATCTCCGGATGCTTCTCGAACGCTTCACGGGCAATCGAATCGGTGTTCTTGCTGCAGACCGCCAGGATTACCCCGCGCTGGCGGAGTTTCAGGCAGTATTTCTGGAAGGCAAGAAACGATTCGCCCTCACTGTCGCCTTGGCCCAGATGGATGCCGCCCAGCTCGTCATCGCCGATCACGCCGCCCCAAAGCGTGTTATCCAAGTCGAGCACGAGGCATTTCTTGGACAAGCCCATTTGCGCGAGCAATACGGATGCAACGCTGTGGGCATATTCCACCAGGCACTCCGGCGCGCAGGGCAACTTGGCGTGCTGGAAATAACGTTCATCGTTCCACGTTCGCCGCCCCACTTCCGCCGCCAGGGCATCTAGATCATGGATGGTCACGAAGGGCGGTGCTGATTCGGCCAGTGAATGATTGACATGCTCGACAAACCGCCCCATCGACGCTGAATACCGCATTTCGTGGTTGCCGAGTTGCCGCCACGCAGGCCGGTCGAAATTATTCTGCACCACCTGGCAGCCGAGACGATCGTGCAATGTCCGCCAGAGCGCGAGCCACTGGCCGTGTTCCGCCGCTGCCTTCTGATTGACCGCCGCGGCGTCTTCGTTGATGGCCGGCAGGTGCGTCAGATCCCGCCATGTTGTCGCAATGAACACCGTCTTGGGCTTGAACTCGTATAACGCCGACCCCGCATCCAGAATCTCCTGCCGCATGACGCCGTAATCCGCCTCATACAGCGCCAGATCCACCCCACCGGCGAAGAGGAACAACTCGACCATCTCAACCAGGTTTGTACTCGTGAAGCTGGCCAGCACCGCCAGCCGCAAATGATGGGCGGATGGGGCAACCTTCCCGCGCAGCCGCTTGTACATTCGCCAAAGCGATTGCATGGAGGTGTAGTCGCGCGTCGGCAGCGTTGCTTTGCGCAGAACCGCAGCGGCTTCTTCCAATCGACCCGCATCGATGAACTGCTTGATCCCACGCCCCAGCGCCACAAACGCGGTGGAATTAGTGTCCGGCGCAAGGCAAGGTTCCAGCAGCGCCTCGAGCAACGCTCCGTCCCCGGTCTGTGATCCTGAAACGATGCTCACCTTCGCCCTCTGTGCCGCACGGGGCAATTCATGTCTGTTGATTGCACATTAAAGGAGGTATTCCGGGTCGTCAAACCGGATTTCACCGCTTACTTCGTGCGCGGCTCTTGGGGGCTCTCGGATTCGGTTAAGCCTTGGCCGCGGGTGGTTTCGCTGCGTCCTGCACACGTGTCAGCTCCGTTTCAATATCGCCGGGAAGCACCCAGGTCCACGAAATTGTCTGGGCCGCGGCGAGCATGGCCTGGTTCACCTCGGCCAACTGCTTTTCCAAGTCCTGGACCTGCGAGCGGATTCGCCGCACGGCTGCGATCTGCGCTTGATCGGTGAGCGGGGACGTCAAAGGCGCATCCATGCCCAATAGGCGCTGCGCATCCTCCGCGACCTGGGCCACAAACCGGTTCACCATTGGTTCGACCCGCTTGGCCGCTTCGAGCATATCGGACGTCATTTTTTCAAACATGCAGCCTCCGGGTCGCTTCATGATAAGTGTAACACCTACGCCCCTCTGGCGAGATGCGCGAAATGGGTGGAGCAGTCAATTTTCGGATCGGGCCTTGCCGCACCCCATTTCAGGCCGCCGAGGATTTCGCTGTTGATTTCAGAAGCCTGTTCAAGGATAATCACCGGTCCGTTCACTGGGCTGTTCGACAATTGCGTGAGGGTTTCAGCATGGCATGTCTGCGCCGTGGCCGCGGTTTAGCGTCTTGGACCAACTTTATTGTGCCAGCTGCTTGCGCGGGGGCAGCGTGTTATGTATTTCCAATCGGCGCTCGCGCCGATCAAATTGGCCTAAGTGAACTGCAAGCCATCCAGCCGGGCCTCAATGGCAGCGGCATTCGAGTGGCTCAGGTCGAGGGCCCGGAAACTAACGGGAGCAATCCGCCTGATTTTGAAGTGAATCCATCGGCCTCGAACGTCAACCAACCAGCTTCGCTGTTCACTTATTATTCCACCAACGGCATCACCACAACTTTCAACGACGGGGTTGTCGGCGCTCTCTCTTATCACGCCAACGATGTGGCTTCGCAGTTTTACGGCACTCAGTTCGGCGTGGCCACGAACGTCAGCCACGTGGACAATTACGAAGCCAGCTATTTCATCAGCACGGTGATCGCCGGGGCCGGGACGATGGCGGCCCAGGTAATCAATTCGAGCTTTGCCATTACGGACAGCCAGGATAATCCGATTCAGGATCCGACCACCGATCAAGAGTTCGATAATTACGCGGCGAATAATCCGACGAAGATTTTTGTGGCGGCGGCGGGCGACGGCGGCCCACCGATTTCTCCAGCCACGATGTACAACGGCATCGCGGTGGGTGCTTACGGCGGCGCTACGGCCACGGGGCCGACAACGATTGGTGGCCGCTCCAAGCCGGATATTGTTGCTCCTCAGACGGCGACCAGTTTTGCCTCGCCTCTGGTGGCTGGCGCTGCGGCGATTCTAGTGCAGGCGGGTGCGGCCGGCGATGGCGGCGTGGGCACGATCAGCAGCTCGCAGGATTTTCGCACGGTTAAGGCATTGCTTCTCAACGGAGCGGTGAAGCCCGCGGGATGGACGCACAGCGCGATGATGCCGCTTGATCCGTCGAACGGCGCCGGCATTTTGAATATTTATAATTCCTACGAATTGCTCGCCGCCGGACGGCAGACGCCGACGACTTCGACCATCACCCCCAGCACCGGCGGCAATTACACGCCGGCCACCAATATCGCCAGTTTTAAGCCAAGCTCCGGCTGGGATTTCAATACCATCACCAACACGGCCATCACGGATACCATCAACCATTATTACTTCAACCTGACGAGCGCCTCGACAGCGACGGCGACGATAGACTGGGAATTGCAGGCGAATCAGACCACGCTGAATAATCTCGATTTGCTGCTTTACAACGTCGCCAGCGGCACGATGGTGGCCGAGAGCGACAGCCTGGTGGATAACGTGGAGCAGGTATATCTCGCCTCGCTTCCGGCGGGTGAATATGACCTGGAAGTCGTGAAGCGCGGCAACTCGGGTACCAACACGAGTTTTCTGGATGCCAGTGAAACGTATGGGCTGGCGTACAGCTTTGCCCAAACACCAGAGCCGACATCATTCATCAGCGTGGCCGGTGGGGCGATGGTTCTGCTGGCCCGGAAACGACGCCGGCGTCCGATCGGATGAATTGCCGACGGTGATGATCGGAGTTTGATCCCTTTCCACCGTGCCCCTGCGGGGCGACCGCTCCGCGGTGTGTCTGAGCATCACAGTTTACTATTTAGGCATTGGCTGCCGCTTCGACCCCGGGTTGGTCGAGATAGAGCATTTCCGTTTCGGGTGAAAATCCAAACAGCTCCGCATAGCGGCCCCAGCCCACGACCGTCGCAAACATCGCCTCGGGATCCTGCGTGGGCAGCCGCATGGCGAATTCCTCCGTCACCACATCCTGCGGCAACTGCTTGCCGGGCGCTTGCTGCAACATTTCCAGCACCGCGCGGAACGTGCTCAGGGTGCGCAGCTGCTTATTGAGGATTTGTTTGCGACCGTTGACGTCAGCGTCGAGGAATTGGTTGCCGATGTCGGTCAGCATCACGGTGTTTTTGGGCGTGTCGAGAAAATCGAGCATCTCGCCGCCTTTGATAACGGCCAAGGTATGGCCGAAATCGTAATCGGTGATTTGATCCAGGCCGAATATATCCATGCATCCGCCACGATCGCGCAGAATTTCCATAAGGCCAAAGATTTCACCGACATTCACCCGTGGCAACGGCTGCGGCACGGCCATATCCTGAGCGCTCGATGCGGCGACGGCCGGCTCATCGGGCAGATGCTCACGCACAATCACATCGTGAATCCGCTGCACCATGGCCAGGAAAGCAGGGGATTGATAATCGCGCGGATGGGGAATCGTGTTGGTGATGATCTGGCGGATGTGGCCGGGCCGGCTTCCCATCACGATGATTTTGTTGGCCAGAAAAACGGCTTCCTGGATGATGTGTGTGATCATCAAAACACTTTTGATCGGCGGCACCTCGCCATGGCCCTGGCGGATGCCACCCTCGGCCAGTAGGCGGTACACTTCGCTGCGCAGACTCTCGGCGGTGAACACATCGAGGGCGCTGAACGGTTCATCCATGCAAAGCAATTCCGGCCCCCGGGCCAAAGCACGGGCAAAGCCCACGCGCTGCTTCATGCCGCCGGATAGTTCCTTCGGATATGCCTCTTCGTATCCCTCCAGCCCCACCATATCGATGCACCGAGCCACACGCTGCGAGGCGGGCTCGGGGCTTAGTCCCAGTCCGTTGAGCGCAACCTGGATATTTTCGCGGACCGTGAGCCAGGGATACAGGGCGAAGTTCTGAAAGACGATGGAAATGCCGGGATGAATTCCGTGCAGCGGCTCGCCGTGCGCAAGCACCTCTCCGCTGGTGGCCTGAACCAATCCGACCATGGTGCGCAGCAACGTGCTTTTACCGCAGCCGCTTGGACCGAGAATCGCCACCACTTCTCCAGCGCCGATGGCCAGGGAAATGTCCTTGATCGCCAGCGTATCCTGCGCTCCGCCGTAGGAAACGGAAACATTGCGAATCTCACAAATTGGTGCGCCATTTTCAGCCATGAGGTCAGGTCCTGTGGATTAGGTGTTAAGGCTGTAGCGATCTTCGGCCAATCGATACAGCCGCTTCCAAAAGATGCGGTTGACGATGACTACGAATATGGCCATGAGCACGATGCTGGCGGTCAGCAGCGGGAAATTGGCGTCGGCCGTGGCCTGGCTGATGATTGAACCCAAGCCAAATGCCACGAGCGGTTGACTGTTCTGTCCCACCTGGACATATTCCGAAACAATCGTCGCATTCCATGCCCCGCCCGCCGCGGTGATCAGGCCGGTCACCAGATACGGAAAAACGCACGGAACATACAGACGGGTCCATTTCTGCCATCTGCTCATGGCGTAAACATGGGCCGCCTCTTTCAAATCGGCGGGGATGGCCGTCGCGCCGGCGATCACGTTGAACAGAATGTACCACTGCGTACCCATCAGCATGAGCACGACGCAGCCGGTGGTAAACGGAATATGCCAGGCCACGATCGCCAAAGTCACCAGGGGAAATAGCATTGGGGCTGGAAAACTCGCCACCACTTGAATAATAGGCTGCATCCGCTGCGACCATTTGGGCGACAGGCCGATGAGAACTCCGACCGGCAGCGCCCACATCGCCCCGATCAACACCGCGGCGGATGTTCTAGCGAAAGAGGCCAGCAACGCCAGCGAAACGCGCAACCAATCATGCCCTGACAGGCGAATCAGCAAATGCAGCAGTTTCCATGCGCCCGCCGCCGCCCCCACAACAAGCAGGCAGACGATGAGCCAGTTGATGACGGAAAAATATTTCTTCCTGGCAGCGGATGCTTTTTCGATGGACTGAACCGATTCAACAAGTTTCTTCGGCTGACGATTTCGCTTGGATACCAGTCGCTTTTCCCGCCGCGCCCATAGGCTGCCGATCCAATTCCAGAAAGCTGACATCTGCAGCAGATTCAGCACCCAGGACTGCGGCTTATCCGCTTCGGAAGTATCTTCAAGTTTGAAGCGCTGGCTCCAGACCACGATGGGCCGCCAGAACAGTTGATCGACCGCGACAATCATGATGATCATGGCGATTACCGCGCCCAGAATCGGCCGGTAGGTTGCCCACACATGCGGATCAAATTCGCTGGTGGCCTGGCTCATGTAAGAACCGAGGCCGGGCAGCCGGAAATCACGGCCCGGACCGAGGGTGAACGCTTCTTCAATGCTGAGCAGAAACCAACCGCCCGCCATGGACATCATGGAATTCCACACCAGGCCGATCATGGAAGCCGGCACTTCCAACAGCTTAAAAATCTGCCAACCGCTCAGACGATTAACGGCGGCCACTTCGCGCAAAGCGGAGGGAATTCCGCGCACGCTGCCGTGGTAGCTGAACGTCATGTTCCAGACCTGAGCGGTGAAAATCATCACTACGCAGGCGATTTCCAATCCAATTTGCCGCGTAGGAAACAGCAGGACCATGGCCATCACCACGCCCGGCAAGAATCCGAGCACGGGAATCGACTGCAGCACGTCCAAGGCCGGCAGCATGATTTTTTCCGCACGGTGGTTGTGGGCGGCGATGGTGCCGTAAATCAACGTGAATACCAGTGACAATGCGTAGGCGGCGAATCCCCGAGACAAGCTGAACAGCGTGTATTTTGGCAGCGACGATAACAAGAGGCTGATATGGACGGTCGCGGTGTAAGGCTTGCTGACTTGCTGTGTGTAGCTGAGCATCGCGCCGAGCAGGGCACCGATCCCGAGGAGCACAAGCAAATCGATGCCGAGCTTGCCGGGCTTTCGCAGGGCCTCGCGGACTCTGCGCGTGTAAAAGACGACTAATGCCACGAACCGATCTCCGATTCCCGAATGTTGCCCCGATCCGCGAGGCTTGCCCGACCATTATCGGCCAGCGCAAAGGAATCACGCAAGGAGAGTTGCGGACCGCTTACTTCGTGCGCGGCTCATTGAGTTTTTAATCGGGGCTCGGCGGAGGAATGGTGCGCGTGGCCATTGCCATTTTTCGATCTGCCATTGGGGCTGGCGGGTATTGCCGAGATGTGGCGGCCGAGGGAAATATTTTCGACGCCGCGCACTTGCGGATTGGGATAGGTCCAAATTTCCCCAGCGTGCTCGCCTTTGCCGATAATCACCGTCCACCATAAATCGAAGTCGGGTCCGTAATCGATGACCATGACAGCGATGCCCTCGCCGCGCGGTGTTTGCATCGGAATCGGCGGATTCAACTGTAACATGCTCTGCATAAGGGTTCCTCGCTGGGTAGTGAGCAAACCTAATGCCTTGACCGAAATGCCGATGCGGCCGTGTTTTGTGTGGCAGCCGCGACAGTTTGCCTTAGCCTGTCGCATCCGTTCCAATCCCGCCATGGCGATCGATCGATCTCCCTCCCCAGCACTGATGTATGCGCCCAGCGATCACCGCACGCAGTTTCGTTGGGTGATTTGCGCACTGCTTTTTTTCGGCACAACGCTGAATTATGTGGATCGGCAGGTGCTGGGAATGCTCGGCCCGCGCCTGCAAGCCGAGTTGAAAATCAGCGATAACAGCTTTGGAAAAATCAACGGGGCATTTGCGATCGCCTATGCGGTGGGACAGCTTTTTGCCGGTCGCTGGTTGGATAAGGTAGGCACGCGCATCGGCTACACGGTTTCCTTGCTGCTTTGGAGCGTGACATCAATGGCCCACGCCTTGGTTCGCACGGCACTGGGGTTCGGCGTCGCCCGTGCCGTGCTGGGGATCGTGGAATCGCCCTGTTATCCGGCGAATAACAAGATCGCCGCGGAGTGGTTTCCGCAGCGCGAGCGGTCGACGGTCATGGGATTCGTCAATGCGGGCGCCAATTGCGGAGTGGTTGTTGCCGCGGTGATGGCAGCTTACATGATGAACCGCCAGTTCGGCTGGCGCGCGACGTTCATCGGCACGGGGGCGCTCGGTTTTTTCTGGTTGCTCTTTTGGATTCCGCTTTACCGCCGGCCTGCGGAACACCCGCGGGTTTCTCCGGCAGAATTGGCGCACATCAACAGCGATGCCGCCGAAGCGCCCGGAAAAATGCGCTGGCTGCACTTGATGGTTCTGCCGCAAACCTGGTCCTTTGCCGCCAGCAAATTCATCACCGACGCCATCTGGTTTTTTTTTATCGTCTGGACCGCCAAATTCTTCGCCGCCCGGCATCAGATGGACATCAAACATCTCGGCGTGCCGTTCCTGGTCATTTATTCCATGGCCGATCTGGGCAGCATTTTTGGCGGTTGGATTGCCTCGGCATTTATTCGCCGGGGCTTGACGGTTAACCGGGCCCGTAAACTCGCCATGCTGATTTGTATTTCCTGCATTATTCCGGTGTGCTTCGCCACCATTGTGCCCGGGCATTGGCAAGCCATCGTGCTACTGGGAATGGCCACCGCCGGCCATCAGGGTTTTTCGGCCAACCAATATGCGATTGTCACCGACATGTTTCCGCGCCGCGCGGTTGGATCGGTCTCCGGATTCGGCGGCTTTGTCGGGTACATCGGTGCCAGTCTGTATTCGTGGCTTTGCGGCGGGATGCTCGAACATAACGGCCACAATTACACGCCGCTCATGATTATCGCCGGCACCGGATATCTTGTGGCGTTTATGATTATTCAGGGATTCGCGCCGCGGTTGGAGCCGGCGGATTTGACCGATGATAATTCTGGGGCTGATCATGCAGGCTGAAGCCTGCGCGCCGGTGAAAGACGGATTTTCGATGAATGAACCTGACGCATCGCAGCGCGGCCGGCATGAGGTTTTTGATCCGCATCTGGAGCGGCGATGGCGCGTTCGTCTGCTGCATCTCGGCGACAGGCTGATTTCTCGAATATATCACCACTTAACCGTGCTTACTCCGCAGCGGTTGCCGAGCGACGGGCCGGCGATTCTCATTTGCAATCACACCAGCGGGCTCGATCCGCTGTTGATTCAATCCGTCTGCAAGCGGGTGGTCATTTGGATGATGGCCAAGGAATATTACGACATCGGCCCGCTGACGCCGATTTTTCGAACGTTGCAGATTATTCCGGTCGATCGCGCGGCTCGTGACACTTCGGCGGTGCGCTCGGCAATGCGGGCGCTGCAGGCGGGGTGCGTGCTGGGGATGTTTCCCGAAGGCCGGATCGAAACCGCGCGGGAATTATTGCCCTTTCAGCCGGGCGTTGCGCAGATGGCCATCAAAACAGGTGTGCCGGTTTATCCTGCGTTTTTGGACGGTACGCAGCATGGAACGGACGGCATGGTCGCGGCGTTCGCACGTCGGCAGGAAGCGACACTTCGATTTGGACCACCGCTTAAATTTAATCGCCGGGCCAATGTGGAGATCGCGACGAATCAGTTGCGGGATGCGGTGTGGGTGCTGCGGAGCGCTAGGTTTAAATAGCCGGTGCCCCTGCGGGGCGACCGCTACGCGGTGCGATTTTGAACTGGGGATTTTTGTTTAATCCGCGCTGGCACGGGTGTGGGCGGGGATGGGCTGGCTTGGTGTGGGGGCCGATAGGGCGGCCTTGCTATTGGGCGGGGGTTTGACCACGGCGGCCGGAGCTGCGGCAACTGCGCCGGTCATGCTTTGCGGATGCACATTAGATTTGTGGGCTGCGGCGAATCGGAAGCTGGGCATCGTGGTCGGCGAGAGCTTGATGCCGGCCTTTTCCAATAGTTCGCTGCCCTGGCCCATTTGCAGGCGAAGCACATCGTCTCCCGAAGCAACGCCGCTGATGAGTTGAGCGAATGTTTCGGTGGTATCGCCCAGAGCAACACGGATCGGCTTGACGCCGCTGGCGGTTTTGGCGAAGACGAAATTGTCGCTGCCGGCGGAGTAAATGCTGTCCAGCGGAACCGCGGTGACGCTGTTGAGATGCTCGCAGAAAATCTCGACCTTCACGCTTTCGGAAGGCTTGAGGCCCTGGGGAACCCAATCGAGGGTGATATCGACGGGATATTCCTTCAAATCAGGATTGATCCAGCGCTGACTCATGTCGGCGATCGGACTGATGTGCGAAACCCAGCCGGTGACATCGACAGTGCGGTTGGCCTGGGGGATGTGGACAATCGCCCGCATCGGGGCGTTTTCATCGATAAAAATCCGGCCGCGCTGCGCTTCGGGAATGCGGACATCCGCTTTCATGCTCGTGGTATCAGGCAGACGAATCAGAAGCTGCTTGTCACGCACCTGCGCCCCTTCGGCGATCGGCGCCTGCGCGTTGCGGTCCAGACTCGAAGAATAAATCACAAACCCCGAAGCCGGCGCTTTGATCGTGCAGCTATCGAACTGAACCTTGGCATCGTCGAATTGCTGCTGGAGCAATTTCACCTGCTGCTGCGCCGAGGCGGTCATGGCGTGATACTGGCGGAGCGTCGCCGAGTTTTCGCCCTTGGTGTGGTCGAGGCGCTGCATAGCCTGTGACAGCGCGCTTTGGAAATTCGTTTCGTCCTTTTTGTGTTGATACGTGAGCAGAAGCTGGAGTGCGGTTCGAGCTTTATCCCGTGCGTTGGCGGATGTCGTCACATCCAGTTCCGCTTTTTTCACGTCGGACGGTGTAACGAAACCTTTGGCAAACAGGGCCATGGTGTTATTCAAATCGTCCTGCTTGTTGGCCAGCGCTTCTTCGGCTGCTTTCAACTCGGTTTGCGCATCCAACTTCGCCTGGGGGAAAGTGCCCTTTTCGTAGGCTTCGACATCGAGTTGGGCCAATTCCACGGTGGTCTGGGCGGCTTCGAGACCGGATTGATTCTTGCTCGCTTGAATTTGCTCGAGCTGTTCTGCGGTGACCAGATTTGCCTGGTTGGTGTCGAGCGCAACTTTCAGATCATCGAGCTTGTGCTTGATCGTGGAAGAATCGAGCGTGACCAGCACGTCGCCGTTTTTCACATTCGTGCCTTCGGGAACCACATAGGTGATGGTGTTCATGCCTTCAACATGGCAGGAAATATCGGTGTTGTTGATGGCTTCAAGCTCGCCATCCTTGGCAATCTTCACATCCAGATCCATCGGAGCCACGGTGTAGAACGTGTTGGCCGAGAACGATCCGTGCCCTGCCGGCCGCACGACCCACCACCAATACGCTCCGCCGGCCAAGCCCAAGGCGAGCAACGGCATGCCGATCCAGCGCACCAATGAAAATGACACAACCGATTTGGGAGCTGATGAATTCACTGAAATCTCGTTGTATAAGCCCGTTGGTTCAAACTCACCCTAGCCGAGTTTGCCAAATCCCCGTACGTCCCGTATCTGCAATACACCGGTAACGGCCCGGCGTTAAGGTAACTTTTTGGCGTTATCCAGTTCGTATTCTGTTCGCACCGCCGTATTGCCCTTGTCATGGCCCGCACCGGCCTCACGATCCATGGCATAACCGAGCGTTCCGGCTTCGGGATCGAGCCGCAAAGTGCCCGTGCTGTTCAAATATCGCAGCACCGCGACCTGATAATTGGAAAGCGCCACTTCGTAACTGTCCTCGGCACTGAGCAGCGATTGCTGCGCTTCGACCACATCGCGGGAATCGGCTGCTCCGAGCTTCAGCAACTCGTAGGAATATTCGAGGCGGCGCTGGGCCAAGTCGATATTGCGGCGCTGAATCGCCAAAGCCGTGGTGGCTGAGAAAATGGTCCGAACCGCACTGCGAACATCGACGATCACCTGATCGCGCTGGTTTTGATAGTTTCGGTCAGCCTGCTCCAGAAATATGAGTGATCGGCGATATTGATTGCGCTCCGCCAGCCTATCCACCGGCAGATCGATGGTAATTCCACCCCCGTAGCTTTTGGCGCTGTAGTCGGGCCGAATCTCCGGCAGGCTCGGATCATTTCCCAGGCCGACATTGAAATTCAAATTCGCATCCGGCAGCAAACCGTTTTTGGCGATCCCGACTTGCCGGCGGGCGTCGTCAATTTGATCCTCGGCGGTTTTCAAATCGAGCCGATAGCGCATGGCCAAATCTTCTGAGGAAATGTTCGTCAAATCGGGCGAGGCCACATCGAGTTCTTCCGGAGCGGCGTCCAGATTTTCATCGATCGGCATTCCGAGCTGCTGTTTGAATTGATCCAGCGCAGCTTGATATGCTTCCTGCGCGCTGACTAAATCGCTTTCGGCAAATAATTGCGCCTGCAATGCTCGCTGCACGCCCAGGAAATTGATGCGGCCGGCTCCGTACAGGGCCTGCGTTTGCTCGGTGAGAATCAGCAGATTGCTGTAATTGACCCGGCGGTTGATCACGCCCTTTTGTGCGGCGATGAGTCCGAAATATTGCGTCGCCACGTTCAGGGCATACGCCCGGCGGAAAGTTTCAAAGCCGCGCACCTGATAAATCAACGTCCGTTCGCTTGCAATCAACGGCTCCAGGTTGATCATTCCCGCCCCACGGAGCAGTGGAATGCTGCCGCTGAGGGCCAGCTCCGCCGCTTGGCCGTTTTCCAGTTGGCCGCTAAGCGTGTCGACAAAACTGACTAGCGTTTGCGCGACGATCTGACCGCCGTAAGGAAGCTGCTGTTTGAATCCGGCGCTGCCGGTGGCGGTGATAGCAGCCTGATAACGCGGATCATATTCCAGATTGCGAAAACCGTTGAATTGCCCGTTCATGGTGGCAAACGGCTGCGGCTCAAACAAATGCCGCTGCAGCGTCACATCCAGCGCAGCCAGATACAGCGTTTCCATTTCCGTCTGGTAGTCGCGCCCGTGCTGCACGGCGTAACGAATGGAATCGAACAATCCCAATCGCACCGGCTCGCTTTCACGACCCGGCGGACCGAGCCGCAGCAGTTTCGTTGCCCGCTCCTCGGCCGCTTCGACGCCAAAAACATTCGACTGTACCGTCGGCCTCGTGGCGGCAAGCTCGGGCGAAATGGGCAGCGGCCGGCGCGATTCCTCGGGTGTTGGACTGAGCCGGCAAAACGGCAACATGGTCCGCATCGGCTCCATCGGTGAAGTCTGCCGCGGCGGTGTCGGTGTCACCGGGACTTTCATGTACGACTTGTGCGTCGGCTCCTGCTGCGTCACGGTCGTGGCGGCGACCGCCTGCGGCTGGTAATGGAGCGTCTGATCTTTCCGCTCGGCGAGAATCGAATAAACCTGCTTATCGGCATCGTCCTTCGCCCATTGCGTCGTGCAGCCACCGATGGTCAGCAGCGCAGCCAAGACCAATAGAGCACGGGGGTGCCACAGGTCGGCGTAATCGCAGACCTGTGCTTGCCGGACCAACAAGGCGCACAGGTCTCGGAGTACCGCGACCTGTGGCACCCGTGTGGGCAGCGCAGCCAAGACCCATTTCATTGGCCTTCGCTTACCCCAAGTTTTTTGTGAATTCGCCAGCCCGTCCATGCTCAGACCAATACCGATCAGAATGATTTCCGTTTGCGTTACGGCGATTTTGCGGTCATTTTCAGGGGCTCAAACGTCCGATAAGATGGATGTCGTGGAAAGGAAGCCGACTCGATGGGAATGAAAGTGCCGCTGTTGGATTTGAAGGGGCAATATTTGCCGCTTCGCAAGGAGATTCGCCACGCCATTGACGAGGTGTGCGATGCCCAGACCTTTACCCTTGGGCCGCTGGTCGAGCGGTTCGAACGCAATCTGGCTCACTATTGCCAGACGAAATTTGCCATCGGTGTCAGCAGCGGCACGGATGCGCTGTTGTGCGCGTTGATGGCCGTCGGCGTCGGGGCGGACGATGAAGTCATTTGTCCAAGCTTTACGTTTTTTGCCACGGCCGGTGTCGTGGCGCGGCTTGGTGCGATTCCCGTTTTTGCGGATATCGAGCCGGAGACATTCAACCTTGATCCGGCTAAATTGGAAGCTCGGATCACCAAGAAAACCAAGGCGATCATCCCCGTCCATCTATTCGGCCAGATGGCGGACATGGAAGCGATCAACGCCGTCGCCGAGCGGCACGGAATCGCCGTGATCGAGGATGCGGCCCAGGCGATCGGAGCCAAACGGCATGGGCATCGCGCCTGCTCCATGAGCCTGGCCGGGTGTCTTAGTTTTTATCCCACAAAAAATCTCGGCGCGTTCGGCGACGCCGGCGCGATCTGCACCGATGACACTGCCTTCGCTGAAAAATGCCAATTGCTGCGTGTTCACGGTTCCGGTCATCGCAATACGTATTTTCACGAAATCATCGGCGGTATGTTCCGGCTCGATGCGATTCAAGCGGTGGTGCTGGACGTGAAATTAAAATATCTCGATGAATGGCACGAAGCACGCCGCCGCAACGCCGCGGTGTATGACCAGTTGCTCGCCGGCAGCCCGGTGAAAACGCCGCGCGTGCTGGAGAGGAATTGGAGCGTGTACAACCAGTATGTGGTGCGGGTCGCCAACCGTGATCAGGTGAAACAGACGCTGGCCGATAAGGGGATCGGCTCCGGGATTTACTATCCGATTCCGCTGCATCTGCAAAAATGTTTTGCGTCGCTGGGTTACAAAGAGGGAGATTTCCCCGAAAGCGAGCGCGCTTGTCGGGAAGTGCTCGCCGTGCCGTGTTATCCTGAATTGACCTCGGAACAGGTGACTTACACAGCCCAGCAATTGCTCGCGGCAGTCGGGTAATTCAGGACCGATAATCCCCGCGACATTTTGCGTTTCATGCCAGCGGAAATCATGGACCGATAGTTCGCCGGTGAGCGAACCTTTTCCCAATCCCAGCGCCGTTGATGCCCCTGCCTTAAATATCACGGATGTTGTCCAGCAATTGCAAGATCAGCTCGACAGCGTTCGCCAGCAACTCACCGAATCGCAGCGGCTGGCCACGATCGGCACCATCGCAGCGGTGATTGCGCATGAATTTAACAATATCCTCACGCCGATCATCAGCTATTCGCAATACGCACTGCAAAGTGCGGAGAGTGATAAACCTGATCTTGATCTGGTTCGCAAAGCTCTGAGCAAATCATTCCAGGGAGCCACCAAGGCCGGGAAGATTTGCGCTTCGATGCTCGGTTTGGCGCGCGGTGAATCCAGCGTTGGCCCGGTGAGTGTGCAGCAACTGGTTGATGAAGTGCTGCTGGTTTTAGCCCGCGATCCGCAGAAAGATGGTTTGGCGTTGCGGGTGCAGGTGCAGCCGGAGTTGAAGGTGCTGGGTGATCCAGTGCAGTTGGAACAGGTGCTACTGAATCTGTTGATCAACGCCCGCCAGGCCATGCTCGGAAAAGGGGGCTCCATTACGATCAAAGCCAACACCATGCCCGAATCGCAGGGAGCTTCGGAGGTTCGCATTCAGGTGATCGACACCGGTCCCGGCATTCCCGAAAAACTGCTACCGAAGATTTTTCAGCCGTTCTTCACCACCAAGGGGACGACCAAAAAAGGCGAAAGCAAGGGGACCGGGCTTGGTCTGGCCATTTGCAAAGATATTTTTGAGCATCACAAAGGCCGCATTGAAGTGGAAAGCGCCGTCGGCAAAGGGACGACTTTCAGTCTGTACTTACCCGTCGCCGCATAGCCACTCAAAAGAGCCGCGCACGCAGTAAGCGGTCCGATCGACCCCTCGCCATTATCGGACCCATTCAAGCCCACCACACCAATCGACCGATAACTACAAGCATGGCCGTCACTGTCGATCATCAACCACTGCGTGTCAGCGATTTGGGTTTGCGAACCATTGGCCAGCTCTTCACGCATCTGCAGCGGTTGAATCGGCTGGTGGTTCACGTATTGATCGACGGCAGCGAACCGGACCTCGGCCGCATGGGAAGCGTCCGCCGGGAAGCGCTTGATCAGCATGAGTTATTCATCGAAACCGCCGATCCGAGGGAATTGGCCCGCGACGCCCTGAACACGGTTAGCGAACAGCTCAAGGAAGCCGATCGCCTGCGGTTTGACGCCACCGAATTGCTCGGCCGCGGAGCGCAATTCAAAGCCATGGAAAAACTCAGCGGCTGTTTCAGCACCTGGCAGCACGCGCAGGAATCGATCCTCAAAACCGCGCAGCTTTTGAAAATCGATCTGAACACCCTGCTCGTCGCCGGCATGAGCCTGACCGATTTGCTGGCCGATTTCACGCAGCAGTTGCGGGATATGAAGCGATCCCTGGAAAACCGCGATTTCGTGCTGCTCAGCGACATCCTCTGCTACGAAGCGAATCACACCAGCCAACAATGGCGGCAAGCAGTGCAGGCGATGCTGCAGCGCATCGGCTGATCTATCTGCAATTATTCCGCCCTCGGCTACAATTCCGTCGTGGCCGATGATGAACTTCAAAAACTCTGCGAACTCGGCTCTCGGCAGTTAATCGACATGGATTACCTGGCTGCGGAGGCGACTCTGGCGAAGGCGGAAAATCGCGCCTGGGCAAGCCAGGATTTTGATTCGCTTTCCCGTTTGTATATGCCGTTGCAGGAAGCCAGGCGTCAACGCCGCCAACGCTGCGGCGAGGGAGTTGTCCGGCTCGATCTAGTGGCGCCCAGCGACAGTCCCATGGCCCTGATCGACCAATTTCCGCAGGGGCAATTACTCATCGCGGGTTGGGGCAGCCTTGTACCGGCCATCGAATTTCGTCGGCTGTGCGAACGCCGGTCATTGTATGTGGAAACCTTCCTTGCCGCGGTTTATCCGATGGTCGGCGGCCAACGAGCTGTGGTGATCGTGCCGACGGATCATGTGCAGTTGCCGCCAGCGGTGGAGCGAAACATCGATTCACTCCTGCCGCTTTTGCCGCCGCATTCGATCGTGTTGCATGAAAACGAACTTCCCCAAGGAAGCCGGCCCGGATCGCCGGAAACGTTCGGCCAGGTCATGGCGATGTGGGAACGGCTGCATGCTCCGTTCCTCGCCACTGCCGATATGCAGGCCGATCCGCTGCGAAAGATCGAGCATTATCGCCGTGTGATCGAAGTGGATTATGCCTGCGAGCTGGCTCACCAGAAATTATCCGATGTCGCCCGGCAATTATCTCGTGCCGCTGCCGCCTGCTGAAATTCTTTTATGCACACGCACCGTGATTTGATTGTCGAGCCGATCGGTTTGGACGTGGAGACGTTAAAAAAGCCATTGAATTGGACGAAGCTATTCGGCAACGATCATCCGGTGGAAATGGAAATCGGCATCGGCAAGGGCACGTATCTCACCGATCAGGCGATGCAGCGGCCGCAGACAAATTTCTTCGGCATCGAGTGGGCCCGATGGTTCTGGCGATACGCCAGTGATCGGCTGCGGCGCAATGGCTGTCTGAACGCCCGCACCGTCCGCGCCGAAGCAAGTTTTTTTCTGACCGAATTCGTTCCCGACGCCAGTCTGTCCGTATTGCACATTTATTTCCCCGATCCGTGGCCCAAAGCGCGACACTACAAACGGCGATTGATTCAGCCGAAATTCATGCCGATCGTCCAGCGCGTCCTGCAACCCGGCGGCAGGCTGCAAGTCGTCACCGATCATCAAGGGTATTTCGAGGAGAACATTTCTCCGTCGCTGCACGGTTCGTCGCTGCAAGTCATCGATTACTATCCCCCGACAACCGCAGCGGAAGACGAATTCGTCGGCACGAATTTCGAGCGAAAATATCGACGTGAAGGCCGACCGTTTTATGCCATGTCCGCCGTGAAATCGGAATAGGTTAGCCGCGACCCGAAGGGGAGCGCGTTTTCCCCGTTAAATTTCCAGCACCCTCACCAACGTTCCTTTGCCCAGCGGCGGTTCGTTCTCATGTCGCACCAGCAGCGCATTGGCCTGCGCCAACGTGAACAAATCCGCGGAGTTTTTCCACTGCAGCGGCATCACCGACGCAAATTCTGTGCGAGCGCTGGTCCCGCCCTGCACCGCCGACCAGACCACCGGATGATAAAACTCCCGCGGCCCATTGGCGGACAATCCGTTATCGAGCCGCCCTGCCAACCATTTTTCTTTTGCTTCGCCGCCGCCGAGCCGAGCGATCAATCGTGAAACCAGGCGCACTGCGCAAACAAATCCGCTCACGGGGTTGCCCGGCAGTCCAAATACGAAAGGCCCCTTCTCGCCGCGAACGCCGAAAATAAATGGTTTGCCGGGTTTGATCTTTAGCTGGGAGATTTTCAGTTGGAATCCGAGTTCCGCTAAAATTCCCGGCACAAAATCACGGCTTCCCGCGCTCATGCCGCCGGTGATCAGCAAAACATCCAATTTGTTCAGACGGGATAAAATCGCAGCGCGAATTTTTTCCGGGTCATCCCCCACCATGCCGAGATCAACCGCGCTGCAATCCCATTTTTTCAGCAAGGTCAGAAGCATCGGACTGTTGCCGTTGCGAATCTGCGCCGACTCGGGCGTTTGGTCGATTGGCACCAATTCATCACCGGTGGCCAGCACGCCGACTTTCGGCCGATCAAAAACGGGAATCTCCGCCGCCCCGATGCCGGCCGCCACGCCAAGCTGCGGCGCTTGCAGGAGCATTCCCTTTTGCAGCACGATGTGCCCCGCTTTCATATCGCAGCCGCGCGCTGCGATGTATCGACTGGGAACCGTCGATTTGAGAATCCGCACGGAATCCCCGTCGATGACCGTTTCTTCGACGGGCACAATCCCGTCTGCCCCTACCGGCAGCGGTGCTCCGGTCATGATTGCCATTGCCTGACCGGGCAGCACCGGCTGATCGGCCGCATTGCCAGCGGTGATTTCTCCGACCATTTTCAATTCCACAGGCGCACCGGCCACATCCGCGCAGCGAACGGCGTAACCGTCCATCTGGCTTTTATCCACGGGCGGAAAATCCCGGTCAGCCGTCAAATCCTGGGACAATCGCAGGCCCATCGCCTTGGCCAATGGCACGCGGCTCGATCGCGGATGCACCGGCACGGCATCGAGGATGGCGATCGCCTGGGCAACCGACATCAGCTCCGATATGGATTTTTCCATGGCGGCATAATCCGAGGGTTCGACGCTGGCGTCAATGTGAATGCGGGATTGGACCGCTGGATCGGACCGCTTACTTCGTGCGCGGCTCATTGCGGGGAATGGGCTATTTGCGAACGCACTGCCAGGCCGATATCCTGCCATGGCATTGAGCGGCATGGATGTCGAACCCATCCGGCACATCCACCGCCATTATTTTGGAAGGAGATTCCATGAGCTTCACAGCCGCCGTCAACAAAAAGGCGATCGAAATCGGAAAACTGTCGATCGAGATGACCACCTCCGCAGGCAGCGGACATCCGTCCACCGCGCTGTCGCTGGCGCACCTGATCACGGTGCTGATGTATCACCACATGCACTACGATCCGAAAGACCCATGGAACACGGGCAGCGACCGGCTGGTGCTCAGCGAGGGGCACGCGGTGCCGATCGTTTACGCGGCGATGGCGGACCTCGGCGTGGCGATCGGAAAAACCAAAGCCACTTCGCGGCCCATGACCAAAGCGGATGCGATGTCGCTCCGGGCGATTGAAAGTCCGATCGACGGGCATCCGAATCCGGGTCTTGGCGTTCACTTTTTTGATGCGGCGACGGGTTCGCTCGGGCAGGGACTCAGCGTTGCTGCCGGTGTTGCCGCCGCCGCTCGGATGGATGGGCTGCGTGACAAGCGGGTTTACTGCATCATTGGTGACGGTGAAGCGCGCGAGGGGCAGATTTGGGAAGCGATGGATTTCCTGTCCGATCATTCGCTGACCAACTGCGTGCCGATTTTTAATTGCAATGATCTGGCTCAGAGCGATTACGTGAGCCCGCAGCAGAGTTATCAGGGGATCGCCGCCAAGGCCGCGGCGTATGGTTTTGTGGTGCGCGTGATCAATGGGCACGATCCGATCGAAATTGAGGAAGCGCTCAACGAATTGAACGTAGTGAAGAACGGTCATCGGCCGCTGTGCATCGTGGCCAAGACGGTCAAGGGATGGGGCGCGGTCAGCGAGCAAGGGATGGGGCATCACGGCACGCCGGTGAAGAAGGATCAAGTGCCGCAGGTTTTTGCGGAGCTGGATGAAACGGCCAAGGGATTGGGCGTCGCCGATTACAAGTTGAATGGGGAACTAAAAATCACGCCACCCGCGGCGTCGAAGGTGACTTTTACGACCACCAAGGACAAGCCGATCAAAGCCGCCGTGTTTATGGAAGGGATGGCGCTGGTTGGTTTGGACAAGGATTTGGCGGCCGGCAAATTGATTGCCCCACGCAAAGCTTATGGTGCGGCACTTGTGGCATTGGGCACGGTGGACCAGCGCGTCATCGCTCTGGATGCCGATGTGAAGAATTCGACGCATGCTGAATGGTTCGCCAAGAAATTTCCGTCGCAATATTTGGAATGCAAAATCGCCGAGCAGAATATGTTCTCCGTGGCGGCGGGCGCGGCGGCGGCGGGGAAGATTCCGTTTACCAGCACCTTCGCCAAATTCGTGGTGCGCGGCTATGACCAGATCGAAATGGCCATCAACAGCGGCGCCAATTTGAAAATCACCGGAACTCACGCGGGTGTCACCCTGGCGGCGGATGGACCAAGCCAGATGTCGCTGCCAGACGTGGCGTTCTTCCGCAGCTTCACTAAGGTGAAAAATTACGCCGGTGACATTGCGGTGCGGTATTTCTTCCCGGCCGATGCGATCAGTTGCTACAAGATTACCGAACTGATGGCCAATCTGAACGGCTGCTGTTATCAGCGCGCTCTGCGGGCGGATACCAAGATGCTTTACAAGCCGGAGGACACGTTTGAAGTCTGTGGGTTTAAGGTGCTTCGGGAAGGGAAAGACGGCGTACTGGTCACGGCCGGCTACATGGTGCATGAATGCCTGAAGGCGGCGGATGAATTGGCCAAGGCGGGGAAAAAATGGGGCGTCGTCGATGCGTATTCATTGCCGCTGAAGACGGATGGCATTCTGGAACTGGCGCAGAAAAGCGGCGGGCGGATTGTTACCGTCGAAGACAATTACAGCGGCGGCTTGGATGCGGAAATCGCCATCGCAGCGGCGGCGGCGGGGGGAATTAAGGTCAAGAGTTTGTATGTGGCGCAAATTCCCAAGAGTGGTCGTGAGCCGCAGGATGTTTTGGCGTATCTGGGCATCGATGCCAAGGCGATTGTTAATGCGGTTTAGGAGGTGGGGTATTCCGCTTACTTCGTGCGCGGCTCTTGGAGGGAAATTCCGGCGCATCGGGGGGTTGGTTTGCGCATCGGTTTTGGTCGTGGGTGGATGTGCGGAACATGTTCCGTCGCATCTGCCTTCAGTCGGAGCCATCCCAATCATTGCCTGGGGCGGCGTTCCTGAACCAGAGGCGAATGTTGTTCGCTTCCGTGAAATGGCGGACGACGGGCTTAATGTCTGCATGACGGGATTCAGCAATGTGACCAATGCTCAGCATGGTTTGGATGCGGCTCAGCAGGCGGGTGTAAAATTAATAGTCAGCCTTCAAAAATTGCAGACCGATCCGCAGCACACCGCCGATCAACTCAAAACCTATCCCGCGCTGGTCGGCTATACGCTACGTGATGAGCCGAACACGACGGCGTTTCCAGAGCTGGCCGCTTGGGCGAAACAACTCCAAGCCGCCGATCCGAATCATTACACGTACATCAATTTGCTTCCCAATTACGCCACACCCGACCAATTGGTCGCCAAGGATTATCACGATTATCTCGAGCAGTTTGTGCGGATGGTGCCGACGCAGTTTGTTTCCTTTGATTACTATCCGATTCAGCAAATCGGCAAAAGTACCGTGGTGCGGGGAGACTGGTATCACAATCTGGAAGATGTGCGGCACGTCGCCATAGAACATGGCATTCCGTTTTGGGCATTTGCGCTTTCCACCCACCACTTTGCATATCCGACGCCGACGCTGGCTCATCTGCGTTTGCAACTTTTCAGCGATTTGGCTTACGGCGCTCAGGCACTGGAATATTTCACCTACTGGCAGAGCACCGATCCGATTTTTGGCGAGTCGCCGATCAGCGCGGATGGTAAGCGGATGCCGACGTATGAAACCGTCAAGCAAGCCAATGTGGAAGTGCAGGGATTGGCTCCCGTGTTTCTCGGGTCGCAGGTCGTTTCGGTCGGGCACATCGGAACCCTGCCGGCCGGCACGCAGCGTTATGAACTCAAGGCTCCGATTGAATCGGTGACGGCCAGTGGCGTCGGTGTCGTGGTTTCGACGATTCGCCGAAATAATCGGTGGTTTTTGGTGATTGTGAATCGTGATGTGAATCTTCCGCAGACGGTTGTCGTGCAGTGGAATCATTCGGCGATGTCGGGCCCGATGCTGCGTGTCGAGAAGGATAGTTCGCTGCACCGGCTTGGCGGCAAAATATGGCGCGAAACCCTCGACCCCGGCGACATCGCCGTTCTGTCATGGAACGGTCGTGGGAATTAGATCAATCATGACACCATGCTCCGCGGCGATCCAATACGCCCGGGCCGGCGCGGATTGGTCGATCAAGCGCACCGGCTGCTTGAGATCGGGCGGCGAAGCATCCCATTCCAAGGTGTACCAGCCGGCAGCGTTTCGATGCGTATGCAGCACCGCCAGGCACTTGCCGACCAATTCCAGCCAATGCGGATCGTGATCGACTTCCTGCAAGCTCAAAAATCCTTCGATCAGTTTCACGTTCAGCTTGCCCCAGCCGCCGATCAAGCCATCGGATTTTCGGATGAAGCGACCCTCCGAAGCGTGGGCGATGCGCTCGGCTTCGTCGAGATATTTTTTCTCGCCGGTTGTCTGATAGAGCATGCAAGCGGCTTTCAACAGTGTGCCGGTGTTGTACGAGACTTTATCGCCCTGCACTTTGCCGCCGGGGACGGTGATGTGATCGAACACCAAGCCATCATCATCCTGTATGTGGGTGCGGGTCCAATCATAAAGGCGTTTGGCGGTTTGCAGGTATTGCGGCTGGCCGGTGATTTTGTAGAGCATGAGCGCGGCGATCATGGTCGGGCCGCTGGAGCAGGTATTTTTGGTATCGGTGCGATCTTCGTGCCAATAAATGCCGCCGCCGAGTTTTTCGTCTTCGCCGCTCAGGGCAAAGTTGTAAGCGTCGATTCCCAAAGCCAGATGCCGGCGATCGTGAGTGAGCTGATACGCTTCGAGAAACGCCATGGCGATCCAGGCATTGTCATCGTAATAACGGTCAGTCGATTTCGGCGGCGGATTCACGTCAAAGCCGGCGCGGTTGTGATTCAGCGTGCGGTAGGAGGCCAAGGCTGTGGCGTAGCGATTGACCATCGGCAGATATTTCTTTGGCTCAATCCGCGCGGCGGCACACAATGCCTGCAATTGGATACTCGCGTCCCAAATCCAGCAAGGATGCTGCTTGGCGGTCGTGTTTATTTCCAGAAAATAAAGCGAATGGTCAGGCATCAAAAATGATTTTTGAATGTTGTCCAGCGATTCCTCGCCCCATGCCACCAGCCTGGATTTCTGCTCCTCGGCAAACACGGGACAGGTGATGGTCAGCAATATCAACAAGAATTTCTTCGTCATTGTTAATCATTCTATGGCGGGGCGGAGCATCTTGCAGCCGCAATGGCGATGTCCATGATAATCGGCGATGGATTCATCGGGTGCCAAAAAAGTGGTGGTGCTGCTGAGCGGCGGATTGGATTCGGCGACGGTGCTGGCGATGGCACAGGCCGATGGTTTTGCCTGCCATGCCATTTCCTTCCGCTATGGCCAGAAACATGAACTGGAATTGGCGGCGGCGAAAAAGGTGGCGGAGCGAGCTGGGGTTGCTGAGCATATCGTTATCGACCTGAACCTGCGGCCGATCGCGGCGTCGGCTTTGACGCGGGATGATATCCCGATCCCCAAAGGCCGATCGGCAGCGGAGATGGCCGGGGCGATTCCGGTTACTTACGTGCCAGCCCGTAACACCATTTTTCTTTCCTTCGCTTTGGCCTGGTCGGAAACGCTGGCGGTCTCGGACATTTTCCTTGGCGTCAATGCCCTCGATTACAGCGGCTACCCCGATTGCCGGCCGGAATATATTGCGGCGTATGAAAAGATGGCCAATCTCGCCACCCGAGCCAGCGTTGAACGGCATGAGCATCTGACGATTCACACGCCGCTGATTCAGTTGACCAAGGGACAGATCATTACCTGTGGGCTGGCGCTGGGCGTGGATTATTCGCTGACCAGCACTTGTTATGATGCGACGGCGGATGGGGCTTGCGGGCAGTGTGATGCGTGCTTGCTGCGGCTTAAGGGATTTGCGGAGAATGGGATTGTTGATCCGATTCGATATCGACTCGGACACTGAACTTGGATACAAAAGGTGGCGATTCCACCATCATCCAGTAATACGGCGGGACTCAGCCTCTCGGCGGCAACTGACGCTATGGACCCTAATCCAGACATCACTGTGGCAAGCCGTGGTGAAACATGGCCCAGCGGACGGTCGAAGCCGGTCGCGCAGCTCAACATCAATGATGCGTGGCTGGCAGCAATCGCTAATGCTCCACTCGCCTCAGGTATCGAACCGGGGCTGGGGCCATGGACCGGAATCGGCTTGAGGCTTCCGTCGGGCGCCCGTATCGAGCTTCTTCGCTATCAGTTCGGCGGTGTTCACTTCGAGCTGCACGCGGATTTCGGGGCGAATGCTCGAAAGGTTCTCGAAGAGTTCCTCACAACCACTGGCCTTACAATAGATGCAATCCGCTGGCGGCAGACCGAAATATGAATGGCGAGTGCCGCTATCCAACGCGCTGAGCGGTGAAATTTGTGCTGCCGGAGTTCATTTCCCCGGCAGCGATTCGAAATACGCCAAAATGCTGGCCAGATCGTGCGGCGTGAGTTTAGCGACCAAACCTTCGGGCATGACGGAGTAATCGCGCTTGCCGCGCTGCTGGATGTCGGATTTGTGGATGGTGGTGGAAATGCCGGCGGCGTTGTGGAGTTCGAGGTCGTCGCCGGATTCTCTCACCACGAAACCTTCGACGGGTTGGTCGGTGCCCTTTACCTTGAACCATTGGGTTTCGAAGCCCTGGGCGATCTTGGCGCTGGGGCGCAGGATGGATTCGCACAATTCGGCGCGGCTGTAGCGGGTGGCGATGCCGCCGAGGAATGGGCCTTTTGGGGGCTGGGCGGGTGAAGTGGTGTGGCAGGAAATGCAGCCCTGGCGGGTGAAAAGTTCGGAGCCGAGCTTGGGGTCCCCTTTGTCTTTTTGTGCGGCGGCGACGACGGTTTCGTATTTCATTTGCTCGATGAGCGAGCCGGCTTCGTTGCTGGCGATCAGGGGCGCAACTTCATCGGCGGTTTGGGCGACCGCGGGGCGAGGATCAGATTTCAGGGCAATTACTTTGGCGGCGTAATCACGGTCGGCGGTCAGGCCGATGGCGCGGAGCAAGGCGACGGCGGTGGGGATTTTGTCCCAGGCCTGGTCGATGGTTTGTTGGGCGGTGTGACGCAGCTTCATGTCTACGAGGCCGCTTCGGGCCAGATTCAGGAGGACGGCGTAGGACAATTCTCGTTTGCCGCTGTTGCCGTTTTGGGCTAGTGCGAACAATTCTGTCAGGCGGTTGGCCAACGACGTGTCGTGGATGAATTGGTTGAGTTGGTCGTGCATCGGGCCGTCTTGCCGTAGCTGCAAGATCACGGGGCCGAGGGCGTCGGCGGCGGCTTGCAGGGCTGCGGGGTTTCCGCTGGCCATGCGCTGCAGGGCCCGGATGGCGAACACTTTTGTTTCCACGGGTTCATCGCTGGAAATCGCGGCGGTTCGGAGCATGGCGATTTGGTCATTGCTCAGACCACGAGCATGGGTCCAGGATTCGATGACGATGGCGCGGATTTTCGGATCGCCGGCGGCGGCGGTGTTGATGCGCTGGGTGATTTGCGGGGTTTCAACGCCGTTGCGCTGCAGTTCGCCGATGAGGTTGCGCATCCCTTCGGTGTCTTGCGTGGATAATGCGGCGGCTAGGGTATCGGCGATACGGGCGCTGGCTTGCCAATCGACCGGACTGTAATACGGGCCGGTGGTGTCGGGCCGGGTTCCCCACCAGTTGCCGTCCCAGGCGGCTTCGTTGTGGAACAAGCGGCACAAGCCGGCGTAGACCATGCCGCGCACCTGGTGATCCCGCAGCTCTTTGGTTTTGGCGATCAGGCCATCGACGACGGCGGGTTCGTGGAGATGTTGCAACATGCGGATGCAGCCAAGGGATTGCGCGGGATAACTGTCCTTGATGGAGGCGAGGCAGGCATCGACGGCGTGCAGGGTGACCAGGCTGTTGATGGCGACGTGGGCGACCAGCGGATCGGAATCGGCGACTCTTGGTAGCAGCGCGTCGATGGCTTCGGTGCGGCCGAGCCTTGCGATGCCCCACGCGGCGATCAAGCGGACGCGGGGATTGGGGTCGGATAGGCCGGCGAGGAATGGAGCGAGGGGAGCTTTGGTGTCGCCCGTTTGGTCGGCCAAGGCTCGCAGGGATAGCTCACGGATGTCGGGGGTTTTGGTTAGTTCGGCGAGCGTGGAATCGGCGTCGGATTTGAGCAGCAGTTTCAATGTGAAAATGGCGGCGGATCGGCCGGGCATCGTGATGCCAGAAAACTGCGCCATGTCAGGCAGTACCTCGGTGAATACCGGTTTGGCTCCACGCTTCAATATCTCATGTTGTGCCGCTTGCCGTAACACTGCGCTAGGCTCTGTCAAGTATTTCAGGAGATGCTCATCATCTGCCGCGTGCAGACCAGGAAATGGCTTGGCGGTGAATCCCTGAGGTGTCAATCGGGCGACAAATCCAACGTTCGGATCAGTATAGACAAAACCACCATTCAGCCAGGATGAGAGATACGCGTGGCCCATGCCGTCGAGATCGATGTCGGTGCCGCGCGGGAAGTCCATGAACTTTTCGAACCCGGCTTTGAAATTGGCGCCGTCGGGTGTCATCGGATGGCGGTCCACTTCCTGGCGGCCCCACTCGACAGTGTAGAGGCCCGCTTTCCATCCGGGTTCGTCAATCCAGATCGAGCCGCAGGGTGCGCCGTCGCCGTAATCGGCAAGGCAGTTGATAAATTCTCCGGGGAAGTGCATGAAATAACTGGGATATCCGTAGTAGCCGGTGGGCACGATGTAGGCCAGGCGGTCGTTCCAGTTGTCCCCGTCGTTGGTGTTGTCGCGGGTGAAAACATTCATCAGCGGATCGACGCTGACATCGTAAATATTGCGATGGCCCCAGGAGTAGACTTCGAGATCGGTTCCATCGGGGCGGACGCGCATGATGCTGCCGCCGTGCATTTGCAGGGATTTTCCGTCGCTGCCGATGGCTTTGGGGGAACCGTAATCACCGCAGGCGATGTAAATCCATCCGTCGATGCCCATGCGGATGCCGTTGGTGGTGTGATCGCCGCCGCGGCCGTAGACGAGGGCTTCATTGCTGATGCCGCGGACAAGAATTTTTTCCGGGCCTGCGACGCCGAAGCCGTTTTCTTCGTACACGCCGAGGAAAGGCGGATGCAGCACGTAGAGTTTGCCGTCATCCCAGATCACGCCACGGGGGTGATCCATTTTGGCGAAGGTGACGAACTTGTCGGCGTGGCCGGTGCCGGTGGAATCAATGGCGCGGATGACTCGGCCGGAGTTGGGGCGATTGCTGACGGATCCGGCTTCGTCAATGCCGATGAAAAGTTCCCCCGCCGGCGACGCCGAGACGCAGGTAACATAATCCACGTCCGGCGGCGCCGCGAAAATCGTGACATCAAACCCCTTGGGACCTTTCATCGTGGCGAGCAGCTTGGAGGGGTTGGCCAAGCTGTCGCCGTGCTTAGGGTTTGCGGGTTTCTCCTTGTCCGCGGCGAGTGATGCGCTCGCGGCATTACTGGTTGCCTGGGACGGTGGCGGAGGTGGCGGTTCAAAAAGCATCACCTTCTTGGCGGGCTTGAGATGCTTGGCGTCGAGCTTGTTGACGGACCAGAGCAGGCCGCGGGTTACCAGGTCGAGATAGCGTGGATCGGCGACCGTTTCGTCATTGTGCCCAAGCGTGGTGGCGAAAACTTTGGTTTTGCCGTTGTACAAATTGGTCCAGACGCACACAGTGTCGGTATCGATGCCGTCCTTGCCACCGGGATGATCCTGATTGCCGCGGGCCAGGGGGTGGGCGGTGTCGAGTGGCTTGCCGACGATGTTGTTGTACAACTCTTCGTTAATTGTCGTCCAATCAGCCATGCCCTGCGTGATCGGATCACTCTTGTCCAGAAATGTCACCTCGATCGGCAATTGCTTCCAATGGGCCGTGCTTTGCAATCCCGTGAATTCAAACCAGGGAGTGACACCCGGCCATTCCTTGCTGCGATAGCAATGTTCGCCACAGTGCAGGACGACGGCGGGCAGGCCGTTTTTGTGCGGAGCGAGGATCGTGTTGTTGATGATGTCGAGGTTCTTCATGTCAGATGTGCATTCATCATGCACGATCACGTCAAAGCCTTTGTACCAGTCTTTGTTTTTGTAAATCGGATTCAAATGGCTGGTGGTCGAAACGGGGTCGTAGGCGATCACCCATTCGACATTGGCTCGGGCGCTGATGCCTTGAGTCAGAATATCCTTCTGCTTGGCATAGTCGTGGCAACACCCGCCACAGATGAGCAGGGCCTTGATCGGCTGCTCACGCATGCACCCCCCTGCCGCTGCCAGCGCAGCAAGCAGAAGAATTTGGAAAATCCTCTTCGCGTTTCCCATAAGTTGCACCTCGGTTGATGGACTTTGCTTTCGGACGTCAAACTCCGCTGTGGGGAAAGATAGTTGCAGGTGGCCTTGGCGTCGAGAGCAGTGGCGTGGCGGATGGGGATGGGTGGGCGTAGAATCGACAAATTCCCGCGACCGACGGTCGCGGCTTTGCAAAGAGGCAGATGGTTGGCGGCATTTCGGAAATGGAATTTGATCCCGCGGTGAAGACCGTGGCTTATGGCCTGGCTCCCGGTGCGCTGGATGATTCGGTGGATGTGCAGTCGGAGGAGATGCTCGTCAACATGGGGCCGCAGCATCCGTCGACGCATGGGGTGCTACGGATTGTGCTGCGGACGGATGGAGAAATGGTACTGGAAGCGGTGCCGCATCTGGGATATCTGCACCGCTGCAAGGAAAAGATCGCGGAGAATCTGGCGTACTACCAATACATTGGCTACACCGACCGGCTCGATTATCTGTCGGCGATGAACAACAACCACGCCTGGTCGATGGCCGTGGAAAAGCTGGCGAATATTCAGATTCCGATTCGGGCGGAATATATCCGGGTGCTGGCTGTGGAACTGAATCGGATTGCCTCGCATCTGGTCAGCTTTGGGGCGTATGGTTTGGACATGGGGGCTTTCACGCCGTTTCTTTATGCGTTTCGGGAACGGGAATATATTCTCGATCTTTTTGAGGAATTGTGCGGGGCGCGGCTGACGCTCAGCTACATCAACATCGGCGGGGTGACGTGGGATTTGCCGCCGCGATTTTTGGAGAAGCTCACCGAGTTTTTGGATTATTTTGAGCCAAAGATTGATGAGTACAACCAGCTTCTAAGTTTTAACCATATCTTCATCAAGCGCACCGCGAAGGTCGGGGTGATCAGCCGGGATATAGCGATCAGCTACGCCCTGTCGGGTCCTTGCATTCGGGGCAGCGGGATTCCACTCGATCTGCGGCGTGATCGGGCTTACAGCATTTACGATCGATTCGACTTCGATGTCTGCATCGGCGATGGGCGGATGGGCACGCTCGGCGATTGCTGGGATCGGTACTTCGTGAAAATGGCCGAGATCAAGCAATCGGTGAAAATTCTGCGGCAGTGCATTGTCCAGATGCCGGAGGGGCCGTTCCGGGCTAAATTGCCTCGGGCGATGAAAGTGCCGCCGGGCGAGGTGTACGCCGAATATGAGAATCCGCGCGGGCATCTCGGTTTCTTCATCGAAAGCCAAGGTGGCGTGATCCCCTACCGTGTGAAAATCCGCGGACCTTCGTTTGTAAACCTTGCCGTTACCGGCGCGTTATGCCGCAATGTGTTGTTGGCGGATGTGCCGGCGATCATCGGCTCCATCGACATCGTGATGGGCGAAGTCGATCGGTAGAAGCACCCATCACTACGTAATCAGAAATCGTTATTCTGCGAAGGATGTGAGGGCGATTCCGTTGGTACGGCGTTCCCCTACCGTTTACCCGAATTCACCGTTATCGGACAAATCGGGCTGTTGCCAGCAATTTTTCCGTTGGACGCTGTACGGGAAAGGGGTACATTCAGTTCAGTGCACTGGATCATAGGGTTGTTCCCGACGCTCCGGTGGACTTACCGCGAGTGTTCCCAATGGGCGTTGTTATCAGCTCCATGTTGCGTCGGGTGGGTGTGGCGATGGTGCTGGCGCTCTGCCTGCAGACCGCACCGGTTTCAAAGCCTGCTGCGATCAGCACGTCGCCGGCGATGTGCCATTACATGGAAGTTCGCCTGCGGAAACTGCATCTTGTCCGGCCGGACCTGATTCCATATCCGATCGCATACGAAGTTTACTGCTGATGGACAGCTAGAACATCCAATTCAATTCAGTTCAAGGCAAGCGAGTTTTATCCGCGAGAAAGAAGCCCTGCATTTGCATGCGGGGCTTTGGTTTAAGTGATGGTCCCATAATGTGAGGTGTCGTTCATGATCTCGACTCGGGCCTGGGCCGGGGTTTTGAAGTGGATGACATTCAGGCACGCCACGTCTTGGGTGACTTTGTCTCGGTAGAGCCGTTCGTCGATGCTGAGCAAACTGCAAAGCAAGAGGCGGTTGGTCGCTTTGTGGCTGACGACCAGCACGGTTTGATCGGGATGATCCATCACAATTTTATGGAGAGCCGGCAGCGCACGGGCCAATACACTCAAACCGCTTTCACCACCGGGCGGCGGGGACATGAAGGGGTCGGCCTGCCAGGCAGAATATTCTTCGGGGAATTGCTGGCGGACTTGGGTTTGTGTGTGCCCTTCCCAGTGGCCGTGATCGATCTCTCGCAAGCCGGGGACGATTTGTAACTCGATTTTGTGATCGCCGAGAGCCAGCCTGGCAGTTTCTTGAGTGCGGCGCATCGGGCTGCAATAGGCGGCGTCGATTTTGACATTGGCTAGCCGTCGACCGAGTGCAGTTGCCTGTTGGCGGCCTTCATCCGACAGATCGATATCTGATGAGCCGGCGAATTTTTCATCGCTGCTCCAGATCGTGCCGCCGTGGCGAACCAGAAAAATGCGCGTCGGCATCGCCAAAACACTCCACGGAAATTAAAACATATCCAGCGCCAGTCGGGCGGCTTCGGACATGCGGTCTTTGGACCAGGGGGGTTCCCAGACCAACTCTACGGTGGTGGAACGAACTTCGGGAATGGCTTCGATGCGGCGCTCGACATCCCCTGGCAGGGAACCGGCCACGGGGCAGCCGGGCGCGGTGAGGGTCATCAGCACATGGACCCGGGCGGATTCGTCCACCTTGATGTCGTAAATTAAACCGAGCTCGTAAATATTAACTGGGATTTCCGGATCGTAGACCTGGCGAATCGCTTTGATCACTTGGCCTTCGAGCAATTTGCGCTGCAGATCATTTAACGGAGCGGCGGATTGCTCGGTCGCCGGCTTTTCTTCGGGCTTGGGCGGCGCCGGTGGTGGTACTGGCGGAGCCGGGGATAGCACGGTTAGCGGTTGGCGGGGATTGGTTGTTTCATCGCTCATCGGAACCACCCTTCGCCTCGCCGGCTAATGCGCGAATCCTTTTGACCATGCCTTCCAGTCCATTGCGCCGCTGCACGCTGATGAACTGGTCGAGGCCGATGCGATGGAAAAAACCCTGTATGTCGAAGGTGAGAATTTCCGACGCCTTTTGCCCGGCGAAAAGCTTTTCCAGCAAACCGATCAAACCGCGGACGATGTGGGCATCAGAATCGGCGACGAAATCGACGCGGCCATCGGGTCGGCGCTGGCCCCACAGGTGAACTGTGCTCATGCAGCCATGCACGCGGTTCGGTTCGATTTTCAACGAAAGCGGCATGGCGGGCAGTTTCTCGCCGAGTTCCATCACAAATTGGCTGCGAGCATCACGGTCGTTGAGAATTCCGAATACTTCGGCCAATTGATCGGCGGCGGCGTTCGGTGAATCGGCGGACGGCGGCGGATATTTCAGTTCGGTTGACGGTGCTGTCGCTTGCGATGGTTTGGTTGACGATCGCAATTGCCGCAGCGCGGAGACCATGGCATCGACATCCGCTTTGGTGTTGTACAGGGCGAAGGAAGCACGGGTGGTGGCGGTGATGCCGAATCGATGCATCACTGGCTGGCAGCAATGATGGCCGGTGCGGACGGCGATGCCCTGGCTATCCAGATAGGTTCCCAAATCCAGCGGGGAAATCGTTGGATTTTCCATCACGAACGAAATCACGCCGGCTTTGTGCTTGGCGGTTCCGATGATTCGCAGGCCGGGGATTTCCACAAGCTTCTGCGTTGCGTACGCCAGCAAATCTTGTTCATGCGGCATGAAATTCTCGAAGCCGATCGACAGCAAATAATCAATCGCGGCTCCGAGGCCCACGGCGCCGGCGATGTTCGGCGTGCCGGCTTCGAATTTGTTCGGTAGATCGGCGTATTCGGTTTTCTCGAATGTAACGCTACGGATCATGTCGCCGCCGCCCATGTAGGGTGGCATGGCGTTGAGCAGCTTTCGTTTGCCGTACAGCACGCCGATGCCGGTTGGGCCGAAAAGTTTGTGGCCAGAGAAGCAGTAAAAGTCGGCGTCGAGCTTTTGCACGTCGGTGGGATGATGGGCGACCCATTGGGCGGCATCGACCAGAACCAGTGCGCCGACTTTGTGAGCCGTCGCGATGATTTGCTCGATGGGGTTGATCGTTCCCAGGGAATTGGAAACATAATTCACTGCGACCATTTTGGTGCGCGGATTCAGCAGCCTGGCGAATTCATCCATCCGCAACTCGCCGTTGTCATTGAGCGGAATCGGCCGCAACTTGGCCCCGAAGGCGTCGCAGGCCATTTGCCAGGGGACGATGTTCGAGTGGTGCTCCAGGCCGCTGACGAGAATTTCATCGCCGGATTTCAGGCCAATGCGCGACCAGCAGGCTGCGACGAGGTTGATCGCTTCGGTGGTGCCCCGCGTGAAAATAATCTCCGCGGAATCGGCGGCGTTGATGAACTTCTTCACCTTGATCCGTGCGCCTTCGTACAGCTCGGTGGCGATCTGCGAGAGATGGTAAACGCCGCGATGAACGTTGGCGTTTTGGGATTCGTAATAGCGGCTGATAGCGTCGATCACCTGCCGGGGTTTTTGGGTGGTGGCTCCGTTATCGAGATAAACCAGCGGCTTGCCGTGGGCGGTGGTGGCCAGGATGGGAAAATCGGAGCGAACCTTAAGCGGATCGAAGATTTTTCGAGCGCCCCCCGGTTTGGCAACGTGATGAACGACGTCGCTTTTCATCTTGGGAATTATACGGCGTTAAAGCGGCGGATGGCGCGGGGAAACAGGAACGCGCTCCCCTTCGGGTCGCGGCTAACCGAACGAGAATGCGGGTTCAGTATCGACATTTTACCGGGCCCGCTCATCGTGGGAGCCGAGATCGGTGATGCGTAAATCTTGCGGCAACCCGTGCTGGGCGGCGAGAAAATCTTCCAAACGTCGGCGAACGGGAACGACACGGATGCGGCGGGTCACATCGGCGGCAAAAGCGTACGTCAACAGATGCCGCGCCGCTTCGAGGCTGATGCCGCGGCTGCGCAGGTAAAAGACCGCTTCGTCATCGACCGGGCCGGTCGTGGAGCCGTGCGTGCATTTCACATCATCAGCGTAAATTTCCAGGGCCGGCTGGCTGTTCATATACGCATCATCGGATAACAGCAGCGATTTGCTCGTTTGTTTGCTGTCGGTTTTCTGTGCGTCTTTCTGCACGAAAATCTTTCCCTTGAAAACGCCGGTCGCTTTGCCGTCGAGCACATGCTTGTACAACTCGTGGCTGGGGCAATTCGGTTTTTCGTGGTGCAGCAATGTGTGATTGTCGCAGTGCTGATCGCCGCCGATGATGACAAGGCCATTGAGCGTGGCGTCGGCATATGGGCCGTCGAGAACCACGTTCAAATCATTTCGGGACAGCTTCGCGCCGATATTGGCGGCATGGCTGACGAACCGGCTTTGGCCTCCGAGCCGCACCTGCATGGTCGCCACGTGGAAAGCGGCCGGGCCTTCCTGCTGCAATTTGCAGTGGTCGATGCGGCAATCTTCGCCGACTTCGATTTCCGTCACGCCGTTGGTGAAATAGGAACCGCTGCCGACGTAGCTTTCGACGATGGTGGCTTCGACTTTGTTATCCGCCACGACCAGCACACGGGGGTGCGACACAGTCGGTGCCGCGGCTCCGGTGGAGATGAACAGCAGATGGATCGGGGCATCCAGTTTGGCTCCGGTCGGGAGATAAATCAGTGCTCCATCGCTCACGAAGCCGGTGTTCAGGGCGACAAATGGATTACTCTCGATCCGGGCGTGCTGGCCGAGATTTTTTTCCACGACATCGGCATCGACAGCGCGGCCGAGGCTTTCGACGCGCACGCCGTGGGGTAATTTGCCGGTTTTGCTGAGCCGTTCGCTAAATTGGCCGTTGATGAAAACCAATTCGACCAATGCATCGGGGCCAAAGGTGTAGGTTTCGAAGGCGGCTTCGGATTCAGGGTTTTCCTGATTGGAACCCAGTTCGAAATGGGTGCGGACGATCGGGTCAATGTTGGTATGCCGCCAACTTTCCTCGCGGCGAGTGGGGAAACCGGTCCGCTCAAAACGGGCGATCGCCGATTGCCGCAATTTCTGCAGCCAGGGCTGTGACAACGCTGTCTCCTTGACCAGCCGGTCGAAGTTGGACAGATGCATCTTGGTAATATCCACGACCTGCGTCATCACTTCTCCGAGGCGTTCAACTGGGCCAATTCTTCACCGACCCAATCGTAACCTTGCGTGTCCAACTTCAGGGCAAGATCTTTATCGCCGGTTTTGACGATGCGGCCGTCGGTCATCACATGCACCACATCGGGCACGACATAATTGAGCAGACGCTGATAATGCGTCACCAGCAAAATGGATCGCTGGGCATCCTGCTGATGCAGTTTATTGACGCCGGCGGCGATGGTCCGCAGGGCATCGACATCGAGGCCGCTGTCGGTTTCGTCGAGCAACCCGAGGCGCGGATTCACGACGGACATTTGGAATACTTCGTTGCGCTTTTTTTCGCCGCCGCTGAAGCCCTCGTTGATGGCGCGGTTCATGAAGGAGGAGTCCATCTCGAGCATTTGCATTTTGTCTTTCATCAGCTGCAGAACGCTGACGGCATCAAGCTCGGGCTCTCCTCGATGCTTTCGGATGGCGTTGACGGCGGCCTTGAGGAAATAGCTGGTGGTGACGCCGGGGATTTCGACCGGATATTGGAAGCCGAGAAAGACGCCTTCCCGGGCACGTTCCTCGACGCTCATGTCCAGCAGGTCCTTGCCGTCGAAGGTGACGGAGCCGCCGGTGACTTCATAGGTTTCGCGGCCGGCCAGGACCTGGCAGAGGGTGCTTTTGCCGGAGCCGTTCTTGCCCATGATGGCGTGGATTTCACCGGCGTTAATGGTAAGATTGACGCCCTTTAGAATCTCGCGGCCTCCGGGGGCGGCGATGCGGGCGTGGAGATCATTTACTTCAAGCAGAGCCATAGTGTTCTTTTTTCCGTGACGATTAACTTACAAAGTTTGACCAACCGTTAGCCCGGAGCCCCGCATATACATGCGGGGCTTCTGGGGATATCAGGCGAACTTCCGTTACAAAGACGTCTACCCGACGCTGCCTTCCAGACTGACACCGAGAAGCTTTCTGGCTTCGGTGGCGAATTCCATGGGCAGCTCGTTGAAAACTTCCTTGCAAAAACCATTGACGATCATGTTGACGGCGTCTTCCAGGGAGATGCCGCGGGATTTCAGATAAAAAAGCTGATCCTCGCCGATCTTGCTCGTGGATGCTTCATGCTCGGCGCGACTGGTGGTGTTGCGCACTTCGACATACGGAAACGTGTGCGCCCCGCACCGATCGCCCAGCAGCAGCGAATCACACTGCGTGTAATTGCGGCTGTTGGTTGCGGCTTTCTGAATCTTCACCAGACCACGATAAGTGTTTTGACCCTGGCCGGCGCTGATTCCCTTGGACACGATGGTGCTGCGGGTGTTTTTGCCGATGTGGATCATCTTCGTACCGGTGTCGGCTTGCTGATGATTGTTGGTCAGGGCGACGCTGTAAAATTCGCCGACGCTGTCGTCGCCCTGCAGGATGCAACTGGGGTATTTCCACGTGATGGCCGAGCCGGTTTCGACCTGGGTCCAGGTGATTTTGCTGCGTTTTCCCCGGCAGGCGCCGCGCTTGGTGACGAAATTGTAAATGCCGCCCTTGCCTTGCTTGTCGCCGGGATACCAGTTTTGAACGGTGCAGTATTTGATGGTGGCGCCTTCCAAAGCGACCAATTCCACGACGGCGGCGTGAAGCTGATTTTCATCACGCATCGGAGCGGTGCATCCTTCGAGATAGCTCACATACGCACCTTCATCGGCGACGATCAGCGTACGCTCGAACTGGCCGGTGTTTTTGGCGTTGATGCGGAAATAGGTGCTCAGGTCCATCGGGCAGCGAACACCCTTGGGGATATAAACGAATGAGCCGTCGGTGAAGACCGCGCTGTTAAGCGTGGCAAAATAATTGTCCGAATACGGAACGACGGAGCCCATGTATTGCTTGACCAGATCCGGATGTTGCTGAACGGCATCGCTGAATGAGCAGAAAATAATTCCCTTGTCGGCCAGCGCTTTTTGGAAAGTGGTTTTCACCGACACGGAATCGAACACGGCATCGACCGCGACGGCGGGAAGTTCCTCGCCGAGTAGAGCGGCCCGCTCATGCACGGGGACGCCGAGCTTTTCGAAGGTGGCTAAAACTTCGTCGCGCTCCTGAGCCGTTAGTTTTTTCGCGCGGGGCGCGGAATAATAAATGACCTTTTGGTAATCGATGGGAGGATAGTTGAGCTGGGGCCAATTATGCGGCTCTTTCATGCCAAGCCAGTGTCGGTACGCCTTGAGCCGCTGATCGAGCATCCAATCCGGCTCATTTTTCTTCTTGGAAATAAAGCGGATAATGTCTTCGCTGAGACCCATGGGTGCGGTGTCGGCCTCAATATCGATATTGAAGCCCGCCTGGTACTCTTGATTAGCAAGAGACTCAATCTCAGTGGTTTCGGTCGGCATAACGATGATCCTGACTTACAAACGACGCACCGTCCTCTTGCGTCCGTGGCACATCTTACGCGGCTTAGCACGGTCCGTATAGCAATGGCCTGGGGCAGATGACAGATTTGCAAGCAAAAAGGGCCCTCGCCCATGAGACGAAGGCCCCGTATCTGTCGAAAAAACAAGCTTTTCGAGCAACGATTTTTAGTAGCGATCCCGGCCGCCACGATCGCCGCGGTCGCCCCGGCCACCGCCGAAACCACCGCCGCCACGACCACCGCCACCGCCGCCACCACCGAATCCGCGGCCACCGCCGCCACCGCCCCCGAATCCACGGCCGCCACCACCACCGCCTCCGCCACCACTGCGCTCTTCGCGCGGTCGGGCTTCATTGACGGTGAGGGTGCGGCCACCATGTTCCTGGCCATTAAGACCAGTGATTGCGGCCTGAGCTTCCTCATCGGTCGCCATCTCGACGAACCCAAATCCCTTGCTGCGGCCGGTGTCCCGGTCGTTGATGATCTGGGCCGATACCACTTGGCCATGTTGGCCAAACAACTGCTCGAGCTCCGAGCTATCAACGCTGTAGCTCAAGTTCCCGACGTACAACTTCTTACCCATTGTAAATCTCCTGTGAATGGGTAGTCCGAGGCCCACTTGTCACGATGCGGTTCTTTCCGGGCCGAACGAAAGAGGTTGACATAACAACCGACGCGGGAGAGGTGCGACGCAGACGAGAGGAAGAGCAAATCACGAGGCATATTCCTGAAGGCCGATCGACGAACCCGCCACCTTGGCCCACACATATACCACAATTCCCAGCGGCAGCAATGGAAAACAATTTGTGAAAATTATCCCAAAGTGGGTCCGTTTTCGTGGCGTCAGAGGCATCGGCGGGTAGGATGCCGCCCAATTCGGGAAGCCGCTCATGCGATTTTTGCGCTCCTATTTCCTGTTTTTCCTGCTGCTGGGGCTGTTTGGCGTTTTTCTCATCTGGCCCATTTGCCGGGTGCTGCAAGTGGCGTTCTGGGGAACGGGTGAAACGAGCAAGGGGACTGGATTTACCCTCGCGTACCTCGTCGGCGTGTTCCAGGAACGGGAATTTCGCCGGGGACTGCTCAATAGCGCCATCATTGCCGTCAGCGTGACGAGCTTGGCAACGATTATCAGCTTACCGCTGGCATTGATGTCGGTGCGGCTGAATTTCCGGGGCAAGTCGCTGGTGAGCGGGCTGTTGCTGGTGCCGCTGGTGTTGCCACCGTTTGTTGGGGCGATCGGCATGCGGCAGATTCTCGGGCGATTTGGAGCGCTAACTAGTTTCACGCACGATCTGGGCATCGGTCATCACGGCACGCCGATCGATTGGATCGGAGCGGCTCGATTCCTCGGCATCATCGCCATCGAAACGCTGAGTCTGTATCCGATCCTTTTTCTGAACATCTCCGCATCACTGGCCAATCTTGATCCGGCTTTGGATCAGGCGGCGGCCAATCTTGGCGCTTCGCGCTGGACGATTTTTCGGCGGGTGACATTGCCGTTGATTCGTCCCGGAATATTTGCCGGCGGGACGATTGTGCTGATCTGGAGTTTTACGGAGCTCGGCACGCCGCTGATGTTTGATTATGACCATGTAACTCCGGTGCAGATTTTCGCGCGGATCAATCAGGTGCAGGCCAATCCTTTGCCGTATGCGCTGGTCGTCGTGACGCTGACGGTGAGCATACTGCTGTATCTGGTTGGCAAGTTGTCGCTGGGCCGTGGGCAAACAGCGGCGGTGACGAAAGCATCCGTGCAGTCCACGGCGAGACGACTTTCGTGGGTGAAAAGTCTGCCTGTGCTGGGGTGTTTTCTGGTAGTGATTTTGCTGGCCCTGACGCCGCATGTGGCGGTGATATTGTTCAGCGTGAGCGGCGTCGGCTCGTGGTATGAATCGGCGTTGCCCAAGGTTTTCACCGCGCAGCATTATGTCCATGCTTTGTCACATGAACTGGTGATTCCATCGGTGCAGCGCAGCGTTCAATACGCCAGTTGCAGCGTGGTGCTGGATGTGGTTTTGGGATTGACCATCGCATGGATGCTGGTGCGGAGCAAGATTCGCGGGCGGCAGATTCTGGATCATTTGTCGATGCTGCCGTTGGCGGTGCCAGGATTGGTTTTGGCGTTTGGATATCTTGGGCTAAGTTTGCAGTTTCAATCGTGGCTGGGGCATTTGAGTTGGATCTCGGCGAACTGGCCGAAGGTGTTCAAGACGGTTTCTGATCTGGTGGATGTGCGACAGAATCCCACCGTGCTGCTGATCGTGGCGTATGCGATGCGGCGATTGCCGTACGTGGTGCGGAGCGGCGTGGCGGGATTGCAGCAGACGCCGGAGGATTTGGAATTGGCGGCGAGAAATTTGGGAGCTTCGAAAGCGACGACGCTGCGCCGCATCACGGTGCCGCTGATTTCCGCTAATTTAATCGCCGGGGGATTGCTGGCCTTTGCATTTGCCATGCTTGAAGTGAGCGATTCGCTGATTCTGGCACAGTCCACACAATACTGGCCGATCACCAAAGCGATTTACGAACTTTTCCAACGCCTGCGGGATGGCCCATATATCGCCAGCGCGTTGGGCGTCTGGGCCATGCTGTTGTTGACGCTTACCATTCTGTCGGCCAACTCATTGCTCGGGAAAAAAATGGGCGCGATTTTCCGGGTGTAGATTCATTTTTTCTTCATGTTGCCGGTGCGTGTCGCCTCGGCCACGGACTCGACGGGACTGCTCGCCACTCGGCCATTGACGACATCATGGGCGTTCACTTGTCGCGGGCCCTGAGCGTGCTCGACGGTACTTTCCATGGCATCAGGCTCGTTGGATGGCGGCGGCTGGGGGCTATCCATGCGGCCCATTCCAGCTTCGTGCTCCGGATGAGAACGCTCGTAGCTATCGGAAGGATCGGGAACTTGCTGTTTGATCTTTTTTTTATATAGGGATGTCATGTCAGAACTCCATCTATTATTAAACTTTTCGGAAAAAAAGAGGCAATCGGCGCGCCAATGCGGCAGAAATCGTGCCCCTGCGGGGCGACCGTTACGCGGCTTAGAGTGGCGCGGGTTAGGATTTTTCAATTTCCACCGTCGAGTTTTAGCACGCCGCGTTGCCGTTTGACGGCAATGATGCGCTGTTCGAGTGTGGTGAACAGTTGCCGGGCGCGCGGCAGGTCATCCAGAGACAGCTTGGGGGTCTGGGAATCATGGGAAAACACATCGATATTTCCCGCGCCCACGATTTTGTCCCAAAGCGATTGATGGAACTTGATGTCCTCCACGTGCCAGAGCTCGACGGTGTCGATGTTGGTCGAGAGCCAGCCGCGCTCGAAATCGATGCGGTAGTTGGTCACCCGGTAACGGGTTCGCTTGACGAGAAAAGTCGGCATCGCAACCAGGCCGATTCCGATGAGCACGAGCACGACGTTCGCCCACCAGGGTGAATGCATATTGAAATGGGACAGTAGGAAGGGTGAGAGGATGAAGATCAGCCCCGCGATCGTAAACCCGGCGATGTGCGCCAATCGCCCGCGCACCAGCGGCGTTCCCTCGTAATACACTTCTTCCTTGTCATCCGGTGGGCGATGCGGATCGGCCACCGCCGATGGAGCACCGGTCGGGGGAACTTGCGGAGATGAAGGCATTTGACTCATGGTTTGCTCCCGTCGCTGGCTAATTGGCCAATTCGCTTCCACATCGCATCCGGCACGGGCACGACACTGAGCCGGCCGATCTTCAGCATCTGCCAACCGGCAAATGCCTTGTCCGCTTTCATTTCATCAAGCGTTACCGGCTGCTTCAACACCTTAACCGGTTTCAAATCCACGACGGCGAGGCGCTGGTCGCCGAGGGTGGGATCGGAATACGGTTCACTGATGATTTCCGCAATGCCGACCGCCGCTCGTTCCTTGCCCGTGTGGTAAATCAGTGCCAAATCTTTTTTCTTCATGGTGCGGAGATATTTCAGGGCCAGGGCGTTGGTGATGCCGTCCCAGACGGTTTTCTTGTCCTCGGTGAGCCGAGTCCAGTTGTAACAATCGGGTTCGGTTTTCAGCAACCAATAGGCCATGAAAGTCTCCGGGAAATTACATGGGCCGCGCAGCCGGGCGTGCGGCGGCGGCACCGGCGGCTGCGGGACCGGCGAGCGGCTTTTGAATCGTCTGGTTCACCTTGCGAAGCAGATCGACGAATTCCAACTGGGCCAGATTCAGCGCTTTGACCTTGATGTGCGACACGATTTTGCCCTGCATAGCCTCGATTTGATCGCGCTGGGCATCGGTGATCGGGAGGCCGCTTTGCGCTTGTTGATCGAGCTTGGCAAGCGTGCGTTCAAAATCCGCCATCATGCGCGAGGCTTCGGCATCCTCGGCGACGGATTTCTGCGCCTGCTTGTAACGCTCGACGGCGGGATGCTGTGCGACCAGTTGTCCCAGCTTCTCGGCTTCATCCAGAATCTGCTGCGTGTCCACCGGCATGCGGTTCGTCCTTCCGGTAAAGATTCCTATAATGCGTCAACATCGCCATGCCCGTCAACCGTTACCATCGCCAGATCCTTTTGCCGCAGATCGGTGAGGCGGGTCAAAATGCCTTGAGCGAGGCCCGTGTGCTGCTGGTCGGATGCGGCGCTTTGGGCACGCATGTGGCTGAGCAACTGGTCCGTAGCGGGGTTGGATTTTTACGAATTGCCGACCGGGATATCGTGGAAATCACCAATTTGCAGCGGCAGATGCTGTTTGATGAAAAAGATGCTGCGCGGCAATGGCCCAAGGCATTGGCGGCGGAGGAACGATTACGCCGGATTAATTCGACGGTGAAAATTGATCCGCAGGTCGTCGATGTACACAGCCATAATGCGGCGTCGCTTTGCCAAGTCGATGGCAGCTCAGTCGATCTGATTTTGGATGGCACGGATAATGTGGCGACACGATATCTGCTGAACGATTTAGCGGTGAAGCAAAATTTTCCCTGGGTTTACAGCGCGTGTGTCGGAACCGAAGGCCGGGTAATGGCAGTGCGGCCCGGTGTGACGCCGTGCCTGCGGTGTGTGTTTGCCGATCCGCCGGCTGGAAATGAACTGCCGACTTGTGATAGCGCCGGCGTTTTGGCGGCAGCGGCGGCGATCGCGGCGTCGCTTCAGGCTGTCGCCGCTTTGCGAATACTCCTGAAGCAATTCGCGCTGCCGAAACTTGTTTCCTTCGATGCCTGGACCAGCCGATTTCACGAAATGGATTTGACCGACGCTCGCCGTGCTGATTGCCCTTGCTGCGGATTGCGGCGATTTGATTTTTTGGATTCTGCCCCTGCTGATTCAACATCAACGCTCTGCGGCCGCGACGCGGTGCAAGTTCGGGGCGATCATCCGCTGGAACTCAAACACCTGGCCACCAAATGGCGATCGCTCGGCTCCGTTGAAGAGAACCGTTTTTTCATCCGCTGCCGCCTCGATTCCGCCGCTCAAACCATCCTCACCGCTTTCCACGACGGCCGGCTGATCGTGCAGGGAACCCGTGATTTAGGACGCGCCAAGTCACTTTACGCCCAATTTATCGGGTCTTGAGCAGAATCGTTATGCTTAGCGTTCCCATAGCCGATAACAATCATGCGAAGGAGCGTTCCTATGCGTTACATCATTGCCTCTGCGGTTGCGTTGGTTTGCGCCTCCTGTTCTCCCACGCCCCCGCCGCCGACGCCGCAAACGCCGCCCGCCGCTGTTTCGCAAGGGCAGATCATCACGCAAATTGTCAGCCGGGATCAGGTCATCATTGTGCGCGCTGGTGCAACGGAGCCAACCTACACCCTGCAAACCAAAACTGGCGAAATTCTTGTTCCGGCCATGACGTTTGGCCAGTTGGCTCTGAATAATCCGCAATTAGCCCGGACCGTTCGCATCATGCAAGCTGATGCGATTTGTGCCAGTGCGGATGCGGAGTAAACGCGAGATTCCTGTTCATGACAACTTGCAGCCACGCCTCAAACGCAGGATCGCGCTTCCCTTCGGGGCGCGGCTAACCTGGGCCGATTCCGCATGTTTGCCCCACCGCTGCATTCCCTCTAGGATAAGTGGGAATCATGCACGTGACGGCAGATAGCGAACAACCCTCCCGCCAGGCGGCTTTGCGGCAAACTTCCTCAATTCTTGAATTGATCGGCAACACGCCGCTTTTGTCGTTCAAGCGGATCGCCAAAGCTGTCGAACCGGTCCAGGTTTTTGCCAAGGCGGAGTGGCAAAATCCCGGCGGCAGCGTCAAAGATCGGGCGGCATTGGCCATGATTCTTGACGGCGAACGGCGCGGTTTGCTGACGAGGGATAAAACCATCATCGACGCCACCAGCGGCAATACGGGGATCGCCTATGCGATGATCGCCGCCGAGCGCGGGTACAGGGTAAAGCTGGCATTGCCGAAGAACGCCAGCATCGAACGCAAGCAGTCGCTTTTGGCGTACGGAGCGGAACTGATTTACACCGATCCGACCGGCGGCACCGATGCGGCTCAGAAATATGTGAAGGCGCTGGTCGAGGAAAATCCGCATCGGTATTTTTATCCCGATCAATACAACAACGACGCCAATTGGAAAGCCCATTTTGAAAAGACCGCTCCGGAAATCTGGCGGCAAACCGGCGGCCGGGTGACGCATTTCGTCGCCGGCCTCGGAACCAGCGGCACGTTTATGGGTGTCACGCGGCGGCTCAAAAAATATCGGCCCGACGTTCAATGTTTTTCGATGCAACCCGACGGCCCGCTACACGGATTGGAAGGCCTCAAGCACATGCCGACCGCGATCGTGCCGGGGATTTATGATCCGAGTATCGCTGATGGAGAAATTGCCGTCGCCACGGAAGATGCGCATCGCATGGTCCTGCGGCTGGCACGGGATGAAGGATATCTCGTCGGTGTATCGTCGGGGGCGAACATGGTGGCGGCCATGAACATCGCCGCACGGATGAAAACCAATAGCCAGGAAGGCGTGGTCGTCACGATTTTCTGCGATTCGGCGGCCAAGTATCTGTCGGAAAGTTTCTGGCAGGACATCAACAGCGAAGCGGAAAATTGGCCGTGATCCACGCATGGCAGTGTACTTTCCGGGTGCCACAGGTCGGTGTACTCGCAGACCTGTGCGTTTTCCCGATGCCCCGTACGCACAGGTCTCGGAGTACCGCGACCTGTGGCACCCAGACATGAGTTGCCGGAGCGATTTAGGATGCCCGCGGTTTTAGTTTTATCAAAATCGCTTTTCACGCAGATCGAGCAGGAAGGCGTTGCCGCATTTCCGAATGAATGCTGCGGCGTGCTGATCGGCCGGGATGATGCGGCCGGCGGCCAGCGCATCGTCGAGAAATTGCAGCCGCTCACCAATTCCTTTGAAGCAGTCGAGCAATATCACCGCTTTCGCCTCGATCCTTTGGAATACATCGCAGCCGAGAAATCCGCCGCCGCGGAGGGCAAACTCATTCTCGGCTTTTATCACAGCCATCCCGATCATCCCGCCCGCCCCAGCGAATACGACCGGCAATTTGCGTGGCCGTTTTATAGTTATGTGATTGTTTCCATTATGAATCGAAAGCCGGTGGATATGACGAGTTGGCTTCTCGATGAAGCGACGGAGCAGTTTCTGGAGCAGGCAATTGGAGTACGCTAGTCCGGCCTAAATTCACGACGGCAGATATCGAAAGCCCCGTAAATTGCATCGCCCCACGATGTCGGTCTTTTCCTCCACCATTCGCAGTTCTCTTCGTGGCTTGTGGCGGCTTTCTCGGCTACCTCCGCAAAGCAGGAATGTGCGGGAACCGGCTTGGCTCCCGCCGCGATCATCTTGTCGACTTCCCGTTTGTGTAGTTCCAAGATGTCGCAAATGGAATCGCTGTTTGTTAGGCATCGTTTGGAATCCAGCGGGTCTCTTAGCCTTTGGTATCCATCGCCATTGACCGTCGAATGGTCTCTACCGTCCGCAAAATGCGTAGTGGCTGCGATAACGGGCTTTCCGGGAAAAAGGAGAAAGTGCCCCGTTTTCTCCATAACTGTCAACATTACATTAGCGTTACCCCAAGCGTATATGCGCGCACCTCGGCCATAGAGGGAAAAGGACGGTGCCGAAAAGTCACACATGTGCTGAGCTCCCATGGCTTCGAGTTCCGCGCAACACATCAGCCAACCCGGCTCGGAATAGTCGGAAAAATCCTCTTGATGGTAATTCAAAGGTTGCGCATAGAGTTTTCCTAAGCCGGCGCGAAGGACCGAACGACGTCGGGAAATGTTCTTTATCTTTTTGCCGATGATCCAAGTAACGCCGGTGAGCCAAAGAAAGCCTGTTGCGATTGCGGCATGATTTTCGGAGGCGGGTTTGCCTTGAACCTCGCCCACCACGATTGATAGTGCGAACAACGCGGCCAAAGGCAGACACAAGATGCGGATAAGAAATGCCTTCGGCCCCCTGTCTTCCGGAAACTCCGCAATCTGGCGTGCCAATAAACCTGTTTTCCGATCCGCGCTCACCGAGACAAATAAATCTTTGCCAACTCTGCCGTGAGCACCGGTGCCCGGAAGCGCAGGATTGGGCAGGTCCAAAGATCGGTGAACGGCATAGAAACCAAATGCCTGCAATAGCTCCCACTCACCCGCCCAAGCAGTAGCGCGATAGAGCTTATCTTCCGCCCCGCTGCGGCGAATTGGCCAGATTGCTTTAAGCGCGAATGTATTCGGGGCTGCATTGCCGCATAGGACGACGGTGGTCCTGCCGCCGCGCAGCGGACCACAGACTGCGGTAAACGACATACTAAGGCGCAGACACGTCTTTAGGACCGCCGGATCGAGTAGTGCTGTGCGCCACGGTGAAATGTCCGGCGGCTCAGCAATCCCCTGGGAATTGCCTACGACTTTCAACTCACCTTGGACTTCCGCCTCAATGGCGGGATGACCCGGTGCGCCTCCCAATGACTGGGCCAAGGATTTCTGCTGGGATCGGGCAATCGGATAAATCAGTGCCTCGAGCTGCATCTGGTGCAGCCCTTGTCCCGCAGCGCTGACAAACCGTTGCCGCAACATCGCAGCCATTATTTCCAATTCCTCGACTGACATGGGCCGGTCGAGGAATTGTTTGCGGATGATGTAGCGATCCTTCATCGGCAGCTTCCCGGGCGTTCCAGCTCACCAGCTCTTGGCGATTTTATCTAACCCACTCTTAGCCAAATCTTCCGGCGTCATGGCGATGCGGAATTTGCAGCGGGCGTTGAAGGTCAAAAACCACGGCTCGGCAAAGGCGGGAATCTGGGAGGCATCGGTCATGTTGATGATCAGGATTGCTCCGCGCTGGCCGTCCTGTTCGGAAAAATAGGCGGCTTCGGGTTTGATGGCTTCGAGAATCTTTTGGACCTTCTGGCCGGCGGTTCCGTCGCGCACGAGTTTGTTGAACGGTTCGATTGGCAATTCGACTTCCAGAATCATTCGCATGGGCGTTCTCCTGAGTTTTAAGAAATTGAGACGGTGATGCAACGCAGACGTGCCTGCCAACTTATCCGGTGGCTGGAATCGAATCAACGCACCCCAATATTAGCTGAAAACCGGCTTACCCTGTCATAAATCCTTCTGAGACTTGCAACAATCGTGCATGGCGTGTTAAGTATTTTGTCAGACCCGCGCCGCCGATTCCTATTCGGTTGCGGCATCCGAGGAGCGCTTCCATGATTTTGACCTTTTTAACCATGCCGCAACGATCCAAAGCCGTGGCGTGTTTTGTGTTGTTTTTCGCCACCGTGGGGATGATCGGCTGCCAAACACAACCCAAGCCCAAAGAGCCGCCGCTGGCGCCGACGATTGATCAGGCCGAGATGCTCAAGGCATCCATCGAAAAGACGGTGCCGGGCACATTGGTCGGGGATGTCATTTACACGCTGTCTGATCATCCTTATACAGCAGTCGGCGGTGTGGATATGAAAGATGTCCAGGTCGGCCAGATCGTGTCATTTGTGGACGCCGACGGCAAGCCGATCAACAATGGCACAGTGGTCGCGATTGTCGGGGATAATGCACACGTTCGTTTTGATACGGCCGGCAAGCGTCCGCCGCAGAAAGGCGATCTGGCGGTCTGGCTCAAGGAGTAAACGGCGTTGGCCGCGTCCATGAGTGCCGATGCGCGACTCGTTCTGGCCAGTTCTTCGCCGCGCCGGAGCGAACTTCTGCGGGAAGCGGGATTCAATCCGATCATTCATCCGGCTGATATCGACGAATCGATTTACCCACCCAATCTAGCGCCCACCGAACTGGCGGAGTTTTTGGCCGCCGCCAAAGCGAAAGCCGTTGCGAAAAATTATCCATCGGATTTCACGCTGGCAGCGGACACGCTGGTGCTGCTGGGGGCGCGCGTTCTCGGCAAACCCCGTGATGCGGCACATGCCAAAGAAATGTTAGCCATGCTGAGCGGCTCGACACATCAGGTCATCAGCGGCGTTGCGCTGTTCAGTCCGCAGCGAGATTTTCAAAAAGTGATTTCCGTCATCTCGACCGTGCAAATGCGGCCAATGTCAGAGGCGGAGATTAATCACTATGTGGTCACAAGGCGCTGGCACGACAAAGCCGGCGGTTATGGCATTCAGGACAACGATCCGTTTGTCACGAAAATGTCGGGCAGCTTGACCAATATCGTCGGCCTGCCGATGGACGAGGTGATCGATCTGCTGGCCAGCGCCGGCATTTATCCCGCCACATCGAGCCGCTAAAACGGTACAATGACCAGTTCATGAAAGTGCTCACCGCCGTCCTGTCGCTGCTGGCCGCCACCGCGGGTTGGTATTACATGTTCTATTCCATTGCCGCCCAAAAACTCTGCGGCATCGAGGAACAATCCATCAATCTGAGGCGCATCCGCTTGCGAAGAACCGGCGGATTTGCGATGTTTCTCCTGGCGGTGTTGATGTTCGCCGGCGTGTGGAGCGTCGATGAGCGCGGCTCGCCGGGCGCTTATCTGCTGATATGGTTCGGCGTGATTGCATTGCTTTTGTTCATCATGATCCTGGCTTTCCTCGATCTGCGGCTCACTGCCAAGCTGCGGCGTGCTGACTCCAAAAAAACACAATGAAATCGCGCTTTCATCCCCATTACCTTTTGCTGCTGACGATCGGCCTAATGTCTTTGGCTTGCGATCAGCAGCCGGCGTCCAATTTGCCCACCACGAGCGTGACCATCGGCAAAAAAACCTACACACTGGAAATCGCTGCACGAACGGCCGAGCAGGAACACGGGCTGATGCAGCGTGATTCAATGCCGTCGGATCACGGGATGATTTTCGTTTTTCCCGATAGGCAAATGCGCAACTTCTGGATGAAGAACACGCGGATTCCGCTGGATATTCTTTATCTCGACAGTGATGGAAGCATTGTTTCGATTCATCACATGGATCCGTATAAGCTCGACGGCGTTCCCAGCGGCCTGCCGGCGCAATACGCCATTGAACTGAATGCCGGTCAGGCTGCCGAAGCCGGCGTCAAAGTGGACGATACACTGCAACTTCCCGATGCCGTTAAACATGCCAAAGGCGATTCGCCATAAGATTGGCGTTTACCGGCCCCTTATTGGACGTGGCCGGCGCCCTTGCTATTGCTGATAAAGCTGCTGCCCGCATAGGTCGAATTCTCGTTACAGCAAGGCAGGTCATGCGGGCACCCAATTCAAGTCGAGATCGGCCGCAAACACCCACTGAGGCAATGCTGGTCTGCCTGACCGAAATCAGCGCCGCCGCCGCCGAGTCGAGCAATCCCCGCGCCCCGTATCCGCAGCCTCGTTATACCCCGCCGGACGCCGCGACATTCCAATCACCTTCCGAGGCGTCACTCGATCTTCCATTTGATCAGGAGGCGATGCAGGCGGAACTCGATGCCCTCAAGCGAGAGGTCAACCACCTGCGTCGGCGGGATGAAACGCTGAAATTCTACATGACCCGGCTGGATGAGGAGATGCGGCTCGCGGCCAGGCTGCAGCAGGAGTTTTTGCCCCGCCAGTTGCCGCAGATCGGGCCGGTGCATTTCCATACGCTGTTCCGTCCTGCCAGTTATGTCAGCGGTGATCTCTACGATGTGATGCGACTTGATGAAAAACGGGTGGGCATTTTTCTCGTCGATGCCGTCGGACATGGCATGCCAGCCGCACTGTTAACCATGTTCATTAAACGCGCCCTGGTCTGCAAAGAAATCATCCCCACTGGATATCGCTTGCTGGAACCCTCGGAAACGATGCGCCTGCTCAATGAGGCCCTTATCGAGCAGGAGCTGTCGCAATGCACCTTCTGCACCGCGATCTACGGCGTGCTGAACACCGAAACCCTGCAACTCGATCTGGCCAGCGGCGGACATCCCGCCCCGCTGCTGGTGAGAAACGGCGAGCTGCACGATGTTCCGGTTGAGGGTTCCTTGCTTGGCATCTTCCCCGACCAGGTATTCGACCAGGCTCATCTCCAACTGCAAAGCGGCGATCGGCTGCTGGTGTTCAGCGACGGCATTGAGATCGTCTTCCACGAAGATATGGCTTCGCACGAAGACCGCTGGAAAAAAGAGCTCGCCAGCCGGGCCGATCTGCCGATTGAGCAAATGCTCACCGAGTTCGCCGACAAAATTGACCACGAAGCCGGCAGCCTTCAACCGAAGGATGATTTGACTTTGATGGCGATTGAGATCAAGTGATTCGGGTTTGAGTCAATTGCCGCGATTAATTCTAAACTACGAAGAAAATACGTGCTAACGCAGAGGCGCCCAGACGAAAAGATAAAAAATAATTGTAAAAATTGATCCTCTGCGTTCTCTGCGCCTCTGCGTGAGATCGTTTTCATTTTTCGTGGTAACTGAGTTCTGTCCGGCTCGCTAATGTGACTGTAGGGTTGTCGGGCGGGTCGTCGCGGGCTGAGTGGCCGGGCCCGGATTGGCGAATTTGAAGGAACTCATCAATCCATCGGCTTCCGTGGCGTGCTTCTGAAAACCGGCCAGCGTATCGGCCACATACATGCTGAATTCAAAGCGATCGCCCGGATGGCAGGCGAGATAGCTGCGCAAATTCTGGTGCCCGGCATCATCTTCCAGCACTTCCTGCACCGAGAGGCATTCGACTCCACCATCGCCCTGCTGCTTGGCAACTTCGCCTTCGCGCAGCAGCTTGAACTTGCCGCGGGATTCAATGCGGGCGGCGTCAAAAATCGTGCGAAAATCCCCAGGAATCTTTTTCGCTGCATACACCACGATCGCGCACGAATCTCCCTCTTGGGCGTCCGGAGTCACATAAATCACCGAATCCGCGCGTTCCACTTTTTGCCAATGCGGCGGCGGGTCGAATGTGGCATCGCCGAATTGCACGGGCGCTGTCGTTGGCTGCGTAGGCGGAGTCGCGCCCATCAGAGCGATCAGCGCCAACAGTTGCATCCATCGGGTTGGCAATCGCGTTTCCCTCAGTTTCGTTCTCCCGCCAACACGAAACGGTGGCCGAAATGGCGGTAATATTGTGCATGAGAAATTCCGCTGCGGTCGCGGAGCCGCAAAATCTCGGGGCGGGTGAACGCCTGGGCCACGCTCACCCTGGCGTCATGCCGCACCATGCGATTGGAAAACATGGAAAGCACATTGACCCACGCATACGCCCGGCGATGTCGCAGCAAATCGGCCACGATCACGCCGCGGCTGGCCAGCCGATCTATCTCCCGCAGCACGCGCATCGCCTCGGCTTCGTCGAGATGGTGCAGGAACATCGAGCAGATGGCGTAATCAAAACTGCCGGAAGCGAACGGCGTTTGCATCGCATCACTTTGCACGATCGACAGCCGCGGATCAACCGATTCGCGCACCGCCTCAGCAATCGTGTGCGAATGCAAATCGACCGCCACAATCCGCACCTGCCAGCCATAGCGATCCGCCCATTTCAAAATTTCCCGCGGCACATCGGCCGAGCCAGTCGCCAGATCGACGATGCGGATGATTTGATCCCGCCGCCAATGCCGGCTGAACCGCTGCAGATGTTGCAGCGTGGCACGGGTGTAACCGAGCCAATGATTGATGCGGCGGATGAACCGCAGACTTTTGGCCAGCAGCCGCGGATCGGCCGTTGGCTCATCCATCCACTCCGGCTCTCGCTGTCGCGCCCACGCCATGGCATCACATCGACTCAAAATTGCTGCACCACATCCGGCACCAGTGTCGCTTTTTCCAGCAGCAGATAATTCTTGCCCTTGTACTCAGTCACCATGCCGGTGACCCGGAATTTCGGCTGATGATCCAGACCCATGACGGCGGTTTCCATCCCATCGAGTTTCATGTTCGGTAGCACCCCCATCGGCGCATCCTGCATCGCCTGGCCGTCGGCGTCGAAAACAAAATCCCATGATTTGCCATCGGCGTTTTTCACCAGCCGGCCGGTCTCATCGATCACAAATTGCCCCTCGCGCTTGAGCACCGGCGTCGGCGGATTGGGGGCGATGATCTGTCCCGTCGCTGGATTGATTCGCGGCGGATCAGGCAGCGCCTGAATGACTCGCCCACCGGAATCCGTCTGCGGTTTCAGCAGCGAATTGAGCAACTGCTCCGGCGGCGGCGCCGCAATGCCTTTCATGGGTTGCGTCGCCGGCGCCGTGGCGGGCCGAGTGGTTTGGGCGAATGCCGACGAAGAGATAAGACAAAACAGCAATGCGATCCCGATTTTCATGGCGGATCCTTCCGCAGCCGTTATCAGCTCCGGCCGCGGTGACGAGCATACTCTTTGGAGGAGGAAGGAGGAAGGCAGTGGGCGGAAGGCTGAAAAAACGGTAGTAGTGGGAGATTATTTGGCCATTGTCACGCTGGGGGCGGGCGCGCTCGCTGGCGGTTGCAGCAGCTTTTTCGGAATGATCAAAATGGTTCCACGTGGAACATTCGGGTCGATTGAATTGTTTGGCATCGCGGGATGCTCGACAGGGCACGTTGCATCGGCCGATACCGTGACCGACCCATCTTCGTGCATGACGCTACTTCGCATCACATCGCGCATGGAAAAATATCGCGGTGCATTTTGATTGGCTTCATTCTCCGCATCGGCGGGCGTCATGCCGCGGTAGCAGGTCTCGCTGTTTTCGGCCAGGTTTTCGTGCGGGAAAGTGTCGCTGTAAACACGCTGCCAATGCATCACATGAATCGGGTGCGTCACGGCATTGCTGTACGTTGTGCGATCGATGTCATGGGCAACATAACCGAAGACATGCGGATCGTGGCCAGCGTAGTAAAAAGTTTGGCCGTGATATTGATATTGGTACGTCACCGGCTCGTAAAAAGTCTGAGCGGATGCGGAACCGGCAAGCAGCAATGTCAAAAGACCAAACGTTTTTTGCAGCGATGTGAGCATGGCGTTTTCTCCGTTGAACTCTGCCATCGTTGTAACACGCCGATCATGTTCATCGCTATGGAAATATTATCGGAATCACCGCAAAACCGCTGGAAATCGGCCCTACAGTCGGAATGTTTTGCGCCGTTTGACGGTAGGACATAATTCAGCGGTCGAAGAACCCCCGCATTGGCATGACGGGGCTTTGAGGATAAATCGGAAGGAGTTTCTTTCATGGAATACAGACAGCTCGGCGGATCGGGTTTCAAAGTGCCGATGCTCAGTTTCGGCACGGGAACCTTCGGCGGCGGCAACGAATTTTTCAACTCCTGGGGCAGCACGGATGTGGCCGAGGCAAATCGGCTGGTGGACATCTGCCTCGACGCCGGCGTCACCATGTTTGATTCCGCCGATGTTTATTCCAAGGGATTGGCCGAGCAGATTCTTGGCCAGGCCATCAAGGGACGCCGCGACAAGGTGCTGATTTCCACCAAGGCCACGTTCCGTTTCGGCGACGGTCCCAACGATGTCGGCTCGTCCCGCTGGCATCTCACCCGCACCGTCGAGCAAAGCCTCAAGCGCCTCGAAACCGATTTTATCGATCTATTTCAACTCCACGGCTTCGACGCCATGACGCCGATCGAGGAAACCCTCTCGACTCTCAACGACCTGGTCCATGCCGGCAAAATCCGTTACATCGGCTGCTCCAATTTCTCCGGCTGGCACCTCATGAAATCGCTGGCCACTTCCGATCGCCTCGGCTTTACCCGCCATGTCGCGCATCAGGTTTATTATTCCCTGGTCGGCCGCGATTATGAATGGGAATTGATGCCGCTGGCAGTCGATCAAAAAGTTGGCGCGGTGGTCTGGAGTCCGCTCGGCTGGGGAAGATTGACCGGCAAAATCCGCCGCGGCCAGCCGGTGAAAAGCGAGCGCCTCAAAAAAACCGCCGATGCCGGCCCGCCCGTTCCCGATGAATATCTTTTCAAAGTCGTCGATGCCCTGGACGCCGTAGCCAAGGAAACCGGCAAGCTCATTCCGCAGGTCGCCCTCAATTGGCTCCTGCAACGCCCTACTGTTTCAACCGTCATCATCGGCGCCCGCAACGAAGAACAACTCAAGCAAAACCTCGGCGCTGTCGGTTGGCATCTCACCCCCGATCAAGTGGCAAAGCTCGACAAGGCCAGTGAAGTCACGATGGCGTATCCCTATTGGCACCAGCGCGGTTTTCCGGAACGCAATCCGTTTGCGGTTAAGTGAGTTTAAGCCGCACAATAAAAAGCGGGATGACAAGCTCCTTGCCATCCCGCTTGGTTATTCATTTATGCGATGGCTTACGCCAACACGCTGCCCTGATCAATCAGCAGCGAATCATCCGACGAGCTGCTTTCCGTCGAGTCACTGACTGCCGCGGGGATCATTGGCTCGGCGTCGGTGCTTGTCGATGCCTTGATGGTTAGCGTCGACAGTCCGCCGGCGAACGGGATGAGCGTGCCGCCGGTCGTTTGCACCATCGCCACGAGGTGATAGGTACCTGGCACGGCGCCTGATGGAATGGAAATGCGCGGATAGAGGGTGATGGTGTTGCCTGCCTGCAGCGGGGAGCTCACCGCCTCGCTGCCAAGCAAGATGCTGCCTGAGTACCGGCCCGGGGGAATTGCGTAAACATTGACGGTATATGAACCGGCCAACGCCGCATCGCCGACATTCTGCAGCAGCACGGTCGCCTCGCCGTTGCTGCGGCCTTGTACACCGCCGGCGAGAACAGCCGCCGGATTCTGATCCTGGAACAAATCAACTTGTGAACTTTCGGATGCCCCGCTCGGCGAAACCGGCGTGCCCCCGGCCAGCAGCACGGTGTCATCCACTGCGCCGGAAGCCAATCCGTATCGATCGACACCTGTTAGAGGCGAGGTTGACCAGACACCGGTTGAGAAATCGTAATCGGCTACGCTGTATGCATAGAACCGGTTGTGGCTGTCCTCGACATAAGCATGGGGGAAAATCGCCTGTGTCCCGATCACCGGTGCATTCGAAGTGTCCGTGGTGATCCGAAGTCCTGCCGGTACCGCCACCGCACTGCCTCGCCCGGTGATGGTGTTGTAGAGATACGCCGTGGTCGCCTCGGCCGACCCGCCGTTGTCGCTGACGAACAAAACATTCGGACCGCTCACGGCGACCTCGAAACCATCGGGCACACTCAAGGGCACACTAATGGATCTGGTCAGCTGTGATAACGAATCCGTCAGCGTCACCGACAAGCTTTCCTGGCTCGAACTCGAAAACTCATCCGTTCCCGACACAGTGAAAACCCGCCCCCAGCTTTCCGAAGAGCCGGTCGTCGTCGGGCCAATCAGCGTGTCACCGGTGCTATTTACGAAAAGAATGTCTCCATCTAGCTGTGTGTAGCCGGCCGTGGTGCCCGCCAAAAAGGCATACGAAATTGTCGACCACGTGCCGGCGCTGGTGTCGTATTCGTAGGCCGTGCCGGCAGTAGCGTCCACGAAATAAGCTGTATCGCCCGATGCCGTGGCGTAGCTAATGGTGGTACTCGGTAGTGTGGTCGTGGACCATTGCTGCGTCTGTCGATTGTAAATGTCCACGACGCTCGAGGGATTGCCATCGGAGGTTCCGCCGGCGAACAGGATGTCCTGCCCCGCCGAAATGGCGACAATGCCGCCGCGTGCTGCCGACAGATTGGCCGTGGTATGGGTGAGCGCTGCGGCACCAATGCCGCTCAGCAACGTCCGCGATTCCATCGTTTCCACTAAGGCAGTGGCAACCTTCCTTTTTCGACTAGACATACGTTTCCTTTCCTCAGATCCGAGGGTAATTGAACTGCATGGGACACCGATTCGCCAAGTTTATCGACGCCAGCGGACAATCCTCACGCCTTTCAATCCCCCCAACAACGTGAATCCCAATGCCTTCACTGTAGCAAGCCCAGGGGTAAGCGCCATTACACATTCCAGTCTGCGCCAAGTGATTTTCAGGGTAATTCTGTGAGTTTGGTCAAAAAGCTGGGGATTTGCAGCGGATTACGGCGATGAGCTCACGATCCTGGGTTATATCCGGGACTCAGGGCCCAGTGGAGTTTCTCGGCGAGCACGCCCCATTCCTTGGTATCCGGATTGTCGACCAGCAGCAATTGATGCGGACTGCGGCGGATGATCACGCGGCTGCCGACGCGCAGCGGTGTGGTGCTTTGACCGTCGCAGGCAAGCGTGGTGCCGGAATTGACGCGGATGGCAGAGATCAAAACCGTGCTCTCCATGGCCAGAACGATCGGACGAAACGACAAGCTGTGCGGACATAGCGGCGTGATGCACATGGCATCGACGGTCGGACTGATGATCGGCCCGCCGGCGGCGACGTTGTAGGCCGTCGAGCCGCTGGCCGTGGCGATGATGACACCGTCGCCGCTGTAGCGGATGCCGCTGGTGCTTTCGGTTTCGTGATCGGCGCTGAGTTCCAGATCGATCATGCGAAACGGCGGGCCGGCGATTACCACCACTTCGTTGAGCGCGTGATCGTGAAAAGTGCGATGCCGCTCCACCGCTTCGATATCCGAAGAGCGGCACTCGACAGCCGGCGGCAGCACGGAGACTTCGAGCATCGATCGGCGGCTGATCGGCAAACCGGACTGCAGCATCCGCTCGAACCAGGGGCGGAATTGTTCAAGCGTGAAATCGGCGAGGAATCCGAGCCGGCCGAAGTTGATGCCCATGACCGGGATGGCCCGGCCCTTGAGCCGCCGCGCCGTGGCCAGCAATGTTCCGTCGCCGCCCAGCACGAGAATGCAATCGGCCTGAAGGTTCGGCCAATCGCCGCTGCATTCCTCATCGACGCCGACGATTTTCACGCGCTGCTCAAGCCACGGCAGCAAAGATTCAAGCGCCGGCCGCACCTGCGGTTTATTGACGTTGGCGACGATGAACAGACGCATGGCAATGTGGCCCTGTAGCTTGTTATCGAACAAAAAAATCGGGCCGTCCGAAAGACGACCGGGGGGTCGACGGCACAAGACCGGTTCTGCTTAGGGCTGCTTCCTTTCGGACCTGACCCGGTTCACAGCCGACCCTTGCATCGGTCCCGGCCGTCGTCCGGACGACCCGTGCAAGTGTTGTATCCGATTGGGCAATAGGTGTGAAGGCCGTCGAACAGAGGTTGGAGGTCAGAGGTGAGGGAAAAAAGAGCCGCGCACGAAGTAAGCGGTTCCGCACCTCCGCAGGTGATCGCTCGCCCGCAGCGCTGCTTAGCAACTTCCCAATTGACGCCCGCTGTGGACGTGATAGCGTATCGATCGCCGCAAGGAGTCGCGGCGTAGCCCCGGTTGGGGTCAAATCACTTATGGGAAGGGATAATTAACCATCACCAAGCCGTGCGAAACGCTCCGCGCCGGCGTTCCGCGCGGAGTTCGATCACACGAGAGTAATGCGGCGAATCTGGAGCGGGATTCCTATGCGAAAGAAACGAAATGACAGGCCAATGTCACGCCGCAGCTTGATGGAAGCATTGGAACGGCGGGTGATGCTGAGCATTACGGACCCCCTCCAGTATGCTGGCTATCATGGATTTCTGACGCCGATTCCTGGCCTGAGCGAATACCAGGCGTTTAGCGCCGCAAGTGGAGACGTGCTGGTAAGCGGATCGGGGAGCACATCAAACGGCCCAAACGAGGCACCGACGGATTTTGCCCAAATCGCGGATGTGGCGGGGAACGGAACCATAAACTGGACAGTCACGATGGATAGTCCGGTCGCTGATTCCACCGTCGGTATCGTGTCGGCAGCCGAACTCGCCAATGGGAGCGCGGTCGTGGCATCGGACGACCGGCCGGGCAACGGTGGGTACGATTATCTCACGTGGATCAATTCTGACGGCAGCATCGCAAGCAATCAACAAGTCGGTATTTCCAACCCCACGTACGGCGGAGTCGGTGTCATCGCTCCGTTACCAGATGGCACGGTGGTTGCCGTCTTTGGAGAGGACGGGGGCCAGGAATTTAATCTGGAGAGATTTTCCAGCGACGGCTCGGTCCTCACCACGTACGTCGGCAACGCTTTCATCACTGAAAGCGGCATCAATCGGATTTATTCAATTGGCGTGCAGTCGGACGGTAAAATCATCGTCGCCGGAACAGGATCCACAAGCTACTTCGGCGCTGCTCACCTGGCCGTTGAAAGATTCAACACTGATGGATCGCTCGACACCGCCTTCGGCGACGATGGCAGGTATATCGCTTCGCTTAAATTCGCACCCATGAGCATGGCCATTGCCAGCAACGATGAGATTTTCCTCGCGGGAGGGAATGAAATCGCGGCCATCACCGCCAACGGCCAGCTTGCCGCCAACATCGACGCTCACATTCCCGTCGTCACGGACCTGAAAATTGCCGATGACGGTTCCCTTTACGTCGCCGGATATACGGGCTCCCAGCCGACGCTTGCACAATTCACGGCGAGCGGCTCGTTGATGGCAATATTCAAAGGCACGTCGGAATTCAGCGACGCGGTGGATGCCGGCTTTCTCGCCACAACACCGGATAGCATTTTGTTTTCCCTTTCTTCCGACGGCACGGTGCAGGAAGGGGTTGGCTTTTTTGCCGGCCCTCCGATTGCGGATAGCACGCCCCCCAATGTGGCGCTCGACCCCCTCCGTCGCATCAACACGGGAGCCACCACTTACGACGTTGACGTGCTGTACGTCGATGCCAAGAGCGGTGTGGATTTCAACACGTTGCAGGACGGCAGCGTTTTCCTCCACTATGGTCGCCACAAATACATTTACGGCAATGAGATTTACACCTTCGGCGACTTCCGGGTGGCTGCCACGTATTCATTCGCCGCCCCGAGCGGCAGTTGGCTGAACGATGCGGGCACGTACACGATCGAAACGGCGGCGGATGAGGTGACGGACAACGCCGGCAATGGCGTGCCGCTGGAAGTGCTGGGGAGTTTCACGATCAAGGCCGAGAAGTCCGCAAACGCCGCCGCTGTCGTTGAGATGGACATGCCGATGCTGGAGCAAACCGATTCGTCGCCGGCGCCGTGGCTGGAATCGGATCTAACCGGGATTCTGGAGATGTGATTTATGTGGCAACGCAGGGCTAAATCCTCAGCGAATCGTCGTCGCAGGGTGCGTCGGATGGAACTCGACCCCCTCGAGTCACGCCTGCTGCTGGCGATGGCGAGCCTGATTGATTACCAAATCGCCCCGCCGCTGGCATATGCAAATCCGACGCCGCTGGTCGTCGGCGACCAAGTGGTTTTTGCTGACGCGGGCAACCAATCGAACAATTGGCAGTCGGCCGAAGTGTACGATGCGGCGACGGGCCAGTGGTCGACGCAGCAATTTGATCATCGACTTGGGGACGCGGCGGTGGCGGTTGGGGATCAGACGATCTTTGCCGGCGGAAATTCCGTGACGGCAGGCACCGCCTGCCGCCTTTCGGCAGTACGGTGGTAGATATTTATGACGCGGATACCGGCCAATGGTCAAGCGGGCAGCTCGCCTCGCCGCTGATCGGACTCACCACCGTAAGCGTTGGCGGCAAAGCCCTTTTCGCAGGCGGCGTACCTGGGATTTCCGAGGGCCTCGCTCCACCCTCTTCTGAGGTGGATATTTACGATGCCCAGAGCGGGCAATGGTCGACCGCATCATTATCCATAGCCAGGCGCTTCGTATTAGGGACGTCGGTGGATGGCTTGGCACTTTTTGCAGGCGGATATGCCGGGCAATCATACGGAGAGTTGTCTGCCAGCGATGTCGTCGACATTTACAACAGCGTCACCAACGAGTGGTCCACCGCGACGATGCCGGAGGGCATTGGTAACTATGGCACCGCCGTTTCCGCCGGCAATCTCGCCCTGTTTTGTGATCAAGGCACGAGCGCACAGCTTCAGCTTGGTACGAATACCAACATCGACGTTTATGATGCCGTAAGCGGCACGTGGTCACAAGCAGCACTTTCCCAGCGGCGCGGCGGAATTGCCGTGGCATCAGTTGATGGCGACGCAATTTTTGCGGGTGGCTACTACGAGAGGCGGAGCACCGGTTCCTCGCATCCAAGCGATGTCGTCGACATTTTCAACGCGGACACCGATTCCTGGACCACTTCGCGCTTGCCGATCGCCATGCGATTTTCTTCAAGCGTGGCATTGGGCAATGAAGCGTTTTTCGTCGGCTCGAGCCCGGCTGGCGTGGACGTAGTGGAAGCCTACGACGCAACAACGGGGCAATGGTCCGCGACGACGCTGGCGTCAAACAGCTACGCCCCTGCCGCAGTGGCGGCGGACGGGAAGCTCATCGTTGCAAATGCGAGTGGCCAATATGATCAGAGCGCCAATCCGCTGGAAGTTCTGTCAAGCACGGACGACGAGCCGCCTGAACCTGAATTGCCGGGGACGGGTCGCATATTCGGTGCTCCGCCAAGCGTGTTCAAATGGAGCCCGACCGCCGGGGCCACCAGCTACGATGTGTATGTGGATGGTTCTTTGGCGGCGACAGTGAACGACAACCGCTGGACCCCTAGCCTCGACGCCGTCGTGCGTGGCAGCCATAGCTGGTATGTCGTCGCCCACGTCGATGGTGGACCGCTAGGGAGCGCTCTAACCAATTACTATGTTACGGGCCCCGTGGTCGAAGCGCGGCTGCAAGCGCTGAAGATGCACTCGACTGCTTTCCCGGGGGCCAGCGGCAAGGCTTATGTGACTATAAGCATTTCGAACGTCCCCAATCCATCGTCGTCGGTCGTTGTCAGCCTCCTCGCTTCCTACAATGACGACCTGAGCATTGACCAAACGTATCTCGGTACGGCGGCAGAAAGTTTTGCGCCCCACGATCTGGGCACGATCAGACAAATCCAGATTCCGATCACGATTCCGATGGAAATGACACCTGGCAATTACTATCTCGCGCTGACGGTTAAGATCGGCACGTCTTCCTTCACCATCTATTTGAATAAACAAATCATCTCGATCGGCACGCCACCAAAACCACAGCCGTTCCCGCCTTTGGAAATCGTCTAGGCCTTCATCGCTGAATACGCGGAGCGACCGGGCACCGTGCGCCGAAAAGCTCGCCGCGCACTCATTCCCGTATCGGAAACGACGGTTCGCGCCAGGTGCCGAAGTGTACGGTGGTTAAATACGGATTGTGCTGCGGACCGACGGCGGAAGAGAACCGCTTACTTCGTGCGCGGCTCCGTGGACTGACCACTGACAACTGACTACTTTCAAGCAAATCACTCCCGTATCGGCACAGACGGCTCTCGGCGCGTGCCGAAGTTCACGATGGTTAAATACGGATTGTGCTGCGGATCGACGTTGTGGACCGTGATTTTTTCGATGGTGGGCGGATTGGCGGGCCGGCCTAGGTTGGGATCGGCTAATGGCGTGGCGGCGATTTTGTTTACGGCGTCCATGCCGCTGACGATTTTGCCGAAGGCGGTGTAGACGCGGTCGTATTGCTGGGTGTGTTTGTAATCGAGGCAGATGAAAAACTGCGAGCCGGCGCTGTTGGCGAATTCGGATCGGGGGGCGATGGCGGTGGCGGGGTCTTCGAGTGGATCACGGAGTCGGGACATGGATAGGACGCCGGGTTCGTGTTTGCGGTTGTTGAATTCAGCTCCGATGGTGTAGCCGGGACCGCCGGTGCCGTCGCCTTTGGGGTCGCCGGTTTGGATGGTGAAGCCGGGGACGACGGTGTGGAAAATCAGGCCGTCGTAAAAACCACCTTCGCTGAGCCGCAGGAAATTTTCGACGGTGATGGAAGCGGAGTCATAATAAAAGGCGGCGGTCATGGGGCCGGCGCTGGTTTGGATGTCGGCATATCGGAGCGGCTCAATGTGGGTGACCATCGGGCCGGAGGGAGCGCCGACGCGGTGGTCGATGCGCACGTCGATAAAAATGGGCGTGCCGATGAAATCCGCCGGCAAGGCGAGCGGGCCTTTGCTGGTAGGAACGGCGAAAAGCAAATAGGAGCCGGCGCGCGAGACGGGGGGAAAGAGTCCTTTGAGGTCGACGGTTTCATCCGATTTCATGGTGGTGTCACGGGTCGGAGCGATGGTGCTGCCATTGAAATCGGAGAGGATCAACCGCACGGGGCCGACCTGGGCGGGCACTTGCACGGTCACATTCATGGGCATGGTCGGAGCCACCCACTGGCGGCTGGGGACCAGAACGGACCATAGGGCGAGCAAGGCAGTGAACGTGTGCATGAGGGGTAATACCGCGGAGGAGCGCGGGCGCTGCGGGGGAGTGACGGGATGACAAGGTGAGGAGGTGACAAGGTGAGGGGAAGGGGTGAGGAATGGTATGGGGCGGCTGGAGGGAATTGGGGTTTAGGTCCGATAACTGGAATATGCCCTTGCTCGAAACCGCTCCGGTATCCGCTACTGCCGCCGCTCGGCAGGCTTTTGAGAATGTTGCCGCTAACCTGTCGGCGTTGGAGGCGACGCAACCGCAGTTGGCGGGCGAGCTCGGTGATTTGGATTTTAATGGGGAATGGGTTTTTGGCCGCGATGGATATTTGACGGCCCGTGATGAGCAAGGCAAGTGGTGGTCGGGATGTTCGCTGCCGATGCGCAGCGCACGGACCATGCTGAAACATTTGAATCAGGATGGCGTGGTTGGGTGCATGTTGCTGCCCACACATGCGGGGCAGATCGCGGCAGCGTTGGAGATCATTCAGCCGCAGCAGGCGATTGTGGTCATTCAGCCGGATCGTCGGCAAATCGAAATGTTCCTGCACTGCGGCGATTTTGCGGCAGATATTGCGCGGCATCGGTTGTGGTTTATCACCGGCGAAAATTGGCGGGAGGAACTGGAACAATTGTTCGGGCAATGGGTGGGTTTGCCGACGCCGACGCAATTCATACGCATTCCGGGCACGCCGGATGAAGCGATCAATCCGATGATTGAGGAAGCGCAGGCGGCGTTCAGCCGTATTTCCTCGGATCGCGGCAACCGTTTGAGTGCGATCCCGCCGAATGCGGCGGCGACGAAACTTCTGCTGATCGCTCCAACGGAATTTCGGCTTTGGGACGATGCCGGCTATGCGATGATGCAATCACTGGGCAGCGAAGCGGAAGTACTGCACCTGAATCCGGATGATGCGGCCCAGGCGTCGGCGCTGAATTTGGCTCAAGTGGCGGCGAATGCGTCGGCGATTTTGATACCGAATCGTGGCCGGGGGGAATTGCCGATCGCTCTGCCGTTGGGAAAGGCCGTTTTGAGCTGGATCACGCAGCCGCGGCTTTGGCCATTTGACCCGAAGTATCCGCGCGATGGATTGCTGATGGCGGATGAATCGTGGATCGGCCACGCCAAGCGGATGGGTTGGCCAGCCGAGCGATTGGCGGTGGCGGGGTGGCCGACCGTGCCGATTCCCGCCGCCAATGGTGAAACATCCTTGGCGTTGATTTCCGACACGAATTCGCTGGAAGTTCCGACCACGAAGTTGAATTTCTCCAGCCATCACGTGCTGTGGGAAATGATTCGCAATGAGTTGTTGGCCCGCCCGTTTTCGCTGGGCGGGGATATCAATGCCTTCATCGATCAGCGGCGGAAAAAACTCGGAATCAGCGACGAGGGCTTCAATCGAGATTTGTTCATCGGCCGGCTGGTTTTGCCGTGCTTCACGCAGGCGATCGCGCGCCGGCTGGCGGATGCGGGGATGCCGCTGCGGATTTATGGTAAGGGATGGGACGGCGTGGTTGGATTTGCGGATCAAGAATGTGGGATCATTCGTAGCCGTGAACGTTTTGTCGGGGCGGTGGCGCGGGCAACGCATCTGGTGTATCCGTGGCCCGTGCGGCATCGTCATGCGATTGATGCGCTGTCACGGCCCGTGATGACGCTGCATGATGGGTCCCAGCAGGAGATCAGGAATTCCGTCCTGGGTGCCACAGGTCGCGGTACTCCGAGACCTGTGAGTGCTGGCGAGGCGGAAGACACAGGTCTGCGAGTACGCCGACCTGTGGCACCCAGCTTGGCACTGCACATCGATGTCATCCGTCGGCTGCTTGGAGACAATTAATCGGCTATGATACACGGCTTGACCAAAAAGGAGCCGCGTGTCCGCCACACTTCAATCGACGCATAAACACACGAATCGACTGGCGCAGGAAAATTCTCCCTATTTGCTGCAACATGCGCACAATCCGGTGGATTGGTATCCGTGGGGACCGGAGGCATTTGAACTGGCCCGATCGCAAAACAAGCCGATTTTTTTGTCGGTCGGTTACAGCACCTGTTACTGGTGCCACGTCATGGAGCGGCAGAGTTTTGAGAGCGAGGCGATCGCCAAGGAACTGAATCAGCGGTTTGTGAGCATCAAGGTGGACCGCGAAGAGCGGCCGGATGTCGATCAGCTTTACATGACGGCGCTGCAGGTGCTGACGCGGCATGGCGGCTGGCCGATGAGCATTTTTCTTACGCCGGAGCTCGAGCCATTTTACGGCGGCACGTATTTCCATCCGACCGACATGCACGGCAGACCCGGTTTTGTCACCGTGCTGCGGGCGATTGAGGATGCGTATCGGAATCGTCCGGATGAAGTGAAAAAAACGACGGTGCAGCTGACGAAGATTATGCAGCAACTCGCCCGGCCGCGGTCTGCCGAGCGATCCATCCGGATCGACCAGCAGTGGGTGGCGGGATTGATCGACCGTTCCATCAGCGATTACGACCCGGTTTATGGAGGTTTTGGTTCGGCACCGAAATTTCCGCGCCAAACGCTGCTGGAATTGCTGCTGCTGCAGAATTCCATTCACCCGGACGATCGATTCAAGAAGATGTTGGTCCGCACGCTGGATGCGATGGCTTGCGGCGGGATTCGCGATCAACTCGGCGGCGGATTTCATCGCTACAGCACCGATGCCCAGTGGCTGGTGCCGCATTTTGAAATCATGTTGTACGACAACGCCCTGCTCGGATGGATTTACAGCGAAGCGTATCGGCAGTTTGGCGAGGAACGTTTTGCGGCCGTGGCGCGCGGCATTTTTGATTTTGCGCTGCGGGAAATGACTTCGCCGCAAGGTGGTTTTTACACCGCTTTTGATGCGGAGGTCGAAGCGCAGGAGGGATTGTCATATCTGTGGACGCGTGATGAGGCGATCGACATTTTGCGTGAAAAACTGGGGACCGGTGCGGAGCAGGAGAAAGCGATCGAGAAATTCTGCCGGGCTTATGGCTTGGCGGATGGGCCAAATTTTGCGGATCCGCATTGCGGCAACGGGCAGCCGGACAAAAACATTTTGTTCCTGGCAAGCGGGGATACTTTTGCGCTGTTGGATCGCCAATTCGCCGAGATGCGGAATATTTTGTACGAAGCCCGGCGGCATCGTCCGCAGCCGATGCTGGATACCAAGATTCTCACAAGCTGGAACGGGCTGATGATCCGGGGACTCGCCCACGGTGGAATGGTTTTGAAAGAGTCTCGCTATGTTCAGGCAGCGGCAAAGGCGGCGAAATTTTTACTGGAGCATCACAAAGACGCCACAGGTTCATTGCTGCGAACCAGTCGTGAAGGATCAGAACCGAAGTTCACCGGGGCCTTGGATGATTATGTTTTTCTGGCCGATGCCCTGCTCGCTTTGGATGTCGCTGATTCGCACGGCGGTTGGCGAAAACAGGCTGAGCGGGTCGCCTCAAAAATGAAAGATGAATTCGGTTCCGGCGAGGCGTTTTTTTACATCTCGGTGAGCACGAATGATTTGTTGGTGCGGCAAATGGTTGGCTCGGACAGCCCCCTGCCTAGCGGCAACGGCGTTGCGGCGCAGGTGATGTTGCAGTTGGACGAGCCGCAGATCGCCCGTGATGTTCTGGGCACATTCGCCCAGGCGTTGGAAGATCAGGCGGAAGGAATGAGTTCGCTGGTTGTCACCGCGGTGAAATATCTGGAGCGGCACGAGCCATTCACCGCCACTGCCAGCGATCCGCAAGCCGAGCGGGCGCTGTCGCCGCGGGAAATGGCTTTGCGTGTGGTGTCAGTGCGGCCGACGTGGAAAAGCGATCTGGAACTGCGATTGGAGTTGAACACCACGCTGGGATTTCATGTCAATGCCCACGAACCCGCGGCGGGGTTGATCGCTACGACCCTCTCGGCAGCAGATGCGGCGGAAATCATTTATCCCCCCGGTGTGATGCGCCGCCTGCAATTCGCCGAAGGGCCAATCCCGGTCTACGATGGCAGCGTTGCCATCACCGTGCGTTTTGCTAAGCCACCGAAGAAAGCGGTCGCCGTGCAGTTGACGTATCAGGCTTGCGATGAAACTTCCTGCTTGCCGGTGGTGACGCGAACTGTCGATGTGCCGGCACCGAAATAATCAATCCCAGCTATAAACTCGTCCGATCTCCACCGGTTCGACTCCCTGGTCGGCGTACATCGCCAGTTGGCGCAGGATCGCGGGCCACAATGCCGGTTTCAGATGCACGCAGTAAACCGATAGTTTTCGATTTAATTTGGCGATCTCGACGGACATGAGCTTGGGCGTGAGATGAAGCGCTTGCTGAGCCAGATCAGCCATTTCATCGGGATAGGAGCACTCGATGAAAACCGCACGCAGATTGCCGACCCGGCTGCCGACGCTCCAGATTTCCTGCGTGGTCCAGGTGTCCGAGGTGAACAGCACCGCATCGGTCGCCGATTCGACGATAAATCCGACGGTCGGCACTTTATGATTGACGGGAATCGGCGTGAACCGCAGTCCTTTCAGATCAAATGCCTGGCGCGGCTCGAAGGGAATCCATTGTAGGCACGGTGTATTCGTGCCTATCAACGGAAAGTCTGTAAAATCGACCCAGACTTCTTCGTTGAAAAGATGCCGGCGAACGGAAGCTAGTGTTGGGGCCGTGCCGTGAATCTGGATCGGTTTTTTGAGGAACGGATAAGCCGCATCGACGGCAAGCGGCAGCGAGGCGGTGTGGTCCAAATGAGGATGCGTCAGCACGACATGCTCGATCGACGCCAACCGCTCGGCCGACAATGCGAAGCCGAGACTTCCAGCATCCAGGGCAATGGTGTCATTGATCAAAAAACTGGTCAGCGGCTGAGCGTGGGAATCATCGCCGTGCGACGTGGGGAGCAACTGGACTTGCAGTGACATTGGCCGACATGTTATCCCCCCACCAGCGGCTCTGGCAATTTTTAAGTACGATTGCTAACGTTCCCGCCTTATTATCCGCACCAGCAACCTCATGAGCGAGCAGCAACCAACCCGAATCGTGAACGTGGCTCTGACGCAAATGGCCTGTACGGATGATCCGCGCGAGAATTTGGCCCGGCAGGTGAAATTGGCGGAGCAGGCCGCCAGTCAGGGGGCGAAAATGATCTGTACGCAGGAGATGTTTCGCTCGCAATATTTCTGCCAAGTGGAGGATCATCGTTTTTTCCAGCTTGCGGAGACTATTCCCGGGCCATCGACCGAAGCCCTGGCCCAAGTCGCCAAGCGGCATGGGGTGGTGATCATCGCGTCGCTTTTTGAGAAGCGGGCCAGCGGTTTGTATCACAATACAGCGGCGATAATCGAAGCGGATGGCTCGATCCTAGGCATCTATCGAAAAATGCACATTCCGGACGATCCGCTTTATTACGAGAAATTTTACTTCACTCCCGGCGATACCGGCTTTCGATCATGGAACACCAGCGCCGGAAAAATCGGCGTGCTGATTTGCTGGGACCAGTGGTATCCGGAAGGTGCAAGGCTCACGGCATTACAGGGCGCGGAGATTTTGTTTTATCCCACCGCGATCGGTTGGCATCCGTCGGAAAAAGTCGAGTACGGCCATTCCCAGCATGAAGCGTGGGAAGTGATGCAGCGTTCACATGCCATTGCCAACGGATGTTTTGTCTGCGCTCCCAACCGCATCGGCGTGGAAAAAATTCTCGGCTCCGATGGCCGGCCGGTCAGTGATGAGGGGATCGAGTTTTGGGGCCAATCGTTCGTCGCCTCGCCGAATGGGCAAGTTGTCAAGCGCGCATTGGTGGATCGGGAGGAAATCCTCATGGTGCCGTGCGATTTGAATCAGGTGGAATTCAGCCGCACGCATTGGCCCTTTCTGCGCGATCGGCGGATTGATGCGTATGGTAAGATGATTGAACGGTTTATTGACGAGGGATAATTGGCCGGAGCATGGGCGGATGACCAGCGAAGATTTAAGATCAGAATTGGAAAGGCACCCATTTACGCCGATCCGGTTGCATTTGGTAAGCGGTGCCTCATTCGAGATTCATCAGGCAAGCGATGCGACATTGCTCCAGAACGCAGTTATGGTTCTTCAGGGGGCCCGATCCGCGATATAAAGAGGCCGGATATGATGTCATTTCACTGCGAAATATTGAGCGCGTTGAGCAGATTCGCTCATCCATCCGACATTGGGAAGACACGAGTACGTGAGGTAATGCGATGCACAAGGCAGATGTAGAATCAATTCTTGCACGAGACCCGTTCGTGCCTGTGCGGCTGCACTTGTCGAATGGCAAAACTTTCGACGTCCCGTTTCGTGACGTAGCCCGAGTGTTGAGTTACGCGGTCCTGGTATTCATCGGGCTGAAAGAAAGGACGCGCCAAGCAAAGGGCTACGATCGCTTCACATTCGAGCAGATAGAGCGGATCGAGGAACTACCCCATGGGAAGAGCCGCCGACGGAAAAAGGCGTCTTAGCGGTGAAGGTGTTCGACACAACTCCTGCCGCCCTTGGTTACACCTTTCCCGCCGAATGGGTGCCGCATCGCGCCACTTGGTTTTCGTGGCCGCGGCCGGAGGGGATTTCATTTCCGGGCAAGTATCACACGGTTCCGGAGAATCTGGCGAGGATTTTCGCAGCCATCGCCACTCGGGAACGGGTCGAGGTTAATGTCCCCAATGAGAATTACGAGCACTTAGTGCGGGAACAGCTTCAGGAACATGGCTGCCCGCTGGCCAACATTTATTTTCACCATATTCCGACCAACGAGAGCTGGTGCCGGGATCATGGGCCGGCGTTTGTGGTTCGTAAGAATCCTCGAACCGGGCGGGGGGAGATGGCGATCGTGGATTGGGCGTTTAACGCCTGGGGTGGAAAATATCCGCCGTTCGATGCTGATGATGCGGTTCCGACGCGCATCGCAGAGGAACTGGGGCTGGGCGTGTTTTACCCAAAAATCGTCATGGAAGGCGGCAGCGTCGAATTCAACGGAGCGGGCACGGTGTTGACCACAACCGATTGCCTGCTGAACAAAAACCGCAATCCTGGCTTATCCCAGCGGCAGATCGAGCGATATCTCAAAGATTATTACGGGCAGCAGCACGTTTGCTGGCTTACGGGCGGTATTGCCGGCGATGACACGGATGGCCATATCGACGATCTGGCTCGGTTCATCAGCCCGAGGAAGCTGGTGATCGCCGTCGAGGACGATCCTCGCGATGCCAATTACCGAACCCTTCGGTCGGTGCGGCGGCAAGCGGCGGAGCTGCGCGATCAGGCCGGCCGACCATTCGAGATCGTGGAAATTCCTATGCCCGGTGCAGTGGAACACGACGGCCAGCGCCTTCCCGCCACCTACGTGAACTTTTACTTCGTGAACGGGGCCCTGCTCGTGCCGACTTATCGGGACCGAAAAAACGACGCCAAAGCCCTGGCGATCCTGCAGCGGCACCTCCCCCGGCGGCAGGTGATCGGAATTGACTGCCTGGAACTGATTTGGGGGCTCGGAGCGATCCATTGTCTGAGTCAGCAGCAGCCGAGGGTGTGAACATTCCAGGCGCGACGTGAAATATTTTAGTTGAAATATGAAACATTTTGTGTGACTTTTAGCCGAAGACGGTAGGATGAGCGCATCGGGGCGATGTTCCCCGGCTTGATCGAAAAGTTGTAACAGCAGAAAGGACCCCGGGAGCCCAAACCATGACCACCTCGCTCGACGCAGTTCAGCTCAAGGCCGCCGCTGACAAACTTCCCGTCCCACATTCCAACGGCAACGGTTCCACGCAGATCAATGGCATTACATCCAACGGCTCGGCCACCGCCGTGCAGGCCGGGCCCTGGAGCATTCACGACTCCGCCAAGCTTTACAACATCAAGCAATGGGGCCAGGGATATTTTTCGATCAATGATGAGGGGCACGTCGCGGTGCATCCGATGCAGGATCCGAAGCTGCGCGTGGATTTGAAAAAACTCATCGATGAACTGCGGGAGCGCGATATTCAGCTCCCGATGCTGGTTCGCTTCACCGATATTTTGCGACACCGCGTGGGCCGGTTGCACGGTGCATTTGCCAAGGCGATCAGCGATCACGAATATAAAGGGGAATATCGCTGCGTTTATCCGATCAAGGTCAATCAGCAGAAACACGTCGTTGAAGAAATCAATACATTCGGCAAGCCATTCGGTTTTGGTTTGGAAGCTGGTTCGAAACCGGAGCTGCTGGCCGTCCTGGCGCTGGTTGAAGACGATAACACTCCGATCATCTGCAATGGATTTAAGGATGACGAGTTTATTGAAGCAGTGATCCTGGCCACGAAGATCGGCAAGAACATTATCCCGGTGGTTGAAAAATTCAGCGAGCTGGAACTGATCGTTAAATACGCCAAGCAGCACAATGTGAAACCGAGCATCGGCGTTCGCGTGAAATTGGCAGCCAAGGGAGCGGGTCGGTGGGAACAATCCGGCGGCGTGCGCAGCAAATTCGGTTTGTTCATCTGGGAAGTGATGGAGGCCCTGGAATATCTCCGCCGCGCGGGGATGGGCGATTGCCTGAATCTGCTCCACTTTCACCTGGGCAGCCAGATCAACAACATTCGCAATATCAAACATGCCATCATCGAATTAGTGCGGGTTTACACAGAAATGCAGCGGCTGGGGGCCGGTTTGCAGATGATCGATGTCGGCGGCGGCCTCGGCGTCGATTATGACGGCTCGCACACCGATTTCGGCTCCAGCGTGAATTATGGCTTGCAGGAATACGCCAACGATGTGGTGTTTCACGTCAAGGAAATTTGCGATCACGCCGGCGTCGAACATCCGACGATCATCAGCGAATCCGGCCGAGCCATGGTCGCGCACCACAGTGTGCTGGTATTCAACGTGCTGGGATGGAGTGGATTCGCCCGCTTTGACGTGCCTCAGCAATTGAGTGAAACGGAGCGCGCTGAACTGCCGACGCCCGTGGTCAACTTGTTCGACACCTTCACGGGCATCAATGACACCAATTTCATGGAGTATTACCACGACGCCCAGATCAGCAAAGACGCGGTGCTGAATTTGTTCAGCTTGGGATACTGCGCGCTCGAGCACCGCAGCCTGGCGGAAAAATTATTCTTCGGCATCTGCTCCCGCGTGCTGCACATCATCCGCAAAATGGATTACGTGCCCGATGAGTTCGAGGGGTTGGAAGCGATGCTGTCGGACACGTATTTCTGTAACTACTCGATCTTCCAATCGATGCCGGATAGCTGGGCCATCGACCAATTGTTTCCGATCATGCCGATCCATCGGCTGCACGAGGAACCCACCTGCCGCGGTATCCTGGCCGACATCACCTGCGACAGCGACGGCAAAGTCGATCGCTTCATCGATCGCCGACGGGTTAAAAGCGTGCTGGAACTGCATCCGTACGATGGCAACGATTATTTCGTGGCCGCCTTTTTGGTTGGCGCGTACCAGGAAATTCTCGGCGATCTGCACAATCTGCTGGGCGACACCAATGCCGTGCATGTGAGCATCGACGAAGCTGGCCGCATATCGATCGATGAGGTGGTCGAAGGCGACACCGTACGGGAAGTGCTGCAATATGTGCAGTTCAACGCCGATGATTTGAAACGGGCAATGCGAAAAAGCGTCGAGCGGGCTTTGCGGGATCAAAAGCTCACGATCGACGAATCACGTGTGCTGCTGAAGTTTTATGACAATGGGTTGGAAGGTTACACGTACCTGGAGTAGCCGTTAGCCCCCTCGCTTCGCGGGGGTCAAACCCGGCCAAAGGCCGGGGCTAACGGAATGAATCGGCCATGATTGCCGGCGGCGTATGGCGATCAGACCGAGCCGGTCCAATCAGGCGGCAGTAGCAGCACGGGAATCTTGGTGTTCTTGATCAATTCCACGGGAACATTCCCCGCCAGCAGCCGGGCGAACATATTTTTTCCGGTCAATCCCAGCACGATAATCGTGACATTGCGCTCGGCGGCGATGTTGAGAATCGCCCGGCTGATGTCTTCGCTGAACATGAGCAGGGTCTGAACCGTCACGCCACGGTCCTGCAGCGATTGGCGGAGTAAGGCAATCGCCTCTTCGCCGTCGGCCTGCTCCTGCTCGCGCATCTGTCCGCCGCTGGGGCGTGACACATGGACGACGAGCACCTCGGCCGACAACCGCTTGGCAACGTTGCTCAGCGGCTCGACCGCTTTCTTGGCGGCCCACGGACTGCTCACAGCTACCAGAATTCGGCTCATAATCCCGCTATCTCTCGATCCCCAAGCCCGTCGATCAACTGCCGCATACGCTGCAACGCTTTGCCACGGTGGCTGATGCGATGTTTTTGCGACGGCTCCAATTCCGCAGTCGTCACGCCAAGCGACTCGACCAGGAACAGCGGATCATACCCGAAACCGTTCCTGCCGCGCTCTGATTCGAGAATTCGCCCCTCCATCCGATCCACCGCCGTCAGCAGCACCTGTCCATCTTTATCGGCAAGCGTTAGCGAACAGACGAATCGGGCGGTTCGCCGATCGGCGGGCACTCCCTCTAATTGCCGCAGCAGTAAGCGGTTATTGTCTTGGTCCCCTTGGCCCGCACCGTTTATTTCCGCCCATCTAGCGCTGTGAACTCCGGGCTTGCCGTCCAAGGCATCCACTTCCAAACCGCTGTCATCCGCCAGTGCCGCCGTGCCCAGTTGCCGGGCATAGTAAACCGCCTTGAGCGCACTGTTTACCTGGAAAGTCCGGCCGGTTTCCTCGGGCGGGGAGATCGGCGGATGCTGCGATAAATCCGACCATTCAAAGCGATGTTCGCCGAGCATTTGCCGGAACTCGCGGACTTTTCCGGGGTTGGTCGTAGCGATCAGAAGTTTCCGAGCCATGGGAACGATTAGCCGCGGTTGCGGGGAGCACGACGGAAAAGGGACGATCGCCGCCGCACTTTTTCGGGGGGTGGGGCTTCGACAGATTCGCCGTTTTCTTCGCCATTGGCGGGCGGCTCGGACTGAGCCTCGGCTTGCGGATTCGGGGCGTCGGTTGGCTCGGTAACCTCGGTGGTTGCGGAGCCATCGCTCACCTCGACGAGCAACTCCTCTTCCGACAAGGGCTGAGCGGCGTCGGCATCCTCGATCGGTTGCTCGGGGGAAATCTCGGCAACATTTTCGCCGGAGGTGGCCGATGTCCCCTCGAATTCCAATGGCGGCTCCGCGGTGGCGGCTTCCTCGGCTGGAATTTCGGCGATATTTTCGCAGGAGGTCGCAGATGCACCTTCTAATTCCAATGGCGGCTCGGCGGCGACAATTTCATCGGGATGCAGCGGCGGGTGATCTTCCACCAATTCCGTTTCCGCCACGGCCGGCTCACCGTGGCCGAAATCCATTGCATCATGCGGCGTTTCGGCGGTGACTCCCTCGGGGACCTCAGCGGATTCCGATTCATGCTCCCCCTCAGCCGGCGCTTGGTGCTCCGACGGCGGCAATTCGATTTCCGCCTGCTCCTGCACGATCTCTTCAGAGTCAACCGCTGCAGCAGCTTCTTCCGCCATCGGATCTTCCGCTTCGCCCACGGGCACCGGAGCCTGTGGTTCAGACTCTCCTTCATCCAATCGCGCCCTGACCGGGGCAACCGGAAGGACGCTATTGTAGAAACCGACGGCGAAGAACCCCTGTTGCTGTTGATAGGGAAAACTGACCAACTCGCAGAATTCGTTGATCAATGCCTGGGCGGCCGGATCGCTGCGTTCGGCGTTTTGCACCGATAGCTGGTGCTTGCGATCCCGGAACCGCATAATTTGCACGAATCGTCCATTGGTATCGGCACCGCCGCCACTACTCCAATTGGCCCCAACCTGCTCGTACACTTCAAAATTATCACACCCCAATTTGGCCAACACCTGGCGAAAACGCCGCATCAGACGGGCATGCTCGGACTTGCGATCCTTGGGGACCATGTAACTGTTGGTTTGCAGAAGCATTCGATTAATCCCACTTCACACGATTAAGCACCTGCCCGCGAGCCTGCCAGGCACACTGTCCAATTCGGTGGACCGGCATTGTGCCACAATCGCCCAGCGCATTCAAATCCTTACTGGCAACCAAGCTCTGGCTGGTCGCCCTAAAATACCTATGCTTCATCGGCATGAATCCCAAGCAGCGCGCGGCAGAGGCTGCACTTTCTTACGTCAAAGACGGCATGGTCGTCGGACTCGGCACCGGTTCGACCGCCGATTTTTTCCTGGAAGCCCTCGGGACGGCCATCACGTCCGGTAAATTGCGCGACATCCGGGGCGTGCCGACGAGCAAATATTCCGAATTGCGGGCCCAAAAACTCGGCATCACCACCGCCACCCTGGCGCAGTGCCCGTCGCCGGATATCACCATTGACGGAGCGGATGAAGTCGATCCGAATTTAGAGTTGATTAAGGGAGCCGGCGGGGCCTTGCTGCGAGAAAAAATGGTCGCCCAGAATTCCCGGAAGCTAGTGATCATCGTCGATTCCAGCAAGGTCGTGCAGAAGCTCGGGCAGCGCTATGCCCTGCCGGTGGAAGTGGCGATTTTTGGATATCAGGTGCATGAGGCATTTTTCCGTTCCCTTGGCGCCCAGCCGATGCTGCGGGTGGAGAAACCTTCGGGTCATCCGTTCGTGACCGATAACGGAAATTACATTTACGATTGCCGATTCACGCAGATCGATCAGCCGCATAATGTCGAATCGAAAATGAAAAGCCGGGCGGGCATCATCGAAACCGGATTGTTTCTCGGTTTGGCCGGTGAGGTGCTCATCGGCGGGGAAGATAAAGTGCTGACACTCAAACGCAATTTGTAAAGCCGCGGCCGTTGGCCGCGGTTTGTCGAGGTGCCGCGCACGCCAATGTTAATAAAATGATCGCGGCCAACGGCCGCGGCTTTACAAAGAAATTGGCGCGTTACACGTCGAATTTCAGCACGATCGCGCTGTTTTTACTGCCGAAGGCAATGCAGTTGCAGAGTGCCGCATCGAATTTACATTCCCGGGCAGTAGCGGGAACATAATCCAAATCGCAGTGCGGATCGGGTTGCTCCAGATTGATCGTCGGATGCACGGCTCCGGCGCGGCGGCAAAGAATCGTCGCCGCCACCCCCGCCGCGCCGCAGGCACCCTGCGGATGGCCGATCATAGATTTAGTGGAGCTGGTGGGGATGGACATCGCGCGATCACCGAAACATTTTTTCACCGCCGCGGTTTCCATCCGGTCGTTCAATTCAGTGCCCGTGCCGTGAAGATTGATGTAACCGATGTCTTGCTTGTTTACCCGGGCCTGCGCCAAGGCCAATTCGATCGCCCGCACCGGTTCCTCGAGTTGCGGAGCAATCTGTACCCGATGGTACGCATCGCAGGTAGACGCATGGCCGGCCAATTCCGCCAGCACGGTCGCCCCGCGCTCGTGGGCGTGCTCTAAATCTTCCAACACAAACATCCACGCCCCTTCGCCGAGTACGAAACCGTCTCGATCGGCACTGAATGGCCTCGATGCTTTGGCCGGGTCTTCCCAGTAGCGGGTGGAGACAACGCGCATTTTTTCAAAACCGGTGAGAATGCCCGGCGCGATCGGCGCGTCCGCCCCACCGGCCAGCATCATCGGCATCGTGCCGGTGCGGATCAGCATCGCCGCATAACCCAAGGCGTCGGTGCTGCTCGTGCAGCCGGTGGACAGGACGTGTGATGGGCCGCGCACATGCAGGGCGATCGAGAGTTCGCTGGAAAGATTGCCGTGCGTCCCGCTGGTGATGGAGTAGAGCGATCCCTTGCCCTCGGTGAAAAAGGTGCGGTATTGCTCTTCGACGAACGCCAATCCCCCGCCGCCGGTGCCGAGTGCGACGCCGATTTTACGTTGGCTTTTGATGTCCTGCGGATCGATCTGCAACCCCGCCGCCGCCAGGGCTTGCCGCGAGGCGTGGAGTGCTAACGGAATCATGCGCGGCACCCGCCGGGCATCGGCGGCATCCATCACGCTGGTTGGATCAAAATCTTTTACCTGAGCCGCGACGCTTGATTTGAGATGCGGCGCATCGATCTCTAAGCGCGACACGCCGCTGCGGCCGGCCAGGCAGTTGCGGGTGAACGCCTCGGCTCCGACGCCGTTGGGGCTGACGACGCCAATGCCCGTAATCACCACACGACGAGAAGAAAAACGATCATCATTTGGCAAGCGACGCTCCGATCGTTGGCACGATCATAGGTTGTCGCCGTTTATCCCGCCATTATTCCTGCAAATCCGTCAGGGCAGCGCGTTACAATCTTGCCATGCGACGGTTTCGACGATGGATGTTTAATGGGCTGACCGCGATGTCGCTGGTGCTAAGCGTGGCGGTCTATGCCCTGTGGGCGCGGAGCGACCGAGTTGGTGACTTTCTGCGATTGACATATTTCACGTCATACCCCGATTGCGATCTGGTTCATGAGTGGTATTTCAAATCCAGCGCGGGCGGAGTTTCGTTGGAGGAAGACATTGACCACTTCAGGAAAGGTGAAGGAATAAAGGTGCGGGGCTTCGACTGGAGCACGTCCGGGATCCCTGTCTATCCGTTCTTCGGTACACGCTCGCGGATCGCACGTCGGAATCATTTAAGCGTTTGGCAACAGATCGGCTTTGAGATCGACAACTCCAGCGAAGGGACGCCACCTTCGGTGGTGCGGGGATTCATCATGCCACATTGGGCGTACATAGTGCTGCTGATGATCTTGCCGGCGTTGTGGTTTAGATTCGGTCTACCAAATTGGCGTCGCAGGCGGCGAATCACAGCAGGGCTCTGTGCCCGTTGCGGCTATGACCTTCGCGCCACGCCGGATCGCTGCCCGGAATGCGGGACGCTGATAAGGCACAGATTTGAAATTTCAGATTAGAGTGTCGGATTTCTGTTCAGGCCGTCCGCTTGATTTCTTCTCTCCCGCCGCCAACTGATACAGCTGTTTCACTTCCTTTGGCGTGAGCATACGGAATTTTCCCGGTCCCAAGCCCTTCAACGTCAGCGGGCCCATACTGACCCGTGTCAGCTCGCGAACTTTGTGGCCGATTTGGGCGAACATCCGCCGGACCTGCCGATTGCGGCCTTCGCGGATCGTCAGCTCCGCCACGCTTTTGCCGTGGCCGCGGTTGACGACCTTGATGCGGGTACGGCCGGTCTTAAATCCTTCGCCAGTTTTCGGATTCGCCAGCCAGATTCCCTTTTGCAGCGTCTCCACCGCCGCCGCATCCAGAAAACCATCCACGACCGCCCGGTATGTTTTGGGTACGCCGTAACGTGGATGCGTCAATTTGTTGGTCAGTTCCCCGTCGTTGGTCAGCAAAACCAATCCGCGTGATTCCGCATCAAGCCGCCCCACTGGATACACCCGCATCGGCAAATCCGGCGGCAGCAAATCGATCACCCGCATCTGCTCTCCCTGGGCGACATTCGTGCTGTACACACCCGGCGGCTTGTTGACCAAAATGTAAACCCGCTTCGCCTCCCGCTTGCCACGAAGCCGCATTGACTCGCCGTCAACCTCGATGTGGTCCACAAACGGATCGATCAGAATCGGTAGATCACGAACGATCTGCCCGTTCACAGCGACCCGGCCTTCTCGCACCATCTCTTCGATGGCACGCCTGGAAGCGACACCGGCAGCGGCTAGAACTTTTTGGATGCGTTCTTTCATGGCTGAGTAAATCTCAGCCACACGATAGGCATTCTTGATGGGCCTACAAGGCGACGCGCCTACGGGATGCGTCATCGGACGTGTTCCACGATTCACGGTTGTGAAGCCGGACTTTTGTCGTCTTTACTAACAACCGTCTCCGATTGCGCTAACACGATGGTGGTCGGCTCCACTTCCTTTAGCTCTTTGCCGAGGTTTTCGATTTCGATACTGACCTGCCCGATTTTGGATTCGAGGTCGCCGATTTTTTGCTTTTCATCCTGCAATTCATCATCGAGAGCATGCGAACGGGCCGCCTCATCCGCCAACTGCGAAGTAATTTTGAGCCGACCTTGCGACTCGGCCAGGTCCGCTTGCAACGTGATCACCTGCCCACGCAGTTCATTGACTTTATCGCCACCGACGGAATGGGCGACCGCCTCTTGCCGCTCGAGCAGACGAATTTTTGCTTCGGACAGAGCCGCGTCGGCCGCCAGGACATCGGTGTGGCCGTTGGGGGACAGCCCTGCCTTGTATCTTTCCGTCTCCTCGGCAAGTTTCTTTTCCAGCACATCGACCAGCTTCTGCATTTCCGTGGCGATCGGATCGGTTTTCACGCTCTGTTGGCCTTCATCAGCCAAGCGTTTGAGCGTGCTTTCGATTGCTTCCATGCGCGCGGACTTGGCTGCAATCTCGATAACGATTCCCTGTTTCTGTTCATTAATTTTATATCGGGCCGCCGGGCCGTCACCGAATTGCGGGCGATCCCGCCTTTGATTCTGCAAGGCCTGCAATTTCTGGTCGGCATCCCCTTTATCAGCTTTATATTTCCGCAAACGCTCCTCCGCAGCCGCTTTTTGCTTTTGTAACATTTCGGTTTTGTCCGCTGTTTCAATCCCTTGCAGCGTCTTAGTAAGCTGATCGACGGCGGCATTTCCGAATTCACTGGCGACGGGAAGCGCCTGGGGATGAAGATTGATGACAAGGTTCATAAAATCGCTTAAACCCTGGCGACGTGCCAGGTCAAAACGCAGCTCCAGGCCACTCTCATCGCAATGCAGCATTTCCTTGATCTGAGGCTTGAGTTCTGCAAGAAATTGACTCTGGAATTCCCGAGCTGAAGCTTCGTTGGCAAAAAGGTCTAGAATCTTCTCAGACCGGGTGGAAACCTGGAGCCCCATGATCACCCCCTGCGTATTACTGGGAGGAACAATGGGTTGGTTTTGGCCTTGCGAATAACAAGCCAGCAAAGCCGTGAAAAGTGCCGTCGCCAGGGCGTACTTTCGCATGGTCATCCTTTTTTCATTTGTTGTAATTGCTGCCGGGCCACCGCCGCGGCACCGGTGCCGGGGAAATAATCGGCCACCTGACGGTAAATCGCGGCTTCATCGGAACTCTCTGGGGCTGTGGTCACACCCTGCAGTACCGTTAGGGCGAACTGTTCGCGCTCATCCTCCAGCCGTTGCAACACATCGACTTTCGGAAATCGGCTTAGCGCTCGCTCGGCCTCGTTGCGGTGTTCAACGGCCAACATCGTTTGAATGAGCCGCTCTTCGTTCACTTGCTGGGATCCTAAATCCTTCCGGTCGACGACCGATGACGGTCGAGCCGTGGCCGGTTGTATCACCGAAGTCACTTGACGGGCTGGCCGATGTGACATCAATGCGCCGATCGCTACCGCACATATCACGGCTACCGCCAAACTCTGTGCGATGCGGCGACAGCGACGAGTTCGTTTCCGTGCCACCCTTGCTCCGCTGGCCAGATCATTATGGCTAGCGAATCCCGGCGGGTGGGCGGCATCGGTTTGACACAGGAGATTATCAAGTGGATCGGTTGGCATCAGATCAATCCTTCGAGGCGCTGTTTCAATTTCTGGCGAGCACGGTGCAGCCGCACTTCGACGGCATTGGCGGAGATGCCGAGCATCTTGGCGATTTCGGCGATCGGAATCTGCTCCAAATGGTGTAGCACGATCACTTCTCGATCCACTGGCCGCAGGTTCTGAACAACCTGCCGCACTCGATAATTCACATCCCGTTGCTCCGGGCCGTGCTCAGAAACTGGCGGCTGAGTTTCCCTTGCACGGCGGTGCAGAAAATTCCGAAACGTTCTGGCCATTCGCCGATGGCTGCGGCACTGATTGATCGTGACGGCCACCAGCCACGCTTCCAAGCCACGATCGCCGCCGACGCGGTCCGGTCTGGCCAGCAACTTGGCCAATACTTCCTGCACTACATCTTCGCCGTCGCCATTCCAGCCCATCAGCCGGTGCGCCAGTCGCAGCAGCCGGGGGCCGTGGATTTGCGCGACCAGCTCCAACGCGCCTTTTTCGCCCCGCCGGAGCCGCTCGACGAGGAGTTGTTGCGAGGGCTCGTCCAGGAATGCTCCGCATTGGCCTTGCCTGTTGTCCATTAACATGCGCAACATGGCCGCCACCTTACAGGAATTCCTCGCTCGTCATTAAAATTTTTTCACTGCAGGCCCTGCGGCCAGCGAAAGAGCATGGCGGACTAGATATCTTTTCGGCGTCGGCGGCGGGTCAGCAGCGCGACAGCGGACAGGGCCAGGATAATCGCCGTCGGTTCCGGGGTCACCGCCTCTAATGCAGTCAGCTGCAGATCGCCGGAGTCGGTTTCAACGCTGAAGATCGGCTGGCCATTTTCGTCGAGGGGAATGTTGATGGTGCTGAAATCTCCGGACACCGAAGCGGCGTCGAGAACGTCGAAAGTTGCGCCGGCGTTGAAGGAAGCGCCGGGGAGGAGGCTCACATCGAGAGTGCCGCCGAGGGTGGCGTCGCCGAGGATGTCCAGAACATCGTAGCCGAGCCGGTCCGAGAGACCGGCGATGCCGATGTCGAGGATACCGCTGGATTCCTGGGTGTAATTGCCGCCGACGGTCAGGGTGGTGTCGGGGCTAACGGTGCCGGAGCTGTCCAGATTGCCGGTGATTTTGCCGGCGCCGGAGATGCTGCCCGTGTAGCTGAGCAACAGCGGGCTGGAATTGGTGAGCTGCCCTAATGCATTGATCTGTATGTTGCCGCCGACGCCAATGGACGGGGATGTCAGCGTGACATTGCCACCGCGGCCAATGGTTGTCGGTCCGTTGATGGAGATGCTGCTGCCGGCATAAATGCTGACACCGCCGCCGTAATAATTAGGCACGCTCACGCTATCGTTGATGTAGGTGCTGGATGAGGTAGTGAGCGATGCTAGTGAAGTGAGGGAGACGGAACCACCGTTTCCGCCGTTGCTGGAAACATCGATGCCGCCGCCGGTAAGGGTGATGGGAATGGCCTGCGATGCGAAAATGGAGGAGGTGGTCGAGATGGAGATGTTGCCGCCGCTGCCTGAGCTGTTGCCCTGAGCGGAAATGATCGCACCGCTCGGCAGGCTGACGGAGGCCGCTGCGGTTGCGGTGGGATTGGCGGTGATGGAAATATTTCCGCCGCTCTGGCCGTTGGCGGCATCGGCGGTGATGATTTCGCTGTTGAGGGATAAGCCTCCGCCGCTATTGAGAATGATGGAGCCGCCGCTTGCTCCGCTGGCGTTGATCGACGAGTTGATTGAGAGAGCACCGCCGGCCTGAATTTGAATGGTGCCGCCTTGCCCGCTTGAGCTTCCGCCCGAAGCGCTGGAGACGTTGATTCCGCCCGACAGCGAAATGGAGCCGCCGGTACTTTGAATCTGGATGGAGCCGCCACTTCCGCCTGATCCGCCGTTCGCGCCGCTTCCGCCGGAGCCGCCGAGGGCATTGATATCGCCGGCGGAAATTGTTCCGGGCAGGGTGATGACGATATTCCCTCCCGCTCCACCATTTCCGCCCAGCGCCGAGCCGCCAGATCCGCCGTTGCCACCGTTGGCATAGATGTTGCCCAGTGAACCCGAGGGAAGAGGGGCATTTGGAATGATCTGGATTAATCCGCCTGCTCCGCCAAGACCGCCCCTGCCGAGGTATCCAGTACCGCCCGATCCACCGCTGGCATTCATGCCACCGGCGCTCAGGGCCAAGCCGAGGGCGGTAACGGAAGCGGTTCCGCCATTGCCGCCGGTTCCGCCGGTAAATCCGCCGCCGGAAGTTCCGCCGCTGCCACCGCTGCCGCCCATGGCGAGGAACTGACCAGTGATGTTGAGCGGCCCGGGTGTTGGGGACAGCGTTATGTTGCCGCCGCTGCCGGCGCCTGCTCCGGCACCCGAGCTGCTGGCCGCACCGCCGGTTCCGCCGGAAATGGTGATATCGCCGCCGATGGAAATCTGGCCGTTGCCGGAGGTGATGTTGATGGACCCGCCGTTACCGCTGCCGGTGTTGCCGTTGGCACTTAGCCCACCGGAGATCGAAACGCCGTTTGTCGTGCTATTGAGAGAGATGCTGCCGCCGGCACCGCCCAAGCCGCCGGTGCTTCCGGATCCACCCGAGCCAGCGATGGCGTTGATATCACCGGCGGTAATCGCGCCCAGGGCGGTGATCGAAACATTTCCGCCCGCTCCACCATTGCCACCGGAAGCCGAGCCGCCGACGCCACCATTGCCGCCGTTGGCATAGATGTTGCCAAGTGAAGCGGAGGCAAGGGGGCGTTTGGAATGATCTGAATCAATCCACCCGCGCCGCCAAGGCCGCCGAGGCCGATCCCGCCTGCGCCGCCGTATCCACCGCTGACGTTCAATCCGGTTGTGTCCCAAGCCAGGCCGAGGGCAGTAACGGAAACCGTGCCGCCCCTGCCGCCGGTTCCGCCAGTGTATCCGCCGCCGGAAGTCCCGCCGCTGCCACCGCTGCCGCCCATGGCGATGATCTGACCGTTGATGATGAGAGGCCCTGGCGTTGGGGACAGGGTTATGTTGCCGCCGTTGCCCGCGCTTGCTCCAGCGCTGGAGTTGCTGGCCGACCCGCCGGTTCCGCCGGAGATGGTGACATCGCCACCGATGGAGATTTGGCCGCCGCCGGAGGTGATGTTGATGGACCCGCCGTTAGCACCGCCCGAGCCGCCGATGGAATTAACGCCACTGGAGATCGAGACATTACCTGCGGTGCTGGTGAGTGTGACGCTGCCCCCGGCGCCGCTGGCAGCAGAGACATCGACCCCGCCGGAGAGCGAGATGGAACCACCCGTGCTTTGAAGCTGAATAGTTCCGCCTTGGCCGCCCAAGCCGCCGGTGCTTCCGGTTCCACTCAAGCCGCCGATGGCGTTGATATCACCGGCGGTAATCGCGCCCAGGGCGCTAATCGAAACATTTCCGCCCGCTCCACCATTGCCGCCGGAAGCCGAGCCGCCTGTGCCACCGTAGCCACCATTGGCGTAGATGTTGCCAAGTGAAGCGGAGGAAAGGTTGGCGTTGGGAATGATCTGGATCAATCCGCCTGCACCGCCAAAGCCTCCGATGCCGAGGCCGCCTGCGCCGCCGTATCCACCGTTGACATTCAATCCTCCGGTGCTCAAGGCCAGGCCCAGGGCGATGACGGAAACAGATCCGCCGCTTCCGCCGATGCCGCCGCTGTATCCGCCGCCCGCAGTTCCGCCCGTGCCACCGCTTCCGCCCATGGCGATGATCTGGCCGGTGATGTTGAGCAGTCCCGAGGTTCCCGGCAGGGAAATCATTCCGCCATTGCCGCCGGCGCCGCCGATGCTCAGGCTCCCGCCACCGCCCCCGCCGCCACCGGCCGACAGGAGGGATCCAAGATTAATATTCCCGCCGGCTGTTAGGCAGATCGAACCGGCATTGCCGACGGAATTGAGGCTCACGTATCCGCCGCCGATGCCGCCGCCGCTGATGATGTTGACGTTGCCCCCGCTGCCTGCGCCGGCCATGCCGCTGGACTGGATATTACCGGAGATTGATACGTTGCCTCCGGCACTCAGCATGATGCTGCCCCCGTTGCCACTGGCACCGTTGATGCCCGAGAGGATGCCGCTGGAACTGGCATTGACGTCGCCGCCGATGGAGATGGAACCGCCGGTGCTTTGCAGTTGGATGGAGCCGCCTTGGCCGCCCGAGCCGCCGTTGCTTCCGGTTCCGCCGGCGCCGCCCAGGGCGGTGATGTTGCTGCCGCTGATCGCGCCGGGGACGGTGATGATGATATTTCCGCCCGCTCCGCCATTGCCGCCGTAAGCCGAGCCGCCCGCGCCGCCATAGCCGCCGTTGGCATAGATGTTGCCAAGTGAAGCGGAGGAAAGGGGGGCGTTTGGAATGATCTGGATTAATCCGCCCGCGCCGCCATAGCCGCCGATGCCGAGGCCGCCTGCGCCGCCGTATCCACCGTTGACATTCAAGCCGCTGGTGCTCAGGGCCACGCCAAGGGCGGTGACGGAAACAGTTCCGCCCATGCCGCCGATGCCGCCGTTGTATCCACCGCCGGAAGTCGCGCCAGCGCCACCATTACCGCCCATGGCGATGATCTGGCCGTTAATGCTGACCGATCCGGACATGGCCGAGATGGAAATATTGCCGCCGCTGCCGGCGCTTCCTCCAGCACCGGAGGTTCCGGCCCCGCCGCCGATTCCGCCGGTTGTGTTGACATCGCCGCCGATGGAAATTTGGCCGCCGGAGGAGAGGATCGTGACGGAACCACCGGAGCCAGCGCTGCCGCCGGAACCGGTTCCGCTGATGTTGCCGTTAATTCCCTGTGCCGATGAGGGAAGCGAAACGATGGCTACGTTGCCGCCAATCCCGCCGCCTGCCCCACCGCCACCACCACCGCCGGCGGAGAGGATGGATGATGAGATGTTGACATTTCCGGCGGCTGTAAGGCTAACCGAACCGGCATTACCGGCGGCATTGAGGCTCACATTTCCGCCACCGTCACCGCCGCCGCCGGATAACGAAATCGAGGAAGCGGTGATGTTGCCGCCGCTGTCGCTCACAATGGCGATGCTGCCACCCCTGCCGGCGCCCGGGACGGCCTGGCCTCCGTCCGCGAGCAAACCGCCGGCCACAATAACGCCGGCTCCCTGGACGAAGATGTTTCCGCCGTTGCCGTTGCTGGCAGTAACGCTAACGTTGATGTCGCCCAAAGAGACGGAGGACAAGGAAGACAAACTGATTTGGCCGCCGGCACCGTTGGAGCTAGCCGAGGCGTCGAGCGCAGCGCCGCCGGTGATCGGGGCGGAGTTGGCGGCGATGGTAATGTTGCCGCCACTGCCAGATGTGCCACCGGTGGCCTGCAATTGAACATTTGACGTCAGGTTGATCGATCCGCCCGCGCTGCCGCTGGATTGAATTAAAATCGAACCGCCGGTGGCATTGAGGGTTTGCGTGTCAATGCTAATGCCGCCGTTGGCGTTGATGTTGATCGAGCCACCATTGCCCACCGAGGTTACATCGACCGTGGAGCTGGGCACCCAGGGTCCGCTGCCGCCGCTGATCGAGAGGCCGCCTGTACCACTCTGCAGCGTGATCGACCCGCCGTTAGCGGAGAGGCTGCCGGTGTTGGTTAGGCTACCGGTAGTGATGCCGAGTGAAGCGTTCGAGTTGATGGTGATGTTGCCGCCGGTGCCGACGGAAGAGGCGGTGATCGTGCCGGTGGCGGGCTGGGCGGCTTTGCCGTTTAACTGCACGTTGCCGGAGTTGGAGTATTGCCCACCGGCGATGATGAGGATGTTGCCGCCGGTGCTCGTGGAACTGGAGGTAAAAAGCGTGTTGGTGGAGGTGGTCGTGATGTTGCCGCTGGCGAGGATGGACAAATCCGCGCCGACATCGCTGATGCCGCCGCTGATGCTGATGTCGCCATTGGAGTTGTTAAAGATTGGATCGACTCCGTTGGCAGCGGAGATGTTCACGCCGGAACCGATGGTGATATTGCCGGCCACGGCACCCATCGGCCGGGTGACATTCAGCGCGCCGTTGGCGGCGATCTGAATATTTTGGTTGCCCAAAATGCTGATGTCGCCACCCGTCGCCTGCAAATTGACCGTGCCGGTGTTGATCTGCATCGAGCCGTTGCCGTTGATGCTCAAGCCACCCGAGGAGGCGGCCAATGTGATGTTGCCCCCGCCGCCGGTGGTGAGCATGCCGTTATTGGTTAGCGTGCCGCCGGACAAATTGATTTGCAGGGTGTTGGTGGTTGTGGTGGCGAGGCTGACGTTGCCACCTATGATTGCGGTGCCGGCGCTGATTTGGCTGCCGATGCCCGTTGCGCTGATCGTGCCGCCGTTAAGATTCAGTGCGTTGCTTATCGTGAGTGTGTTTCCGCCGGTATAGAATAAAGAGTTGCCGCTCAGTGTCATCGCATCAAGAGCGATGTTCTGATCGAGCGTTAAGATCCCGCTGGGAATGGTCGCATCGTAAACAGGTCCGGCGCCGACATCGTTGGGAAAGATCGGATCGGTCGACCAGTGGGAGGCGTCAGACCAATTGCCGGTTGATCCGTCCCAGGACGATGGAATATTTGGGATGGCGAGCGCCGTGACCGGCAGCAACAACACTGGTGTAACAGCTATCGCCCGGCGTAGAGCCGCCATCCTGAACTTGCGCCTATGTTGGGTCAGTGGATGTGCCATAGCTTTCCCTCACTTGCGTAGAGATGTCTCGACCGATTAAAGAATGCCCAACTTACATCTGCGATGTGCTCCTCCTCCCCTGAGTCTTGCCACCGGCCAGACGAGCTCTGGCTTGGCGCAATAATTATGATAACCGCTTCGGTAATTGCAAGATTATTCTTGCCTCCCTACGCGGAAATCCAGGGCATTTTGGAGGCGGCGGCAACCATGGCAAACGTGACGAAGTCCGCCATGAACAGACCGAGACTCGATTTGTCTTGCTCCGCCGCGCTGTAGGAATTATCTTGGCCGCGCTGGAATCCCAGTTGGCGTGAGCACGGGAGGCATTTATGTCGCGGCGAGCGCGCTGGTTGCGGCGCATCCTCATCGGCGTGCTAATCGGCGGCGTGACGAGTTGGTTGATCGCCCCGTCGGTGGCCCGTGCGCTGATTCGCTCGCGCATCCGAAGAATGATCGCGGACCAATTTGACGCCCAATTCGAGATTGGGGAATTGGTTTACCATGCGCCTTACGGCGTGACGCTGATGAATTCTACGCTAATCGCCCCCGGGCCGGATGGCAAACCGCTGGAACTGTTGCGTGTGCCGCGTCTGGAACTGCGCTTGGCCAAATCACCGCTGTCCCGAGGCCCGCTGGTTATCGAAAGTCTGGTCATCACGGAGCCAGCGGTCCACCTGATCCGAACGCAGGCCGGCATGACGGGATGCCGGCGTCGTGGCCAGGAGAATTCAACGGGCACCTCCACTGGTTCCGCATCTGCACCTGCGCGGGCCAAGCTTTCAGAATTGCTACGCCTCACCCGCTTCGCACTGCAGGGTGGCCAGGTGATTTATGAGGACCGCACCCGTGCCGCCGTTCCCCTGGTCTGGAAAAATCTGAACGTCGATCTGGACACTAGCCAACAGTCGGATGCGAGTTATTCATACCATCTGGTCGTGAACAACGCCCCACTGGCTACGCTGGAAGCCAGCGGCAGCGCCGATTTGGATGACCTGATACTGCGTGTGGAAAAATGCGCGTTGTCGGTAAATGTGGACCCCAACACGCCGGAGAGCGCGCTGTCGGCGGAGCTTCAGGAGCCGTTGCGGGCATGGCGGGCGCGCGGCACGCTGAATATCAACATGACCGGCACGCTTCCGCTGAGCGACCCCTCCGCCAGCACTTACCAAACCACGCTGCAATTAAGCCATGCCAGCGCCCGCGTCCCGGGATGGCAGACACCGCTGGAGGACTGCACGTTGAAGCTGGTGCTGAGCGATGGTTCAGAGCAACCGGTTGACGGCCGGCCAGCTCCCGGCGAGAGGCCGACCGCGCGCATCGAACTCGCCCAGGCCCATGCCGGTGATGCCATCTTCCGAATGCATGATGCGCTGGCAGTGGCGAATCGAAGCAAGATGACCTGGACCCTCACCGGTCTCGAGGGACACTTCGACCCCGGCTCATCGCGCGCCGCACTTCCGAAGGCTGTGCGCGATGTGTTGGCCCAACTGCGCCTCCACGGGGCGATGGATTTCAAACTGGATGATGCCTCCGGATCGATGCAGGGCAAAGATGTGAACGCGATGGCGGCGCATCTGGAATTGACGCCGCAGGAATTCTCGCTGCAACCGCCGGGAGTGGGCGGTCCGATCGACGGAATTACTCCCGTGATGGTGTCGGTCGAGCATGGAGATCTCACGATCCACGGAGTTCGCGGCACGTGCGACGGCAATCTGCTTTACGTCAAACAGGCGAGCGTGAAACTTGCCGATCTTCTGGAAAAGAAAATTCACGTCCACGATCTTTCCGGCTGTCTGACCTTTGGCCCGGAGCAGAAGTATCCCCCAGCGCTGGCCGACGTGCTGGACCAATGCAAGCCAGTTGGCCCATACTTTTTTGAAGGGTCGATCGACATTGACACTGACAAGCACCAAGACAAAGTCGGGTACGACATCAAGGTTCACACCAAGCGAGGCCGCTTGACGGTGACCGACCGCCATATCCCGATCACCAGCATCGACACGGTGGTGAACGTGACTCCTGAGGAAGCGGTCATCTCCCGATTTGAGGCAGCGGCCTTCAATGGCAGTGTCAGCGCGACCGGAATTGTGAACCTGCAAGGAAAGAAGTCTTATGACATTTCCGCGGCTCTGCGCGATGTGGACCTTGCGGACCTGAGCCGATACCTGGCCACTCCGGGGCAACCGTCGCCATCCCTTGCCGGACAAGGCGTGGGTACGGTGCAGCTTGCCGGATCAATCCCCAGCGGCAAAGAGCCCGTGTATCAGTCGCTGACGGGCAGCGGGGAATTCGAGGTGCTCGGCGCGGATTTCTGGCGCATTCCAATCATGAAGAGCATCACCGATAGTATTTCGACGAAGCAGGCATTGACCGTCGGTGAGGCGGCTGGCGAATTTCACATCGGTAACGGCAAAGTTCACTTCGACCGCGCCTTGGCCAGCGCTCCGGTTCTGGGAGTTGCAGGCTCCGGCGATGTCGATTTCGACGGGAACCTGGATTTCAAGCTGATCGCCAATGCGCTGGGGAAATGGAGTGAACGTATCGGCGATGTCGGCGACGGCGGCGGCGTCGGCAAGATGCTTGACACTGTGCAAAAGGGGATGGATGTTGCGAGCAAGCAAGCGCTGTATGAGGTCGATGTAACCGGCACGGCTTCCAAGCCGCAGTCCCATGCTGTGCCGTCGCCGTTTCTCAACAAGCAGATCAGGAAGCTGCTGGGCGAAACCGTGGATAAGTCGCGCAAGAACGATTTGCTCGACACGTTGCACAACGATCCGACGCCGACGACTGGGCCGACAACAGCCAGGTAAAACGGCCGACTGAGGTTGAGTATGCGAAACAGTTTTCTGCATCGTTGCGGATGGATGGTGGTGGTGTTGGGATGCGTCCACTTGGTTGGTTGTAATGGAGCGAAAAAGCCCACGGAGCAGGAGCAGTTTTACCCGACACCGGGCCGATACACGGCTGCGCCGTTGAATGCGACAAGGCCGCGCGTGGGGATTCCTGTGCCAGACGTGCAGGTGGTTGCGGGCGCCACCCCGGAAGCTCGCGCCGGTGAGGATGCTGCGGATCAGTTGTTTTGGGTCGCCGATCAGTCGGGCCGTTTTAATTTGATCGAGCGCGAACGGCTCGCCCAAATGATCGAGCAACAGGGAATGACCGGCATCATTCGTCCCGGTGCGCTGAACCGCAAAGGGCATCTGCGTGGCGTGGATTATCTTTTGATCTGCCGAATTTCGGGCCTGTCGATTAGCGGCGTCGAGCAACCCTCGACGGTCAGCGTGGCCAACGCCGAGCGCCTGATGCATATCAGCACTCCGCCGCCCCGGGTGACGACCACCTGCCGCGTGGAAATGCGGCTGATCGAACCCACCACCGGCGCGGCGGCGGCCACGGTCGACGATTCCTTTAACCGTGTCTGCTCCCCGCAAGCTATGGGCCTGAATATTCCCGCGCCCGTCCCCACCGTGCTGCATTTGAGCGATGACCAAATCAATGCGGTGCTGCGCGTGGTGCTCGACGATGCCCTGCGGCGACTGCTCCCCGAGGCCGACGCCGTGCTCACCCTGCCCGCTTCCACCAATCCAGCCGCTCCCGATCTTGCTGCGGGCGCACCATCGGCCACCGAACTGATCCACGGCGCGGCGACCACGCAGCCAGCCATCGCCAAAATCCACTGCCCCGAATGCGGAGCCGAGGTTTCGCCCGATGATGAATTCTGCCCCAACTGCGGTGCTCGGCTTCTTCTAAAGGGCGTGCGAATCAAACCCTCGGGCAAGTGACGCGGGAAATGTGCCCATCCGTTATTGTCCGTTACTATCCGTTAGCCCCGGCCTTTGGCCGGGGTTCCCTCGGGGATGAACGTAAAACCCCGGCCAAAGGCCGGGGCTAACGGATGGGATCACCGCCTTCCACTTTTCGCCTTCTGGCCTAAGAAATGCTTTGTTCAATTGGGGCATGTTCTCTCATGCCAGGTATCCAATCCGCCGACGCTGGCTGTATGGCCGCCAGCAAACTTGCGAAATTGGCTACCTCTACTCCATCAATGGTTATATGGGCCGGCACCGTTGCGATTGGGATGGCAGGACTGGTCCATTATCAAATGACGTCGGGGGCATCGGGACGAGAAGCGCCGCATAGTTGGCCGGCGGGGGTGGACGACATTGTCCGCAAGCCGGGGCGATTGACGCTTGTGATGGCGTTACATCCACAATGTCCCTGTTCGAGGGCGAGCTTGCATGAATTGTCGCAGTTGATGGCCCGGTCTGGTGAAAAGATGGACGCGCATATTCTGTTTGTCAAATCAGAAGGCGCGCCGGCTGACTGGTGCGACGGTAATCTTTGGAAGCAAGCGAAGGACATTCCAGGCGTCAGTGTTTCGATTGATAATGACGCCAAGGATGGATCGATTTTCGGGGCGACGACTTCCGGACAGGTGATCGTGTACGATGCGTCCGGGACAATTCGCTTCAGCGGGGGCATCACCGACGGCAGAGGTCATGAAGGAGACAATACTGGCCTATCCGCGATTCTGGAGTTGATTCGCGACGGAAAGACGGCTGTATCGACCACGCCCGTATATGGGTGTTCGCTGGGAGTCAGCCGGTTGAAGAAACAATGAAAGACAAGCCTCAAAATGCAACCGTTGTATGCCTCACCTGAATTGGACAAACAGATCGAAGCGCGCGCCTTGGTTCTGCGCAACGAGTATGACCAAGCGCTGTGGAAGCACACCGATCGGATGTTCGCGGTGCTTCTGTTCGTTGAGTGGTTGGCGGCCGTCGCCACGGCGGTGTGGCTTTCGCCAAGAGCGTGGGAAGGATTGGACTACCGCATTCATCCGCATATCTGGGCGGCAGTGTTCCTCGGGGGCATTATAGCGCTGTATCCGATCGTTTTCGTCATACTCCGCCCCGGTGAAGCGATCACGAGATATCTCATCGCCACGGCACAGGTGTTGTACTCGGCGTTATTGATTCATCTATCGGGCGGACGAATCGAAACGCACTTTCACGTGTTCGTATCCCTGGCATTTCTGAGTTTCTACCGTGATTGGCGCGTTCTCGTCCCGGCGACGATCGTGGTGGCGCTGGACCACGCGGTTCGAGGAACCTTTTGGCCCGAATCGGTGTTCGGAACCACCACCATAAGTCCGTGGCGGTGGATGGAACATGCGGGATGGGTCGTATTTGAGGACATTATTCTCGTCTGGTCATGCGTTCGCGGAGCAAAAGAACTGGGGATTCTAGCGATGCGACAGTCGCTACTGGAGGCGACCAACCAACGCGTCGAGGCCGAGGTGGCGCGACAAACGGCAGCCCTGGAACAGGTCCACCGGGAGCTGATCACCACCGCGCGCCGCGCGGGCATGGCGGACATCGCCACCGGCGTGCTGCACAATGTCGGCAACGTGCTCAATAGCGTCAACGTATCCTCTGCAGTCATTGGCAATACGCTGCGGAAACTTAAGGTCGCCGGCCTTGCCAAGATCGCCGTCTTGCTCGGTGAACACGAGCAAGACCTCGCCGCTTTCATGACCACCGATTCACGCGGCATGAAACTGCCAGGCTTCCTCACACAATTGGCCGGCCATCTCACCGCCGAACAGGAAACCGCGCTCAATGAGGTCGATCACCTGCAGAAAAACATCGAACACATCAAGGAAATCGTCAAGATGCAACAGATCCATGCCTCGTCAACAGGATTCAGTGAACGGCTGGACCTTCGCGAATTGATCGAAACGGCGCTCCAGATGAACATGCAGTCGTTGAACCGGCATGCGGTCACCATTGTCCGTGAATTTCAGGATATTCCTCCCGTTTCGGCAGACAAGCACAAAGTGCTGCAGATTCTCGTCAATCTCATCACCAACGCCAAGCAAGCGATGAAAGACAGCCCGGAAAGGATCCTTACCGTGGGATTTCTAGCGGCGAATGAAGCATCGGTCCGCATCTTTGTTCGCGACACCGGTTGCGGCGTCCGAACCGAAAATATGACACGAATCTTCTCCCATGGATTCACCACGAAAACAGATGGGCATGGGTTTGGCCTGCATAGCAGCGCCCTGGCGGCAAAAGAAATGAAAGGTTCCTTGAGCGTTCATAGCGACGGTCCCGGAAAGGGCGCGATCTTCACGCTGGAGTTGCCGGTGGCCGCATCGTCTTTGCGTGCGGCGTGAATTCGTTTTCATACAGCTCGTCCTTGGAAAATAGAGGGGATATGCAAGAAAAAAACCGCCGAATCTTGATTGTGGATGACACCCGCACCATTCACGAGGATTTTCGCAAGATTCTCGGCGCCTGCGCTGATGGAGCTGCCCTGGACCTCGCTGAGGCTGAAATCCTGGGTACCGCCCTGCCCATCGCGGCCGAATCCAAAGCCGAAGTCTTCGATCTCGATTCCGCCTACCAAGGGCAAGAAGCGTGGGAGAAGGTCAAAGCCGCCGTTGCTTTGGGCACCCACTACGCCATGGCTTTTGTCGATATGCGAATGCCACCAGGATGGGATGGCGTGGAAACGATCACCAAGATGTGGGAAGTGGACCCGGATATTCAGGTCGTGATCTGTACCGCCTATTCCGATTATTCATGGGAAGAAATCATCAAGAAGCTGGGCAACGTAGATCGGCTGTTGATTCTCAAAAAACCGTTTGACACCATCGAAGTCTGCCAACTTGCCTACGCCCTTACGCAGAAGTGGCACTTGGCCAAACATGCGCATCTGAAACTCAGCCAGTTGCAGGCCATGGTCCAGGAGCAGACCAGCATCCTGCAAGCCGAGGTGGCCGAGCGGCGGCGTTCGGAAGAAGCGATGCGGCAGAGCCAGGGACGCTATGCTCTAGCCGTCGCCGGTGCCAACGACGGCATTTGGGATTGGGATTTCCCCGCGAACTGCGTTTTCTATTCCACCCGATGGAAATCCATGCTAGGGCTGAGCGAGGATGAGGTTTCCACCTCGTCGGATGAATGGTTCAACCGCATTCATCCCGATGATGTGGAACGAGTCAAAGCAGATCTGGATATGCACCTCACTGGCCGTTCGGAACTGTTCTGCAGCGAGTTTCGCATGCGACACAAGAACCAGCAGTACCGCTGGATGCTCTCGCGCGGGGTGGCCGTTTTCGATGCCGCCGGAAAACCCCTGCGCGCCGCCGGTTCCCAAACCGACATCACCGATCGCAGGATGGCCGAGGAGCAAATGCGCCACGACGCGCTGCACGACACGCTGACGGGATTGTCCAACCGCGCTCTGGTGATGAATCGAATTGCCCATCGCATGACCCGCGCCCGCCGCACCGACGATTCCATGTTCGCGGTTATCTTCATTGATCTCGACCGGTTCAAGAACATTAACGACAGCCTGGGTCACGATGCCGGCGATAAACTATTGATCGCCGTCGCCGGGCGGTTAGGCACTGCCATCCGCGACGTTGACACCTTGTCTCGGGCGGAACCTGATGAAGTAGCGCGGCTCGGGGGAGACGAATTCGTCGTGCTGCTGGACACGATTCGCACACCTGCCGACGCCGTCCGCGTTTGCCAGCGTATCCAAGACGCACTCTCTGAGCCCTATACGATTAATGGACAGAAGGTGCGGACCTCGGCAAGCCTCGGCGTCGCCATCAGCAGCGGAAACTATGAGCGGGCGGCGGACATCCTCAGAGACGCCGACACGGCTCTCTATAGCGCCAAGAATTCAGGACGCGGGAACTTTCGCATCTTCCATCCAGACATGCACGCTTCGGCCATGCGACGAGTCTGGATGGAAAATGAGTTGCGTCAGGCGATCGACAGAAAGCAACTGAGCATCGTCTACCAACCGATTCTCGCCCTGGACACGGGAAAGATGATCGAAGTCGAAGCGCTGCTCCGCTGGCAGCATCCCGAGCATGGAATGATCCCGCCGACAGAATTCATTGCCCTCGCCGAAGAAACCGGATTGATCTTTTCCCTTGGACATTGGGTTCTCCGGGAAGCCTGCCAGCAGATGAAACGGTGGCAAACCGAGGTACCCGAACTCGCATGCACGGCCGTCGGCGTGAACGTTTCCTGTAGCCAGTTCGCACGCCGCGATACCCGGGAAGCCGTCGTCCATGCTCTGAAGGAATCGGGCCTCGAGGCAAAGTACCTCAAACTAGAGATCACCGAAACAGCTGTCATGGATAAGGTCATCCCCGCCATTGCCGAACTGACCGCCTTGCGCGAGATTGGCGTGCAATTTCATCTCGATGACTTCGGCACCGGCTACTCATCCCTCGGTTATCTGCACCAAATGCCGATCGAAGCCTTGAAGATCGACCGCTCATTCGTCACCACCATAGGCTCCGACCGCACGGGCACATCAATCGTGCAGGCAATCATCGCGCTGGCCCATTCAATGAATATGCGGGTCATCGCCGAAGGCGTGGAGAACGATTTGCAACTTACCAAGCTGACCAGTCTCGGCTGTGATTATGCTCAGGGATACCACTTCGCCAAGCCGCTTTCCCCGGCCGATCTCGTCACATTTGCCCGCAAACATCCGACTTTGAGCTTGGAAATCGCAGCCTGAATCTCCATTGCCAGGAACGAGGACACGATGGCAGGTCCGTTGCCCAAAGAAAATGTTTTCTGGGCTAATTAGATTAACAGTCAGACCTGGATGCCAGTGGTCGATGGAGTTGCGTGGGACATCGCTGCAGAGCACAAATAAGGAGGTTTTTATGTTGAGCCAAGGGTGGTCGCAAGCAAATAACGCGGCAGTTTCCAAAATGGGGCTGCCCATCACGAGAACCGCCGCAGTCAGACGCAAAACTACACGCAGCAAGCAGAAGATCTTGATCATCGAGGACGACAAGTCGATGCACGCTCTTTACAAGGCAGTTCTGGAGAATCCGAAGATTTCTTTCCGCTCGGCCTACGATGGCGCGATTGGTCTGACCATGGCAGAGACGATTGAGCCGGATCTGATTTTGCTCGATGTTGATCTGCCGGGCGTCACGGGATTTTTCATCTGCAAGTACCTTAAGGCCAATCCATTAACGGCTTCGATTCCCGTCATCCTCATCTCAGGTTTATCATCCGCAGATGACATACTTTGTGGTATGAAAGTGAAAGCTTCGGACTATGTGACTAAGCCGATTGAAGAGAATGATCTTCGCAGTCGCGTCGAAGATGCACTGAACGCCGCGGAAATAATGGAAAAGATCGCCAACGCTTCAGCGATGCTGCCCCATAGCAGCACAACGCCAACGGCATTTCGAACTATCCCCAATGGTGGCCAATAGCAAAATGTTGGGTGAGATTAAAGGAATTAAAGATTCCTTTACTATGTACTTTATTGCATTGCTGAATTGAAAGGCATACGATATGGATTATTCGTACATATAGCCACAGCGGTTCCAGCCAATGCACAAGTTTTGGCAAACGGTGCATGGCCTTCGGCGAAAGAGAAGCGTTTTCGCCGCGTCATCAAGGCGCTGGAGGCGATTTTCGATCGCTTCAGACGTCATCTCGTACGGCCGACTTTTGTCATCCAGTAATAATGTCGGCTCAACAGGATGCACGCCGTGCATCTATTGCCCATGTGAGGCGTTTTCTTGACGCAATGCGGGCGCAAAGGCAGTATTCGTGAGTCGTATACTTAACATTGGCGACTCATCTAAGAGTGGTCAAAGGAGCGCGGGCCAATCGGATGGCCCGAGCATTCGCATGGCTGCCGTGAAGCGAATAAAAACGCGGATCATGCTCGTGGACGACCAACCGATGATCCGTCGCGGACTGGCCGACTTGATTAACCGGGAAAAAGATCTCGTCGTCTGTGGTGAGGCTGCGGACGCCTCCAGGGGACTGGACTTAATCCCGACCGTCAGGCCCGACCTGGCTATCATCGACATTTCCCTTAGCAACCGCGACGGCATTGAACTCATCAAGGAGATCCATACTCGCTATCCAAAGGTCCTCATATTGGTGTTAACTATGCACGATGAGGAGGTCTATGCCGAACGTTCGCTTCGAGCCGGCGCCAGCGGCTATGTAATGAAGGATCAGACCGCCTCAACTATGATGTCTGCGATTCGCCGGGTTCTTTCGGGCCATATTTACACCAGCGACAAGATCACCGATCGGCTCATGCACCAATTCGCGCAGTCGCGCCCGCATGGTAGCGGTAATACCGCATCCAACACATCGCAGCTCAGCAATCGCGAGGTTCAGATTTTTCGACTTCTCGGCGACGGCGTAAGGGCACGGGAGATCGCCAAGCAACTTTACATCAGTGTGAGAACCATCGAATCTCACCGTGTGAATATAAAGCGAAAACTGGGAATTAAGACCAGCGACGAGCTTCTTCGTTACGCCATTAAATTCTGGCGAACTGAACGGTGAGCTATTTCATTTCTGCTGCAATATCACCCGTTTAGGCTAAGGTGTTTTACTATACTGCAACTACAACAGTTGAACGGGCAAAAAATGGTACGCAATGGCGATTGAAATAAGGTTTATGGAATAGAAGATTGCCGATATATCTTGAAGTTCAGTTGAAGCGACTGAAACTTTGCGATCGCTGACATCTGACAAGTATCTAGGCCAATTGATGTTAGATGACCATGACTCGTCGCGAAGAGAAAATTGCTGATGAAAGTTGTAACAGGAAGAATATGAAAAGGCCGTGAGCGGAGCCTTGGAGCGAATCCGCTTTCATTGAAATATCAAAGTCATCGGATGACTAGGTAGAGGGTGGCTCGGCCAAAGGCTGGGAAACCCGTTAACGAGTAAGCCGACGCCATCGAACACCATGGGTGTTCGGCTGCGTCGGTTTTTTATTTCCGTGGACGATTTGCTGCAACTGCTGCGATTCGGGGCCGGGGGAAATGGGTTGTGCAGAAAACGTGGTCTTCTTTTCGAGAAAGGTGTGCAAGGATGGACACTTCCAACTCGTCACCGGGCAATGAAGATATCATCTCGATTCTAGAGAGCATCTCCGACGCCTTTTGTGCCGTGGATAAGCAATGGCGGCTGATCTACGTGAACGGCCGGGCCGAGCAGATCACCCATCGCAGCCGAGCCGACCTGCTGGGCAAGTTGCTCTGGGATGCCTTTCCAGAATCGATCGGCTCCGCGTTCTATGAACACTACCATTTAAAAAGCGCCGAGGGGCTGCGGCTTCGACTCGAAGTATTCTGTCCGCCGCTGCAGGCGTGGCTCGAAGTCAACGCCATGCCGTCGCCCCTTGGATTGGCATTTTATTTTCGTGACGTCACCAAGCAGCGAAGATCGACCGGGGATTTGGAACATCTGGCCGAGCAGATTTTCTCCCAGCACGCTTACCTGGAGACGCTGCTCCGCCACATTCCCGCCGGCGTGATCATCTCCGAGGCTCCCAGCGGCCGGGTGCTCTTTGGCAATGAGCGGATGGAAGAACTCCTGGGCCATCCCGTCGTGCCGCCCAAGAACGTTGCGGAGTACGGCGTATGGCGGGGGTTTCATCCCAGCGGCCGGCCGTACGATCCGCACGAGTGGCCTCTGGCCCGCGCCATCACCACCGGGGAAGTCATCAGCGGCGAAGAAATCCACATCGAGAGACTCGATGGCAAGAAGTTGGCGCTGCTGGTTTCCGCAGCCCCCATCCGCAATCGGCTTGGGACCATTCTGGCGGGCATCGTCGTCGAGCAGGACATCACCGAGCATCAGCAGATGGCCGACGCGCTGAAAAACAGTGTGCAACTGGAGCAGCAGGCGCGCCACGAAACCGAAACCGCCAACAAATTCAGGGACGAATTTATTGCGATGGTATCACACGAACTGCGTACGCCGCTCACGCCGGTGGTCATGAGCCTCGCCGCGATGGAACAGGACCCGCAACTGCCCGAGGAATTGCAGGACGAAGTGGCGATGCTTCGCCGCAACGTCGGATTGGAGACAAAATTGATCGACGATCTTCTGGACGTCACCAGCATCCGCAATGGTAAATTCCGCCTGAACGTCAGGCCGGTCGGCATTCACCCGCTGCTCCGTGAAGTCGCGGAAATCGTCGGCGGCGAAGCGGAGAACCGTAGCCAGAAACTGACGCTTTCCCTGACGGCTCACGATGACAGGGTCGGCGGTGATCCGGTCCGGCTGCATCAGGTGTTTTGGAATATCCTGAAAAACGCCGTCAAGTTCACGCCGATCGGCGGTGAAATCTCGATCCGCACCTTAAATCCCAAGTCCGCAGCGATCGCGATCGAAGTGAAGGACGGCGGGGTGGGCATTGCCCCCGAGGCCATGCCGCGCATCTTCGGCGCCTTCGAGCAGGCCGACCAGAGCACCAGCCGGCAGTTCGGTGGACTGGGAATCGGGCTTGCCATCTGCAAAGCGATCGTCGATCTGCACGGCGGCAGCATCCATGCCGAAAGCGCCGGCGCGGGAAAGGGCGCCCGCTTTCGAGTGGAACTGCCCATCACGCGCGACATCGAAAAGATAGCCACCAAAATCCCGGACCAGGTGAAGAAGGTTGCCGATTCCGTGCGGCTTCTGGTGGTTGACGACCATGAGGATACGCGCCGCGTGCTTTCCCGATTGCTTAAATCGCTGGGATATCTGGTTGCCACGGCCGGAAGCGCCGTCGCCGCGCTGAACTATGTGGCGGAACATGAGGTCGATGTCCTGGTCAGCGACATCGGACTGCCCGACTCAACCGGTCACGATCTCCTGCGGCAGGTGAAAAAAATCCGCAATGTGCCCGCCGTGGCCGTCAGCGGTTACGGGTCGGATATTGATCTGCAGAATAGTCTCGATGCGGGCTTTTACGCACACCTGACCAAGCCGCTGGATTTTGACCTTCTTCACGCAACGATCCAGAAGGCCGCGCATGAAGGGGCCTCAAGAGCCGCGCGATCGGTGATTTCCGTGACGTAATTTAACCGTAACGAAGGTTAAGCAATTTGAGGAAAGCTTTGCCCAGCGCACCACTTGATAATCGTTCCGCCTGCATCAGCCATGCCGTGCGCGAGCAATTGTTAATGCTCGATTCCGACCTTCTGGTCGAAGCCGCGAGCCAGTCGTTTTACAGCGCATTCAAGGTCGGGCCTGACCAGACCATCGGGAAAAAACTGTCCGAGCTGGGCAATGGTCAGTGGAATCTCCCAGCCCTGATCACGCTCTTGAGCGAACTGCCCAAGACGGACGGTGAGTTTGATGATCTTGCGATGGAACATGATTTCCCAGAGTTGGGACGAAGGTCGATGCTGGTTAGCGCGCGGCGACTTTCCGGTGACGCCCCTGACAGTGGAATGATTTTGCTCTCCATCCGTGACACCACCGGAGAAAAGCGCATCGAGGCAGCAGCAGGCGAGTTGCTCACCCGGTTCCGCACCACCTTGGCCAGCATCGTCGATGCCGTCATTGTCACCGACCCGGAAAGCCGCATCACCTTCATGAACCCCACCGCGGAAAAGCTTACTGGATGGGCCCAGCACGATGCCCTGCAAAAGCGCCTCACCGACGTCTTTAATATCGTCAACGAGCAATCCGCCAAGACGGTGGAAAACCCGGTTACCAAAGCAATCCGCGAAGGGGCGATAGTCGGCCTGGCGAACCACACGGTCCTCATCGCCCGAGACGGCACGAAATGGCCGATTGACGACAGTGCCGCTCCCATCCTGGACGCTCAAGGGCATATCTTTGGGGTCGTGCTGGTTTTCCACGACATTACCAATCGACGGCGGGCGGCGCAGGAATTGGAGATTTCAGAAGTCCGCTATCGCTGCCTCTTCGAGACGGCGCACGACGGGATTCTCATCCTTGATGCCAAGACCGCCAAGGTCCTCGATGTTAATCGTTTTATGAGCGACCTGCTTGGCTTCCCCCGTGAACATTTTTTAGGGAAGGAGCTATGGGAAATCGGCGTCTTCAAGGACGCTGAAAGCTCCAAGGCCGCGATGACAACGCTGCAGGAGCTCGGCACCATCCGCTACGAGGATCTTCCGCTGGCACACAAAGACGGCCGACACATTCCCGTCGAGTTCGTCAGCAACGTCTACCGGGAAGGCAGGCGGGATGTCATCCAGTGCAACATTCGCGATATCACCAAGCGCAAGTACGCCGAGCAGGAGCTGGCCAAAGCCAAGCTCGACGCCGAGGCCGCCAACCGATCTAAGAGTGAATTCCTGGCCAACATGAGCCATGAAATCCGCACGCCCATGAGCGCCATTCTGGGATTTGCCGAAATGCTGTTGCGCGACGATCAGGACGACGCCGGACGCATCGACTGCGTCCAGATCATCCGCCGCAACGCCTTGCACCTTCTCGAACTCATCAACGAAATCCTCGACCTGTCCAAGATCGAGGCGCTGCAGATGACCGTTGAGCACATCCCCTGCAACATACCCGAGATGTTATCCGATATTCTTTCGCTCATGCGGCCAAGGGCCGTGGAAAAGGGGCTGGGGTTCGGTATCTCGTTCCTAGGCCCGATCCCACGCCTGATTCAAACCGACCCGACCCGGCTGCGACAGATCATCGTCAATCTGCTCGGCAACGCGATCAAGTTCACTCAAGCGGGCAAAATCGACATTCGGGTCACAGACGAAGGAGCAGGCACCCCGTCGATTGTGCTGCGCGTGGATGTGATCGACAGCGGGATTGGCATGGCGCCGGAACTGCTCGCCCGGCTGTTTAAGCCCTTCACCCAGGGAGACGAATCGATCACCCGCAAGTTCGGCGGGACCGGATTGGGCCTCACCATCAGCCGCCGGCTCGCTGAACTCCTCAAGGGAAGCATCAGCGTTTCCTCCGAGGCCGGAATCGGTAGCACGTTCACGGTGAGAATCGACGGTGGGCCCTCTGCCGGAGTGGAGATGCTGAAAAACCTGTCCGAAGCCACGTTGCAGGCGCAGACACACGATCAGGTGCAACACGACGTTGTCGTGAGCGGCCGCATCCTTCTGGTAGAAGACGGCAAGGACAACCAGCGGCTGCTGTGCATGCAGCTCAGGGACTCCGGCGCGGTGGTGCTCACTGCCGAGGACGGCCAGATCGCCGTGAACATGGCGACGGCCCAGCCGTTCGATCTGATCCTGATGGACATGCAGATGCCCGTCATGGACGGTTACGCCGCCACCGCCGAGCTGCGGCGCAGAGGGCTGAAAACTCCGATTATCGCACTCACCGCCTACGCCATGGCCGAAGACCGCGCCAAATGTCTTGCCAGCGGATGCGACGATTACCTGAGCAAGCCCATTGACGAAGAGAAACTCCTGCAGACCGTGCGTCATCAACTCGCAATTGGTTCCACGCAAAAACCCGGCAATGATGCCAAGGCAATCATCGGCGAATCATCCCCGCCGGCGGTTGGCAACACGCACCGCGGTTCCGAACCCATTAAGAGCAGCCTGGCCGATAATCCCCGCATGACAAAAATCCTCCCGCAATTCATTGACGGGCTTCCCGGAGAAGTGCGCAAGATGATCAATTGCCTGCAGCGTAGCGACCTGATCGCACTCAAGCGGGTCGTACATCAGCTTCTGGGAGCCTGTGGCGGGTACGGTTTCGACCACATTACCGACCCGGCCTCCAAAGCCGAAGAATCGATTAAGAATGGCGAGGATCTGGAAATCATTACCGCCGAGATTAATTTGCTGGTTAAGGATATCCGTCAAATTGAAGGGTACGACGAATCCAAAGCGGCTATCCCAGCCGAAGAGTTGGCGCGATAACCCACAGTTATCAAAACTTCTTGATTCAAACTGGAGTTGCGCCTCATCATCGCCCGCGGCACAGGCGATGACGATTCAGGGGGCTGAATACCCCAAGAGGGATATCGCATGCGGCAAGAAGTCTTAATCATCGACGACGATCCCGCAATTCATAACCTCGTTGCTGCGCATTTGAGCTCGCCGCTGACGGAGCTTTCCTCAGCGTTTGACGGCAATGCGGGACTGGCGATGGCTGCCGAGCGCAATCCGAGCATCATTCTTCTGGACATTGACATGCCGCGCATGGACGGCCACGAAGTTTGCCGCCAGCTCAAAGTTAGCCCCAGCACCCGCTCGATCCCGATCGTTTTCCTCACCGCCGCTGCTTCAACCACTCAAAAAATCGTGGGCCTGGGAATGGGCGCCGTTGACTATGTCACCAAGCCGTTCGACCCGCTGGAACTGCGCGCCCGTGCCGGAGCCGCCCTGCGCCTCAGGCAAGACATGGACTCGCTGGCTTCCAGGGCATTGACCGACGAGCTCACCGGCCTTTACAGCCGCAAAGGTTTCGAGCGGCATTTATACACCGAGCTGGCGCGCGCCCGCCGTTCGGGCTTCCAGCTCGCTTGCATCTTCCTCGAACTCGATCAATTCGAAGCCATGAAAAATCAGCTCAACCGCCGCGTCATCGACGAGTTGCTGATTCACGTGGCGGCCGATCTGGAGAAAATGTGCCGCCGCGAAGACGTCGTGTGCCGTTACTCTGAGGATCGATTTGCCATCCTTGGAATGAGCCAGGACGCCGGTTGCGCCATCGAAGCCGCGGAACGGCTGCGTCTGCGCCTCAAAGCGTGGCCAATCGTTCATGCAATGGGGGCCACGCGCATCACGGCCAGCTTTGGCGTCGCCCTGGCACACTTTCCTTTCGATGCCTCGATCGTTGCCGAGGCGGAGGAAGCCTTGAACCGCGCCAAGCAGATCGGCGGCAACCGTGTCGAAATGGCCGGTGGCTCCAACTAGAGGCCGCTAAGAGATTGATCGGTGAATCAGCCTGAAAATGTCTAATTCCTCGTCGTCGGCGGTCGAGGTAGATGGTCAGAGAGCAACGCTATTGAAAGACTCCCCGGAGGGCCAATGCCGCAGACCATATTGATCGTGGACGACTCGCCACCCCTGCACGAGTTGCTGAAAGCTCATTTGAGTTCCAACGAAGTGATCTTGGAGTCCGCATTCAACGGCCCCTCTGCGCTGGTCATCGCTGCATCTGTCCAGCCTGACTTGATCTTGTTGGATATTGACATGCCCGACATGGATGGGTTTGAGGTCTGTCGGCTTCTCAAGGAGGATCCCGACACGGAGTCCATCCCCATCATCTTCCTCACTGCCCGGGCCGCACCGGCAGATAAAGTTCTCGGTCTGAATTTACAGGCCATGGATTACATCGTCAAGCCGTTCAATGGCGAAGAACTCTGTGCTCGGGTTCGCTCGGCCCTGCGCACCAAGCGATTGCTGGATCTGCTTCCTAAAAAAAAGGCCGCCGGCAAACCCCGGGCAAAGTCGCAGCCAAACCAAGGCCGTTCGCTCAACACCACCTTGTCACTGACGGAACTTAGCATCGCCCGCTCAAAAAATCCCTGGAATCGCAAACCACCGGAGTTGCTTTCCTGCACGAATTCAACCGAACAAGCGCCTTAAGTCGAATTCTTTGAAGGAGTATCAATATGTTAGATCGCGCATTAATCGTTGATGACTCGTTGCCGTTGCACTCGCTGGTCAGATCGCACATGCAGGGCGAAGGCCTGGAATTTCACTCGGCCTACGGTGGCGCAGCCGCGCTTTCCCTGGCCGCCGAACTCCGGCCCAACCTTGTCCTCCTTGATATCGACATGCCCGACATGGATGGGTTTGAAGTCTGCCGTCGCCTGAAAGCCAACGCCGAGACAACCACCAGCACCGTCATATTCCTTACCGCCGATTTCGACACCGGCGACAAGATCAAGGGCCTCGAGCTCGGCGCCGCCGATTATGTCACCAAACCCTTCAAGCCCGAAGAACTCTGCGCGCGTGTCCGCGCTTCGCTGCGCGCCAGAAAACTGATGGATCAGAAGGCCATGATCAACGGCGTCACCGGTCTGTGGAATCAGCGCTATCTCGAAGACCACGTCGCCGCCCAGCTTGCCCTTTCCCAGGAATCCGGCCAGCCCGTTGCCTGCGTCGCCGTGGACATCGACTGCCTCCGCCAAATTAACCAGAAACACGGCGTTTCCTTCGGCGATGAAATCCTCCGCACCATCGGCAACATTTTCTTAAGCGAATGCCGCGCCGAGGACGCCGTGTGCCATCGTCGCGGCGGCGAGTTCACGCTCATCGTTTCCGGCCTGAATCGTTCCGGCGCAGGCAGACTGGCCGATCGACTTTGCGCGCAAATTCAAAAGCAGCTTCTTCGCCACGGCGGCAAGGATGTCGGCGTCACGTGCAGTTTCGGCGTCGCCGATAACCTGGTTTCCGGCGATTCTTCTCTCATCGAACGCGCCGAGGCCGCCCTTATCCGTGCTAAGCAAAACGGCGGTCGTTGCGTCTCCATCGCGCGCCCCTCACGCAGGGAAATTCGCATTGATGCGTAACTATGGAAGCCGATCTCCTATTTTGTTTCCCGTTTGCGGCTGAGAATGGTCCAAGTTTTATGGCCCTTGAGGCCTTTTAGCCAAATCCACTGGTGATCGCCAATGTGCTCCAGTGTGAATTGGACTGGTTGGCCGTTGACTTCGACAATGAGATTGTCAGCGGCGGTGTTCAACTCATACGGCCCGAGGCGAATCTCCCAAGCCGTGGGCTGCTGCGTAAATTCAAGGTCGCAGCGAAACTGATTCGGGCCTTGGGTTTGGTAATCCATCTTCAGCCGTGTGGGGCCATCGCTTGTCAGTGCGGGGAAGTTGGAAATGTGCAAAGCGGTCCAGCCGATCGGCAACCGCGGGAGGATTCGCAGCACATCCGGGCGGCAGTCATCAACGCCGATGATGAGGCGCGTGACCTTGATCGCGGCAGCCTGTTGAACGCCGTTGCCTAAATCGCCGAGGCGATGCCAATACTTTGCATCATCACTCCAGGCGACGCCTTCGGGAACAATGTACGGCTTGTCATGCGGGTAGTAGGTAAAGCGTGCAAGCCATTCGACAAGCTGCGTGGCCTCGTCCATGCGGTCCTGGATTAGGGCGGCTTGGGACATCCATGCCTGGCCGTAGCCCATGGTTTCGGCATGAAATGGCCAAGGCTGGCCGACGTGTTCGTGAAGCTGCCATTGGAAACTATTTACATCTATATCTCGCCATTCTGCGGGAACCTGGCTGGTGTCCAGGGCTTGATAATCCGGCAAAGCAAGAATGGGGCCGAGCATGGCGTAATGACCGCCCCAGGTGGGTGCGTTGTTCCAGATTTTTCCATATTTGGGATCATCGCGGAGATAAACCTTGAGCATCGCCTGCTCCATCAGATCGGCGCGACGCTGCCAGCGATTGGCTGATGCAGATTGCCCGATGCTGTCGGCTATCTCCGCATAGGCTCGCAGGCCCTGGGCACATAGAAAATCCGCCATGGGGCTCATTCCCGATCCGCCGCTTGTGGCAGAAACACCCGAGGCTTCGCTTTCCGTGTGGAGAACCTCCGTCGCGCCGGACAGTTTGGGATGTTCAAACTGCCAGCAAATCCACTCAGCGGCGGCATCGATCTGTTTCCAATGCTCGTGGGCCCAAGCGGAGCGATTTTCACACCGCTGCCAGGTCTTAAATGTCCCGAGCATCAGCAAACCGTGCCCGTCGTTTTCCTGCGGATCGGCCGAGGGCTTCCCCGTTGCATCGCGCAATGGCACATTAATCCGGCGCGACCAGTGCGGCGGCACGGGAGTGCCATCGGGATATTTCATGCCTTCTTCGGTGTATCGGTCGGCGCACTTCCATGCCCATTGCGAAAGCGTTTGGGCGCGCTGCTGGTAACCCAGCTCCGCCAGTTCAATGAGGCTGCACCCGAAATCGCGTGACCAGGCGGTGGAGTAATAAGAACCGACGCCTTCTTTCCAGGTGCCGACGCCGAAGAATCTTCCCCAGTTGGGAGCGCCGGCGGTCGAGGTGTGATAGGTTCCATCGGCGGTTTTATCCAGCATGTCTTGCACATTGTGATAGAACATGTTGGTCAAAATGTTCGCGCAAAGACCGCCGGTGAATTTGACTTGGGGCCCGTCATATCCGGCAGGAATTTCGATCGGGAGATGTTGGATTCGATCGAGCTCGTTGGACGTCGTGCCTATGATCGATTGCAGTTTATCGACGCTCCGCTGGGCATCGGCGGCCGCTGTGTCGGGATCGATCGCATGAAGTTGCAGCTCGCGACGTTTGTTCTTTGCTAACGGTTTGCCCGCGAGTACAGTCGGCTTGCCATCGGTGTGAAGGCCCAGCCATTTGCCCTCGGTCTCTTCCAATGTCACGCCGGAAACCAGCGGAAATCCGTCCTTCGCCAGATCATCCTGCAGCACGATCTTATCGAGCGGCTTTTCTTTGATCAGAAGCGTCATCACAAACGCCTGTGGTGGGATCAAGCCGGTCTTGGTGAGATGTTGAGCATCCTCCAACACGCCTTTGAACCGGGGTTCATCAAATGGACGGATAAAACCATCAACGTCGATCAGCCGATACCACCAGATGTTGAATCCGACAATCAGCGGCACGGACTGGCGGCTGCCGTCGGCGTACACGATGCTTACCGATCCCACCTGAGTACCAACGAAAAATCTTCCGCTGCGCTGTGAAGTCGGCGCCAGACCCCGGCCGCCGTAATCAATGGAATTGGTCAGCCCCAGCAACATCGCCCGTCGACATACCACACCCTGCGCCGGCAGAGACACCGTCCCTTTCTCGGTCAGCAAACCCGTCGGCTTCCCTTGAATGTAAAATGGGATGTCACCGACCGCCTCCTCATGCGGTTGAGTGGCCGGTGACAGAATCGCCACCGGCAGTTGGCCTCGAGTCGCTGAGGCGAACAGCGTCAAAACTCCGAATATCAGCAGGATTGCGCGCATCGCCAGTATTGGACCATAAAAGCGTGATTCATAAAATTACCGCTGGCATTCGCCGGCCCAGGTTCATTTGGGGCAGTCCCGGTTTATGATATTCGACCTGGCCATGGCTTGGGCGTCGTGGTGTATCAGCAGGGATAAGAAGTCTTCGGGAAGAAAGAAAATCTATGCATCTTCAGGATCGTTGTTTCCCACGAATTCTTTGGATTGGTCTGGCAACATGCCTGGTGCTCATGGCCGCTGCCGCAATCAAAGCTGCTGATGAAGAGGCGACGGCCCAGCCGCCTAAGCCGAATTTAATTCCACCCACAACCCAGCCTGATTGCGAAAACGGTTTCACTCCCATCTTCAATGGCAAAGACCTGGACGACTGGGTCTACGGCACCTCCGGTAATCAGATGAAGAGAGGCATCGGCTATCAGGTCAAGCCCGAGGAGCAGATTGTTTACTGCACCGTCAAGGACGGCGGCAACCTTTACACCAAAAAGGAATACGCCAATTTCATTCTCCGCCTGGAATTCAAGCTGACCGAGGCCGCCAACAATGGCATCGGCATCCGCGCGCCGTTGGCGGGGCATGCATCGTACATGGGAATGGAAATCCAAGTGCTTGATGACTATAGCCCGGATTACAAAAATCTCCGGCCCGAGCAATATTGCGGCTCCGTCTACGATGTCTTCGCCGCCGAGACGGGATATCTCAAGCCCGTCGGCCAATGGAACAGCGAAGAAATCATGGCCGACGGTCGGCATGTGCGGGTGATTCTCAATGGCCACGTGATCACCGATGCGCATTTACACACCGTGACCGACCCCAAAAAGCTGCAGAAGCATCCCGGCTTGCTTCGAAAAACGGGGCACATCGGATTTCTAGGCCACGATTCAGCGGTGGAGTTTCGCAATTTGCGGATCAAAGAATTGCCGGATACGCCGGCGACGCAGCCGTGATGCTCACCTCTACGCCGCGATCGCCATGACATGCTTCACTTCAATCTGCTTCGCCGGCACATCCTCTTCGACGTGCATCCCCTCAATCTGCCTTGACACATCATATTTCCCATTACCTACCAGCATCGCCGCCCCAGCATTCACCTCTTCCAACCACCGATCACGCAGCTCCCGTGCTGCTGCCACCAGCTTCGGATCATTCCTCGTCTTCTTCCGCGGTTCTTTCACCTTCTCCTTCGCAACATCACCACCCACCTGCACCGCACCAAATCGCAATCCACCCATGCCCCCCACCGTCGCCACCCGCACCTCTTTAGGCCTCCTCTCCCGCTTCCCCGGCAACGCCTTCGCTCCCTGCCCTGAGCTTGCCTGCACCGAGCCAGTCGAGGATGTCGAAGGGTGCCCTCCGCCTTCTTCCTCCGGGCCTTCGACGCCGCTCAGGCCAGGCAACACCAAAGGCTTCGCATCACTCCAATGCGTCCCCGGCGGAATCGGCAACACCAACCGATTCTCCCCAAGCGCCCCCGCACTCGTCTGACTCGGAAACCAATAAGGCGTCGCATTAGGGGGGGCATCCCCGCTGCGAATCCGCCCCTGCCAAAAGATATGCACCCGCCGCTTCCCCCGACTCCCCGCTCGAAACGCCAAAGGCACAAACCCCATCGCCTCCCAAAAGCGATTCGCCTCCAGGTCCTGCGCACACCAGCAACAAAACAACTTGCACCCCCACGCCGCCCGCTCAAACATCCCCTTCAAAAGCGACGCCCCCACCAACCCCCTCTGCCGACCCGGCACCACATTCAACTGATAAATAATCCCCACATCATCCCGCTTGAAATATCGATCCTGACCGAGACAATAGCCGACGGGAGTAGTTGTTAGTTGACAGTTGTTAGTTGCCAGACTTTCCTTCTCCCTGCACTCATTGGAAAGCGGTGGGCAGACGACGGCACCCTGATTTTCCCTCTCCCTGTACTCAGGGGGAGGGTTAGGGTGGGGGTTCTTCTGCTCTTCACCAGCAACTGGCAACGGACCACTGACAACTGACTGCCCTCTCACTTCCTCAGCAATCAATACTTCTCCCAAGGAAATCTTCGCCTCAAATATCTTCAACGACAAAAACCCCACCATCTTCGCATGCATCTTCTGCAACGAATCCACAAACGCCAAATCACTGGGCTTTGCAACACGAATCGAAATATCGTTCCGCACCGGCAACGGAATCGGCGCTGAATGAGAAGTCCCATTATTCGCAATCATTGCAGTGTCCATTGTTACTCCGTTTTCTTAGTAATCACCGTCCCACACTCCGGACACCGCTCCGGCGTCGCTCGCAGGTCGTATCCGCACTTGGAGCATGCACCATCGCGGTGACGCCTGAGTCGCCTGCTGCCATACCAAGCGACGGGGGCAACCGAGAAGAGAATCGCCAGCTCCCACCCCTCGATCATCACGTAGCGGTATTGGCCAATCCCAGCAAAGGTCGTTCGGTAATAACTGACGCCGGCGAAGGTTGGTATATTTGCCGGTGGCGCGGGGTGGTCCATTTTCTGGTATTCCCAAACCCCAACCCGGCGAAATCCGTACTTTCGCACCCACGAAGGGTCCATCCGCATCCAACAGACCCCTTCCCATCCCGCGCCAGCCTCGACCCTAACAAAACCCCACGAAAAGTCCCTTCCGAAAGTCTCCAAAAAATAGTGGCTTCGCACATAGAAGGCCACCGTCGCCAAGCACAGCACCAGCGACAGCACCGTCAGCCCATTAAACATCCATCGTCCAATCCGTCGCATCATCGCATTGTACCCGATGCAAACAGTTGCCAATTCTTTCCCTGCCCCCGGTACTCCGGGGGAAGGCTAGGAAGGGGGTTTCGCCGAACGGCGCGGCCCCAAAAGAGGACGTGCCAGCCGAGTAACCCCCACCCTATCCCTCCCCCGGATTACCGGAGGAGGGGACAAATACTACAATCTCACTCATGCAGCTCGATTATCAGCCAATCCCGCCACCTCGTGGAAACTACTCGCCGGGCCCCGTCGGATTTCTTTTCCGCGTTGTCGAGGCCGTCCTAAGCGTCTTAGTAATTGCATTTCTCGTGGCCGTGCTATGGCCAGTTCACGCCGGAGGGCCCCGCAGGCCGCGGCCCAATTCAAGTCCGCTCGTTCCGCCTCCAATTACTACCAACTACCAACCAGCAACTAACAACTGACCACTCACAAAGAATTTCCTTGCATGAGTCAGTCCGCCCCGCTACATTTTGCAAACTTGGTGTGTGCGGCTTCGGAGCACCTCCGCTCAATCCAGGAGAGGACAAACATGCAATTCGCTCTTCTCTGCACGCGCAATCTCCTCGCTGTCATGCTATCTATCCTCGCCGTTCCCACTGCCAGCGCCACTTACGTCATCGACATCCAGCAAGTTGGCTCCAATGTCGTCGCTACCGGCAGCGGATCGATCGCCACCACCGCTCTGACTTCCTTAGGCAACTTGTCGGCCCAGAGTACGATCAATGCCCAAGAAGCCCAGATTTACCTTGGACCCACCGGCATCACGGCCGACACTCGCTACGGCGGCGTGACCGGTCCTACGACCTTGGGTACGATCAACGCAAACAATTATGCCAGCAGCGGGTCCGGCCCGGCCGTCGGCCTCCTAGGCAACATACAAGACATCTTCCTACCGGTCGGTTACGTCTCCGACACTCCCGTTGGCACCTCCACGGACACCTTCGACAACCAGAGCCTCTCTTCCATGGGGCTCACGGTCGGAACCTATACTTACACCTGGGGCATCGGTCCAACCGCGGACAACCTCATCGTCAACATCAGCGTCCCCGAACCAACCTCCCTCAGCCTCCTCGCTCTCACCAGCCTCGCCCTACTCCGACGACGCCAACGCGCATCTGCCTGACTTCTTCAGCAACTGACCACTGACAACGGACAACTGACAACTCACCCGAAGGGGAGAGCCAACTCACTAACCCCCGCCCATTCCCCGCTGCCATCGACGGCCACGATTCCCGTATTACTCTGCGCCGTCAGAAACACGCCTGGGTCCGTGTCATCCTGCATACGATCCAAACTCACCTCCACCGTCTGTGCATCCACCAGCTCCGCATCCCTGCCACACAAATACGATGAGCTGGTATACGTCCCATCATCCACTTCTATAGATGCCTGCTGGTATCCCGAAATATCAATCGCCCGATCAAACCCCAGCGTCAGCGTCAACCCCACATTGTCATAAACCGCTGACAACAGGGTCAGGCCCGCAGGGGCAGGAGGGGGAACCGGCACCCGCTTGGTCCGTCGCCGTCTACGAATTGGTGGAAGAATGAGCATGGTGCAAGGGGCTAGAGACTAGGTGCTAGAAAATAGAATCCAGCACCTAGCCCCTAGTTTCTAGTCTCTAGGCTGCTTTCCTCTCGCTCATCGACACGCTACCGCCTTGCACCGTGGTGCTGATCGGCGCAGTCATCGGCCCGCTGTACTTGGCCCCGTTGAACCAGAACGCCGTGAACCAAACCGTCGCGCCCTTGGCCGTCGTGTTCGGAATATCGACATTAACCTGAGTCTTGCCGGTGTTACCTTGAAAGGTCCACTGCGACAGATCGGTGGGAGCCACATCGCCGATGAAGCTGAAGATCGATGCCCCAATCACGCCCGTGGGCTTGCCACGCGCCTTGCTACCAGCAGAGGCCCGCAGACGAAGGGTGATCAAAAACCCGCTGACGGAAGCCACTTGGATCACCGGCGATGTCGTTGGAATCGGTGTTGGCGATGGAGACTGACGCACGTTGATCCCCAGCGCAATCTTTTGCGCATCGGTCACCGTCGCCTGCCCTTCAACAATGTTCGATAGCAATCGCGCCGAAGTCTTGAGACTCGTGCGCGCCGCGTTTTTCGCCGAGACCGCCTGCTTATTGCGCTGACCGGGCTCACACGCCGCCAGCGCCGTTTGATACGCCGTCACCAGCGTGTTGAACGCCGTGCACTGGGCCGATGTCAGTCCGTACAGCGTTGCCGGACCGGCGTTCGCAACCGTATAAAAATTTTGTCCCCATGCCAGCAGAGCGGCATCGGTTCTCGGAAATGTCACTGCCATGATCGCTCTCCAAAAGAGGAATCTTTCTCAGAGCCCCCCGACGAACCAATCGCCGGCGTACTCCGTTCAGTCGCTACATTCGGCACGAGAAATAAATCCCTTAATTTCTTCTAGATAATTTTCCCATGTGCGATAACCGTGCTCCCCTATGCCATTTCGAGGGCTTTTTGGAAAAGGTCAGATAAAAACGAATGAAATGAGCAGCGACAGGAGTCGAGTCTTAGATTCAGGTCGTGAGGCAATTCTCCCAGGGCTTGGGAGAATTGTTTTAGACCTTGGGACAATTGTTTTAGCACCTAAGACAATTGTCTCAGACTCTGGGAGAATTGGCGCAGGAGCTAAGACAATTCTCCCAGACCTTGGGACAAATTGCATAAGAGCTAAGACAATTGATTTAGATGCTGCGCAATTCGCGCAAGAGCTAAGACAATTGGATTACGCCCTGCGCCATTGGCGCAAGAGCGACATCAGTTTTGCCCAGCGTTTGGGAGAATCGACTCGGACTCGGCACGATCCGCACCGCGGGAATTAGAATCCCGACCCCTTAGAATTGCCTAAACATCGTTGGTCGCGAGGTTAATGGTGAAACTGCCCAAGATGGCGGGTGCGGCCGCGCTTCCTTGGCGATCTTCGACGGAATCGCCTGATAGATGGAGCGTGTAGGTGCCGTTGTTGGTTTGTCGCCAGCGGCCGGCGGGCGGATGAATCGCGTAGGTTGCGACAATTGTTGATGAATGTTGTCTCGTGTTTGCGGAGACAAATTCGGCGGAGGCGGTAAAGCCATTAGGGCCGGTGGCGAGGATGTTGCCGTCTCGCAGGGTTCGCAAGTCGATGCCGTTGGGGTCGTGATAAATGACGGTGACGGTGAAGGAGGCGCGGGGTTGGTGAATGGCGAAAGCTGAATTGGATGTCACCTGCGGGGCGATGGGGCTGAGCGCGTATATCTCGACCGGGCTGGAAAATGATCCTGTGAGCTCGAGCTAAGCGGTGGAACCGACGGTGACGCCGGTACCGAAGCCGTTGAAGGGGGTGTTAACGAGGGGCGCGGTGGTTGACCAGCGGCCAGTGCCGGTGTCGTATACGTCGACAACCTGGCTTTCCGAATTGGTGGTATACCCACCGGCAAAGATCATCTTGCCATCGACGACGGCGGTGATGGGATGCGCGCGTGCCTGCGAAAGCGCCCGCCAATCGGTGGACCATTCACCGGTATGGGCGTTGTACATCGTGGCGGCGGGAATGTCGGTGCCCTCGGTGGCGCCGCCCGCCAGTACGAGCAGATTTCCCGATACCGCGGCGGACATGTCATAGGCGGCGTAGGCCAGCGTGTGCGTAGACCATTGGCCGGTGATGGCATTGAAGATGTTCACCGTGTTGCTGTCCTGGTTGTTAGGCAGAATGCCGCCGGCGATGACGACTTGATTGTCTACCACGGCGACCGTTGGATCGCTGAAGCTCGGTGAGAGAGTTTTCTGGGTCCATTGGCCGGTTGTGAAGTTGTATAGGTCCACGTTGCCGGTCGCCCTAGAAACGAATACGGCGTAATTTCCGGCGGCGACGTCACTATCTGCCTCCAGGGATTCGGGCGCGGCTGGGCCGACTGATCACTCGTTGGCGGCGGCGTTGTAAACGTCGACGGCATTGGTCTCGGTCCCATCGGAAAGCACGCCGCCCGCGAAAATCACCTGGTCCTTTACCGTGACAGCCGCGATGCCGTCGCGTGCAACCGAGAGTTGCGCAGTGGACCATTTTCCGACGGCGGTGTCGTAAATATCGACGGCTGAGGAGACATCGGACTGGAACTGGTTCCCCGTGTCGCCGCCGGCGAAAATGACCTTGCCGCCGACGCTGATTGTTGATGCGTTGCCGCGCTCGACGGAAAGGGAGGGATAAATGATCCTGTGTGTGAGCGTGTCATACTCCGTGACGCCAACAGCCAGGCTTATGTCGGGCGGGACCACGCCGGTGTTTCCATCAGCGAAAATGAGATCGCCGGCGGTAACGATGTCCTCTTCGAGGGCGAAGCCTGCGACGGAGTGAACCAGGCCGCTGCCCGTGGAAAGAAGCTGGCGGGACTCGATACGCTCGAGTGTTTGCGTGGGCGTATGGCGAAGTGTGCGCGCAGCGGCCTTGGAACGCTTGAGCTTGTGCATGATTAGTTTCTTCTCATAAGAGAAGACCCCACGGAGTTGTTGCGGTCTTGGACGCGGGAAGCAAAAGTTACGCTATCGCGTCGGTTGGGGATGTCAAGAGCTAGCTCCTCTGGCAAGCAACAGCTGGCTACTGCGTTGGGGGTTCATCTGCGGTTAATTCTTTTCCGATAAGAAAGGCATGCAAGCCCTTTCAATCAGACAGCCCCTTCGGTGAACTCAGGGCAGGCCATACGCTGAATTAATCTTGCGGGGAATGAAGCGGATCGAATACGGTTCGACCACCTCGATAAACTCGGGGCAGGCGTGGCTCACCGCAGGCCGATCGCGGCCGACACGACTCGACTGCCTTCGGCTCTGAGGCTCGATTCGACTGAGGCTCATCGAAGTCAGGCTCGAAGAGAGCTCGTCGAAGTCAGCCGGTGTGGTTTACGCCGTTTTAACTTTCACGTTTTAGGGTCGTACAAATCTCGGCGAGCAATTGCTGGTAGGCGACTTCGGAAAAGTTTGTCGTATCCAGTTCGATGCAGGGGCCATTTAAGCCGATCGGTGTTAAGCGCGTCTGCGTATCCTGCCATTCACGAGTGATATCGGCATCGCTGTTGCCATGGGCGGCGTGCCTTTGCCCAGTGCTATTGCGCAGCCGAAGTCGCTGGAGCCGGACTTGCGCATCGGCATCGCACATGATTTCGACGCATGAAAAGGCATATCGCTCCTGCATCGCCTTGAACATGGGCCGGACCGCAGCGGTATTGAAATTTGCTTCGCCGATGCAAGACGAGCCGCCGGCCATCATGGATTCAAGGAGATAGCAAAGCACACGGATGCTGGCCTGGCTCAATAGTGATGACCAGTCCGTTTCTTGTGGCGGCAGCGTTTCAAAAAGAATTTCTTTGATCGAATCTTTAAAGAACAGGGGCAACGACAAATCGGCGGCCAAGCGGCGAGCCAGCGTTGTCTTTCCCGTTGCGGACGGGCCACAGATCAGTATCAGCGAAGGCATTGTTAATTGTCCGTTGTCGGTTGTCCGTTGTCAGTTGTCAGTTGTCAGACTTTTGTAGGGCGGGTTTCAACCCGCCGCATCTGTCCATGGCGGGGTGAACCCCGCCCTACTTCCACTCAGTCGAGCCGTGGTCAGTTGTTGGGTTTGAATTGATAAACATGCACGCCAAATGGATCGAAGTGATCGGCAAGTTTGCCTGAGCTTGGCGAGATGCTCCGATTCTCATACAGCACGGCGATCCGCTGCGTCGGCAGTTTGGCCAGGTCGAAAGTTATATCGAGTGGAACGTCCCGACGATTCACGGCCAGCAGAACCGGACCACTGGGGCCGCTTTTCAACGCAACGCTGATCGGCGCATTTTTCGGGCTGAAAGTCGGAGGATCTGCCGACAGCGACATGATCACCGGGGACAGTTCGTGAATCTGCCTGACCACGTTCTCCAGCGCTTGCAAATGTCCGCCGGATTCATCGTGATAGATTCCACCTTCGACATAACCGGCGTACCACATCAATCCTTTGGCACCGTTAATGACACCGAGATATGCCTGAGCCCGATATTCCTGGGGCGTGGGATAGCGGCTTTTGTCATCCTTTTTGTACGCCTGAAGGGATGTCCAAATCGGCTTGGTAGTTTGCGTGCCGACAAGAAATGCCGGTGGATTGAGCTCATCCGATCTGGCGTCTTCCTCACCATCCAGGATGTCGCCGTTTCGCCGCTGCATCGGGAAGGGATACCACCACCACATTCCCATATCCATGATGTCGGTCGGGAGCAGCTGGGCGCGGTCCTTGATGTGGCTGATGACATCCTTCGCATCACCAATCATCAGCGGATGATTCGGATCTTCCTGACGTACGATATCGGCGGCCTTTCGCAACGCATCCAGCGTCATGTCTCCGCGGGCGACGCCTTCCTCTTCATCCCAACAGAGCAGACCGGGGTGGTTGCGGAACATGCGGATGCGCCGGCGAAAATCATCCCACTTGCCGGCGAAGGCCCATTCCAGCGGAACCATACAGCAGGCGTGCATGCCCGCCGCTTGCGTGTGATCGAGGAAATTCTTGCAGTTCTGATCGTCATCGTATCCATCGGGCGTGATGCGGGTGGCGTTGTAAGCGTGAGTGACCGTGAAGCCGGCCTCGCCTTCCTGTTTGGCTCGGCCATTGAACATGCCAAGCGGGTAAATGGCCTTGCCGTCGATTGCCGGATAGCCGCCGGCGTTGATGGTGGTTCGTGCCTGACTCCGAGGGATGACCATCCATGGCTGCTGACTTTCAAAACTCTTGTCATTACCCATGCGCAGCTGAGTAACGGCTTGATATTCGCCGATTGGCAGATCGCTGACCGTCAGAGAAAACGGCACGATTCCATCGGCAATTGGACCGTCACTCTTCCATTTCGCACGAACGACTCGACGCGCATCGAGCAGCAGCACTGTCGCAGAAGCTCCTTGCCGCTGCGCTGGGGAAAGCGCCAAGTCGATCTGACCTTCGATCTTTGCAGGACCATCTTCAACCGCCCAATGCGTTGGAACCAGCGGCCTCAGAGTCACCGGAGCGGGAACCTCGACATCGACCTGCCGCGAAAAAATCGGCGACGAACCTTGCAGCAGCAGCAACATCGCTATCAGCTTCACCTTTCCACGAACGTCAACCAGCGGGGATACATCCACATCGACATGCTGCATCGGTTCCCCCGTCAGCTCAACGGGAACCTGCTCGGCAACCAGCGGCTTACTCTCCTGCGCATCTTCCGGAACAGTTTTTGACGGCCGGCGCATCGCAACCCCAACACGCACAGCTCCCTTCGTGCCCGCACGATTCAGAATGTTGATCGGGATGCGCCCCGGCACGAAATGCTGCGGATCAATGTCCACCTGCATCGTCAGCTGATCAAGCGGAATCAGCGACGCATCATCCCACCAGGTCGTGCCGGAGCAATACGTAAAGCCCATGCGAAGGCGCAATTTCGTCGCCGGCTCAGGGACTTTGATCTTCTTTTGCAACCGCTGCCAACCGGCTTGCAAAATTTCGGCCGATCCGCAACTGTCGACCTGAAGCTTCTGGCCTTGGGAGTCAGCATATTCTGCGATCAGGATGACGTTGCCGCCTTTCTTTTGAATATCCTGGCATTTCACCCAGCTACTAGCCAGAAATGTTTCACCCACACCAACCGGAAAATAATCGCTAGCGAGATAAGATCGAACCGGCTCCGACGCCAAAATCCGCACGCTGTGCGAACCACCATGATGTTCCGAAGCATCGATGGAAAACTGCGCCGCTGCTCCAACGCTGAACGGTTTCCAGCCGACCGGCAGATCGCTAGCGATTTGTTCCATGCCGCCGTTGGGGATCAGATCGGCAAGCGGCGCCGCATTGACCTGTGCGAAATGGCCGAAGAAGAAGGTCGCGATCAATAAAGTCGTAAGATGTTTCATCGCTGGCCCTAGCTTATCGCAAACACCCAGGCTCGCCATGCCGGATCGTTGCCTGGAGTGTGGTACATTGACTTCTAACGGTCGGGAGAAACGATGGATCGTATGGCAAAGGCCAAGTAAGGAGAATCTCGTATGAATCAGGTGGCGGTGGTGACGGGGGCGGGAAGCGGCGTGGGGCAGGCAATCGCTTTGAAGCTGGCAGAGCAAAACTGGCAGGTGGTGCTTGTCGGCCGCAGAGCTGCGTCGTTGCTGAAGACTATCGAACTTGGCCGGGATAAATCGAAATTCCACATGATCCCCTGCGATGTTTCGGATGAGCAGGCGGTGAATGCGATGGCCGCGGAGGTGCTGAAGCGTTACGGAACGGTACAGGTGCTGGTCAACGGCGCCGGCACGAATGTTCCACAGCGAGCGTTGCCTGTTCTTAGCGGCGACAACCATCGTCATATCATCAATGTGAATCTGAACGGCGCGTTCTATTGCGCCCAGGCATTTTTGCCGTCGATGCGAAAGCAAGCCAGCGGCACGATCGTCAACATCGTTTCTGATGCAGCTTTGGCGGCGATCCTCAGGGCCGGGCCGTCGTATGTCATGTCGAAATTCGGCATGCGCGGTTTGACGCAGGCAATCAACGGTGAAGAGCGGGACAAAGGGATTCGCGCCTGTGCGATTCTGCCCGGCGAGATCGACACGCCGATGATGGAGCTTCGGCCGGCGATGCCGCCGCCGGAGGCGCGGAAGCAAATGTTGCAGCCGGAGGATGTCGCCGAGTGCGTGATGTTGGCGATTAACTTGCCGCCGCGCGCGGTCATCGAGGAATTGGTGGTGCGGCCTACCCGTGACAAGTTCGTTCCGGCGGTGTCTTAAATGGAGTTGTTAGTTGCCAGTAGAAGCGACGCTGGTGTTATTCCTGGCAACTAACAACCGGCAACTTCCTTCATTTTGCTAGAAGCCGCTGAGCGTTTCCGTGACAAATACGCTCACGGACTTCATCCGACAGTTGAAGCGCTTTGAGGAATGACTGCAGCGCACCGCCGTAGCAATCGCGGCCGAAGAGGATGCGGTCGGAGAATCTGGTTAATAGTTCCGTCGCTACTCGAAGGTCACGTTTCAAAGCCCCCAGCGCCGAACCGGCCGAGAGGTCGGCGTAAAGATTGCGATATTGCTCGAACATTTGGAATAACCGCCCGCCCGGTGTGACGGGCATCGTGGAATACACGGCGGGATCGGCATCCGCATCGCCGCTGATTTCCCGCCAGAAACCGGGAGCGTGGCCGATGAATGTTGTCTCCGGACACGCTTGCAGGGCCCGTTCGAGATTCGCTACCGTTCCGCCGTACCATTTGGGTTGATAGACCGGCCGTCCCGCCGGGTCGCGCAGGTATGGCACATCCAGATGGAGCACTACCGGAGCACGCCGCCGCCCTGCTGATTTGAATAATTCCAGGCAGCGCGGATCGTCGAACGGCATGCGGAACTTCCATTCGCCGCAGATGCGCACGCCATGGATATCGCACGCCGATTCGAACAGTGCTACGGCCTTCTCCGCCGTGGGGTCGGGACAATATCCCAGCACGAAACGATCCGGATAGCGGCTACGGGCGATGAGTAAATCCTCCAGAGGTATTCCGGGATGACTTCCATCCGGCCGCACGCGCGCGGGATTGAGCAAGGCGTGATAATCGTAGTTGTCGGCATACACCGGATGTTGCGGAATCTCCCATGTCAGGAGCCACGCCAGGCCGATGCCATTCTCGTCCATATCGGCGATGAGACCGGCGTCATCGCGGCCGTGCCAGAAGACGTGCTGATGGGAATCGATGATCATGCCAGCAATTGGGCCGCATTCATGGCGACCTTCCGATAGGCATTAGCGTAGCGCCCAATCGCCTCGGGGCGATCGTGCTTGAACCAGGGAATTCCGAACGACCGGCCGGCGATTTGCTCCGCTACCGGGAGCGATCCGGGACCGAGCCGCACATCACGATCGGCAAAGGCGATGCTCGTCGGTTTGCCGTCATGATACACATCGGCCTTGTGCAGCACGGGATGCAGATGCAGCGGGAAATTTACGGCTCGGCCACACGTGCCTCCCTCGGCGTTCACCGCTTCCACGAAACGCTCCACAGGAAGGCCGCCGAGTTCCTCAGGCAGGTAATGGCCAACGGGATTGTACCAGCCGCCCATGGTCGCATCATTGCCAGGCATGGGCCGATGCAGACGAATGCCAGGAACGCCTTCGAGCAAATCCCAAAAGCGATTCATCGCATCCTGAATTTCCCTGATTCGCCCTGGGTAATGCCTGAGCTGCACGATCCCCATTGCCGAGCAGGTTTGGTTGATGCGGCCCTTCACACCGCCCAGTGGAAGGCCGGTTGCGAAACCTTCCGCAACCGCCAGATCGCGCAGCGCGGGCAGAGTGATGTCGGTTTGGGCCCGCTCATAATGCGCAAAGGCGATGGCCCGTTCGTAAATCTCCCGGTCGTCCGTGCAGAGCATTCCCGCTTCGCCGATAGCAAAACTTTTTCTGGCCATCATCGACATGCCGGAGACGTGCCCGATCGAGCCGCACATCTTGCCTCGATACATCGCTCCATGCGCATGGGAAACATCCTCGATCACCTTGATACCCCGGCGATTGGCGATCGCCATGATCCGATCCATGTCGCACGGATGGCCGCAGTAATGCACCACCATAATGGCCCGCGTCCGCGGCGTGATCCGGCGCTCCATATCGCTCGGATCAATACAAAGCGTGACCGGATTTATGTCAGCAAAAACCGGCGTCGCACCGAGACTCATCACCTGCAGCGCGCTGGCCCAATAGGTGATGCTCGGCACGATCATCTCATCCCCCCGCCCCAGGCCGACGGCAAACATGGCGGCGAGCAACGCCGTCGTTCCATTGCAATGAGCCAGGGCAAATTTCGTCCCCTGATAACGTGCCCAATCGCGCTCGAAATCCTGCGTGATTCCCCAATCCGACATGTTGCCGGCGCGAAGCACGGAGAGCACCGCCGACTCATCTTCTTCCGTGACGATCGGCCAATGGAACAAATCCGGCTCATCAAGCGGAACTGCTCGGGGTCCGCCGAAAATGGCCAGGGTTTCGGTTGCGGTGGTGGTCATGGTGTTATTACAAACGAACATCGGCGGCGGTTGAGCAAAGGCCTTGAGCTTCTAACATACGAAGTGCTGCCCGGCAATAGATTTCGTCCGGCTGCGGGTGATGGCTTGAACCCCAGCCCTGCGCGTTACAATCCCCGCCATGCGTCGGTTTTGGCGATGGATGCTTAATGGGTTGGCGGTGGTGTCACTGCTTCTGTGCGTGGCTATGATTGCCTTGTGGGCTCGCAGTTACGTGCCACCAGGGCAGGCGAACGATAAATTCGTGTTCTCGTGCCCGGCGACTCGGCTCTGGGACCTCAGCGTGTATAGGGGGCATTTCTATCTATATGTCATCCACGGCTGGCCCGGTCCACAACCGCCACGCTGGTGCGGAAGCCATGACCCTCATGCACCCGGACCGCTCTGCATGCAAGGATCGAGAGGCGGGTATCCGCTGGGTTGTACTTGGTCGCGCTATTTTGGCATTCCGGTCATGAACACCTACTACCAGTACGCCCTGAATGCGAAGGGCGTGGGGTATGTCAGCGATGCTGATGGATTCCTGCCTAGGCGACCATTTAATAATTGGAGATTGAATCAAACACTGATGTTCCCCACCTATTATTCAAAGGGACTATTGGATCAGTCGGCTGGCCTCGGCCATCTGTCATTCTACGCCATTGCTCTTGCGGTAGTTCCGATATGGATGTGGGTGGTGCCGACGGCGGTAACAGTTTTTTCTCGGTTGTCAGGCCGCGGAAGGGGGCTGTCAGGGCTATGCGCAAAATGCGGCTACGACCTCCGCGCCACGCCCCATCGTTGCCCAGAATGCGGAACCGTGCCGAAGGGATAATTCAGATGGATCGCACGGGTATTGGATTGGTCGGAGCAGGGTGGATGGGCCAAGGCCTCCTGCGCAAATTGGCTGCGCGCGATGATGTGGAGATTCGGGTGATCGTCGGACGTGATGCGGAACATGTTCGGCCGATTTTGGATGAGCTGCGTTTACTACAATCCACTTTCCGATCGTCATTCGATTCGCTGCTGACCGATCCGTCCATCCATAGCATCTGGCTCACCAATCCCAACAGTTTTCATGGCCCGCAAGCCCTGGCGGCGATGAAGGCTGGGAAGCATGTGTTCTGCGAAAAACCCGCGGCCACGAACTATGCGGACTTTTGCGCACAGATCGACGTGCAGCAAAAGAATCCGCAGCTTATTTCCTACGTGAATTACATTTTGTATTTCGATCCGCTGGAGCAGCGATTGCGGCAGATGATTGCCGGCAGCGCTTTCGGCGCGGTGACGCAGATTCAGGTCAACTATCGCAACCAGATGAATATCACCGGTCCCAAGGCGTGGAAGCTTTCCAAAGCGATGATGGGCGATGCGTTCGGCATGGCCATCAATCATGCGCTGTCGGTGATGGTGCTGGCGATGGCGTCGCAGGCCAAGCCGACCAGCGTTTTCGCCACCAGCGCCCCGGCCAAGGTGAAGCCGTTTGAAGCGGAGCCGATCTGGACGATTCAACTGACTTTCGACAACGGCGCGACCGGCGTTTGTCTCGGCAATATCGAATCGAGCAACGGATACGATGCGTATCACAACATCACGGGGACCGCCGGCGCTTTTGTTTTTGATCCGGGTCATGCCCAGGCCCAGAAGGTGCGCTACTGGTCGCAGCGGGACACCAGCGGCAAATGGATTTGGCCGCTGGATAAAGCGCGGTGTGCGGCGGAGGGTATCGATGCGCTGGCCTGGCCGGCCAATACCAGCACGCCGGATAGCGCGGATATCATTCATCATCAGACGGCCGCCTGCGTGGATCATTTTCTAGAATGTATCCGGCTTGGAAAACAATCGCCGCTCAGTTTTGTCGGCGCCGGGCCGATTGGTGAGATTGGTTGGGCGGCGCAGATTTCGGCGGCGACGAAACAGCCCGTCTCCCTGCCACTAGATCGTGCAGTGGCCATGGATTTTTTCAGCCACCAGGCGACGGGATGACGGCGCGGTGATCGGAGCATCATGGCTGATATAAGCCGCTGGGAGATTGCCGATGGATTGCGCCGCCTTGGGGTACGCCCCGGCGAATTGCTGCTGGTCCATTCGTCTCTTTCCAGTTTCGGTCACGTCATCGGCGGAGCGCCGGCGGTGGTCGAGGCACTGCTCAATGTTGCCGGCCCGAATGGCACGGTCTTCGGTCCCACGTTTAATTTCGGCCAGCTTCCCTTCGATCCGGCGACAACACGTTCGCTGACCGGCGCTATCAGTGAAAGCCTGCGCACCATGCCCGGGGCCATCCGCAGCCCGCATCCCACACACCCCTTCAGCGGCATAGGTCCCCAGGCCGCTCGCATTCTCAGCGAACATCCGATCATGCGGCCATTCGGCGAAGGCAGCCCCATTTGGAGATTGTGGCAGGAAAACGCGCAGGTTCTCCTGCTCGGCTGCGACCATCGTTCCAGCTCCATGATTCACGTTGCCGAAGTGCGAGCCGGCTTGCCGTATCTGAATCGCACACGCACCACCCGCATCATCAAAGGCGTCGAGGAGGAAGAGATCACCGTGACAAGACCGCCGTGCAGCAAGGGCTTTAACATCGTCGACGCACCACTCCGCAGCAGTGGCCATATCCAAGAAACTCAGATCGGCCAGGCAAGAGTGCTGCTTATGCGCGCCGCCGATATTGTTGCCGCAGCGCTGAAGCTGCTTACTCAAGACGCCGCCGCATTGACCTGCACCGATCCGCAATGTGACCGCTGCACCCAATCCCGAGAAATGATCGCTGCCCGGAAAAACGTTTGAAAGTCCTTTGTTCCTATCCGCCCAGCCAGGAGACCGCGTACAACACGCCGAGAAACATTACACATAACACCGCCGCTAGCAGCGCGCCGCCCCAATGCACCAAGGCCGGATACCGGGTCTCCAGCGCATTGGCTTGATGGCTTCCGCTGTAGACCACCGGCACGCCGGCGTCGATGAGAATCTGCTCCTGGCCGACCGGCGTTCTCAGAAGAAGATAAAAATTATCGAGCTGCTTCTTCGACTGCGGTTTGGTCAGCAGCGACACGACGACGAGCGCCAAAATCCCCGGCGGCAAATACCGCAACATCAAATCGGGCACATCCTGCTTCTGGCCGTAATGCCCCAGGAATGCTGGTGCATGTACCGCACCTATGCTCTGCTTGAGCAACATTCCCGGCGGACCCAGCAAAAACCACACGACAAACAAAACACACACGCCCGCCCAAGCCCCGGCCGAGTTGGCACGCCGCCACAGAACGCCGGCCCACATGATCACCCCCATGATCGACGTGAACTCCAGCAACATGGTCAAGGCGGTGGCAACGCTATCCAGCGCTAGTGCGAGATAGACCCCGATGCCGACGAGAAACACCCCGGCGATGCGACCGAACCAGAGCACCTGATGATCCGTGGCGGCCGGCCGAAAGACGCCGCGGTAGAGGTTGCGTGAAGCCAGGGCCGAGGAGTTGACCATCTGCGCCGAGAGCGTGGCCATCTGCGAGGCGAATATGGCGGCGAACATCAGTCCCATTAATCCGTGGGGAAGCAACGCCTGCATCGCCGTGCCGAACGCCAGTTCGCGGCGCTGGTGAACCTGTACTGATTGTCCAGGCGATAGATGCCCCTGGGCATCCATCGCCGCCAGGATCACGCCGGTTAAAACCCAACCGATGGCGCAGCCGCGCTTGATCATGGTTCCGTAGGTGTAGCCGACTCGCCCCTCCAGTTCCGTTTTTCCTGAGGCGAACGCCGCCAGCAATCCCGGTTGCGCAATGAAACCGATCAACGCGACGAGCGTCATCGCCGCCACCCATGCCGGCGTGAATTCCGCCCCATCCTTTCCACCGGCGACCATCGTGAGAGAAAACATTGCTTTAGGCAGCGCGTGATGCAATCCTGCAAATCCTCCCGCCGCATGGAGGCCAAATGGGAGCATGAGCAGCGACATGACGATGATGAGCGGCCCCTGAATCACTTCGGTGACGACCGTCGCCCGTAGTCCACCGGCAAAACCGTATGTCATGAACACCAGCGTCATCGCCAGGATCGACCACTTCTCATCGATCGCGCCGCCGCTGGCGGATCGCATGATCGTCGCCGTTCCCTTGAGCACGACGCCGATCGAAACACTCATCTTCAGCACGCCCATGACCGCATAAAGAATGCCCAGGCTGCGGTTGTAACGGGCGGGGAAAAAATCGGCTGTGGTGACGAAACGGGTGCGTCTGATGAACGGCGCCATCAACCAGAACAATGGCGTGAGCGGCAAGTATAGAAACGTGTACCAGATCCCCGACATGCCTTTTTCAAACGCCCCGCCGATCACACTCACCGGCTCATCCGCATGGCTCGCGGTGCCCAGGGCGTGCATCATCAAATAAAACTTGTTGAAGGTCCGCCCGCCGGCGTAGTAATCACCGGAAGTGCGGATTTTCATCGCCTGCGCGATCCCGAGGCCCAGCGTGGCCACCAGGTAGATCACGACAACGGCGATATCGAAATGGTTCAGTTGCATGTTGAGACCGAACCGCGTGAAAACGGGCGCCGTCCGTCAGCGATATAACGGATATACCCGAACGTCGAGTTGCACATGGCCCCGGAGCGCCGAGAGATCGAGGGAATCGTCCGGGTGTGGCATCAATGATCCGCCGCCTTTGACAGTTGCCGCTTTCACGTGATATCCGTCCGGCAAGCGCAGGCGCAGCAAAATCGTCTTCGGCACAATCGCCGGCAGGGTAACATCCACCGCAACTTTACCGTTGAACACATGCGACACCGCATGCAGCGAGATTTCCCCGAACGCCGTCGGTGCGTGCTCGACCTTGATCTCCTTGCCTTCCGCCAGCCACTGCCGCGGCGTGGCAAACAACAGCCGAAGCGTCTCCGGCTTGCCATCGTCATCCAAGTCCCAATCCTGGACCAGGGTGTACCGCAGTTGATCGAGAAAATGGGCATTTCCCGCGCTGTTCGGCGGCATGTACATCTGCCGGCCGCGCGAATCCAGCGGTATGATGGCCGTTCCCTCGCCGCTGATGAATGTTTCGCGCGTCATGCCCTGCGCCAACTTGGCGTAAAAACCGACCAGGGCACGGTCCACTTCATCACGCTCGAACAACGCCAGGTCATAGCGGATGCCATATAGGTCGTCGATGTTAGCGGTGTCGATCCAGAACCCCGGGTCGGGTCGGCTGCGGATCATTCCCATGCAAAGGCCCATGTGCTGCTGAAGATATTGGATGATCGCCGTCGCCTGCGGGGAATCGTAACGGAACAGGCCCGAGCCGAGCACATAGGGGCTCATCAGCGTCCAATAGCTGCCGGGCCGCGCGCCGGTGATTTTGTCGGGCGGCGGTTCTTCGCCAAAAAGAGCCATCGGAATAAACGGCGGCTGCACGTCACGGCGTTCGCTTTTGTCCACCGCGGCGAGAATGGTCTTGCGAAAATCCGCGGCAACGGCTTCACCGGACTTGGCATCGTCGTCTTGGCCCAATTCTTTCAGCACCGCCGCCATGTTCCGCAGGCCGGCCCAGGAATTGGCGTCCACATTCAGCGAATAAACCGGCGTGGCGATATCCGCCGCATACCGTTCGCGCGGCAGCAGGCCACTGTCTTTCTCTCGACCATTGATGATGCGATCCGCTTCCTTTTGCCACAGCGGCGCTTGCTGGCGCACAAAATCACCGTCGCGCGTGATCCAGTAATAGCTCGCCAGCAATTGCAGCTTGAGCCCGGCCTCGTGGTATTCCAGGCCTTTGCGGGTGAACTCAAGTAATTTCACGATCATCCGGCGAACATCGTCGCGGCGGCCCCACAGCAGGAGCGATTTGGCCGCGTCGCCCCCTTCGGCTTCGTAGAGGTGGCTGTATTGATTGCCGGCGCTGTAGCACATCACGTCGCCGTTGAGTAACCCATACGATCCGCAAATTAGTGAACGCCAGACATCATTCACCAGCGGCTCCGGCACGCTGACCTGCATCGAATGGTCAATCAATTGCTGCCAGGTGGCAACGGCTCGTTTGTGCGCCCCGTCAAACGCCGCGGCATCCGCCGGAACGGCCGAGTCCATCGGGTCGGTGGCAATTGCTATTGTCAGTGACTCGCCCTTCTTGAGCGAACCGAACACCGATCCCACCGCCCAGCGAGATGTCCACCCCCTTCCGACGGAGAACAGCACCTTGCCATTGGAATCGCGCAGTACGCCATGGTCATCCGTCAGCCGATCCGTGCGCTCCCATTGCAGTTCAATCCGCCCGGCGTCGCCTTCGTCCAAAGTAAACTGCGCATAAATCACGCCATGCGCCGCCAAGTCCGGATCGGTGGCGGCGAAAAATCGCTCGGTGTAACGAATACCGTCCACCGTGTCATGCAGCGTGAAAACCGGGAGATAACCATTTTCGCAGTGCGGCCCGTCGAGGTGAGCCGGATCAGAACCGAACAAGATGCGGCGCGGTCCGAGATAAATCCGCACGGGCGTGCCGGTCTCCGTGGCCCACGCCGGCTGCCGGGCCAGCGCGTTGATCATGCTGCCGTCGCTGACCAGCCGCCCTTTTACCGGCGCACCCGGAGCGCTCAGCACGATCGGATACTCGTGAAACCAGGCATCGACATACCGCAACGGTGGGACGAGCTTTTCAAAGAATGCGTACGACGGCCCGCCGGATTGTTTTAAAGCCAGTTCGCCCCACACGTCAGCCTTCGCCGCAGCTGCCGCGGCCGGAGTCGGCAGCATTTGCGATTCACAGTTATTACGGTGCGCACATCCGACGGGTAGGAATAATACAATCACCCAAATTTGAAATCTCAAATTTCTCATTGGATCGACGCAATCGCCCCCAAACCATTCCCCGACGCAGTAATTAGGCGATCACCGTCAATCTCGATCATATTCGCCGGGCCGCCAACGGTCTGCTCCCGCTGCAGACGATGACCCATTTGTTCGAGCTTGGCCATCGCATCCTTGGCACTGTTGGTAATCAGCAGCGGTTCGCCACCTTCGCTGTGGATTCTGGGAGCCATAATCGCCGCGCCCGGCGACTGGCCGAAGTCGATCGAATTCACGATGAGCTGCGTCGCTACGTTCACGATCTTTGGTCCCCCGGGCATGCCGAAGACGCGATACGGTTTCCCGTTCCGCATGATAATCGTCGGGGACATGTTGTGGTGCATGCGCTTTCCCGGCGCTGAGGCGTTGGGGCTTCCCGCAACATAATCGAAGCGTGATATCCCATGTCCCAGCACCAGCCCAAGACCCTCAATGACGACCTGCGAGCCGAACAAATAACCCTGTGTTGCCGTCAAAGAAACGATATTGCGATGGCGATCCACTGCGCAGACATTCACCGTGTGCGCTCCCAAATCATCGGCCGCCGTCACTGGGTGCGTGGCCGCATCAAGGGGGATTTTTTTCGCCCGAGCCGCCGCCGATTCCGAGGAAAGAAGTTGCTCCATTGGAATCTCCGTAAATTCCGGATCGCCCAGAAAGCGAGCGCGGTCCGCCCAGGCAAGTTTGATCGCCTCGGCCAGCACGTGCAAATACTCAGCGCCCCACGGCTGCATCCCCTTCACATCGAATTGCTCAAGCGTTTTGAGAATCTCCAGACTGGTAATCCCCCCCGATGGCGGTGGCGGCGTGAAAATGTCGAAGCCGCGATAATTCACATGAATCGGTTCCACCAGCGTCGGTTGATAGCTGCTGAAATCCTCTTCGCACAGGATGCCGCCGTGAGCCGTTACCTGCTGGACAATGCGCCGGGGGACATCACCGTGATACAGTGCCGCCGGGCCTTGCTGGCGCAGAATGCCGATGAGCGCGGCCAGATCCTTTTGCACCCAAAGCTGCCGCGCTTCGGGGATTTTGCCGTCGGGGAAATGCGCTCGCAGAGACACTTCATCCGTTCGGCCGCGCCAATCCTCTAGTTGGCGTTTGAGTTTCGTATCGAGGGAGAATCCTTGCCGGGCAATCTTCTGGGCATATTCCGCAGCGTCGGCGAAGGAAACCGTGCCGAATTCCCGCAGCGCCTTATCCAAGCCGGCCACCACCGCCGGGACAGAGACCGCCAGATACCCGAAATTCGCCGCGGCAGGATCGGCAAAAAGTTCCGGCGCATATTTCAATGGACAACGGGAATCAAAATCGAGCGCCGCCACCCGGCGTTGCTCGGCCAGGTAAACCACCATGCTGCCGCCGTAACCGCCGATGCCAACGGACGACGGCGTGACAACGCATAATGCCAGTACTGCCGCGACAGCCGCATCGACGGCATTCCCGCCCCGTTCCAGCATCGCCTGCGCCGACGCCGCGGCATGTTTATGCGGCGTGGCGACGGCCGATGAGTTGACGGTCAGTTCATTTTTCATTTATCCCGGGGCCTTTCAGAGCGGCTCCGCCTTATACATGCCGGATCATTTGCACGTCAATGTTTCGTGAATCGATAGTGGGTCAGATTGAAATTGTAGTGCAGGCTTTAGCCTGCGATTTCAAGAGCAGGCTAAAACCTGCACTACAAAACTGACCCACTCCTCGTGAATCGGATAACTTGAATTCCTCTGACGATGGAGCCACAGTAGCCGGCGATTCTGATGGATTCAGCACGCCCGGAGATCATCGACAGCCACGTGGCCCTCGGGGTAGAGCATCACCTTCACCTCGAAGCGGCCGACTATCTCCCGGCCATGACAGCCAATGGGGTTAGCATGGCCATTGCCAGACCGACCGGCGCGGAGTTGGCGGTATTAAATCGTGCGGGCAATGACCGGGTTATGACCGCCGGGCCACGATTTCGCGCGCTGGTGACCGCCAATCCATGGTTCGGCAATGCGGGCCTGGATGAACTCGATCGCTGCCGCCGATTGGGCGCCGTCGGATTATATTTGCATCCGACGCGCCAGGGATTCATGCCTACCGATCCGATCGTTGAGCCGTTTGTCCAATTCGCTCGAGAAGCCGACTGGCCCGTGGTGATCCACACCGGCACGTACGTCCAGTCCGATGTTCTGGCCGTCGCCGAACTCGCCCGGCGATTGCCCGACCTCACTTTCATTTGCGATTGCGCCGGCTTTTCCGACATGTGGTTCGAGCTGCCCGGCGTGATCGCTGAAGTCGCCAATCTGGTGTTCATCGCTTCGCTGATCTGGCCGCGCGCCATCGGCAACACCGTCAAGAACGTCGGCGCGCACAAGGTGCTCTTCGGCAGCGGCGAGCCGCGCGATTCCCTGCCGGCCGCCCTCAAACGTTATGATCGGCTGGACCTGACGGACGAGGATCGCCGAGCTATATTTTCCGGGAACGCCCGTCGGCTGTTTCATCTGGCATGAAGATCATCGATTTCCATACTCACCTTGATGATCGCTGGTTTCAGGCACCGCTGCTGAGCCAGGATGAGTTCATGGCCGGCCTTGCGGAACATCATATCGACGCTGCCTGCGTCTTCACCCTCATGGGTTTTTACGAAGACTGCCCCGCGCACAATGCCAAATTGGCCACACGGGCTGCTCAGTCGAAGAAGCTGCTGCCGTTTTTCACGGTCGACCCGAAACTTGGCTCTGCCGCGATCGCCGAGACCGAGCGATGCCTGGCGAGCGGAAAATTCTTTGGCCTTAAATTTCACCCGTGGATTCAGGCGTTTGCCCCGTCGATGGTGAAGCCGACGCTTGTCGAGATTCTTCAGCGTGTCGCCGCGGCTGGATTGCCGACGCTTTTCCATGACGGCACGCCGCCTTACTCCACGACTTTCCAGATCGCCGCCGTCGCCCGGTGGATCGAGAGCGCGAGCATCGTGCTTGGCCACGCCGGTCTTGCCGATTACACCCTGCCGGCGATCCAGCTTACGCGCGACATCCCCAATTTGTATGCCTGTGTCTGCGGCCCTAAGCCCGCTGACATCCGCCATCTCGTAGACATCGCCGGCCCGGAGAAGGTGCTCTTTGGTTCCGATTTTGGCCTTTCCGATTCGCTGATTCTCGCCGATCGGCTCGATTCGGTTCGCTATGCCGGGCTGAATGAAACGGAACTTGAACAAGTGCTGTGGCGCACCTCGGCCAAGCTGCTGCATCTCGACGATATTCCGGGAGATCCCGCATGATTCGACTGGTCCAGCTTCATCATCCACAGCAGGGTCGCTTTGTGGCCGTCGTCGAGGAGCCGCATCTTCGCGTGCTGGAAAATCATGCCAGCATTTACGGTCTGGCGGCGGAATGCATTACCAGTGGCCGGAACATCGCCGACTCGGTCGGGCCCTGGCCGCTTGGGGTAACCACGCTGAAATATGACGAGGTATACGAAGGCCGCTCGACTTGGAAGCTGCTCCCTTGTTTCGATCACCCATCCGACCCGACACGCTGTTTTGTCACGGGGACAGGCCTGACGCACAAAGCCAGCGCTGAAAACCGCCAGTCGATGCACGCCGCTACGGAGCAACTCACCGACAGCATGAAGATGTACCGCATCGGGCTTGAAGGCGGCTGGCCACCAGCGGGACAAATCGGTGCGGCGCCGGAATGGTTTTATAAAGGCACCGGCCGCATTCTTCGCGCTCATGGCCAGTCGCTCACCGTCCCCAATCACGGGCTGGACGGCGGCGAAGAAGCGGAAATCGCCGGCGTTTACATCATTGGGCCCAATGGCCAACCTTTCCGCATCGGCCTCACCCAGGGAAATGAATTTTCCGATCACGTGATGGAGGCGCAGAATTATCTCTACCTTTCGGCTTCCAAACTTCGGCAATGCGCCCTCGGTCCGGAATTGGTGATAGGCCACGACTTTGTCGAGCTTCAGGGCCGCGCCGCTGTTGAACGCAACGGCAAAACCCTCTGGCAATCCCCCATCGCCAGCGGCGGGCGGTGGATGTCGCATTCACTTGCCAACCTGGAACACCATCACTTCAAACATGAACGTCACCGGCATCCCGGCGAAGCGCACATTCATTTTTTTGGCGCGGATGTGTTTAGCTTTCGTGATCGGCTAAAACTCCAGGAGGCCGACGAAATGGTCATCGCCTTCGACAGCATGGGCCGCCCGCTGCGCAATCCGCTGCACATTGACGATTTCACACCCCAGTTGGTTTCGGTAAAGGTGTTATGACCGACAACGGCATGACCAATCCCTTCGACCCTGAGGCTGACCCGGATCGGCATTTTATCTGGCAGCGCATCGTCGCCGCCGACTGCGAGGCGTTTGTCACCACCGATTGGCCGATGATCGAAGCCGACTTCGATGCCGACCACTTCGAGGGCATCCGCTGCTTCGCTTCGATGAATCCCGACGACTGGCATCTTGTTTACGACACTGTCGACGGCTACCGGGATGCCTGGCTTGAATACTCTAAAAACTTCCGCGCCAAGCGTTTCGCCGGCCTCACCTCCCTTGAGGCAATCTATCGCCGCACACGCCTGGTCGATATCGAGATCGTCGGCGCTCGGGCCCTGTGCCACAAAAAATTCACCGGCGACCTATTGCTGGAAAACGGTTCCATGCACACCGGCAGCACGCAGACGCTGTACCGTCTTCACAAGCGTGAAGGCCGCTGGAAAATCGTCGGCTTCGTCGGTTACCTTCCGTACTTTCCCGCCACGGGGGCCAAGTGATTCTCGCCCTGGCGCTCAATGGATTCGATCTGGGGATTTTCGCCGTTTACATGATCGCAACCGTCGCCGTTGGTTTTTTGGTCGCACGGCGCGGTCGAACCAACTCGAAGGCTTACTTCCTCGGCGATCGTAAACTCCCGTGGTATGTCATCGCCACCTCGATGGTTGCCGCGGATGTCAGCGCCGAGGCGTTCATCGCCAACGCCGGGATCGCTTACAAATATGGCATCGTCATCGCCACGGCGAGTTGGAATTGCTGGATTATTTATTCGCTGCTGATCTGGATTTTTCTGCCGAATTATCTTCGCACGGGACTGTACACGATCCCGGAGTTGCTCGAACGCCGCTTTAACGGGGCATGCCGTGTGATTTTTTCCGCGGCGCTGCTTTGTGGTTACGTCGGCGCGTTGATCGCCGGCGGCCTTTACGCCGGCGGCGTCACGCTGCACACCATGCTCGGCCCGATGGTTGAACCGGCGTTGCACATTCAACCGCAACACCAAATCCTCTGGGGCGCTTTGGCGTTCGCCGTGGTCACCGGGGCGTACACGATCTACGGCGGCCTGACCTCCGCGGCGTGGACCGATTTTCTGCAGATCATCGTGCTCGGCGTGGCGGGCGTGCTCGTGCCGATCCTTGGCCTGCACCGCGCCGGCGGCATCGTGAAACTCGTCCACGACAACCCGCTGCGCTTCCAAATTTTCCTGCCCGTCACCCACGAGAAGTTCCCCTTCACGGGTGTCTTCACCGGTTTCCTGACCGTCGGCATCTGGTACAACTGCACGTCGCAGCACATCGTGCAGCGCGCCTTGGGCGCCAAAGACGAATGGCACGCCCGCATGGGCGTCGTCGGAGCGGGATACCTTCACATCGTGACGCCGTTTTTTTTCGTGCTGCCCGGTTTCATCGCTTTTGCGCTGCTGCCGAATTTGAAAAACGCGGATGAATCGTACCTCTCCATGGTGCAGCTGCTGATTCCCACGGGATTGCGCGGCCTGATCCTTGCCGGGATGGCCGCCGCGCTGATGTCGCATTTGTCTTCGGTGCTCAATTCTGCCTCGACGTTGTGGACGATGGATTTTTACAAGAAGCTGATTCATCCTGATGCGTCGGAGACGGCGCTCGTGCGTGTCGGCCAGATCGGCGGCACAATCATCCTTCTGCTCGGCGTGGCGATCGCCTGGTATTACACCTTTTTGAAGCAGCCGCTTTACTTGTCCGTGCAAACCGTCTTCTTCTTTATCGCCCCGCCGTTCGCGGTGATTTTCTGCGCCGGACTGCTCTGGCGACGGGCCAATGGCTTTGGAGCGGTGACGACAATCTTCAGCGGCTTTGCATTCACGGCCCTGCTGGCCTGGAAGTTTACGGTGTTGAATTATTACCACCGCGCCCTGGTCGCTTGGTGCTTCTGCGTGAGCGTCATGGCAATCGCCTCGTTGCTGAGCGATCCGCCGCCGCTGGAGAAAGTCGCCCCCGTGATGTGGAGCCCCGCCTATGCCCGCCTCCCTCTCGAGCTGCGCCGCCGGTATCATGGCATCAAAGATTTTCGCATCTGGTGGGGCCTGATGGTCGGTATAATTCTGGCGATTTACGGATGGTTCCTCTGGTTCCGTTTCCAACATCCGGTGCCAATGTTCGGCGGCCACAAATGAAATGATGGAATGATCTCATGCTGCTGCAAGATTTAACCTGGCCGCAAGTCAAAGCGTTGCCTTGGAATGACCTGATCGTCGTCTTCCCGACAGGCTCATTCGAACAGCACGGCCCGCATCTCCCGCTCACCACTGACACCGACATCAGCGACGCCATCGCCAAACGCCTCGAAGCGACCATGCCGCAAAAAATTCTCCTGCTCCCCACGCTCTGGCCCGGTATGTCCACCCACCACATGCACTTCCCCGGCACGCTCGATGTGCCGCAGATGACGTATATCCAGTTGATTCGCTCCCTGTGCGAATCGATCGTCTCCATGGGCGGCCAAAAGATTTTCATCCTCAACGCACACGGCGGAAATGATGTGCCCCTGCGTGCCGCCCTGCGTGAACTCAAAACCTCCACCAAGGGCACGCCCGGCGTCCGCTTTGTTTACGCTTCCTATTGGACTCTCGCCGCCAAGACCATTCGTGAAGTCCGCGAATCCGAATTCGGTGGCGTCAATCACGCCTGCGAAATGGAAACCTCCATCATGCTCCACCTGTGCCCGCAGCGGGTGAAGATGGACCTGGCCAAGCGCGACGGCCCGACCTACAGCGACATTTACCGCAAAGCCGACATGCAGTACGGCCGCCCCGTTTATTTCGTCAACGAATTCCACGAAGTCAGCCCCAGCGGCGTGGTCGGTCATCCGGAATTGGCCACCGCTGAAAAAGGGAAGCGATTTTTGGATGGTATCGTGAATGAGGTGGCCGATTTCGTGGAGGCGTTTGAGACATGGTGAGGAATTGTCAGTGGTCAGTTGCTAAAAAAAGGCCAGCTTGGCATTCACAAGAACTGACAACGGACAACTGACGACGGACAACTGACAATGAAGATAACCCGCATCGAAACCATTCCCGTCCGCGTTCCGCTCAAACAGCAACTGGCCATTCGCAGCGGCAAGGGGAACTTGCAACATACGGTTTCGCCATTTCTTTTAGTGAAGATTCACACGGACGAACCGCATATCGGCCTGGGCGAGGTTTCCTGCACCCCGCGCTGGAGCGGCGAAGATCAGGTCACCGCGGCCCACTTCATCCAGACGTATATCGCCCCGCTGCTCATCGGCGAGGAAGCGACCGACATCAACCGCCTGTCGCTGAAAATCAAAACCGCCATCGCCGGCAACCCGTTCACCAAGGCAGCGGTGGAGATGGCCCTCTGGGATTTGCTCGGCAAGTCTCTGAACACGCCGGTTTACAAACTTCTCGGCGGCGCGATCCGTGAGTTCGTGCCGACGAAATGGTCCGTCTCCGGCGTCGAACCTGCCCAGGCCGCCGACATCGCTCGATGGGCCGTCGCACAAGGATTCACATGCATGAAAGTGAAAGTTGGCGGCGAGCCGGCAGCCGATCTGGCCCGTGTGCGCGCGGTCCGTGAAGCGGTCGGTTCCGGCGTGCGCCTCGGCGTGGATGCCAACGGCGGCTGGCCCGCTTTTATCGCCGCCGACATGATCGACCGGCTGCGCGAGTTTGACATCTTCTTCATCGAGCAACCCATCGCCCCCGGTGACGATGCCGCCCTGGCCAATTTGCGGCAGCGCGCCAAAGCCCCGATCATCGCTGATGAAAGCCTCTACACTCCGCAGGACGCCATCGCCCTTGCTCGCGCCGGCGCGGCCGATCTCTTTTCCGTCTACATCGGAAAATCCGGTGGCATCGCTGCCGCACGCCAGATCGCCGCCATCGCCGAATCCGCCGGCATCGGCTGCACCGTCGGCTCCAACCTCGAAATGGGAATCGGCTCCGCCGCCATGATCCATCTCGCCATCGCCACCAGCGGCATCACTCCCGACTTTCTCCCCTGCGACATCATCGGCCCCTTCTTCTACGAAGACGACTTGCTGCAGCAACCTCTCCCCATCATCGGCGGCGCAGCCCGGGCACCGGATGGTCCGGGATTGGGCGTTGTGCTGAATGATGAAAAGGTGGAGCGGTACCGGGTTTCGCAGTCAGTGTGAGCCTGGAAGTAAAAATGATACGAAATGATACGTTTTTCGCGTCTCTTTATCATAATATTGCTTGCATGTGGCCGCAGATGAAAGTCGTCCTCCACAAAGCCAAGGCGTCTGATTTGGCAATCGTGAAGAATCTGGTCCCGTACTACATCTATGACATGTCCGAATACATGGCTTGGGCGACGACATCCGACGGCCGCCACGATGGATGTGATGGGATCGAAGCTTATTGGTCTGATTCCGACAAGCACGCTTTCATTCTGCGTGCGGGCCGCGAACCGGCAGGTTTCGTTCTTCTCCTGGAAGGAAATCACGGCCCTTCTATCGACTATTCCTTCACGGACTTTTTCGTTCTGCGCAAATTTCGCCGTCGCGGCGTAGGAGAACAGATTGCCCGCCAGCTGTTTACTCGCTATCCGGGTCGTTGGCAGGTCGATCATCTGAAAGACAACAAGCCCGCTGCAGCCTTCTGGCGGAAAGTCATCCGGCGCTATACCCGTGGCAAATTCAAGTCGAGTTCCGCCGTCTGCGCTGAAGGCGCGGTGAGTGTCCTGCACTTTACGAGCCGTTAACTCAAAATCGCGTCGTGTCCTTTTCAAACACCCCTTTCGCGACACCAAAGACCTGATTTCTGGAGTCAAAGACTTGTTTGATGGCGCAAGCAATATGGTATCTTGGAGTGAATTATGGCCGACTACGATCCACTCGATTCAAAGTCTGATCCGTTCGGCCCGCCGGCAATTTCGGTTCTGGTGGAATGCCTGCATTGCGGCGAGTCGTACGAGAGCTACCGGATCGAATTTCGCATCGAGACGGACGCCGACGGCAAGCAGCACGGATTTTGGTGCTGTCCCATTGCGGGTTGCGATGGCAAAGGTTTCGGCTTTGATATTCTTCCCGTGGACCCGAACTACCGGGAAGAGCGCGGCGGTTGGGTCTATTGCGATGATGAGGAGGAGTCGGAAGATGATTGGGAGGACGGCAACGACTCGGAGCGGCCGGAGATTGACGGTGATGACGAGTCGATTCCCTTTTAGATTGCGCGCGAACGGTTCGAGAAACGCGGATATCGCTTCAGGCGCGGTCGATTCTTAGACAAGGAGGGTCCGCATCACGGACAGTTTGCCAGCCCACCCCGTTACTTTGATACCCTGCGCAAATCACGCCAAAACATCGGCTAAAGGAATGGTCCGCGGTGCGGACCCTACATCATTTGGTTTCGCCACCGGCCATGCAATACGCTTTTAGCCAATGGCCGCGCCATTGGTCATTGGCCATGTAAATGGCGAAACCACGCTCTCGCCCAGCATGCAATAGCCGCAGGACACTGTAACCGCCGTAAACCTGACCCCCCATAAATCTCGCACCGAAGTGCGCCAACAACATCCTGAACGTTCCTAATTCCTCGGATGTCGCGACCAACTCATCTGGACCGGATAATTGCCGCGTCCAGCCACGAACATACCACCTTCCACGATCGGTCCGGAAATCTGAGTACAGTGTTCCGGACTCGTGACTGAGCAGAGCAGTGAGCAGATAGTCAACTGTCGCAACAATGTCGGGCCGGCGTGGCAGCGGGGTCGGCAAATGCTCCACTCTGGGGACTTCGATCAATGGCACTGGCTCGGATTGCATAGCTCTTGGTCCACGTTCTACAGCCTGCGACTGGCATCTAAAGCGCTGTAGGCTCCGGAGCAAAGAAGCTCTTGTCAACTTACCGTGGTGCAGACTACGTGGCTTCCAACTCGGATCGCGCCGCTACTCGTTCTGAGAATTCTACACCCTCTCGATCCTAAACACTTGCGGCCCCTCCCATCTCGCTTTGCGGCAGGCTTGGGCGAAAGGTGTCCAATCATATTTCCAATCGCCGGGGATTCTTGCGAAGAGACTGCAATGGGTTGGGACTCCTTCGGGGCCGCGGAGGGTGACGCCACGGCCGTAGACGACGCAGATTTCGGCGACGGGCTTTTTGCTGTTGGCGACATTGCTGAAGCCGTCGTAGAAATAAAGAATCTCGCCGGGCAACGGGAGCTGACACATGTTCTCCGGCGGCGCTGGCTGCGGGTTGTCGAGCAGGGCAAAAACTTCCGCGCCGGAATACATGCCGTGCAGCACTTTGGTTTCCACCGGCAGGCGGTCCCACACCAGGCGGCAGACTTCCGGGGCTTCATCGTCGAGCATTTCGGCGATCACGGATTCGCCGGTGGCGATGAAAGTCAATCGAATCTGACGCCGCTTTTGCATTAACCAGTTCCTTTCGAGCAGTTCACATCGCGGTCCAGCCGCCGTCGACGGGAAGTACTGCGCCGGTGATATAGGACGATTCATCGGACGCCAGGAATATCGCCGCCGCAGCAACTTCGTGGGGTTGGCCGACTCTGTTCAAGAACGTCTTGCTCACCTGCCGCTCGTATAACGGTTCGCCCGGTTTGGGGGAAATGCGCGTCTGAATCGCGCCGGGACAAAGTGCATTGACGCGCACATTTTGGGGACCGTAATCGTAAGCGGCGCTACGGGCCAGGCCGATGAGGGCGGTTTTTACCGTGGTGTACGCCGCTGACTGGCGGGCGCCGACCATCCCTTGAATCGATGAGACATGGATGATCGAACCGGCCCGCTGTTGGATCATGAAGGGCAGCACGAGACGGGTGAGATTGACGGTGCCCATCAGGGTGATGTCGAGGCATTGTCGCCATTCGTCATCTTCGGCCGAGGCCAGATCATGCCAGGGGGCGATGTAGGCTGCGTTGTTGCATAGCACGTCAATGCGGCCGTTTTGTTTGGCGGCCAGATCGACGGCGGCCTGCAACTGTTCGTTCGAGGAAATATCCACTCGAAGGAATTCCGCCCTTCCACCGTTTCGGCGGATTTGCTCGGCGGCGTCCTCGCCGGCTTGTGAATCAATGTCGGCGACGAGCACCCACGCCCCTTCGGCGGCGAATCCTTCGGCGATGGCCTTGCCGATGCCGTGGGCGGCGCCGGTGACGATCGTGATTTTGTCTTTCAGACGATTCGTCATCGTGTTGCCTCACTAACGCTGATTCGCCAATGGCTGGCCGGCGACGCCTATTTCGGCGCGGGTGATAGTTTGCCGCGCCAGGTTCGCCACGTACAACTCCGTCATGCCGGGGCCGCCGAACGCCATATTGGTCGGACTACCCAGCAAGATGGCCCAGCGATCCCAGGCGAATAGTTTCTTCTCGCCGGTGGGAATGATACGGATGATCTCGTCGGAGGCATAACAAGATGCATATAAATTGTCTCTGGTGTCCAACGCAAGTCCGTCGGGAAATCGACCGACGCCTTCCGCAAACATGCTAGACGATTCGACCGATCCGTCAGTCTTTAGTGCAAATCGATACACCCGATCAGTATCACTCTCAACCATGTACAACGTCAGTTGATCGGCGCTGAGGGCCAATCCATTGGCATAGCCGAACGGTCCGGCAAGCACTTGGCCTTTTCCGTCGGGTGTGAATCGCAGCAGGAAACCATTGCGCTTCATCCATTGGCCGGAATCCGTGACATAATAGTTGCCCGCATCGTCGAATACACCGAAGTTCGCGCAGAGGATGCGATGTTCCCCGGCGTGTGAGGCGAATAATTCGTGGCGACCATCTGCTGCGACATGCACGATGCCGGACGCCGGATGACAAACGAATAGTTCATCCTGCGGCGAAAAGGCTAAGCCGGCACAAAAACTTCCCAGCGTGATGACCTGTTCGACCCGGCCTGTTGAATCGATCCGGTAAATCTGCCCCGCTTCGCCGCCCGCCCACAGGTTGCCGGCGCGGTTAAACGCCACGCATTCCGGGTGATCGAGCCCAGTGGCGAAGATTGAGAATCGACTGATCGGAATAATCGGCGATGCTGGAGTCTCAGAATTCATGGCGAGTGTGTGCGAAGGTTTATCCGGCCACATAGCCGGCACGTCAATCACTTTTCAACATTTGGCCGCGTTTTTCATAGGGTGAACGTTGACACCCACTGTCGATTATCAACAATGCTGCCAGGGCTTTACTTAAAGTTTATATGGCGAGCTTCACATTCCGTATCGCGCGCCGGGACACATCCGCCGTCGGCAGGGAGCAATCGTTTCAGGTCGAGCTTGAAGACCGGATGACGGTGCTTGATGCGCTGTTTCTGATTCAGCGCGAGCAGGACCCGACGCTCAGCTTTCGCTGTTCTTGCCGGGTCGGCATGTGCGGGTCGTGTGCGATGCGGGTGAACTGGCAACCTCGATTGGCCTGCCAGACGCGCGTGGCGACGCTTGAGGCGGATACGATCACCGTTGAGCCGCTGGCGACGTTGCCGGTGCTCAAGGATTTAGTTGTGGATATGGAGCCGTTTTTCCGGCAATGGAAAAAGGTCAGCCCGACCCTGCATCCGCGGGATAAATCGAGCAAGACATTGGCGGTGGTTCCGCCGAACAGTGCGTTCGGCAAACAGGCGGCCGTCAAGCGGGACTGCATCACCTGCGGGGCGTGCTACAGCGCGTGCGGCATGACCGGGGCGAATGAGGGCTATCTCGGCCCGGCGGCGATCAACCGGGCGATGCTCCGCCTGATGGACCCGCGCGACGATCTGGTCGATGAGCGGCTGAAAGTTTTGAACAATGTGGACGGCGTCTGGCGATGTCACACGCAATTTAACTGTGTCGCCGCCTGCCCCAAGAGCATCAACCTGACCGACAGCATTATGAAAATGAAGCGGGCGCTTCTTTTCCCCAAGAAATTCCATGACAAGCGCAATTTCGTTGACAATCCGTAAATACGGCTGGCGGTACGCCGGGAATGTGGCCTTCTGGGTCCAGCGCCTGACCGGGCTGGCGCTGGTCGGCTATCTGATCCTGCACATTCACACGATCCGTGATCTGCAGAATCCGAAGACTTTTGATGAAGCGCTGCACACTTTCAGCAAGCCGCTGTTCAAGATGGGCGAAATCGGGCTGCTGGCGACAGTGATTCTGCACGCCCTGAACGGCATCCGGCTGACGATGGTGGACCTCGGCGTCGGGCTGACCAAGCAGCGGCAGATGTTCTGGTATTTTGCGATCGGCGTCGGTGCGGTGCTGTTCCTGGCCGGGGCGATCCCGATGTTCATCTACGGCATTCTCAACCATCACGGCTGATTCATGTACGGACGGGTGATCAACTGGTACCTGCAGCGCATCACGGGGGCCGCCCTGCTGGTGCTGCTGATCATGCACTTCTGGGTGGAGCATTTCACGACCGAAGTGCGGGCGCATGGGCTGACGTTTGAAATCATTCAGAAAAGATTTTTTGCCAATCCGTGGTTCGTCGCCGTCGACATCACATTTCTGATCGTGGCGATTTATCACGGGCTTAACGGGTTGCGCAATATCATTTTCGATTTCGGCTGGGTGACGAAGCCGATGCGCATCGGCGTGACCGTTCTTCTGATCGGGCTCGGGCTGATGCTCGCCGTCTGGGGCATCGGGGCTTTCCGTGGCAATCCGCACCTGAATCCTATGAGTTCAAAGGGGGCGCAAATTGCTGCCGCTCGTTGAGGTGGATGCGGATATTCTGATCATCGGCGCCGGCGGCGCGGGTCTGTTGGCAGCGCTGCACGCCACAACGATCAACCCGGCGTTGAAAATTGTCATCGTCGTCAAAGGGTTGTTGGGCCAATCGGGCTGCACCCGCATGGTTCAGGGCGGATACAACTGTGTTCTCAACGCCAACGATTCATTTCAGAAGCATTTTGAGGACACCATCAAGGGTGGTCAATTTCTGAACAATCAGGATCTGGCATGGGCGCTGGTAAGTGATTCACCGGACCGGATCATTGAGCTGGAGAACCGTGTCGGCTGCCTGTTTGATCGGAACGATGATGGCACGATTCATCAAAAGCCGTTCGCGGGGCAGAGTTTTGATCGGACGGTGCATAAGGGGGATTTGACGGGCATCGAGATTATGTCCAACTTGCGCGATTGGGTGCTGGAGCAGCCGAACATTACGGTGCTGGAAGAAGTGCGTGGGCTGGATTTGCTGATGGACGATCAGGGGAGTTGTGGCGGTGCGGTGCTGCTCGACAACCGCAAGGGCCAATTCATTGCGGCCCGCGCTTCGGCCACGCTGCTGGCGACCGGGGCGGGGGCGACGATGTATGAAATCTCCTCGCCAAGCCTCGAAAAAGCCGCCGATGGCCAGGCGATGGCGTACCGAGTCGGGGCTGAATTTATCGACATGGAGATGATGCAGTTTCACCCGACGGGTTTGCTGGTGGGCAAGTCGATGGCCACGGGCGGGCTTTTGGAAGAAGGATTGCGCGGCGCCGGCGCTCGGCTGTTCAATGCCCAGGGGGAACGCTACATGGAAAAGTATGCTCCGGACAAACTGGAGCGGGCCACACGGGATATTGTCTCACGGTGCAGCTATATGGAAATCATGGCCGGCCGGGGCACGCCTAGCGGCGGCGTCCTGATCGATGCCACGCACATGGGGGACAAATTCCTGCTCGACAATTTCCGCGGCATGGTGGATCGGTGCCGGGAATATGGTTTTGATTTGCTGCACTCACGGGTGGAGGTTTCGCCGAGCGCGCATTATCACATGGGGGGGATCAAGATTGATGTCGATGGCAGAACCGGGATCGATGGTCTGTTCGCAGCCGGTGAAGATGCGGGCGGCGTCCACGGCGGCAACCGCCTCGGCGGCAATGGCGTGGCTGATTCGATTGTGTTCGGGGCCCGGGCCGGTGATGCGATGGCTCCATATGTATCGGGCAAAACTCCGACGAAAGTGTCGGCGGCACGGATCAAGGAAATCTGTCGGCGGTGGACCGAGCCGCTTGAGCGAAATAGCGGGCCAAATCCGTTCGTACTGCGGACACAACTTGAACACACGATGTGGCGAAAGGTGGGCGTGGTTCGCAATGGTCCCGATCTTTCCGCCGCGATTCCGGAGATTCAGGACGTGCGGCAGAAGATCACCACGGCCAAGGGCGCCGGCTCGGCGATTTTTAATGCCGCATGGAATGAGGCGATTAACACGGAAAACCTGGCCCGGATCGCCGAAATGATCGCCAAAAGCTCACTAATCCGTGAGGAATCGCGCGGGGCGCATTATCGTTCCGATTTCCCCGAAAAAGACGTAAAATGGCTCAAGAATATCTGCATCAAACCGGAGAACGGTGAGTTGAAGGTGTGGGACACGCCGGTGAAGTTCACGCGCCTGACGCCGCCGGAGATGCAAGGGGCCGCTGTTTGACGAGTATCACATGAGTACAACTGGCACCGCAACGATCTACGACACAATCGAAGAAGCCTGCCGCGACCTTTACATCCGGGCGCTGAAGGACATTCCGAGCGATGTCCGGGCGGCACTGCAAAAGGGTTATGACGCGGAGATCAGCGCAGGAGAAGCCACGGCGTCGAAGATCATGCTCACGGTCCTGAAGAATGTCGAGCTGGCGGACGAGAAGGACATGATGGTGTGTCAGGACACGGGCTTGCCGATTTACAAGGTTCTGGTCGGGCAGCATTTCAAATTCCACGGTGCGGCCGAGCCGTTGGATATGGTCGAAGTGAAGAAGCGCATCAAAATCGGTGCCGAACGGGCGACGCGCGAACATCCGCTGCGGTCGAGCACGGTGCATCCGATCACTCGCAAGAACACGCAGACCAACACCGGCCAAGGCATTCCGATTATCAAAGTTGATTTCGTTGCGGATTCCGACAAACTGGAAATCTGGATGGCTCCGAAGGGTTCAGGATCGGAAAACATGAGTTTCCTGCGCATGCTCAAGCCGGCCGATGGGATGCGGGCGGTGAAAAAATTCGTGCTGGAGTGCGTGTTCGATTCCGGTGCTAACCCGTGTCCGCCGACCATTGTGGGGATAGGGCTCGGCGGAACCAGCGACGTCGCCGCCGCATTGGCCAAGGAGGCAAGTTGCTTTCGCATAGTCGGCACGCATAACGCCGATCCGATGGTGGCGCAGTTGGAGAATGAACTGCTCGATCTGATCAACCAGACCGGCATCGGTCCGCAAGGTCTCGGCGGCGTCACCACGGCTATGGCCGTCCATATTGAATGGGCTCACACGCACATTTCTCAGCTTCCGGTTGCGGTGAACATGCAATGCTGGCGCGGCGAACGGGCTTGTGCCACGATTGATGGAAATGGCAATATTGCCTTCAGCAATTAAGCTCACGCAGAGGCGCAAAGACGCAGAGAACTTATTTTACTTTGCGCTTCTGCGCCTCCGCGTGAGATTCAGAACGGATGTAGAAAATGGCTGAAATCACCCTGCAAACACCGTTGACGGAAGATGTCATTCGCAAGCTGCAACTTCAGGACACCGTTTACATCAACGGCCATATCTATGGCATCCGCGATGCAACCCAGATCCGCATTTTCGATGAGGGTATCCCGCCGCCGACCGATTTGACGGGGGCTGTCTGCATTCACACTGCGCCGGGCGTCAAAAAGCTGCCGAATGGGAAATACGAAAAGGTCTGCATCGGCACGACCACCTCGACGCGCATGAACCGCTTTTTTCCGGGGCTGATTACCCAATACGGCGTTCGGGCCATGGTCGGCAAAGGTGGGTTCCTGCAAGATACCGTCGAAGCCATGCAGCAACATGGCGGCGTTTACCTGGCTATCGTCGGCGGGGCGGCGGCGCTTGAAACGGTGCAGATCGAGGAAATCGAAGAAGTCTGGTGGGAAGACCTGATGCCCGAATGCCTTTGGAAGTTTCGCGTCAAAAACTTTGGCCCGCTGATTGTCGCCATCGACGCTCACGGCAACTCGCTTTACAAGAACGTCAAGCAGGATGCCGCCGCACGAATCGCCGCGATGAATTTGTAGTACGTTCCGCCTGGGGGGAATTGGAACCGCAGAATCTCACGCAGAGGCGCGGAGTCGCAGAGAATTATATATTATTTTATCTTTGCGGCTCTGCGTGAGATCTTCCCTGCGACCAGCGAGTTCGCTCATCCCGTTGAAAAATCTCTTCGTGTGCTTCGTGGTTCATTTTTCTTCATCGGTCCGATCACAACCGCAGGAAAATCCGCCGGCGGTAGAGAAAGTGTGCCAAACAGTATACCAGTAGCAACGCCACGGCTGATCGCGTGAACTCCGCACAATTTCCAAGCCATTTGCCGACATCGCCGCCTACGAAGCGAAGCGCGAGTTTTTGAAAATCGGCAACGGCCGCGATGAGATAGATCGTAATGGCGTTCATGCCAATCCAGACAAATGGCATGGCCCAGCGCCGCCATCGCCGGACTTCGATGATGAGATGGAATATGGCCAGCAGGATCGCCGCGATGCCGCAGGAGACCAGGACGTAGCTCGATGTCCAGAGAAGCTTGATGATGGGGAACCGCATGGCCCATAGCAGGCCGATTGCCAGGGAGATCGCGCCGCCGAGTAGAAGGTAACCAACTTTCGCCGAGTCGGTGTGTTTTTCATCCTTCAACAACAGTCCGGCGAAGATGCCGAGCAGGCAATTGGCCACCGCCGGCATGGTGCTCAGGAGCGTCCCCTCAAACTTCCGGCCCGGCAGCCAGCGCTGATCGATGTAGTAAGCCAGGTTCTTCCCCTGAGCGTAGGACGCCGGCCCAATGCCCGGCACCGGCACGAACGTGAGCAGAGCCCAATACCCGACGAGCAGGACGACCGCCCACACTGCCAAAGAACTTGGACGAAAGAAGCAAAACAGCAGCGCGGCGAAGAAATACGCTACGGCGATCCGCTGCAGCACGCCGGCTAGATAGACGTTTTGGAAACCATTGCTGACGCCGCCCATGTACAAAATGCCCAGGACAAAAAGCAGCATTGACCGCACGATGATGCGGCGAATGGCGCCGGCCAACCCCTGTCGCTCAATTAATCCTGGAATTGAAAAGGGAATCGCCACGCCGACGATCCAGACAAACAGCGGGAAGATCAGATCATAGAAGTGGAATCCCGCCCACTGGCAATGCTCCATCTGGGTCGCAAGCTGTCTGGTCGTCGTGCAGTCATGCACTTTCTGGAGCGAACGAATCAGGTGATCCCCGCCGACGATCCAGAACATGTCGAACCCGCGCAGGGCGTCAACCGACATGAAGCGACGGGAAGTCTGCAATGGGAGTGGCCCGGCCAAGCCATCATCGGCCAAATGAGATTGATCCGAGTTCAACGGAGAAATACGACACGATCAAGAAAGGTTTAATTATCTACCAAGGGTTGCCACAAGGTATCGTTGCCCACGATGTTGCCCGAAGAGTCGGTATTGTAAATCTGATCCTTACGAAGCGAGTCGACGTGGCCGTCGAAGAAGCAGACGTTGGCGGTTCCGTCATGGCGCCAAGCCGTGGTACGGTTGGTGTCGTACGCACCGGCTGTTACGCGATCACCCGCTTGATCGTAATTGCTGATCTTTCCATTCCAGCCGGGTGAGACGCCCGAACCCGTCTCGTTGACGACAACCGAGCTCGCATCAGTGAACATGAGCTTAATGGCTGGCCTTCGAACGTTAGAAACTGTGTAACCGTGGAAACCCCAGTTGACCGAACCCGCCGGCGCCTGCGAGTCGTCGGCGTAGGAGGCTAGGGCAGCGTTGAGATTGGCCCCCAGGTCCACGCCTTCGACATTCATGCCGTAGCTGTAATTCATGGGGACAAGCGTCAGCCCCGTTTCATTGTCGACATAGGTTGTGATGCCGCGCTGTGCCATAGGGCAATACCATTTTTGGAGAACGTAGCAGAAGATATTGTCGCCGTTGGGATTGTTACTGGAGGTGTCGATGATGGGGTTGGCCGTGCCGTCACGAAATTCTTCGATGCCGGGCCATGTGCGGGCATATATATTGTTGCCACTGTCCTGGCCCCAGTAGCCCGGCAGGTGCCAGCCCTTGGTATCCTGCACATAGACCAAATCCGCCATGTAAAATTGCCGCAAGTTTGAGGCGCATTTGATCTTGGCAGACGCTTTTCGCGCCCGATTGAGAGCGGGAAGCAGGATGCTGATTAAGACAGCGATGATCCCGATGACGACGAGCAGTTCCACCAACGTGAATCCACGCGAGGTTTTCCTGTTTTGTCTGGCCCTGGACATGCCGGCTCCCGGGGTAACGAACCAAAACGGCCTCTGACCCAATAATAGGATAACCATTGACGTCTAGAACACAACGAAATCCTGATCGTTTGATAATCTTTATGTGCCCAATATTCGCTAAATAATCGCAACTAAGTCTAACGCTTTGTCCTTCCGTATCACATGAAGCAACAAAGTTTTACGCGATCCCCACAGCTTTACGAGGATTATCAGCCAACAGCGCTTGGCACTCGCTCTCCGAAAGATTCAGCCCTTCCCGCAGGTTTTTCTCGGCACGGCGAAGGCTCATGGCCGCTCCCAGGAGATGAGACCCATCCGGAGCCCGGGCCGCCAGATCGTCGCCGACGGCGACTTCCCATCGCGACAGCCGGTAACGCCCGGGCCCCAGGCCGGCGGCGGCCATCGTATCGGAAACCACTACGCCACGGTCAATGCCGGCAGAGCGCAGATAATTCCCCAGCGCCATCAGCGGAACGTGGATACCGTCGGCGATAAAGCAAATCGTCAGCCGATCACTGCATGACAGGACGCGCTGGATGATATTGTCATGCCGAGGCAACTGCGCGGGGCAGGCGTTTCCGAGATGTGTGAACATCGTCAGCCCGGCATCCATGGCGGCGGTCAATTCGTCGAGGGTCGGATTGCAGTGGCCTGCGGAGACGGTGATTCCAGCGCGCTCCAGTAGCTTAATCACCCGGCAATCGGCATCACGTTCCGGAGCAAGCGTCACCAATCGAGCCAGCCCCCCTGCCGCATCGAGCAGGCGCTGCATGAGATCAACATCGGCTGGTCGGATGGCGTCAGCGGGGTGCGCGCCACGATAACCGTCGGTTTCGTTAAGAAACGGTCCTTCGATATGAATGCCGGCGATGATCTGGCGTGCAAGCGGATCGCCGTCGCGCAGCATAACAAGGCGGTTCAACCGCCGGCACATCACCGCGATGTCTTCAGTGATAATGGTGGCGAGGATCGCCGCGACACCATCTGCTCGCAGAGCCAGGCAAGCGCGCTGCAGTTCTTCGGCAGACAGGTCATCGCTGTTAAAGTCAACGCCGCCGTAGCCGTTGACTTGCAAATCGACGTAACCCCTGTCGACGGAATTCACCGCCCGCTCCCCGGCCCCAGTAGCGACGCCGCCGCTTTGTCGATCATGAGCATGCAGTTCTGGTGCTTCTGCAAAATGGAAGCGGGAACGCTTGGGGTCACCGGACCCTCCATGCTGTTTCGCACCGCCTCGGCCTTGCGCTGATCCGGGACGGTGCAGACGATCGCGCTGCTCTTGATGATTTGCTTCACGCTCATTGAAATCGCCTGGCGCGGCACATCATTGAGCGTGGGAAACCACCCCTCGCTGAGTTGCTGGCGCCGGCAGGCATCGTCGAGCGTGACAGTCAGGTACGGGTCCTCGGTCTCGAAGTCGGCCGGCGGATCGTTGAAAGCGATGTGCCCGTTCTCACCGATTCCAATGAATGCGACGTCGATGTTTCGCTCTCGTATCAATCCGCCCAGCCGCCGGCATTCGGCGTGGGGGTCTGGCGCGTCTCCATTAACATAATAAAACATCTTCAGCGGCAGCGGCAAATGCTTGACGAAGCGTTCCCACAAATAGAGCCGAAAGCTCGCTGGATGCGTGATCGGCAGCCCGACATATTCATCGAGATGAAAAGCGGTTACCCGATCCCAGCGGATGTTTGGCTCGTGGACAAGCGCCCCAAGTGTCTCAAACTGAGAACTTCCCGTAGCGACAATGATGTTGGCCTCGGCACGGGCCGCGAGAACCTTCCGAAGCATTTCCGCGCCAAGACGGGCGCTGGCGACCCCTAAATCCGCACGATTTTCCTTAATAACGATATTCATGGGTTGCCGGGATAATAACCCCCTCCTGACAGATAAACAAAAGGCTATTGGAAAAGCGGGACTCAGCCCTTGCGGCAATTTCATGCAACCGGTTCAGTGTGGACTGATGGAGAATCCTTCTTGTAAAAATAGTGTGTCGTCAAATTTCCCCATATTAACACCCTAACCTCCAAATATTCGATAACGAACGTTTTTGTCAAAGAATTTGTTTGAACTCGTTCGTTAAGATTGATACCTTGCCGGCAACAGAGCCGCGGCGGGCGCGGCGATTGTTATGTTTTGCTGGGCAGTAAGGGTGGCACCTTAGCTAGGCGCCCCCTGAATTCAATTCTGTTTTTTTTGAGGTGGAGAATGTCGAGAGATACAAACGTTTCCGCGCGTCGAATCCATTCCTCGGTTAAGTCTTCTCGGCGTCAAAAGAGTTCCTATCGCAAATTAGGATATCTCTCTATCGCCGTGCTGGCCGCCAGCCCCATGGCGCGGGCTGTGACCAACACCGATTGGACGGGCGCTACGGACAGCATATGGGGCGACGCCAACTGGGACAATGGTGTCCCAACAACGGGCTACCAGGCGCAGTTCAACAGCGCTGGCAATGGCAATACGAGCATCAGCCTCGGCGGCGGGACGCAGGCAATCAACACCATTTTGTTCAGCGGCTCTAACGGCACACTTGCCTCATATAACCTCGGCGGCACCAACGACACGTTCATTTTCGACGCCAGTGGCGCTATCACCGTTAGCACCAACACTGCCACTGTCACCTCTCAAACCATCACAGCGAATATTCAGACCCTCGGCAATTTCACAATCACCAACAATGACACAAATACAACCGCGGCAGGCCTGACCATTAACGGTAACATCGCTCTGACTGGCAACGCTACCAATGCGCTGACAATTAGCGCCGCCGCCAACACTTATACGCTGATCAATGGGAACATTACCGGCACCGGCTCGGCTGGCATCACCTGGTCCAGCAACGGAACTATCCGCTTCACCGGCCAGAGCACTTACTCCGGTGTCACCAATCTTACTTCCGGCAACAACACGATCATCCAGATTGGTTCCAGTTCAGTTATGTCCGGCGCGAGCATCGTTTCCGGCCCATTCGGTACCGGGATCGCGCTTGCCAACAGCTCTACCAACTCGTTTTTTGAAGCCGTTGGCGGCGATCAGACTGTGGCCAATCCGATCAACATGCTTTTTGGGATGACGGTCCTTAGCGCTCCAACGAGTGGTGCCAACGCCGACCCGCTCGCCGGGGTCCATAACCTCACTTTTAGCGGCCCAATTACCATGGGCACTGCCGGTCGCACGCTCGCCCTTAATTTCAGTGGCACCAACTCCCTCAGTATTGGCGGCACCAGTGCCTCGACATGGACGTTGCCAACTTCCAGCAACCAAACCACCACGATTGCGATGAGCAACGCGGCCAACCTCTTTCTCAATGACGTGATCCAGGACGCCTCCGCGACCGCTGTGGGCACCCTCGCCATTGTGGCCACCCCCGCGACAGGCGGCGGTGGCGTTATCATTTTCAATGACGCCAGCACTTTTAGCGACGCCATCACTGTCTCTTCGGGGGCCAACGGCAGCCAACAGGTATGGGAATTGCCCATCAGCTCGGTTGTGTCCGGCGGCAACATTGTGTCCGGGCCGTTTGGTAAAGGAACCATAACGTTAAGCACAAACAGCAACACACCCATTATTCTTGAACCCATTAACGGCAATCAGACTATTGCCAACACGATCAACGCTACGGGTGCCGGGTTCTTCGCGACGGACGCCGGGACGAATCTTCGCAGCTTGACCCTCAGCGGCCCGATATCAGTAAATGGCCACACCTACACCGACAACATCAATCTTGGTTCAAGCGAAATCTGGGGCCTTGCGGGCACCAATGCCTCTACCCTCAGTCTCAGTGGTCTGGTAACCCTGCAAGCTAACAACGCGGTGGTGGGCAATTCGTTCATCTTTAACGATTTGATCAGCGGCACCGGTTCGTTTCTCAGTAAGGCGGGACTCAGCGTGACGCTCGCGAATGCCAGCAATAGCTTCACTGGCGGTTTTCAAATCGAGGGCGGCTCAACAGTCAATATCAACGCCGACAGCGACCTCGGAGCCGGCACTTCATCCGTCACCATCGGCCCCTCGATTGCTAATGGCAACCTCATTAGCAGTGGAAGCTTTACCTCTGCCAGCCGACCCATCATCCTTTCCGGTACCGGTACGGACCTCATCGACGTGACCGGCACGAACGTCGTAACTTTGAACGGGATCGTCAGCGGTAGCACTTCACAGGGTCTTACTAAGGGGACCAATACCGGCACTTTGGTTCTCGGTAATGCCAGCAACAGTTACCTCAACGGTACGTCCATCGACGGCGGCACGCTGAGCGTTTCTGCCGACGGTGATCTCGGCAACTCAAGTGGTCCGGTGTATCTCAACGCAGGGTATTTCAACACAGGGGTCAGTGGCACGCTGTTGAGCACCGGTACCTTCACCTCCGCGAGAACGATCAATCTTAATGGCGCCTCGAACATCATCGACGCCACCGGCACCAACGTGCTGACCCTCACCGGCTCCTTCGGCGGCAGCGGCGATCTCACCAAAGGCACCAACTCCGGCACGCTGCAACTGGCGCAGTCCGGCGGCTTCAGCATCGGCGGCAACATCAATGTCAACGGCGGCACGCTGCTGGTCGGTCCCACGGGTGGAGAAACCGGACCGCTCTCTGTTGGCAACACGCTCACGGTCAATAGCGGCGCCTTGGCCGCCATCGCCACCGGCGTCTCCAGCAACAACGTCACCAATTCTGTTTCCACGCTGACGCTCAACGGCTCGGGCCAATTCGATCTGGCTAACAGCTATCTGATTACCAGCACCCCCAGCAACACGATCCGCCAATACCTGATCAACGGCTACAACGGCGGCGCCTGGAACGGCACCGGCGGCATCAGCAGCGTCAACGCCAACGCCAGCTACAATATCCCCGCCAGCAACGGCGGGCACTTCACGGCTCTGGGTTATTCCAGCGGCACCACCATCGCCGCTCTGGGCCTCACCGCCGGCCAGACTTATGTCAGATACACCATCTACGGCGATGCCAATCTCGATGGCACCGTCGATATCAACGACCTGAACATCGTGCTGAGCAATTTCCTCTCCGGCAATCCCGGCACCTGGGACACAGGCGACTTCTACTACGCCGGACAAACCGACATCAGCGACCTGAACGCCGTGCTCAGTAATTTCTTCGATTCAGCCCCCACGACGGTGCGTGCCGCTAATGCTGCGGCCAAGTTTAAGGCTTCCACCGCCAGCACCGCAAAAACCCTGACCGGCACGGTTTCGCCGGCGGACACCGTGAACCCGCCACCCGCCAACGGGGTGCTGGAACTGGTGGTCGACACCGTCACCGGCGATGTCGAGCTCGAAGGCAACAACGCCGACATCGCTTCACTGCAGATCACCAGCGCCAGCAGCGGAATCATCACGGCCAACTGGACCGACCTGCACGCCAACGGCTATACCAACTGGTCTGACACGGCCAAGAAGAAGACCGGCATCGGCGAATACGATAACCAGTTCACCGCTACCGGCGACTATGCCGTGCTGGGCGTGGTGGATTACGGCGACATTTACAACACCACTGTCAACGCCGAGGATTATGTGTTCAAGTACGGCTCGGTGGAGTCCAACGACACGACGGTGGACACCGACACCGGCTCGGTCATTTACGTGCAGCCTGTTCCTGAGCCGACCACGCTTGGCCTGATGGGCCTAGCGGCGGCGGGGTTGATGGGCCGGCGAAGAAAATCCAAGCAGCCGCGCTAAGATCACCGGATAATTAGGATATTGCGGCGCAGCGGATGAGAGCTTCAAAAGTTTTCATCGCTGCGCCGCTGTCTGTTTCGTCGCGCCAGACCGCAGCCTTCAGCGGACGGTGCCGCAAGCTTCCTGGTTCAATTCGAGGTGTCTCATTTCAGTCGAGCAGAGTTTAATTTCAATCGCAGCGCCCGGACTCGAACCGGGGACCTTGGGCTTATGAATCCTAGAAAAAATCACGCTTTCGCCCCCATAATTCGAGTTTCGTACACATGAAGATTCATCGAAATGCACCCAATAACAAGGGCATCCTGTGCCGTGACACAGGTGGCAATCACGATAAGCGCCGGAGAAATTTGCGGCACATCAATTTCAGGGATTGTTTTCGTGTTACGAATGTGATCAACGTGCCGGTTCGATGGTGTGGTTGGCGCGCGAATGATGCAACCAGCATGAATTCCACCGCTATCGTCACATCCGCGCGGGAGATATGGAGGTTTTCGCCCCGCTCACCTACGCTGTCGGCGGAGCCTGAATTACCTTTTGAGTGAACAGGGCCATGATGCAAGGCGAATCAGCAATCTCCTCCGAAGCGGCCAAGGCGTTACCGCCCGCTCCCGAGCGACGTCTGACGGCGCTGCCGTTGCTAGGCCTGATCGCGGCAATGATGCTCGGCGGTCTGGGGCTGTATCGGATCAGCCGTGCCTTCTACACGCTCACCGCCCGTCCGCTGGAGGGCTTCGTCGCCATTGATCTGCACGAACGCTACATTGAAGTACACGAATGGATGGCCGGCCGGCCGGTGTACGGTGTGATTCACACCGCGATGTATCCGCCCGCAACATACGTCATGCTCTGGCCGTTCATGGGGTGGACATCGCTACCTGTGGCCCGCGTGATTTGGGCTGGAACGTGTCTGCTTGCCTTGGTCTTGTTAGTGCGCATGGCGGTAGTCGAGGGGCTCGCGCGGGGATGGCAGTTCCAACTATTGGTGGCCGCCGCGGCAATGTCGAACTACGCCATCAGCATCGCGGTAAGCAGCGGCCAGTTGCCTCTCCAATCCGTCCTCGCAATGTCCGCGGCGTTGCTCGTCGCTGTCCGCACGCCGCGCAATTTGTCGGGTGACTTGTTGGCCGCCGCGCTGTTCGTGGCGGCGATGGTCAAGCCGCAGATCGCCATCCCGTTCGGGTGGGTCTTGCTGCTGTCGCCCGGCCGCATCCGCCCGGCCCTATTCGCAGTAGTCGCCTATCTCGCTCTCACGCTTTTAGCGGTTTCATTCCAGGGCTCACAAATTTGGGCGCCTCACGCGAAGCAGTTCAAATGGGCCGCGACGCATGCGATGGAGGGGTACGGCAACCTGGACATATGGCTGGCATCGGCAGGCTTCCCAAGTCTGATTTTGCCGGCTTGGATCGTCGTCCTGGGGGCACTGGGAGCGTGGGTTTACTTTCATCGTCGCAGCGATGTCTGGATCCTGATGGGAGTCGCTGCGCTGGTGGCTCGCATGTGGGCTTATCACCGCGACTACGATGACGTGCTGCTGCTGATACCGCTGGTGACGCTCTGCCGCCTCATTTGGAATGGGCCGTCACGCCAATATTACTCGGCGATGATGCTGTTGGTGATCCTGGTATTGGTAATGGGCTTTCCAACTCGCATGGTGCGATTTGTGCCTTGGAATGGATGCATTCCTACGAGCCGTGTAGCCACATGGATCACGATTCTTGGATACTTGCTGTGGGTGGCGCGGGGACCTGGGATTGCTGCAAGTGCGCAGTCCCGAAAGATTGGGGTTGCTTGAGTACAATTTCCGTCATTATTCCGGTCCATAATGGAGGCGAGAATCTCCGCAGTTGCCTTGCGGGCATTGTGGCTTGCGAAATTGAGCCGCGGGAGTTGATCGTTGTTGTAGATGGCGCCGACTCGCAAGACATTGCCACAGCCCAGGACTTTGGCGCGCATGTCTTGCAGACATCCACGACCAGCGGGCCGGCCGCAGCGCGGAATTGGGGCGCCATCCACGCATCCGGGGACCTCCTACTCTTTCTTGATGCAGACGTCGTTCCCGCGCCTGACGTTCTGACCAAAGTCGCCGCGGCGTTTGACGAACAATCCGACCTCGCGGCCCTTTTTGGCTCCTACGACAATGCGCCCGCCCAATTAAACTTTTTCTCGCAATACAAGAATCTACTCCACCACTTCACCCACCAGACGGGTCGGGAAGATGCGTTTACGTTCTGGGCTGGCTGTGGCGCCATGCGGCGGGAGATTTTCCTGGCGGTGGGTGGATTCGACGCCGTGACGTATCGGCGGCCGAGCATCGAGGACATCGAACTGGGCTACCGGCTGCGGAGCGCGCATCTCCGGGTCCGGTTGTGCAAGGACATCCAGGTCAAGCATCTCAAGCGATGGGAAGCGATCTCGCTGTTCAAGACCGATTTCTTTCATCGAGCGCTTCCGTGGACGGACCTGATTCTTCGCGAAAAGCGGTCAGCAAATGATTTGAATCTCAACGTCGCCAGCCGCCTGAGCGTGGTCATGGTGTACTTGATGATTGGTGCATGCTTCGCCGGATTTTTCATGCGAAGCTGCTTTCTGCTGATTCCCGCCGCTGCGCTGATTCTTTGGGTGCTGAATTGGCCCTTATATCGATTTTTCGCCCGTGCTCGCGGTTTTTGGTTTGCGGCATGCACGGTCCCGATTCATGGGGTATACTATTTCTACAGTGGGTTGGCATTTGCCCTTGGATCCGCGGCGCGAGTGGTCCGGGTGCGTCCTGTTGTTGCGCCAACTTTACCGCTCAAATCCGTTGTATCACACGCCACCGCCGAACGCGCTTCTGCGAAGGCGTAAGGGTATATGAATGGGCCAGCAGCGCGTGATCATCATAGGGGCCGGGCCTGCGGGTCTGACGGCGGCTTATCAATCGCTCAAGCATTCGTTGCGGCCCATCGTCCTCGAAACCGGCGACAAGGTCGGTGGCATTGCGCGCACCGAACAGCACAATGGATACCGTTTTGATGTAGGCGGGCATCGGTTCTACACCAAAATCGGCCAGGTGCAGGATCTGTGGCGGGAAATGCTCGGACAGGATTTCCGCAAGGTGCCCCGCCTTTCACGCATCTACTACCGCGACCGATTTTTCAACTACCCGCTGGAGATCTTCAATGCGCTTTTCAACCTGGGCATCGTCCCGAGCTTTCTGATATTGGTCAGTTACGTTCGATGGAAAATCAGGCCATATCGGCAAGAGGAGACGTTCGAGCAGTGGGTCACCAACCGTTTCGGGCGCCGCCTCTATCGGACATTTTTCAAAACCTACACGGAAAAAGTCTGGGGCATCCCCTGCCACGAAATTCGGGCTGATTGGGCCGCCCAGCGCATCCGGAATTTATCGCTCAAGACCGCGATCCAGAATGCGATCTTCGGGGGCAGTAAGGCCAAGAGCCTGATCAATGAGTTCGACTATCCCATTCTCGGCCCGGGCCAGATGTGGGAACGGTTCGGAGCGGCCATCGAGCGCGGCGGTGGGCAAGTACGGCTGAACACCGAGGTGCTTCAAATCAAGCACGATGGCATGCGCGTCCGTAGCGTCATCACGCAGAACGCAGGACAGCGAATCGAAGTCGAAGGAGCGCACTTCATTTCCAGCATGGCGCTGGTTGATCTCATCCACCGCCTCGATCCACCGCCTCCCCCGGAAGTCCTGGCCGCCGCCGCAAAACTGAACTATCGATCGTTTCTGATCGTGGGGTTGGTGCTGGACCGGCCGAATCTATTTCCTGACAACTGGGTCTATGTTCACGGTGCCGAGGTCAAAGTCGGTCGCATCCAAAACTTCGGAAACTGGAGCGCAGCAATGGTTCCCCACCCCGACAAGACTAGCATCGGCATGGAGTATTTCTGTAACGAAGGGGATGCCCTCTGGTCGACTCCCGACGACCAGCTCATTCGGCTGGCAACGCAAGAATTCGGGGCGCTGCGATTAGCTGGTGGCGCGACCGTGGAAGATGGCGTCGTCATCCGCCAGCCCCGCGCTTATCCCGTTTATGACAGCGGGTACCTCGCGCATCTGAATGTTCTGCAGAATTACCTGCGGGGGTTTGAGAACCTTCAGACCATCGGGCGCAATGGCATGCATCGCTACAATAACCAGGATCACTCGATGCTCACCGGCCTGCTGGCGGTTAAGAATCTCGCAGGCGAGCGACACGACTTGTGGAACGTGAACACCGAGCGGTCTTATTACGAAGAGTTTTCGACGCGCAGAGCCGAACCGAGTCCGGAACGCCCGGTGACAGAAGCCGTGCCCGTCGGTCCGTCGGAATCGATCCCGACGGCGGTTTCGCACCCCTCCGGAGCGTGACTCAATATCGCCACTGACGCCGCGCTTCCCGTGGTAAGCCTCGGGACTCGGCCCAACGGATTCTGGATTCACGAAAGCAAAAGGCAAGGCGATGTCAAACAAAAGCGTGATCGGCTACGTCGGGGCCGCGATGTTGGTTGTTGGGGCCACCGTGATCATAGTGTTCGCACGTCACGGCATGTTCATCTTCGGTCCCGAGAGCGGCTCTTCCGACCTTAAAACGAGCGTCCCGATGAGCCTGATCGGCCGACAGGTATTTCCCCGCGACGATCCCTGGAATACCGACATATCGGGTGAACCCGTGGACCCGCGGTCTGACGATCTGATCGCCAGCATCGGCGCTGATACCGGTTTGCATCCAGACTTCGGCACTGTCTATCGTGGTGTGGCGGCCGGAATTCCTTACGTGATTGTCTCCAGCGATCAGCCCAAAGTGCCGGTCGCATTTCATAACGAAGGAGAGTCCGATCCCGGCCCCTACCCAATTCCGCCCAACGCCGCGATAGAGCGCAACGGCGATCGTCACGTCATCGTGATAGATAAGGCGAACTGGGTTCTTTACGAGCTTTATGCGGCCTTTCCGGAAGAGAATGGGACGAAATGGCGAGCGGAAAGCGGCGCCATTTTCGACCTGGCCAGAAATAGCGTGCAGCGCCCACTCGGCCGAACCAGTGCCGACTCGGCAGGGCTGCCGATCTTTGCCGGGCTGGTCCGATACGATGAAGTGGTTGAACAAGGGAAGATCACTCATGCATTGCGGTTTACCGCGCAATCAACAAGGCATGCCTATGTCTATCCCGCTACTCACTTCGCCAGCTCCAAGAAAGATAACGATTTACCTCCGATGGGCATGCGCGTACGGCTTAAGCGCAACTACGACATTACCGGTTTCCCGCCGACGGTGCAGGTCATCCTGCAGGCACTCAAGACCTACGGCATGATTCTCGCCGACAACGGAGGCGATTGGCTCATCAGCGGCACTTCAGATCCGCGCTGGAACGCCCAAGAAATCAACACGATGAAACAAGTGATGGGATCGGATTTTGAAGTCGTACGCATGGGTCCGATGCAGATTAAATAAGACGGATTGCGCGACCCGCCCGGCAAGCGATTATCCTGGCATTGGGACGGACGCCGTTGAATCGACATCGGAGCGTTAAATGGCCAATTTGTAAGGGTTTTTCTTGACTGTCGTTAGGACGGAAGTTACTCTACTAATAGTTCCAGTTCGTGGGTGTCGGCGGGTGCTTGGAAGCCGCAGCATCTGATTGATCGTGCATGTGAGAATGGGTCCGATCGTCCCACACGGGAGTTTTTGCCTTCACGCGCTTAACGCAATGACGGTGTTGGAACGGAATTGAGCTGCAATGCGGCACAATGGATACGAATTGCGATCTGCGGAGACCGGACTTCCGGAAAGTGAGTTTCCACCGGTTTGTCCACGACATAGCTGGTATCTGCCGATCAAGGCGGTTGTCGAGTGGATCATCGCGCTGGTGATGCTGATTGTCGCGGCGCCAATTCTGGGTTTGTTGGCTGCATTAGTGCGGCTAACTTCACGGGGGCCTGCCTTCTATGCGCAGGCTCGTGTCGGGCGCAATGGTCGAATCTTCCAGATGTACAAGCTGCGAAGCATGCGCCATGACTGCGAAGCGGAAACCGGTCCAATTTGGTCGCCACGAAATGATTCTCGCATCATGCCAATCGGGCGCTTGCTGCGGCAGACGCATCTCGACGAGTTGCCACAACTCATACACGTGCTGCAGGGACACATGAGCCTGATCGGGCCGCGGCCAGAACGGCCGGAGTTGTGCAGGATGATCGAGCAGGAGATCCCGGGGTTTCATAGGCGACTGGTGTTGCGACCGGGGTTGACCGGGCTCGCTCAATCGCGGCTGCCGGCGGATGTCGCGCTGCATACAGTTCGCCGCAAACTGACATACGACCTGTATTACATCCGTGAAGTCAGCCCCTGGTTGGACCTGCGGATTGCGATTTCCACGGCACTCTATCTCATGGGCACAGCGCAGCACATGGTCGGGCGGCGCCTGGTGAAGCGATGGGGCGCAAGTGCTGAGTACAATACCGAGACCGGGGAATTGGTCACGGAAGAGCAGCCGCAGAAGGAGCTTGAAGCGCTGGCGGCGTGCGCCGATCAGGCTCCTCTGCAGCTATGACCTCAGCCAACAATAAAAATCCGCTGCCCATGGCGACGGAACCAAGTGGCAGCTCGCCGGTTCTGGATCGTGGCCCGTCGCTTGCCCGGCTTAAGAACCTGGCGTGGCAGGCCGGCTTCTTCCTGCTGGTGCTTGTCAATGCGGCGGTGTTCATCCGCCCCATGGAGCTGATTGCACGTCTGGAACATTGGCCAATCTACAGCACGCTGCTTCTTGTCGCCCTAGTGTTTTCGCTGGGCCCGGTGATCCGGCAGCTAAACTGGCGATCGCTGGTTAAGAATCCGATCACGGCATGCGTAGTGGGATGGCTTGGGGTCGCGGTCCTCTCGCATCCTGCTCAACTCGGCATGCGCAAGGGGATTGTAATCGGATTGGATCTGTCGCGATGCCTCATTTTGTACCTGCTGGTAGTGGCAATGCTAAACACACCGCAGCGGCTGCGGACGTTTCTTTACTGCCTGGCCGCCTTCGGGTGCGTGCAGATCAGCATGGCCATGTTGCAGCATTATCATGTCGTGGACCTAGCCGCCCTGCAGCCTGGTCTTGAGGAACTAGATGCATCCGTGCGTGCCGACTTAATCACGCAATCCAGGATGTACGGTGCGGGAATTTTCCACGATCCGAACGACTTGGGCGTGTTGGCCGTGGTGGCGATCGCAGTGTGTTTGTACCTGCTGACCGAATGTCTATCGCGGCGCAGCGGATCGAGATGGGTTTGGAGTGTGATCGGCGTGGCGGCGCTGGGCCTTTGTGGGCGCGGGCTGATGCTGACGCAGTCGCGCGGGGCATTTGTCGCATTGATGGTGGGCATGGCAACTTATTCTGTGGCACGGATCGGATGGAAGAAGAGTGCGTTGCTTGCCCTGTTGGTTTTGCCTGTGGTCTTGTTTGTGTTTGCCGGACGTCAGACTGATATCAGCGTGCACCGGACGACCTCGCAGTCGCGGCTAGCGTTGTGGAGCCGGAGCTTGACGCTGTTTTATCACAGCCCGTTGCTGGGTATCGGGAAAGGCAGGCTCGTTGCCGTGACCGGGCACGTCACGCACAACACGTTCCTCCAATGCTTCACTGATACGGGGTTTTTTGGCGGGATGTTTTTTCTGGGAGCGTTTGCAGTTGCGCTGTGGGCCATTTTCGCACAGGCGGCTGCTGAGGCAAAGGTGCGGCGGTTGCGCCCCTGCTTGCTGGCGATGCTTGCAGCGTGGGTAGCGGGCATGCTAACCCTCTCGCGCGCGTACGTTCAGCCGACGTATGTGATTCTTGGGGTGGCGACGGCTTACCTGAACCTTACGGCGCGCGATGCCGGCGGGACTCGATTGCGTCTGACCGGTTCGCTGGCCTTGGTATTGGTTGGCCTGAGTGCGGCGTATCTCTGCGGCATCTACATCTTCGTTCATTGCTTTCATGGAGGCTGAGAGATGACTTTGGGACGCGCCGCCGCACCGCGTGAGCGGTCTTCCGACTTCCTCGTTGCCGAGCGCCCCGGGGTGCACCTCTCTCCGGGGCGTGGAACCTTCGAGCAGTTGGGGCATGGACGCCACTTCAACGTCGTGGCCGTCTGGCGCGATTCCCAGGCGGGTGCGGCATGAGCATTCGGCGAACAATGGCGCGGAACGTCCTCTGGAGCGGCGCCGGAATGGCCTGCGGCGCCCTGACCGGCTTCATCACCGTCCCGTTTCTCGTGCACCGCCTCGGGGCCACGACGTACGGCTTGTGGATCCTCATCGCGTCGCTGACGAGCTATTTCAACCTGGCGGACTTGGGCTTGCGCGCGTCGATCACCCGGCACGTCGCCTTCTTCCGAGCCAGGGGAGACCAGGAGTCGGTCAACGCCATTCTTAGCACGGCCCAACTGATCCTGGCCGGCGCGGCAGCGGTCACCGTCGTCGCGACGCTGGGCCTCGCGGCGCTCTTCCCCCACTTCGGCAACGTTCCTGCGGATCAACTGCGCGACGTTCGCATGGCCATCCTGATTGCGGGTTTCACCATTGCCGCGACTCTGGCCATGAGCATCTTCGACGCCGCCCTCTGGGCCTACGAACGCTTGGATCTGCTCAACGGCATCGACATCTTCTATGATCTCGCGGAGACCGCCTGCCTTTTCTATTTCCTCTGGCACGGTGGTCCGCTGATCACCATCGCTTTGATTGCGCTGGTGAAAACCGTGTGCGCCGAAGCCTCCAAATGCGTCGCCTGCTTCCGGATGGATCGGAGCCTGCGAATCGCGCCGACGCACATCAGCCGATGGGCCGTGCGCTACTTGTTCGGCTTTGGCATGTGGAAGTTTCTCTGGAGCGTCGGCACGAGAGCTACGAGCCAAGGCGGTCCGCTGATCATCTGGGCGCGACTCAGCGCGGCAGTGGCCACTCCTTACAGCGTGGTGTCGCGGTTGGTCGGCACCGCCAAGGGATTTGCAACGGTCGGCATGGGGGTCGTCACTCCAACGGCCACTTCCCTGTATGCCCGCGAACAGCACGCGCGCCAATGCACTCTGTTCGTCGAAGGGGGCAGCTATTGCCTGGCCTTCTCCCTGTTCTTCGTGGCGGGGATCGCGCTGCTGGGAAAGTGTTTCATCAGCTTGTGGATCGGACCGTCATTGGCGGTGTACGCCGGGGCGGCAACCATTCTCGCGCTCGGCGAGGCCCTTCCGATGTCGCAATGGGTGAGTTCGGGCATTCTGCTCGGACGCGAACGACACCGTGTCCTGGCGTGCGCGAGCTTTGTCGAGACGTTCCTCGTCATAGGATTGGGACTGGCGTTGGCAAGAACCCTGGGTTTCGTCGGACTTTGCCTGGCGATCGCCGTGCCGGGCACACTCTGCCGCGGCGTGCTGCCTCTCGTATACGGCGGCCGGGTGCTAGGCATCTCGTTGCGGCGGTACGTCCGCAGGGCACTCGTGCCGCCCGTCCTTGCGGTGGTAATCCCCGCCGCCGCCATGCTGGGACTGATCCATCGGCGGCCGCCCGCCGGGTGGTTCGATCTGATCCTGTACGCCCTTGTGTTCAGTCTCGCCTGTGCGATCGCCTGCGGTGTCATCGTAGTCGGCTCCGAGCAGAGGAAGAACCTGCTGTCGCATTTGCGGGGTCAGCCCGCGCCGCGCGTCGGCGGCGGCGAGAGCCACGCCTTTGGATGAGCTGTCATGGCGCTGTCGTACCGATCCTTCTATCGCCGTGTTGTGCTGCCGATGCATTGCCTGCTTCGTCGGAGAAGCACGCTTCGCTGGTACGACAGCGTCACCCGCCAGCAGCGGTTTTCAGCGGACCAGTTGGCCGCGCTGCAGCGCCTCAAGCTCGCTGCCCTGGTGCGCTACTGCGCGCAGAACGTTCCCTACTACCGCGACCTCCTCGCCCGGCGCGGAGTAGACCCGCAGTGCGTCGAAGACCTCTCGATCCTTCGGCAAGCCGGTGTTCGACTCGACAAGGAGGTCGTGCGCATCAGAGGAGCCCACCTCCTGGCGGATGGATCGAAAAAACGCCGCCTCTATGGCGTGACCACCGGCGGATCCACCGGCGTTCCGCTCTGTTTCTACAGGAGCATGGACACCGTCTGTCGGCGGCAAGCCCTGAAGTTTCGCGCCGAGGAGTGGATCGGAAAGCCGATCGGCACACGCACAACCTTGATCTGGGGCCGGCTTCCGCCGAAGCGGCTGCACGTCCGGACCGGACGATTCCTCTACTGGTGGTATCAGAACTACCAGTTCCTCTCCGCCTTCGACATCGGGCCGGAGCGGCTCGCCGACTACGTGGCCCGCATGACGCGGTTCGGGACCGAGTTCATCGAGTCCTACGTCACCGCCGTCCACCAGATGGCGAAAGTGATGGCAGCGAGAAAGCTCAAGGCGCCGCCGGGGTTGCGGGGCATTGTGGTCGGCGCCGAAGAGCTCGTCGATGAGCAGAGAGCCGAGATTGAGGCGAGCTTCCGGTGCCCCGTCTATAACCGATACGGGAGCAGCGAGTTCACCAACATTGCCAGCGAATGCGCCCTCCGCCAGGGCCTGCATCTCAACTCCGACCACATTCTCGTCGAGGTCGTCGACGCCGACGATCGGCCGGTCGTCGACCAGGTCGGCGAGATCGTGGTGACCGACCTGGACAATTACGACATGCCGCTGATCCGCTACCGCATCGGCGACCGGGGCGTTCTCTCGTCGCAGCGGTGCGGGTGTTCCCTGCCGTTTCCGATCCTCAAGTCGATCAACGGGCGCGTTTCGCAGCGGCTGGTCACACGCAGCGGGCGGGAGATCCATGACATCTTCTTCGTCCACACCTTGGCGAAGGTTCCCGGCGTCGCAAAGTTTCAGGTGGTCCAGAAGTCGCTCGATCTCGTTCAGATCAACCTGGAACTGGAACCGAACGTCAGTCGTGAGCAGACCGCCGCACAGACGCGCCAGCGCCTGCAGGAGCTTGGCGACCACGGTATCGAGCTGGCGATCAGTTTCGTCAGCACCATTCCGCTGACGAGTGCCGGGAAATTGCGGCACTTCATTTCCAATGTCCCGTCGGTAGCGGGGGACGAACGCTGATGCCAGCAGGCGCGAATCAACCCGTGCTGCGCTTAGCCCACGTGGTCCTCCAACTCGATCGAGGGGGAATGGAAAAACTCCTGGTGGAGTTTGCACGACATGCAAACCGGCAGCAATTCGACCTGCGATTTGTCTCCCTCTCGGGGCGGGGCGCCCTGGCGGCGGAGATCGAGGCGTGCGGCTGGCCGGTGACGGCGCTGGAAGAGCCGCCGGGTCTGCGCCCCGGCATGATCGAACGGCTTCGACACCTCTTTCGCCAGTGGAAGATCGATGTAGTGCACACGCACAACACCAAACCCCTGCTCTATGCCGGCCCGGCGGCGCGTCTGGCGGGGGTGCCCGTCGTGGTGCACACTGCCCACGGGCAGCGCTATGGCACGAGCCGTCCGCACACCTGGATGTTTGTCCTGGCCTGCCGGACTGCCAACCGGGTGGTCTGCGTTTCGCACGACAGCGCGCGGCTTCGCCTGCGCGAAGGCATCCCGTCGGACAAGACCTGTACAATCTGGAACGGTATAGACGTCTCGCGGTTCTCGTGCCGCGGGCCGCACCCCGATGGGCCGGCCGTCCTCGTCGCCCGATTGGTGCCGGAGAAGAGTGTTGAAACGCTGCTGCGAGCCGCCGCGCTGTCGCTCCGAGTGGAATCGTCCTTTCGTCTGGAAATCGCCGGCAACGGGCCGCAGTTCGCCGCGTTGAACCAATTGGCCGGCGATCTGGGCATCTCCCGCCAGGTCTGCTTTCTCGGCGAAGTAGCGGAGATCGGCGACCTGCTCGGACGCGCCCGCATGTTCGTCCTTCCGTCGTTGACCGAGGGAATCTCCCTGAGCCTGTTGGAAGCCATGGCGCAGGGACTTCCCGTCGTCGCCACCGCCGTCGGAGGAACGCCGGAAGTCGTGGTTGACGGTCAGAGCGGATTGCTGGTGCCGCCGGTCGATCCCGCAGCATTGGCGGCGGCGATGCTTAGGATCTGGTCCGATCCGGAGCTGTCGCGGAGAATGGGATCAGCGGGTCGTCAGCGCGTCGAGCAGGACTTCAACGTTGCGATCACCACGGCGAACTACGAATCGCTTTATCAGGAGTTGAGTCGCGCAGGACGCGCGGGAACTTGGCGCGGCAGGGTCGTGGAGCCGGCCTGTTGAGACATGCTGGCCGTTTGGCGATCGGAGCGAATGCTGATGAATTCGGTATTGCCATGAACGTTCTGCTCATCACCAACGAATTCCCGAACCCGTATGAGCCGGGCAAGGCTGTCTTTAACCTCGCCATGGCTCGGACGCTGGCCCGGCAGCACGAGTTGAGGGTCGTGTCTCCGATTTCATGGACGGACGAGTGGTCCGCTCGGAGGGGTGGGGCAAGCCGCCTGAACACGCGCCGCTGTGAAATGGTCGATGGTATCGAGGTTCACTATCCTCGTTACTATTATCCCCCCCGAATGCTGCGGAGCCAATACGGTTGGTTCTTCTGGAACTCGATCCGGGCAACCGTACGTGAGCTTCGGAAGCTGCACAGGGCGGACGTTGTTCTCGGATACTGGGCGCACCCTGATGGGGAGGCGGCGGTGCGGGCGGCCCGGGAGATCGGAGTGCCATCGGTTGTCATTGCAGCGGGATCGGACGTGCTCGTCGTGACAGAAGACCCGTGGCGACGACGACGTGTGGCCCGCGCGCTCCAGCGGGCGGATGCCGTTGTGACCGTAAGTGAGCATCTGAAGGAGCAGATCATCAAACTGGGTATTGACGCCTCCAAGGTTCATGTATGGCGGCGAGGCGTGGACTCCTGTTTCACCCCCGGCAATCGCGCCGAGTCGAGGGCCTTGCTCGGAATCCCCCCGGGGCCGCCGATGCTCCTGTTAGTCGGACGGATGGTGCCCGTGAAGGGCCTGGACGTGCTGATGGAGGCTTGTCAGAAGGTCTGTCAGCGCGGTCTTGCGATTCGCGCATATCTCTTAGGCGATGGACCACTGCGGCGAGTCCTCGAAGCGGACCGCGACGCACGCGGCCTCCAAGGTGTCGTGCACTTCGTCGGTTCGTGCAAACACGATTGTTTGCCGGCGTGGTATCGAGCCGCGGATTTGACCCTCCTGACGAGCTGGTCCGAGGGGATGCCGAATGTGCTGTGCGAATCGCTTGCATGCGGCACCCCATTCATTTCCACCGACGTCGGCGGAGTTGCTGAACTGGCAGCCGGGCATCCCGATTGGTTGGTCGAGCCTGGGAACGCCGACGCCCTCGCGACTGCGATCGAGCGCAGCCTCACGTGCGGGCTCTCCCGCCAAACGCAACCGCAGACGATCCGCTGGCCTGAGTCCGCCGATGCGCTGATTCGCATTTTTGAGCGTTTGATGGACGAGCCGAAGAACCCTGCGCTGGTGAGCGAGGCGATATCCTATGGAACTATCGCTTCCAGATGAACCCGAAAGGCCGTCGCCCTTTGCAATCCGTCAGGTGCTGCGCCGCGCCATGGCGGCAGCGCTGCCTCGGAGTTGGTTCGCCGTGAACGGGTCACGGAACGACAATCGCGTCTGCCTGACCTTCGACGATGGCCCGCATCCGCAGCACTCGTTGCAAGTACTTGAGGTCCTAAAGGAGCACAAGGTCACCGCCACGTTCTTCGTAATCGGGGAGCGTGCGCGGCAGTATCCGGGGATCATTGGTCGCATGGCAAAGGAAGGACATGAGTTGGGGCACCACTCGTTTTACCATCGTGATCCGGCGTCGGTTTCCGCGACACAGCTGATCGACGAGGCCAAGTCGACATCGGCGTTAATCCGTGAGATCACTGGAACGGCGCCGGTGCTGTTTCGCCCGCCACATGGGAAGTTGACGGTACGGAAAATGCTGCGCTTATGGGCAGCGGGTCAGTCCATCGTGTTGTGGAGCGTGGATCCGAAGGACTATGTCAGGCAGTCTGCCGATGAGGTTGCGGAGTATGTCCGATCCAACCCACTGCAAGGGGGGGACATCGTGCTGATGCACGACAACCTCCCACATGCCGCCGCCGTACTGCCGGCCCTGATCGAGTCGGCCCTGAAGGATAGTCTCAGGTTCACCTCGGTATCTGCAGGGATCGCCCGGCAATGAAGTTAGAAGGCGTGAACATCATCTGCTTCGCGAAGGACTGGGACGAAACGCCGACCAGCAACAACCACGTCATGTTGGAGTTGGCCAAGCGCAACCGCGTCCTTTGGCTCAACTCGATTGCTACCCGAACCCCGAGGCTCAAGAACAGCCGTGATTTGAGGAAGATCATCAACAAGCTGGCCGCCTTCATCGGGGGAAGCCGGAAGGTCGGCGACAATCTGTGGGTTTACACACCTCTCGTCCTCCCGCTGCCACACAGCCGGCTCGCCACGATGCTAAACCGGTATGCGCTTCGGCTCACCCTCCGGTGGCAGCGGCGGAAGCTCGATATGCGAGAGTTCCAGCTCTGGACGTTTCTACCGAATGCAGCGAGTTACGTCGGAACACTTGGTGAGTCGTTGGTCGTATACTATTGCGTCGACGAATGGTCGAAGTTTACCGGACTCAACGGCGCGCAGACGGCCGAAGCCGAGCGTCGATTGGTGAGTGCTGCCGACATCGTGTTCGCCTCCGCGCAGTCGCTTGTGAACGCCCGGCTGCCATGGAATCCGGAGACGCACCTTGCGCCGCACGGTGTCGATCACGCGCTGTTCGCCAGGGCCCTCGACCCCAATACGGAGATGCCGGCGGATGTCGCGGCACTTCCCAGGCCGGTGGTGGGTTTCTACGGAACGCTACAGGATTGGGTGGACTTTGAGTTGATCGCCTTCCTCGCCGGCCGACACCCTGAGTGGTCCATCGTCCTCATCGGCCAGCCCTTGGTTGACGTCTCCATCCTCAAACGGTTCCCGAACGTCCATCTGTTGGGCCGAAAGAGACACGACGCCTTGCCGAATTACTGCAAGGCGTTTTCGGTCGGGATTATTCCTTATCGCATTAGCGAACGGATTCTACACGTGAATCCGCTGAAGCTGCGCGAATACTTGTCCGCGGGCCTTCCGGTAGTCTCCGTCCCGCTGCCGGAACTGGAGGGGTATCGGCAGTACTGCACGATTGCAGCCACCTTCGAGGCGTTCGAGCAGGGCGTGGCGGAGGCCCTGCAAACCGATTCGCCGGCGCTGCGCGAGCAGCGCAGTGCAGCGATGCGATCGGAGACGTGGGCTCGACGAGTCACGGATATCGCTGATCAAGTGGCTCGTGTTCAGGCCCGCCAGCGCCGGGCGACTGAGGCCCCCGATGCCGCTAAGGCTCCCGTCCCTTCCCGCAGCGCACCGGGGGAGGGGGCAACCCCGCGGGCAGGAGTTGTCGCGCACCCCACAACTGGAGCCGATCGCCCATGAAGTACCGTGCAGGACTCATCGGCGCCGGTCATATCAGCCGCTACCACGTGGCGGCGCTGCGCCGCGCAGGCGTGGAGATCGTCGGCTTATGCGACATCGATGCCGCGCGCGCCAAAGTCACAGCCGAAGCCGTGGGCGCCAAAGCATTCACATCTCCGGCAGAACTTGCGGCGGCCGGCGCAAATGTTTTGCACGTGCTGACTCCGCCCGACACTCACTGTCAGGTCGCGCTGGAGGCGCTGGCCCTGGGCTGTCACCTGCTTGTGGAAAAACCGCTGGCGGTGGACGTGGAAGAATGCCGGCGTATCGAAAGCATGGCTGTGGAAAAGGGCTTGCGGGTCTGCGTCAATCACTCCCTGCTGTACGACCCGCAGGTTCGCCGGGCCTTGGGCGCAGTGCGCAGCGGGAAACTCAGCCGCGTGATCTCTGTCGATATTCTGCGCAGCTCGGCCTACCCGCCCTACGGCGGTGGCCTGTTGCCGCCGCAGTCCCGCTCCGCCGGCTATCCCTTTCGGGACTTGGGCGTCCACGCGCTTTACCTGCTGGAGACGTTTCTCGGACCCATCGAAGCTGTGCAAGCGGACTGGAAAAGTCTCGGGGGCGATCCGAATCTGGTGTTCGACGAGTGGCGGGCACAGGTTCAGTGCCGCGATGGAATCGGGCAGTTCCAACTGTCCTGGAACGTCCGGCCGCTTCAGAGCCAGATCATCGTACAGGGTACGAAGGGCGTTCTGCGCGCGGACCTGTTCCTCATGTTCCAAGCCCTGCGCTCCGCGACGCGACTGCCGAACGCCGCCGAGCGGGTCGTCAACGCCTTGGCGGATTCACTTCAGCCGCTCGTGGATCTGCCTTGCAGTATCTGGGGTGTTCTGCGCAAGAAGATGCTGCCGTATCACGGCCTGCAGGATCTGGTGAAGGAATTCTACCGCACCCTGTCAGATCACGAGCCGGTCCCGGTTTCCGTGAAGGACGCCACCCGAATCGTCAAATGGACCGAGCACGTTGCACGGGCGGCCGAGGCGGATTATGCCGCGCGGGTGGCGCGCATCTCTGGCTTAACCGGCGCCCCGATCCTGGTCACCGGCGCCTCCGGCCGGCTGGGCAGCGCCGTCGTGGAGCGATTGCGCTCCCAAGGCAGCCGCGTTCGCATGCTGGTCAGACGCCTGCCGGATGATGTACCGGACGGAGTCGAGGTGGCGCTTGGGAACCTGGGTGACCCGGCCGCAGTTGACCGTGCCGTCCAGGGAGTCGGCGTGGTGATTCACGCCGGCGCTGCCATGAAGGGCGGATGGACCGACCACGAATGTGCGACCATTCGCGGTACTCAAAACGTGCTCGACGCGTGCCGGAAACACGGCGTGCGAAACTTGGTGTATATCAGCTCGATGTCCGTTGTGGACTGGGCCCAGGGAGCGCCCCATTGCCCGATTGACGAGAACACTCCTGTCGAACCACGGCCGATGGAACGGGGTTTTTATACCCGTGCCAAGCTCGAGGCGGAGATGCTCGTGCGGCGTGCCTCGGAACAGTACGCGCTGCGCATCGTGACCCTGCGCCCCGGACAGATTTACGGACGGGCTATGCCATTGCTGACGCCGGCGGTGGCGCGGCGCGTTGGCCGGCGATGGCTCGTCCTGGGGGACGGCACCGTGCGACTTCCGCTCGTCCATATCGACGACGTCGTCGATGCGATCTTGTCGGCAGCCGAGAGCACCCTCGAAGCTTCGCAGCTAGTGCAACTGGTGGGTGCCGAAACGCCCACGCAGAACGAATTGCTCGAGCGGGCCCTCAGCCAAGACGCCAGCATCGTCCGCATTCCGAGATGGCTGGTGTTCGCAGCCGGCAAATGCATAGAAACGATGTTCAGACTGATGGGCCGGCAGTCTCCGTTTGGCGTGTACCGGTTGAAATCGGCTCTGGCGCGCCGCACGTTCCGCTCGGTGGCCGCGCCACTTCTGGGTTGGTCGCCCCGGGTCGGAGTCTGGGAAGAAATCCACCGGACGCAGGAATGTGCCGCTCCTCAAACCGCAGCGACCAACCCCGTTGAACCGGACGAGGCCTTCAGCAATCGAAAAGCAGGGACGGACGATGCACTGGCGCGTTAAAGGCCTTGTACAAAAGACGCTGAGCCACCTGCCGTTGGGTGTCGGCGTGATTGCCCCAGTGTTTTGTGACTACTCTGCCGAACAACTTTGCACGGCGTCCGTAACTTTCGCTGCAAGGAAATCGCACGGTGGCGTCGACCTCTTGGCAGGATGCCGCTGATCTCATGGCGCAAGCGTCGAGCATTATCGCCTGCTTCTGGATCTTTTCGGTCCTGATCGCCTACCCGTATGTGATTTATCCACCGCTGATCTGGATCCTCTCCCGCCTTCTGGGCCGCGAACCGAGGGCACCTGAGATCACCACTCCCTCCCTTTCGCTCCTGATCGTTGCCCGCAACGAGCAAGGGGTGATCCAGCGGCGAATCGACAACGCGCTCGCACTGGAATACCCGCCCGGCCGCATTGAAGTCGTCGTGGCGTCCGATGGAAGCTCTGATCAGACGGCTGGGATCGTCCGTCAAAACGCTCACCGCGGCGTGCGTCTCATCGAGCTTGCAGGGTCCGGCGGGAAGGCATCGGCGCTGAACGCCGCGTTTCCGCAGTTGAGCGGAGACATCGTGCTGCTCTCTGATGCCAACACCGAGTTCGATCCGTCAGCCGCCCGCCAGCTCGCCCGCTGGTTCGCCGACCCCGCGGTCGGCGTCGTCTGCGGGCGATTGATCCTGCTCGATCCTCTCACCGGGCGCAACGCCGATGGCCTTTACTGGCGCTTCGAGACGATGCTCAAGGTGTGCGAAGCGCGCCTTGGGGCCCTGCTCGGCGCCAACGGGGCAATCTACGCCGTGCGCCGATCGGTCTATCCCGGGCTTCCTGACAGGACGATCGTCGATGATTTTGTTGTTCCTCTCTTGGCGCGGCTTCGGCACGGATGCGCCGTCCTGTACGACAGCACGGCCATCGCGCGCGAGGCCAGCGCGCCCAGCCTGCGAGAGGAATTTCGCCGGCGATGCCGGATCGGAGCGGGCGATTTTCAGAGCCTGGCTCTTCTTTGGCCCCTGTTGAATCCCCGGCGGGGATTCGTCAGCTTCACGTTCTTCTCGCACAAACTGCTGCGCTGGCTCTGCCCGTTCTTTCTGATCGGTTCGCTTGCCAGTAGCGCGGCGCTGGCGGGTCGTCCCTTTTTTCGTGTCACCGCATGTGCGCAGCTGTCGTTCTACGCGGTTTCCGCCGTGGTGATGGTCGCGCCGCGGCGAGTTCCCCTTCCGAGGATCGTCATGCTTGCGACGATGTTCGTCAGCATGAACGCGGCACTGTTGACCGGTTTCTGGGTCTGGCTGATGGGCAGCGGATTAGGCCTGTGGGAACCGACGCGCAGGGAATAGCACGCTGGAGGCCAGTTCGGATGATACCGGCTGCGATCGTGTTTCTGGTCTGCCTCGTCATGGCACTGATGCTGGCCCGCGCGCTGGGCCGGCGTGGGATGCACCGCTGGTTTCCCGCATACTTCAGACAGGCCTCCGGGCGGCAAAGCCCGCGAGCCGACGAAGCCGTTCACCTGCTCCTGTGCATTGCGGACCACTTCGAGCCGGGGCATGCGAATGCGTGCCCGGCAACTGCGCTGGCGCGCGTGCAGCGCTGGGTCGAGGAATATCCCCGCCGGTTTGGCGCCTTTCGAGATTCTGACGGCAGGTCGCCGCAGCACACATTCTTTTATCCGTTGGAGACGTATGATGCAGCCCATGTCGACCTCCTGGCGGAACTGGCCCGCGCCGGCCACGGCGAAGTTGAGGTGCATCTCCATCACGACCGCGATAACGCCGAGCATCTACGGCAAAGACTGCTGGAATACAAGCAGTTGCTCGCTTCCCGACACGGCCTGTTGTCCCGCCGACGGGACAACGGCGAGGTCGTCTACGGCTTCGTGCATGGTGACTGGGCGCTGGACAACTCCCGCCCCGATGGCCGCTGCTGCGGTGTGAACAACGAACTGGACGTGCTGCGGGAGACCGGCTGCTATGCGGATTTCACTTTCCCCTCCGTGCCCAGCCCTACCCAGCCCCGGAAGATCAACAGCATCTACTACGCTTGTGACGATCCTCTGCGCCCCAGGTCACACGATCGCGGCCAGGACGTTAGCACCGCCCCCCGTCCCGACCGCTCGTTCATGCTGATTCAGGGCCCGCTTTTGCTCGACTGGAGCCGCCGCAAGTATGCGATCGTTCCGCGAATCGAGAACGGGTGCATTCAGGCCGGTCAGCTTCCCAATCAACGGCGCGTGGATCTCTGGTTGCAGGCCCGTGTACAGGTTCCAACCCGTCCAGACTGGTTCTTCGTCAAGCTGCACACTCACGGGGCGACCGAGGCAAATCTTCCCGCGCTGCTGGGCGAGTCGATGTCGCAATTTCACGCGTCGCTGGCCGAACGCGCTGGTTGCAATCGCAACTTCCATTATCACTACGTGACGGCGCGGCAGATGTACAATCTGATTCGAGCTGCGGAGGCGGGGTGGACCGGCAGAGTCGAGGAAGCCCGTGATTTCGAGCTCGAGCTCGTCACCCCGTCCTGATCTGCCGCAACGGGCTGTCTGAGCGCGCCCCTTTGAGTGCCAGAAGCAATCGGCTCGGTTGCAAGCCGGGGGGCAATCTCAGATGATGCCGTGCGGTTCACCTTTTATGCCGTGTGGGCCACAAATTGGCGGAGCTTTGAACAATTCACCCAACCCAGAATACTGGGACCAAGTCGCCCAGGGATGGCAGCTCGATCAGCGCGACCTGCTCTGGCGCCGTCATAGTGATCAGGTCAACATCTCGTTTCTCGGGCCCCGGCTTCCAGCGGGGCGCGTCGAACGGTTGCTCAAGACCGACCTGTTCGACGAGGCCAACAGCGAGGGCCTGGCTCCGCTGCTGACCCAACACGCTCGGATGGTCGTTGGCATTGATGTCTCAACGTCGGTACTGCGTGCAGCGCGGCTGCAGTACCCGTTGCTGCGCCCGGCGGCCGCCGACGTGCGCTGCTTGCCTTTCGCAGACGAATCGTTCGACTGTATCGTCTCAACCTCGACGCTGGATCACTTCGTGAATCAAGACGAACTGCTCGCGTCCCTCAACGAGCTGGCGCGCGTTCTGCGGCCGCGCGGACTCCTGATCCTGACACTCGACAATCCTTCCAACCCGGCGGTTGGTTTGCGAAACGCATTGCCTTTCTCGTGGCTTCATCGGATCGGCGTCGTTCCGTATTACGTCGGCGCGACCCTCGGGGCACGCGACCTGCGCGCCCGTGCGGAGGCCGCCGGCCTTGAGGTGAAGGAAACCACGTTCGTCCTGCACTGTCCGCGCCTGCTTGCAGTGATGGCGACGCGCCTTGTGAGGCACTGTCGGCGCGAGACTCAGGACCGGCTCCTGCGAATGATGGGTCGTTTCGAGGAGCTGGCGAGGTTGCCGACGAGGCGTTTCACGGGGTATTTCGTAGCCCTCTGCGCCACCAAGCCGACGCGCAATACCCCAGGCGCGTCAGCGCAGGGTCAGATCCAGACTTCTTGTGAGGCCGCAATGGAAAATGCTTGTACGGAGGTGCAGGAACGGGAGAATTCATGTTCGCCACCTGTGTCGTAACCTGTGTCGTGTCGTTCACAGGCTATCTGGACCAGGGGCGAAAACGTTGATTTTCCGCTAAATTCTCAATAGCAGCGCCCGGACTCGAACCGGGGACCTTGGGCTTATGAATCCCGCGCTCTACCAACTGAGCTACGCTGCCGCCGACTTTTCACAATAATCATTTTAGGGCGGCGGACAAGGCCATCAAAGCAGGTCATTCCACCTCATCGCTGGGCACGTGGCGGATGTCGCGGATGGCCTGGCTGGGGGTGGCGGATTGGACGTGGCCGTCGCCGTAGAGATAGTTGGAGAATAGCATCTGGTTGTGATGGTAAAAGTCAACGATGCTGGAAAGGTCCTTGAACGGCTCCAGATAATAGTCGGTTTTGGTGCCATATTTCTCGGCCATGATGATCAGCTCGACGGATCGTTCAAACGCCATGTGGCCGTTGCCTTGCTTGGCGTGGTCGGCGATTGGATCCCAATTGAGAACATACGAATGCGCTTCGAGGGGGTCCTGTTCCGTGGGGCAACGCAGAATCGGCGGTGTGTACGGCCAGGGGTCTTCGGTTGCACCGTCGGTTGGTTCGGGCGGCGTGGGCACGTCAAAAACATACATCGGCCAGCGCTGATCCGGCGGCAGCAGCATGCCACGCCCCACCGGCTTTCCCGCGGGGCTCAAAACCACCGGCGAAGGCCAGCCGTTATTATTGTTGGCGTAAATCTGCAACATCATTCCGATCTGGCTAAGATTGCTTTGGCATTGCAGGCTGGTTGCCCGCTGCCTCGCGCCGGCCAGCGCAGGAAACAACATGGCCATCAACAGCGATATAATGCCGATTACCACCAACAGCTCGATGATTGAAAAAGCTTTCCTGCGGATGGCGGTTGCGGAACGCATGGTCGCCTCGTTTATGCGGTCTTTGGTTTTCGTCTGCGAACGTACCATGAAACCAGCGTGATCGGAATAGTCAGCAGAATCAGGCACGCCAGGATAATCACTCGCCAATCCGTCCAAACCAAACCGGGCACTTTCGCATCGGCAGCCACGGCCGCTCGCAAATCAGCTCGTTTAATCACTTGACCGTTGTGCCACACGAATGGGGTACGCCGATCATCATAACTGTAAACCTGTGCGCCCTCGGGAATATCGGGACGAAATGAAGCAGGCGTGAAATCGGGCTTCAGGTTGATGTTGCGCAGCTCGGTGGTTTCGATCGACAGATTTGGATCATGGCGGAGATAAGTGCTGCGGGTCGTGAGCTTGCCGCCGATGGGAATCGGTTTGCCGTCGATGGCCTGCACTTTGACATCGCTCCAGGTAATTGTCTGCGCGATTGGAGCGTCGCCTTCGAAGAGCGGATCATCATTGCCCATGAGCATGTTGCGGTCGTCGAGATCGCCCTTGTGTTTATCAAAAGTGATTTGCCGGGCGATGCCGTCAAATTTGCCGATGGAGGCGGTGAGGATGCCGAAAGGAGTTTTTCCTTGCAGATTGTACATCGCGGTGCCCTGCACCTCGGTGGGAGAATCGACCAGATGCAAGTCGGTAGCGCCGGCTAACAATTCTGCGACGGTGCGGGGATCGTTGGCGTTAGGGTGGCTGAGTAACATGCCGAGGTATTCGTAAAGGGCATAGGTTTCGTCGCGTTTTTGATGAGAAAAATTGGCGGATATCGACTTGCGGTCGCCTTTCCAGATCTGGACTTCAAATGTTTCAACAGTGCCGAAGATATGCTCTTCGAGTTTGAATACCGTTTTGTCGTCCGCTGTCAGTTCGGTTTTGACGAAGACCCTTTCTCCGTCGACCCGAAGTTCGGTGGGCCAATCTTGCGGTGAATGCATATCCTCTTTGCCATTTTCGAGAATTCTTCCCCATTGCCGATGGTAAATCCTCATCGCGGTGAACTTCTGGAACGGGACCAGGGATTGCTCGTATTTCTCCAGGACTTCGGTGGTGGTAGGAATATCCTTTGACTGAGCCTCCGCGCCCGCCGTGAGGAATTGGCATAGGGCCATGCAAACCCAAAGATGAGAGGGGGGCACGGTTTTCATTGTCCAGCCCCCGCATCGCCCTGCGGCTTGGGCTTGAGATATTCGTTGACCGTCCGAACCAGACACTGGCCGACATCCTGCAATTGGCCGAGTGTCATGTGGCCTGCCGAACACTGGCCATTCGTGGCAAACTCGAGCGATTCGGCTTGGAAATGCCTGATAAACCAGGCGGGGAAATCATAGTAAGTGGAGCCAAAATAATTGCTGTATCGATCGTCAAAGCTGATGCCCTTTGCTTTCAAGATGGGAGACAAGATAGGGCTTAATTTCTCGTGCTGATACCCCCGCTCCGCTTCGCCGACCGTAACCTGAACCGGCAAAGTTATGTCGATGACGGTCCGTAGCGTGAGTGCCAACACCGGCCGATGGCCCGCATCGCGCTGCTTGTTGAAATATTCGGCATATCGCCTTGGTTCGGGGCGTTTGTTGCCATCCTGCAGAATGTCGATCATTTGCAAATCGCGTCCGCCGACCGCCGCTGAATCGGGATCGACGCAGGGCATGAATGCGAAGATGCACCGACTGCGAGCTTCCTGAGCAGCTGGATCGTCGGACAGCAGAAAGTGAATCATTCCCCACGCCACCCAGCCGGGTTCCTGGTCGCAGCCGATATCCCGCGCCACGACCGCCATCATCGGCCGATGATCCGACGCCGCCGGCAAGGCGTTGGCGATCTGCACAATCTGCAGCGGTCGATTTCTGGCAGAGGTACCGACAGTGATGATCTTCGCTAACGGGCTTCTGGCGGCATCGTCGATGAATCGGCTGTTAAGCTTTGGAGTCAGCGGATACGTCATCGCCACAATGGCTGGCGACTGCTCAAAATGTTGCGTGAAATGCAGGCCGTCGTCACTTAGCGAAGATTTTTCGATGAACTGCCATTTTTGAACGCCATTGGTCGGCGGAGCCTTGGCGCGGTTGGGGAACCTGACCATCGGCTGATCGGCTTGGAGCGACCGGCATTCGAATGTGTCGGGATTGCCCAGCTCGTAAGAATCGGTATAGCAAAGCACGGGATTGACCGTCGCCCAATTCTCCGGCTTTTCGGAGATCATGATGTCAAACGACACGGTTTTTCCCGCCGCCCCTGTGACCTCGAAGGCAAACCAAGTGGACGGATCATGCTCGCCGATCATGATCCAGAAATGCGTCGGACTGATCTCGCGCACTTCCAAAGGCTGCGCCCCCTCAAAATCAGTCGAAACGGTAATCGATCCCGACGGCACACCGATTTGATCCGGCGCTCGATCCTGATCCCAGCCGGTGTATTTTTCCTTTGGATGGGCGGCGGACAAATAACTCCACCCCATGGCCGAGAGTACACCGATGCCGATCAACAGCCAGAAAATGGCGTAAAAGCCGATGCGCTTTGATCGGGGAGGTTTATCCAATTGATTAACTCCAGCCGTTTTGAACCCTCGCCACTATAACCTTGGCCGCGGAGCACTCAAAACAATTTCCCGTCGCGGCGGAAGGTTTGTACAATTCCCTTCGGCGGAATCGCTATGGCAGTGCGAGACCTCAAGCAATGGCATTGGATCATCATTGGAGGCGTGGTTGGTATGCTGATGGTCTATCTTCAATTGGGGCCGCATCAGACGGCTCGATTCGAGGGTGTGACGACGATGGACCCGAAAACCTTCGCCACCTCGATCGGGCAAAACACTCAAGCGGAAAAGCTACCGATGTTGCGGAATCTGGTTGTCTATCCGCCGCATCCCGCCAAGAACGAGGGCGACGGAAAAACCACGGCGCGCCAGATCGTCACCGGTGAAACCGCCAGCGAATCCCATCATGATGGCCACGCTGTCTATGTGCCGTTTGTCATGTTTTCTCCGATTCCGTTTGATTACAACTCGAAGGTGGGCCTGCCCGGGGCCGATTATTCGGTGCGCGATCTGCTGGATCATCGGCTGGAGATCGGCCAGCGCATGACGCCCTACCGTTTCGCCTGGTGGGCGACGACGCCGATGACTATCGCGCTATGGGGCGGCGGCAGCGTCGTGGTCATCGGCGGAATCTGGCCGATGTTCATCACCTTGCTCACCGGTGGATTTTGGGGCAAACAAAAGGCTTCGGCGCTGTATGACCTCGACCGCTTCAAGAGCGAAGCCAATCAGCCGCAAACGACGGGAATGGGAACCTTCGCCGCCGGCGACGATGAACTGCAAGAAGCATCACCACAGCCAACACAGGCCTCCGCCCCCGCAACCGTAAAAAAACTCGACACGGAAACACTCGCTCCGCTGCACGGGCGAACCGATGGTCCCCATCATTACCAAGGCGAGTTTTATCCGGTCGAGCGTGCCAAAACACCGCCCAAGACATGACAGCGGCTCGATATCGGCGTAGCATCCGATTGTGCGACGCACACGAATCAAAATCTGCGGTATCACCCGGCCACACGATGCAGCCGCCGCCGTTGAAGCGGGCGCGGATGCGATCGGCATCGTGTTGCACCGCGCCGCCAAGCGATTCGTGCCGCTGCAGGTGGCCGGTGAGATTATCCGAGCCGTTGGGCCGATGGTCACCACCGTCGGACTTTTCGTCGATGACGAAATCGATGCGGTCAAAAGAGTGGCCAATATATTGCATCTGCATCATCTGCAACTGCACGGCTCGGAATCCCCAGCGTACGTACACCAATTCTGCGATTACGAAGTGATCAAAGCCCTTCGTATCGATCAGCGAACCATTCGCTCCGAATTACAGCAATGGCGCGACCGCGGCTTGACCAACCTCCGTGGCCTGGTGTTGGACACTGCGACGGAAAAAGGTGGTGGATCGGGAATCGAAAATGATTGGCAGACCATTACCGGCCTGATCTCCGAAGGAGCTTTCGACGGCTTACCGCCGATCATCGCCGCCGGTGGATTGACGCCGCGAAATGTTCGGCAAGTGGTCAAACTACTCCGCCCCTTTGCGGTGGATGTCAGCAGCGGCGTCGAGATCAGCTTAGGTGAAAAATCTGCGGAGCTAATCCGCGCTTTTGTGGATGAAGTGCATGCCGCCGACGCCCAGGCCGATTGATCAATTCACGACGAACGGATTGCTTTGGGTAGACGGAGCCGTGGTCGGCTGTTCAAATCGGAAAGGCTGCGGCGCGATCACCAGAACCGTTTCAAACTCCTGCCCATCGATTTGCTGATAAAGCAGCTTGTGCCCCAGGCTCGAGACATGATCCGCATCGGTCGATGGCCCGATGATCAGAAAATGATCCAGCGGCACGTCCAGTTGCAGTTTCAAGTCGAACAAATACTCCGGCCGCACATAAAGCTGTGGCAGCGGCTGATTGAGAGCGGTGTAGCCGATCGCGGTGCGTTGTGACAGAAACTTGGGCGTGGCGGTGATGCGCACATCGCCGGGACTGCGCGGCGTCGACTGAAAATTGATCAGCATCGACACGTCGCACTGGTCGTAAATCTGGCCAATCAATCCCTTGGTCGGATGAAAATACGCCACGAACTCTTCGGGCACATTTTGCTGCAGCGGCATATCGATCTGCGAAGCATCCACGCTTGATGCGCCGGTCAATTGGCTCACCAGCCTCTGTTTTTGCAGCACCTTTTTGAAGTAATCCCAATCCTCCCGCGGGGCAGTTCCGACCCGAAACCCATTGGCCCAAAGCAGATCATGCGTGCCGATATCAAGGTTCTGCTCGTCCACATGTTTCCAGAAAATTTCATCATGGCTCACGGTCCGCAGCGGCACACGGAGTTTGTACACATACATTCCAATGAGCAGCCGCGGCTCCGGCTTCGGATCGTGCTCCGTTGCAAACATCGGATGAATCGACATTTGCTGCGCCTGCGCGATATCCGAAGAGGCGGGCTGCGTCGTGGGCGCATCTTCGACACACCCCGCCAAGCACCCAGCCAGCAGCATGACCAATAGCCGTTTCATTGCAAATATCGTAGTCACAACGTTGCGATCAGCTCCCCTAACTTATCTAACCCCGCCGACCAGAGCTGCCGATCAATGTTGATCGCCGGGGCGAGACGGATCACGTCCTTGCTCGTCAGATTAATCACCAGTCCCTGTTGCAGCGCGTTTTCCACGAGCTTTTGCGGCGGATTGGCCAGTTGAATTCCCAGCATTAATCCGTGGCCGCGGATCTCGGTGATTTTGCCTTGAATTTTGGATTCCTTGCGCAGCCGCTGAACTGCCAGTTCACCCATGCCCGCCACATGCTCCACCAACTTTTGCCGCTCAATGACATCAAACACTTTGGCCGCCGCGGCCATGCAGATCGGATTGCCACCGAGCGTGCAGCCGTGCGTGCCGGGAACCAGCAGTTTTGCCAGCGCCGGCTTGGCAAACATCACCCCGACCGGCAGCCCGCCACCGACGGCTTTGCCGAGCGTCATGATGTCCGGCTCGACACCATCAAAATATTGGTAAGCAAACCATCGGCCGGTTCGCCCACCGCCGGTCCAGACTTCATCGAGAATCAGCGTCAGCCCATGCCGATCACATAGCTCGCGCACCTTCTGCGGATAGCCCGGCGGATAAACATTCACCCCCCCTTCACCCTGGATCGGCTCCATCAAAATGCCGGCGGTTTCCGCGTCCACAGCTTTGGCCAGCGCATCAAAATCGCCACCATCCACCTGCGTAAACCCTGGCACCGGCGGTCCGAATCCCACTCGATACGCAGGATTCCCCGTCGCTGCGATCATCGCCAAAGTGCGGCCGTGAAAACTTTTGTTCAGCGAAATAATCTTCCAGCGTTTGCCGCCGTCCTGCTGGCCACGCAGCCGGGCAAGTTTACACGCCGCTTCGTTGGCCTCGGCGCCGCTATGGCAGAAAAAAGCCTGACCCACAAACGCATGGCGGCCGATCCGCTCGGCAAATTCAATTTGAGGCTCGCTAAAAAAAGTGTTGCCGACTGCCCAGAGCTTTTGCGCTTGCTCATGGACTGCCGCGATCAACTCCGGATGGCAATGGCCAAGAATCGTTCCGCCGAAGCCGGCGAATAAATCAATGTACTGCTTGCCATCCGCGTCCCACAGCAGCGATCCCTCGCCACGCTCCATGCTGATCGGCAGGCGCGCGTAATTCCCGATCAACACTTCACGCCCGCGCTGCACCACTTGCTGGTTTGCGTCGGGTCTACTGGTTTGCGGCGGAGCGGCCAACTTCTGCCCCATGTTCGGGTCTTCCTTTCTGAAGGCTCACGATCATACCAAAACCGCCCCGCTGTACATCGCCGATACAGCGTCTATCATGCTTTTACCATGGAAAACATTATACGCGGCAAGGCGTACGTGCTGGGCGACAACATCGACACCGATCAGATCATTCCAGCGGAATATTTGTCATTCAATCCGGCCCTGCCCGAGGAACGCAAATTCTTCGGCATGTACGCCAACAGCGGCGTGCCGGAAGCCCAAGCGGGTTTGCCCAACGGACGCATTCGCTTCGTTCCCGAAAACCAATTCCAAAGCGAATACACCATCGTGATTGGCGGCAAAAACTTCGGCTGCGGCTCATCCCGTGAGCATGCTCCGTTGGCATTGGCCGAAGCCGGGGTCAAATGCGTTATCGCCGAGTTCTACGCCCGCATTTTCTTTCGCAACAGCGTCAACGGCGGCTACCTGATTCCACTGGAAAGCAAAGAGCGCCTGATCGGCGAAATCCGGACCGGCGATGAACTGGAAGTGAAGCTCGACGAACGGATCGTCATCAACAAAACCACCGGCAAGCGGCACGAGCTGCATCCGCTGGGCGATGTGCTGCCGATTATAGAAGCGGGCGGAGTTTTTAATTACGCCAAGGCCGCGGGCATGCTTAAATAGCCTCATGCCATCCGACGTCATCATCATTACGCATCCGGTGATTCAAACCAAGCTGACGCAATTGCGCGATGCGTCGGCGGACTATCGCACTTTTCGCGGGCTGCTCCAGGAGATCGCGGGGCTGATGGTGTATGAGGTGACCCGCGACTGGCCGACGATGCCCAAGCCGGTGCAGACACCACTGGAGAAAATGACCGGGCACGTTCTGGCCCGCCAGGTAACGCTGGTGCCAATTTTGCGGGCGGGCCTCGGCATGGTGGATGGCGTGCTGCGGCTTTTGCCTGATGCGCGGCTTGGGCACCTGGGTGTTTATCGTGATGAAAAAACCTTGGAGCCGGTCAGCTATTACAGCAAGCTGCCGCCGGATATTGCCTCAACTGAGGTGCTCCTGATTGATCCGATGCTCGCCACGGGAGGCAGCGGTTCGGCCGCCATCAGCTATCTCAAACAGGCGGGCGTGAACAAAATCAAATTCGTCTGCCTCGTCGCCGCTCCCGAAGGGATCGCCGCGGTGCATCGACAATATCCGGAGGTGCCGATTTACTGTGCCGCCGTCGATCGCCAACTCAACGAGCGCGGCTACATCCTGCCCGGCCTCGGCGACGCCGGCGACCGTATCTTCGGCACTTAACGCTTTTCTGCATCCGTGTTCCACCAAACCTTCGAGCCCCGTGATCTGCTGAGCATCTTGGTGCTGATCATTCTCGAAGGCGTTCTGTCCGTCGACAACGCCGTCGTGCTGGGAATCCTGGCCCGGCGAATGCCCGAATCACGGCGAAGACGCGCCCTGAGCTACGGACTTGGCGGCGCGTTTGTCTTTCGCCTGGTCGCCGTGATCGCCGCCAATTGGCTGCTGCGCGTCGGCTGGCTGCGCGTGCTCGGCGGAGCGTATCTGCTCTATATCACCGGACGATATTTTTTCGGCAAGGATCGGAAGCGCACATTGGTCCCCACCACTTCGGAAGATCACGCCGCCTCATTTTGGTACGACGTGGCGACGATCGAGCTGACCGACATCGCCTTCGCTTTGGATTCTATTCTGGCGGCCATCGCGCTGGTGTCCGGTGAACACTCGTCGCAGCGGTGGCGGATCCATCCAAAACTGTGGGTGATTATGGCCGGCGGAATGCTCGGCGTGATTATGGTGCGTTTTGCGGCGGCGGGCGTGGTGCGCTTGCTCGACCGCTTCCCCCGCCTGGAACCGGCGGCGCATCTGCTGGTCTGCCTCGTGGCCCTCAAGCTGCTTCTCGACTGGGGCCTGAACACTCCGGGCCATGAGCTGCAGCTCAATTTTCACAGTCCGCACTATTGGGCCTTCTGGGCTTTCTGGAGCGCGATGTTCCTGGTACTGGCCGGCGGGCTTCTCCCCAGGCGAAACACTCCGTCCAAAAATGACGCCCTGCATCGGGAGATGTCGATCCACTGATTTGCGTGTAAATTAGCGGACGATACTGGTGATGCTCGAACGCTACGAACAAAACGGTCTGATTCTTTATCGCTCGCCGCTTTTACATACGATCGGCGTGCCGCATGCTTTCACCACGCGCTACGGTGGTGTCAGTTCGCCGCCGTTCGCATCTCTGAACCTCGGCACCGTCGGCGGTTCGGCGATACAGGACCCCAACGAGAATCTGCGTGAAAACTATCGGCGGCTGCATGCGGCTATTGGTTGCGGCCAGCGCGAACACTGTGGCGTGCGGCAAGTGCATGGCAGCACGGTTCGTATTGCCCTGCGGGGAAAGCCATTTGAAAATGGCGTCGCCGCCGATGCCCTGTTATCCAATGATCCGAGCCGCACCGTCGGCATCAAGTATGCCGATTGCGTGCCGATTTTGCTGGCAAACGACGATGGAACTGCCGTTGCCGCCGTTCACGCTGGTTGGCGCGGCATCCTGGCTGGGGTGTTGCCCAGAGCGGTGACGGAATTAAGAAACTTTACGACCGGTTCACCCCGACTGTTGGCCGCGGTTGGCCCTTGCATCAGCACCGATGCGTTTGAAGTCGGGCCGGAAGTCGTCGCTGGATTCGTGAAGCATTTTGGATCGGCTGCGCCGATTCACAAAAAAGGTGACAAGCCCCACGTTGATCTCCGCCAAGCCGTGCTGCTGCAATTGCAAACTCATGGAATCAGCCGCGAGAATATCGATCTGACTGACCGCTGCACATTCGCAAGCAGCGACGAATTCTTTTCCCATCGCCGCGACGGCATGCTGACCGGCCGCATGGCCGCGGTGATCGGCTGTAAGGATCGGACATGAAGACTGGTCCAACCGTTCAGCCGGCATCTCATGTCAAAGCCATTCCCTGGATTATCGCATTGGTGGTAGCGGTTGCCTTCGGTCGTGTTTTGAATAATGGGGCCGCGCCCGTCGACGATGGAATCGTCATCTTTCTTAATCCCCGCTTTAATCCGCCTCGATGGACTGATGACAGCGTACTATGGTATTGGAAGCACGCCGATCCGCATCTATACATACCGCTAAGTTATATGGCAATTGCCGTGCTGGCCAAATGCAGCTACGTCCCCGATGCCGATCAAGCTGCTGTTCATTTGGACGTGCGTCTTTTTCACGCCGCCAGCCTGCTGCTTCACATCGCCAATACGCTTCTAGCCTATGCCATCATCAAACGGTTGCTGCGCCAACCCGTGGCGGCCGCCATCGGAGCGCTGTTTTATGGTTTGCACCCGCTGCAAGTGGAAGCAGTGTCGTGGGTGACCGGCATCCGCGATTTGCTTTGCGCCACCGTTTCGCTGGCGTCGATTCTTCTCTATCTGGCCGCCGTCGATCCCCGGCAACGGCAGTCTTCGGCCCGTAAGCGCCGGATTTGTTATATTTCCGGCCTGATTCTCATACCGATCGGGATGTTGTTCAAACCCACGGCGATCACCGCTCCGCTCATTGCTGCCGTGATCGACCGCATGATTTTGCGTCCATCCACTCGGCAAGTCGCTCGCAGCATCGGTCCCTATCTTCTTGCCGCTTTGCCTCTGGTCATTGTAACGAAGCTGGTGCAGCCGCATGTTGGGCTGGAACCTACGCCGCTATGGCAGCGGCCGGTACTGATCGGGGCCACGGTGGCATTTTACCTCGGCAAGTTAAGCTGGCCCACTCGTTTGGCTTATGATTACGCCTGGCGGCCACAGATTATGCTTCAAAAGGCGTGGTTCTGGTGGATTTCGCTGGTTCCTGTAATCCTGGGAATCATATTATGGATGACCCGCAGAAAGAGCATGTGGATCATCGCATCGTTAGCGGTGTTGCTTTGCGGATTGCTTCCGGTTCTTGGCTTTGTATCGTTTCCATTTCAAAATTATTCGACTGTTGCAGATCACTATATTTTGCCGGCGATGCTCGGTCCGGCGATAGCCGTGGCGTGGATTGCGTCCCGATTTCAGGCAACTTTGACCTACTACCTCACAATCTCGGCTGTATTGCTAATCCTTACCATGCTGACGGTCATACAACTTGGCCGTTGGCACACCGAAGCAGATATCGCCCGGCAAATGGTGGCGGTTGCCCCCACCGGCGCTCCGGGCCATGGAATACTCGGCGAGGTGTTTGCCGCTCAGGATAATTGGAAAATAGCCGAGCAGGAGTTTTTGATCGCCCAAAAGTTGCGGCCAGACCTGACGGTGGCTACTGACAGTTTGGCACGGATGTACGCTGATCAGCATCGCACGACGGACGCCATAAGCGAATTGCGGATTTTGGCGTCAATATTCCACGATAATCCGCAGGAAATGAAAAACTTGAACCATCTGGCGGAATTGTTTGCCACGCTGGCGGATCGGCGTGGTGCCAAGGCGGATGCGGATTTATACCGTAAACTGGCGCGACAACTTTCGACGAGCAGCACGACAGAACCGACAACAGGCCCTTGAATAACACCGTTGGCAGCAATCATGTCATCAAAAGCCTCACCTCGGCAAACCTCCAGCGCTTCACCCAAAGCCCCTTCGCTGCCTTTGGAAAATACCAAAGATGCGTTGGCCCGCTGGGCGCCGTGGGTAATTGTCGGTTTGGTGGCGTTGTCCTTTGGCCGAGTGATTGGCAATGGAATGGCGCCTACGGATGATCGGGCGACCATTTTCGGGAACCCGCGCATGAACAATCCGGACCATGCCCCGGAGCTCGTCGGCGACGGCGGCCTTGGCTGGTACTGGAGGCATGGAGATTTGGCCCTTTATGTTCCAGTGACATACACCATTTGGTTCGTGCTGGCCCGGCTGACGTGGATAAAAACTCCTGACGAATCGGGCATGCATCTTGATCCGCACATTTTTCATGCGGTGAGCCTTCTGCTGCACATCGGCAACACGCTGCTGGTGTATCGGCTGCTACGAAAATTGCTGCGATATCGTCAGATAGATTCCGCCTGGCCGGCGTTGGCGGGGGCTTTGGTTTATGGCCTGCACCCGCTGCAAGTGGAATCCGTCGCCTGGACCAGCGGGATGAAGGATCTGCTGTACTGCGGTTTTTCGCTGGCCGCATTGCTGGCGTATTTGCGTGCCGTTGAACCGCCGGGGGATGAAGCCGACCATTCACTGTGGAAAAGGCGGTGCAGCTATCTTTGCGGAATGATCTTCATGGTCATCGGCATGCTCTGCAAACCGACGGCGATGGTCGTTCCCCTCCTGGCATTTATTCTTGATCTGCTGGTTCTGCGCCGCCGGCTGGCGAAAGTTATCTTGAGCACCGTTCCATACATGATCGCGGCGATTCCGCTGATGATCGTGGCCAAGATCGTGCAACCCGGCATCAGTGTGGTCAGTCCACCACTCTGGGAACGGCCGATTGTAGCCGGTGCGTCACTGGCGTTTTATCTCGGAAAGCTGATCGCCCCTATTCACCTGGCCTTCGACTACGGATGGCGACCCTTAGCGATGCTGCAAAAAAGCTGGTTCTGGTGGATCGCGGGAATTCCTCTAGCCATCGGGATCGTTCTATTTCAACAGAGACGTCGACATCCCTGGCTGCTTGTCGGGGTTCTAGTCGGTCTTGCGGCGCTGCTTCCCGTGCTCGGGCTCAATCCGTTTCATTTCCAGTTTTTTTCTACCGTGGCGGATCATTACATGGTTCTGGCGATGCTCGGCCCGGCCATCGCGTGCGCCGGCATGTTCAGCGCACGAGGTGGCCAACAAAAATCGTCAACGGTTGGCGTGTCAGCCATATTGTTTGTAATCCTGGGCAGCATGTCATTCCGGCAATTGCGTCACTGGCATACCGACGAGGATGTGATTTGGCAGACGTTGGCGGTAACGCCCGACAGCGCGCTGGGCCTCGACGCCCTGGGCCACTATTACGAGTCGCTTGGTGACATGAAATCGGCCGAAATGGAGTTTATCGCCACGCGGGCCAATCCATTCTTCTTCACCGGAACGGAAAATTTGGTCCATTTGTATGCCGACACCGGCCAGCCCAAAAAAGCGGTCGCTGCTTTCCATCAGTTATTGCAGATCAACAATCGTGCTCCACCCGAGCTGCGCTCTGATTATCGAAATCTTCCGGTTACATTAGCGATTGAGGCAATTCGAGCGGGCCATCGCACTGACGTGCCAGTGTATCTTATCGAGGTCGCTCGCATGTGGTTTGCAGAAAACTTTGAATCATGGCTCGGTGGAGCATCGGTCAGGTATCTGCCGACTTCGTCTGCCATCCCCGCCTTATCGGGGCGATGGGTGCATCAAACGTAACCGGGCAAGTTATGTCACGAAAATCATCGACTAAGCCAACCTCTCTCGCTCCCCCACCAAGTCCTCCGTTGCAGGCAAATCGTGGACGCAGCGTGCTCGATCGCTGGGCTTCCTGGTCGATTGTCGCCTTGGTGGCGTTGTCTTTCGGCCGCGTTATGGGCAATGGAATAGCCCCGACCGATGATCGAGCGACCATTTTTATGAACCCACGCATGAATAATCCGGATCATGCCCCGGAGCTTGTCGGCGATGCCGGACTGGGTTGGTATTGGAAACATGGCGATTTGGCACTCTACGTTCCGGTGACGTACACCATTTGGTTCGTGCTGGCCCGGCTGACGTGGATAAAAACCCCCGACGAATCGGGTATGCATCTTGATCCACACATTTTTCATGCGGTGAGCCTTTTGCTGCATATCGGCAACACGCTGCTGGTGTATCGGCTGCTGCGAAAATTGCTGCGATTTCGACAGGTGGATTCGGCCTGGCCGGCATTGGCGGGGGCTTTGGTTTATGGCCTGCATCCGCTGCAAGTGGAACCCGTCGCCTGGACCAGCGGGATGAAGGATCTTTTGTATTGCGGATTTTCCCTTGGGGCGATTCTGGCTTATCTGCGGGCCGTGCAACCGCTGAAAACCAACAGCGATGCCGCTTGGAAAAGATGGGGCAGCTACGTTGTGGGCATTGTGTTAATGGTCGCCGGAATTCTTTGCAAACCGACGGCCATGGTGGTGCCGCTCCTGTTGTTGATCCTTGATCGGCTGATTCTGCGACGGCAAATCTTCAAGGTGGTCCTTGGCGTGATCCCGTACATCATCGCCGACGTTCCGCTGATGATTGTGGCCAAGATTGTGCAGCCCGGCATTGGCGTGCCAATCCCAGTGCTCTGGCAGCGGCCGATCGTGGCGGGAGCGTCGCTGGCGTTTTATCTCGGCAAACTGGTTATGCCGATTCATATGGGGTTCGACTATAGTTTGCGGCCCATCGAGATGGTACAAAAGCCCGTGTTCTGGTGGCTGGCGTGCATTCCGCTTATTCTCGGGATTATACTTCTACTGCTGCGAAACAGACGGCTCTGGCTATTAATTGGAGCGTTAATCAGTGTCACCGCCCTGCTGCCGGTGCTCGGATTCAATGCGTTTCATTTTCAATTCTTTTCCACGGTCGCGGACCATTATATGGTCCTGGCGATGCTTGGCCCGGCAATCGCAGTCGCCGGCTTGCTCAGCACGGGCGGCGGCAAACCCAAACCAATCACCGTCGGAATCATGGCCGTCATACTGCTGATGCTCGCCGGCAAATCGTTCCGGCAACTGCGGCACTGGCGCACGGAAGAAGCCGTGCTATGGCAGATGGTGGCCGTTTCGCCCGACAGCGCCATGGGCAACAATGGCATTGGTGATTTCGCTCAGGTCCGGGGCGATCTGAAAGAGGCTGAGGCAAGATTCAAATCCACCAAGGTCAATCCGTTGTATTTCAATGGAAGCGAAAATCTGGCCCATCTTTATGCGCGGGAGGGAAAGCCGAAAGATGCCATCGCGGCGTACCACGATTTGTTGGTCATCGCCAATCGTTTCCCGGTCATGGTACGGCCGGATTATCGAGACATGCCGACGAAATTAGCGATGGAAGCGATCCAAGCCGGCCATTCCCGCGATGTGCTAGTGTATATGCTGGAAATTGCGCGGATGTGGTTTGTTAAAAATTTCGAATCCTGGCTCGGTGGATCGTCGGTCAAGTATCTGCCGACTCGAAACACTGTGCCTGTTTTACCGGCGATGTTGCCACATCAATCGTAACACTGTTATGCCACTGGAGGCATCGTCCCAACCAACCTCTGATGTCCCTGGAACGTTTGCTTCCTGGCCTTTATGCAGCGGCCAAGGTGCGTGGGACCGCTGGTTTCCATGGCTCATCGTCGTTGCCGTGGCATTGTTTTTCGGTCGGGTGATCGGCAACGGTATTTCACCGGCTGACGATCGTGATACCATTTTTTTGAACCCTCGAATAAGTCCGACGGAACACCCGCCGACTTTTTTTGGCAATGACGGAGCCAGTTGGTATTGGCGGCACGGGGATATGGCGCTTTATATGCCCGTCACATCCAGCATTTGGTTTCTTCTGGCCAAACTGACATGGGTACAAACTCCGGATGAAAATGGTTTTCGGCTTGACGCGCGCGTGTTCCACGTCGTGAGCCTTCTCCTGCACATCGGCAACACGCTTCTGGTCTATGGACTACTGCGAATCCTGCTGCGGGTTCGCCAGATTCGATCGTTCTGGCCCGCGCTGGTTGGCGCCCTGGTGTACGGCCTGCATCCGCTGCAGGTGGAAACCGTTGCGTGGACCAGCGGTATGAAAGACCTTTTGTATTGTGGTTTTTCGCTTGGAGCGCTGCTGGCATATCTGCGCGCTATTCAGCCGTCCGAGGCCGAGAGCAGCGGCGACGCCGGCCGGAAGAGATGGTGCAGCTACATCGGCGGCATCGTGGCCATGGAGATCGGCATGCTCTGTAAGCCGTCGGCTATGGTCGTTCCTTTATTGGCGTTCATCTTCGATCTGCTGATCCTGCGCCGGCGATGGAAGCAAATCGCCATCAGCGTCATCCCGTACATGATCGCCGCAATTCCACTGATGATCGTGGCCAAGATCGAGCAACCGGGAATGGGCGTGCCGTCTCCACCATTGTGGCAGCGACCCGTTGTGGCCGGGGCGTCGCTGGCGTTCTACCTCGGTAAGCTGATTGCACCAGTTCAATTAACTTACAATTACGGCTGGCGGCCCGTACAGATGCTTCAAAAGCCGTGGTTTTGGTGGATTGTGGGGATTCCGGTCGTTATCGGGATCGTTGTTTTCATGCTGCGTCGCGCCCGGCCATGGTTGTTGGTTGGGGCATTGGTTGGTGTAGCCGCCCTGCTTCCGGTGCTCGGGTTTAATGCGTTTCTTTTTCAATTCCATTCCACCGTGGCGGACCATTACATGGTTTTGGCGATGCTCGGCCCCGCCGTCGCGGTAGCCGGCGTGTTAAGTGCTCGAGGGGGTGAACCCAAATTGGCAACGGTTGGAGCAATGACCGCCGTTGTGCTGATCCTTGGTAGTATGTCATTCTTGCAACTAGGTCATTGGCATACAGAGGAAGCAGTGCTGAAGCAGATGCTCGCAGTATCTCCCGACACCGAATTGGCACACAATGGGTTGGGCCAGCTCTATCGATCCCATGGCGATCTGAAAAGCGCCGAGATTGAGTTTGCCGCCACACAGATCGATCCCTTCTATCTCAATGGAACCGAGAATCTCGCCCATGTCTATGCGCAGGATGGTCAGCCGAAAAACGCCATCGCGGCCTACCACCAATTATTAGTGATTGCAAACCGTTTATCGCCTGAGCTGCGACCCGATTATCACGATATGCCGCTCAAATTGGCCATGGAAGCGATTCAAGCCGGTCATCCGCGTAATGTGCCAGTGTATCTGCTGGAAATCGCGCGGATGTGGCTTGCCCAACATTTCGAAGCCTGGCTCGGCGGGCCGATGGTCAAGTATCTCCCCGCTTCGCATGCTGTTCCGATCGCACCGACTTAACGAGGGTCTCGAACTTGCTATCCACCAGCGCGGCGCGCCGCCCATGACTTCTTCCGCCAATGATGCCGCCGCGTTATCATTTCGAGCATTGTCAAAGTCTCTTGGCGAAAATGCAGGGGAACGCTGGACACCGTGGTTGATTGTCGTGCTCCTGGTGTTGAGTTTCGGTCGCGTAGTTGGCGGTGAATTCTCACCCGTCGACGATGGCGTGAGCATCTTTGACAATCCTCTCATGAACCGGCCAGACCATGCGCCATATATTTTCGGCCCTCGCGGCGTCGCCCTGTATTGGCAGCATACTGAATTGTCGCTGTACATTCCGATCCCATACACTATTTGGACTCTGCTGGCCAAAGCCACGTGGGTCCAAACCCCTGATGAGTTTGGTACCCGGCTGGATCCACACGTTTTCCACGCGGTGAGTTTGCTACTGCACATCGCGAACACCCTGCTAGTCTATTGCTTGCTGCAAAAACTGTTGCGAATTCACCACGTTCAATTTTGCTGGCCGGCACTGGCTGGCGCTTTGATTTACGGTCAGCACCCGCTGCAGGTCGAAACCGTCGCCTGGGTTTGCGGGATGAAAGACCTGTTATATTGTGGTTTTTCGCTGATTGCATTACTGGCGTATATACGAGCGGTCGAGCCGCCAACCCCTGATTCGACGGGCGGTATACGCTGGAGAAGAAGGATCAGTTATATCGGCGGAATCGTGGCGATGGTCATCGGCATGCTTTGCAAGCCAACGGCCATGGTTGTTCCAATGCTGGCGTTCATCATCGACCTGCTGATACTACGCCGGCGTTTTATCAAGGTCGCTTGGTGTGTGCTTCCCTACCTCATCGCTGCGATTCCGCTGATGATTGTGGCCAAGATCGTGCAGCCAGGCATCGACGTGCCGACTCCACCGCTGTGGCAGCGGCCCATCGTGGCCGGGGCATCGCTGGCGTTTTATTACGGCAAGCTCGTCGCGCCGGTTCGTCTGAGTTTTGATTACGGCTGGCGACCCATTGAGATGCTGCAAAGGCCTTGGTTCTGGTGGCTAGCGGCCATAGCTGCGATGGTCGCTATCGTTCTATTTCTGTTGCGACGCCGATCGCCTTGGCTGCTGGCAGGCGCATTGGTCAGTGTCGCAGCGCTGCTTCCGGTGCTCGGGCTGATTCCTTTTGATTTCCAGTTTTTTTCTACCGTGGCGGATCATTACATGGTTCTGGCGATGCTCGGTCCTTCAATCGCCGTCGCCGGCTTGTTGAACAGCCAAACTGCAATGCCAAGGTTGCCTGCCATCATCCTAATCGCTGTTGGCTCGCTGATCCTCGGCAGCCTCTCGTTCTTCCAACTAAGCCATTGGCGGACAGCAGAAGACGTGGCCGAACAAATGGTCGCAGTAACCCCGGACAGCGCGCTTGGACATTATAATTTGGCGATGATATATCAGGCGCATAGCGATTTCGAAGACGCAAAGATCGAATACATCCAGACTGAAACCAATCCCTTCTATTATTTAGGAGCAACGAATCTCACCATTTTATGCGCCCGGATGGGGGATCCCAAAAGAGCTATCGAGGCCTACTACAAGTTACTGCTGATAGCGAATCGTTTCCCGCCAGCGACGCGACCGGATACTCCCATCACACCATACACTTTAGCGGTAGAAGCCAATCATTATCATCATACCGCTGACGTTCCGTTATATATGTTGGAAACTGCGCGGATGTGGTTTGCCAAAAATTTTGAATCCTGGCTCGGCGGACCGTTGGTTAAGTATCTGCCAAAGCCATACGCTGTGCCTATCTCACCTGAAGCGTATCGGCGTCAAAAGTGATATTCGCCCGCGCAATCTCCACTGCTTTGCGTGAACCGTCTTTGCGGACCCGGCCGCTGATCCACGCTTTATAACCGCTTGACACGGCGATCTGCACGCAGCGATCGGCGTGGTCGGCTGAAACAAAAACGGCGAAACCGACACCCATGTTGAATGTCGCATACATCTCGCGCGAATCGATCGGTCCCGCTTTTTGAAGAAAGGCGAAAATTGGCGGCGGCGATTGCGGTAGCTCGGTTACGTGATACACAAATGGTTCCGCCAACCGCATGAGCTTTCGCCATCCATGTCCGGTCAGATGCACGGCATAATGGAGAGGCAAACCCGCCTTTTGGCAAGCCGTGATGAACCGGACATAAATGATCGAGGGATCGAGCAGTGCCTCGCCGAAAGAGCGGCCATCACCGATGGGGGTTTGATAGCCGCCCGGCAATCGTCCGGTGATTGCTCGGCAGAGGCTCAAACCATTGGTATGCACACCGCTGCTGGCTAAAAAAATAATCGCATCGCCGTCGCGGACATCGCCAGTGATGCGGAGCTGCTTGGGTCGAATGATTCCCAAAGCCGATCCCGCCAGTACGACCGCCTGCGGCTCGACAATTCCCTGCAAAGTCGGCGTTTCCCCCCCGCCCCACACGGCGTTTGCCATCCGGCAGCCCTCGGCAAATCCAAGCGCCAATTCTTCACCCCCGCCGATGGTCGCAAACCAACCGGAATCACCGACGGCAGCGTGCATCGCCACCGAAATCGGCAGCGCACCGCAGGTAATCAGATCATTGACGATGGTGGCGACGGTGTCGATGCCGATGTTGCGGTAGAAATTCCGCCCCGTGAGCCGAAGCATCGCATCGGCGATCAGGTTTTTCGTGCCCAAACCTTCTTCGACATGCGCCAAAAACGAGTCAGACGTTTCTAGCAGATATGCGCTGTCCCCCCGAACTCCCGCCGGTTCATGCATGCCATGCTGCGACAACGCTGCGGCAGTGGTGGCCGCCGCTTTTTGGCAGAGGCGTTTGAAAGCATCCAAAGCCTGGTAATCGACGCCGCTTTGTTCGTACGTGAGGCCGCTCATTGGCTCGTGTTGTTGTAGAGCCTTGCCACGGCAGGGTCAAATCGCTTTCGGCAATGGTTGGCCCTGCCTCACTTCTTCCGGAACGCGTCGTTGTCCTCCCGGAAGTCCCGTAAGGCGCGGTCGAGAACTCGGCGAATCTGTAACTCCACCTCGTCGAGCGTGCGACGCTCTTTCGGAAGCGACATCCAGCAGAACCGCAGCGCCTCCCGTATTTGGTGATCGACTAGCCCAGGCCCCATCACGTCGGCTATCCGCTCGGCCTCATCCACCTCGCCATCGTCGCCTTTAATTGGGAACATCGCCATGAAATGCTCCTGTGAGAGATATGCGCTATTCTCGCTCGCCGGCACTTGATAGCAATTCCATCCGCCAGCACGTGGATTTAAGGCCATGATATTGTAATCCGCTGGCTCCGGTGAGCAACGCCTGCCCCGAGCTTGCTCGCACCGAGCCTGTCGAGGATGTCGAAGTGGTCGGACCCACGGCGATCGCAAAGGAAATGTTGGCTCCGGCAGATGTTCACTCGGGCTTTGACTGCTTTGATTTGATCTTTGAGGGCCAGAACAGAGCGACGATCATACCAGCGAATGGAATCCATTCAGGGCCAACCGGGACGTGCGTCGGCTCATGCCAAGTCGTTATCAGCGCGCCCATCCACAAAATGAAATTGATTTGCCGCATCGATATGAACGTATCGCGTGTCATCACAAAATCTCCGACGGGACAATGCGCGCTCCCACGCACTTGCCTTGGACAGCAATTCCATCCGCCGGCACGTGGATTGAACGCAAAGATATTGTAATCCGAAGCCCACGGCGATCGCAAAGGAAATGTTGGCTCCGGTGTTTCGCCGAGTTGAGCCCATGCGGTGGGTAATCTGCTCGGTCAAGTGATGTCCCCTTTGCATTTCAGATTCCCGGCACGCCATGTACCTTCCCGACTATTTGAACGGCCGGAACCTCGTGAAATCAATAGTATCCAAGGAAGTCCATCCAACTAGGCTCAACTTGCCCGTAGCATCAAACGACATGAAGCAAGCTCCCTTTGTTCGGTCAGAACGCTCGTAGATGTAGACCAAGCCCACTCCCCCGGTTGGAGGCGGTGTCCAGTAATCGGGGTTACCGATTAAATCTAATACTTGACCTCCTTGAACTCTATTATCCCTCGCCCAAAAGTCTATTGCATTTAATAGGCCGTTGAACCTCATCCCGCGTTTGGGCGCCTCCTTTTCCATCCAGACCGTATAACATATGTCCATGAAAGTTGATTGCTTCGTCCACTCCTTTGCCCATTTAAGGCGAAGCGTGCCTTCGTCACCGGGACAAAGTGTGCCTTCATCACTGGGATGAAGCGTGCCTTCCTCATTGGGACGATGCGTGCCTTCACCACTGGGACGATGCGAACTAGCGCACCCAAAAGTTGGTAGCAGTGAAACGACCAGAGCTACAAACGGAATCAGCAAGGTATGCGCCTTAAACATTCGCCGATCCTTTCCCGCTTAGTGAGAGGATAGCAATTCCATCCGCCAGCACGTGGATTTAACTTAAAGGCATTGTAATCCACCGCATGTGGCGAGGTAAACAAGGTCTGTGGAGTCCTCCAAAAGCCTTGAAGAGTGCTCCGCACGGTCTGAAGAGCCCTCCACAAGCCATAAAGAGTCCTCCACAGAGTCTGAAGAGCGCTCCACAAGGCGTGAGGAGCGCTCCATAAGGTCTAAAGAGTGCTCCACACAGCCTGAAGAGCGCTCCACAAGCCGTGAAGAGTGCTCCGCAAGGCTTGAAGAGCGCTCCACAAAGCGTGTGGAGTCCTCCACAAGGTCTGAAGAGTCCTCTTCACGTGCAAAAGAACCTCCACAGCATAGGAAATCCGCTTTGCCAGTCTGATTTCACGTCCGATCACCGATCACCAATCGCTAGCACGCCTAAACGCGGCTTCCGGCTGATAATGTTACAATCCCATGATGCGACGGATTGGACGATGGATGTTTAATGGGCTGACGGTGCTATCGCTGGTGCTATGTGTGGTGCTGTGGGTGCGGAGCTTCAGCGTTTGCGATGCCGTTGGGTATGCGTCCTCACCCGCCAAGAGGGAGCACCTGAAGGAGACCGAAGTTTTTGACGACCATGGCTGGTTCATCGTTAACCGGGAGTACATTCTTCGCAATGCTGTTGCGGTGGCCCACTCCTATTCGCATTGGAGTTACGCAAGATTTTTGGCACCTCTTCTGGACCCTCATGGGATTTCGCCTTACGGGTTCGTTCGTCAGGGGGCGCAAAATGTTTGGGGTATTAGGCCTTTTATAGTCGGCATCCGCTGTTGGTTGGTCGCCTCATTGTCGGTGCTACTCCCGGTCGTCTGGTTCGCTAATTGGCGGCGCAGACGCCGGCTCCGGGATTTCTCGATTTGCTGGAGGTGCAGGTATGACCTGACCGGCAATGTCAGCGGCGTATGCCCAGAGTGCGGGAAGCCGATTAAGAATGTCGTTCAAGCGAAATGACGAGGCAGCGATGCGACGGATTGGACGATGGATATTTAATGCTGCTGCGGCGCTTTCGCTGGTGCTCTGCGCACTAACCTTCGTTTCCTGGTATCGCAGCAATACGGTTGGCGACACGATCACTTGGTACAAGCAGACCCGGAACTTCGAATTCTACTCGTGTGGTGGACTGATGCGCGCTAGCTGGGGACGCCTGATCTCCAGCAAATATCCGCCTCATCCTGGGTGGCAGTTCAGCTTCTGGCCAGAACCGTCCAAGGTCGAGGTCGATCTAAGAACTAATACACATTTTGGCTTCGGGTTTGAGATATGGTCGATGAATAGGCCGGGTCTTTCGGGATGGGCGCACATAATTCCGTTGCCTTACTTTTTCCTGGCCCTGTGCTTCGGCCTGCCACCAGTATTTGCGATCAGGGGGCAGATAAGACGTAGAAGGAAGCTGCGAAGCATTGAGGGAATTATTTGCTCAAAGTGTGGCTACAACCTCACCGCCAACATTAGCGGTGTATGCCCGGAGTGCGGAATAGTGGTTAAGAAAGTCGTTCAAGCGAAATGATGAGGCAGCGATGCGACGGTTTGGACGATGGATGTTTAATGGGCTGGCGGTGATGTCGCTGTTGCTTTTTCTCGCAATAGTGTCGCTTTGGATCAGGAGCTACCAGCGGTCGGACACCCTGGTATACCCCACCGCCCAAGACCAAAAATGGCTCTGGGCGGGCCGTGGATCGCTCACATTCATGTTCCTCCGTGATCCACCTTATGGGGCAACGAAGCTTGGCCCGGAATATTTTACCACTCGGCCCCAAGCTGATGATCCTTCGGACGACCCGATCGGCCCCGCAGTTGTTCACAACTGGCGCTTCGCAGGCTTCCGGTGGTATGAGGGCCAGGGTGGTGCAATTACAAGTGGTAATCCTCCCAGCGGCGGAGGGTACACGACCTACATGACTGAGCCCCCGAGGCGAATCGTCCAGCTTCCTTTATGGTTCCTGAGTGTTTTCCTTTTGATTCTGCCTGCCCGTAAATTGGCGCTGGGCCTCCGCGGACGCCGCCTGCCAGGCCATTGCCCAAAGTGTGGCTACAACGTCAGCGGCGTATGCCCGGAGTGCGGGAAGCCGATTGAGAATGTCGTGCAAGCGAAATGATGGTGGCGGTGTGCGGATGATTTATCATGGTCAAAGCGTAGTGGGTGCTAATTGACATGTCACAACCCAGCCCGTCTTTCCTGGATGATCGTGAACGAATCGTGGGCGGCCGCAGAGCTCCTTGGCTGATTGTGGTCATCGTGGCATTGGTATTCGGCCGCGTGATTGGTCAGGGCATTTCGCCGATCGATGATCGCCAGACGATTTTCGCTAATCCAAAGATGAATCGGCCCGATCCTCCGGAGCTCTTCGGCGACCGCGGCGGTGGTTGGTATTGGAAGCACGGAGCCCAGGGACTTTTTATTCCTGTGACATACAGCCTCTGGTTTCTCCTGGCCATGGTGAGCTGGTCGCAAAGACCCGATGCAAATGGCACCCGGCTCGACCCGCGCATTTTTCATGCAGCCAGCCTGCTGATTTACATCGGTAACACGCTGCTGGTCTATTGGCTGCTGCGAAAGCTTCTGCGGGCTCGCCAGGTGCAGTCCTATATGCCGGCACTGGCGGGAGCACTTGTCTATGGTCTGCACCCTTTGCAGGTGGAAAGCGTCGCTTGGATTAGCGGCATGAAAGATCTGCTGTACTGCGGTTTTTCTTTGATTGCATTACTCCTATATGTGCAAGCCGTGGAGCCGTCGGCGACGGACCGATCCGACGATGTCCCTTGGAAAAGGATCGCCAGCTATCTTGGCGGCATCGCTGCGATGGTCGTGGGCATGCTTTGTAAACCTACAGCCATGGTCGTTCCGTTAATGGCGTTCGTCATCGATCTACTGATTCTGCGCCGGCGATTGATTAAGGTGGCATTATCTGTGCTTCCCTACCTGATCACCGCGATTCCACTGATGATCGTGGCGAAGATCATGCAGCCGGCGCTTGGCGTGCCGACTCCGTTGCTTTGGCAAAGGCCCATCGTCGCCGGGGCATCGCTTGCATTTTATCTCGGCAAGCTGATTGCTCCGGTCGGGCTCGCTTTTGATTACGGCTGGCGGCCAGCCGTGATGGTGCAAAAACCGTGGTTCTGGTGGATCGCCGGGGTTCCATTGGTGCTTGGCATCATTCTGCTTCGACTTCGGCAGCGGCGACCGTGGTTGCTGGCCGGTGCTCTCATCGGTGCCGCAGCGTTGCTCCCCGTGCTGGGGCTGAACCCATTTCTGTTTCAATTCTATTCCACCGTGGCCGATCACTACATGGTTCTGGCAATGCTCGGAGCGGCCATCGCAGTCGCAGGCCTCCTAAGCGGACAACCCGACGAGCCCCGGCGGCCCGCACTCGCAGCAGTGGCCGTCATTTCGATCATTCTGGGCGTTTTGTCGTTCCTGCAGCTCGGTTATTGGAATACTGAAGATGACATGCTGCGACAAATACTGGCTGTCAATCCCCAGAGCGCGATGGCACTCAATCACATGGGCGAGATCGATATCGCCCGCGGCGATTTGAAAAACGCCGAGACCGCTTTTGCCGGCACCCTTGCCAATCCTTTGGAAACCTCCGGCACCGAGAACTTGGTCCATTTGTATGTAATTGAGGGCAGACCTCAAAAAGCCGTTGACGCCTTTCGTCAACTGTTGGTCATTGTCAGCCGTTTTCCGGCGGAGGCGCGGCCCGATATCAGCGATTGGCCAATGAAGATGACCAACATGGCGATACAAACCGACCATTGGCGGGACGTTCCGTTCTATCTGCCATACATCGCCCAGATTTGGTTTGCGAACAATTTCGAATCCTGGCTCGGTGGACCTATGGTCAAGTATCTCCCCGCAATGCATCATTGACACCAGCTTCTCTTTCGCCCGGTGCGGCGGCGATTTATCATGGCGGCAGCGGAGATTCCAAACTTGCCGACCGATCCACTGGTTCAGCTGTCCGGCGTCACTCGATCCTTTGCAGGCGTGCAGGCGCTGAAGGGCGTTCATCTGGAACTGTTGCCAGGCGAAGTGCACGCCCTGGTGGGTGAAAACGGAGCCGGCAAATCGACGCTGATTAAAATCATCACCGGCGCATTGCTCGCCGATTCCGGAACGCTCCAAATCGCCGGGCAGACCATCACCCACAACAATCCAACGCTCGCCAAATCACTCGGCGTCGCGGCGATTTATCAGCAGCCGGCGTTATTTCCCGATCTGCCCGTCACGGAGAACATCGCTTTGGGCCTGGAAAAGCCGCGGCCGTGGCACAAAGTGCAATGGAAACAGCGGCGAAAGCGGGCGGCGGAATTGCTTGCTCAAGTCGGTGCAACATTTTCGCCGGATGTCGAAGTTCACCGGCTATCGATGCCGCAGCAGCAATTGGTCGAAATTGCCCGCGCCCTCGGAGCCGAGGCGCGCATTCTCATCATGGATGAACCCACCGCATCCCTCAGCGATCGGGAAGTCGACAATCTTTTTCAAGTGATCGCCAAGCTAAAAAGCAGCGGCGTCGGCATTATTTATATTTCGCACCGCTTGGAAGAACTGCCGACCATCGCCGATCGGGTGACGGTGCTGCGTGACGGCACATGGATCAGCACGCAGCCGATGGCCGAAGTCACCCGCGGCGAATTGATCCGCATGATGGTCGGCCGGGAAGTGACGGCGATATTTCCCAAGATTCAAGTGCCGCTCGGCCAAACCGTTCTGGAAGTGCGCGATCTGGCTTGCCAGACGGCCGGCGTTCACGGAATCAATTTTTCATTGCGCGCCGGTGAAATTCTCGGCTTGGCCGGACTGGTCGGAGCGGGCCGGACCGAATTGGCGGGTGTTCTTTTTGGCCTGACCCCAGCCGACAGCGGACAGATTCTGCTGAATGGCCAATTGGTACACATCGCATCACCAACGCAAGCCATCAATCACGGCATCGCCTATGTTCCCGAAGACCGCCGCCGGCACGGTGTGATCCTCGACATGCCGATCACCGCCAACACGACGCTTGCATCATTGGGGAACATTCGCACCGCCGGCTTGATCGATTTCGCCAAGGAACGCAACATCGCCAACCGTTTTGTGAAAGAGCTGGGCGTGAAAACCGCATCCATTTTCAATCCCGTCGGCACCCTCTCCGGCGGCAATCAGCAAAAAGTCTCTCTGGCCCGATGGCTCGCCACCAATCCGCGCGTGATTATTCTCGATGAGCCGACGCAGGGCGTGGACGTCGGAGCCAAGAGCGAGATTCACCGACTCATGGGGGAGCTGGCCAAAAAAGGCTTGGCGATTCTGATGATTTCCTCGGAGCTGCCCGAGATTCTCGGCATGAGCGACCGTGTGATGGTCATGCACCACGGCAAAATTGTTGGCACGCTGAATCGAACCGAAGCAACGCAAGAACGGATCATGGAATTGGCTCTCGGCCACGTCGCCGGCGAGGTGGCCGCATGACTGCGCTGCCGGTCGAGCCAACCTGGTCGCACACCAAGCACGGATTCACCCACAGATTTCTGCGCGAAATCTCCGTCGCCGTGGCGTACCTCATATTGTTGCTGATTCTTTTTATCGTGCGGCCGGATTTTTTTCACGTGCAGTTCTTCCTTACCTGGGTCACCGCCGCCCCGGTGCTGGTCGCCGCGGTAGGAATGAGCATGGTGATCATCGCAAGGGAGATCGACATTTCGATCGGCTCCATGTTTTCTGTCTGCGGAGTCTGTGCCGCACTGATGGCCAAAATGGGTTGGCCGATGCCGGTAGTAGCCATGGTAACATTGCTCCTCGGCGCCGCATTCGGAGCCGCCAACGGTTTGCTCGTGGCGTTTCTCGGTTTGCCGTCGATCGTCGTCACGCTGGCGACGATGGTAATCATGCGGCAATCGCTAATTTGGATGCGACAAGGTCAATCCGTCCACGACACGCCCGCTGATTTTCAATGGCTCGGACATACGCAGCACTTCGGCCAATGGATGTTATTGATTTCCGCGGCAGTGATTCTGTTGGCGTTCCATTGGGGTCTGAAACATCTGTACGCCGGCCGGGCGATATACGCCGTCGGATCGGATCGTGAAGCCGCTCGCTTGGTGGGGATTCGGCCGAAGCTCACCATCTTCTCTGTTTTTATGTTGATGGGCGCCTTAAGTGGACTGGCAGCGTTGTTGAATTCGATTCGCCAGCCAGTGGTTTCTCCGGACGCCGGTTTTGGTTTGGAGTTGCAAGTCATTGCGGCTGTGGTGGTGGGCGGCATCGCCATCACTGGCGGGCGCGGCAATCTGATCGGCACGCTGCTCGGAGTTATTCTGCTGATTCAAATCGACCCGGAATTGAAATGGCTCGGCCGCGATCCCGCCTGGCAAAAAGCGATTCAAGGAGCCATTATCCTGATCGCCGTCAGCACCGATGCCTTGCAACGGGGGAACAAGTAATGTCCGCCATCGCCCCCTCGACATTGCCGCCCGCTCCCCTTGAATCATCCCGGCCGCTGCCGATGCAGCAAATCGTTTTGTTCGCTTTGCTGCTGACGGAAATCGCCATCTTCAGCGTTGTCGGCACCAACTTCGCCACTAAGGGTAACTTTTACAATCTCGTGCGGCTGAACGTGGAATTGGGATTGCTCGCCCTGGCGATGACGCCGGTGATCGTCACAGGCGGCATCGATCTGTCCGTCGGCTCGCTCATGGGATTGACCGCGGTGCTCTTCGGCAAGATGTGGCGTGATGCCCATTTTCCGATACCGCTCGCCGCGGCAGGTGCGCTCGGTGTCGGTGTGCTGGCCGGCGCACTCAATGCCCTGCTCATCACCCGGCTGCGAATCCCGCCTTTGATTGTAACGCTCGGGTCATTCAGTCTTTTCCGAGGCATCGCTGAGGGAATCACCGGCGGCACGGACAATTTCACAAATTTCCCGTGGTCGTTCCTGCGACTCGGCCAGGGATATCTCGGCCCGATGCCCGTGCAGCTTCCGATCTTCATCGTGGCATTGGTCGGCTTCTGGATTCTGTTGCACCGCACGACGATCGGGCGGGAGCTATGCGCGATCGGTTTCGCTCCGCAGGGAGCCCGCCACGCCGGCATTCCAGTGGAAAAGCGCATCGCTCTGGTGTATGTGCTGTGCAGTTTCTGTTCCGCCCTGGCAGCGATTATATATGTCGCCCACTTCGGCCAAGCCAAGGCGGATGCCGGAACCGGGTATGAATTATTGGCGATCACGGCGGTAGTATTAGGCGGCACGTCGATTTTCGGCGGCCGCGGCAGCATCATCGGCAGCCTGCTCGGATTGACGGCCATCGGCGTGTTGCAGGATGGTTTGCAAATGGCCGATCGCCCAGCGGAATTGGCGGGCGTGCTCACCGGCGTGCTGCTGCTGGCCGCGGCGAGTTTGGATCGGTTGCCATTCAAGCGGTCGGTCCCGGCGTTGACGGCAAATAGGCCTTCGGAGGAATTTGAAATGAAAAATTCGCAGCTCGGCGTGCTGTGCATCGTGATTTTGGCTGCCGCATTGATCGTCGTCGGCGGCAATTATGTGCTTCTGCATGGCATTAGCCGTTCATCAACGGAAACAAAAAGTGCCACCATAACTCCGAGCGAACATCAATACACGATTGCCTTAATGCCCAAGAGCAAAGGGAATTCCTTTTTCGTCGCGGTGAAAGCCGGCGCCGATCAGGCCGCCAAGGAATTGGGTGTCAACCTGCTTTACGACGGTCCCGCCGATGCCGATGCGGCCAAGCAGAACGACATCATCGACACCTGGATCGCCCGCGGCGTCGATGCGATCGCCGTGACTTGCGTCAACAGCGACGCCATTTCCGATTCGCTGCGCCGCGCCCAGGCCAAGGGGATCAAGGTGATTACCTATGATTCCGATTCCGCCCCGGATTCCAGGTCCTTTTTCGTCAACCAGGCCACGCCGGAAGGCATCGGATACACCTTGATGGATAACGCCGCCCGTGTTCTGGGCAATAAAGGTGAAATGGCCATCATCAGCGGCCATCTGACGGCCGCCAATTTGAACGAGTGGCGGAAATTCGTCGTCGAGCGGCAAAAGGCGAAGTATCCCGACATCAAAATCGACACCACGCAGTTTTGCGATGACAACCAGACCAAAGCCTTAGACGACGCCAACAACATTCTCAATCTTTATCCGAATGTGAAGCTGATCATGGCCATCTGTTCCCCCGCCGTGCCCGGTTCCGCCGAAGCGGTGCAACAGGCGCAAAAAGATGGCCGCGCCAAAGACGTTAAGGTGCTGGGGTTGGGCCTGCCTAACGAGAACAAAAAATATGTTCACGCCGGCATCACGGACTGCGTCATTCTCTGGAAGACTTTTGATTTGGGCTACCTGACAGTTTACGCCGCGGATTATGCGGTCGCTGGGAAATTGAAACCCGGCATGACCAAGATGGATTTCGGCAATCTTAAAGGTCTCGAGATCAGAGGGGACAACGTGCTCCTCGGCCAGCCGTTCACGTTCACCAAAGACAACATCGATCAGTTTGATTTTTGAGCGGTTTTGGAGGTTACGCCATGTTTTTCAATGTGCGGATACTTATCTTGATGGCGATTGGCTGTTTAACAATCAACGCCTTGGCCGACAGCGCTTCACTCACGCCGGTGCATTTGCGATGTGAACACCTGACCAATCCGCTCGGCGTTGATGTGATGTCGCCGCGCCTGGATTGGCAATTGATGTCGCCGGAGCGGAATCAGGTGCAGTCGGCGTATCGCATTTTGGTGGCAGACAATCCGCAAATTCTCGCCGGCGATCACGGCAATCTGTGGGATACGGGCAAAGTCATGTCGGATAACACGCTGAATATTCCCTATGCCGGCAAAATGCTGCAAGCACACCAGCATTGCTATTGGAAAGTGCGCGTCTGGAACGGCGAAGGTAAAGCATCCGCGTGGAGCGAAGTCGCCACGTGGGAAATCGGAATCGCCAACTCCGATTGGAAAGCGCAATGGATCGGCTCCGATGAGCTGCGGAAAAATGATCAGGCGCTGAAAGATGCGAAACTAAGTTTGCCCCTGCCGGTTTTGTTGCGGACATCCTTCACGGTCGATAAGCCGGTCACCTCGGCGATTTTGTACGCCACCGCACTCGGCAATTTCGATGTGCATCTCAACGGCCGGCAGATTAACGAGGGTTATTTTAATCCCGGCTGGACCGATTACAGCAAGCGGGTTTATTATCGCGCTTTCGATGTCACCGGCGATATCACCAAAGGCCGCAACGCCATCGGAGCCGTGCTGGCCGACGGTTGGTACAGCGGCTACATCGGCTGGGGGCACAAGCGCGATCACTACGGAAAAAAGCCACGCTTCCGGGCACAGTTGCATTTGCAATTCAAGGACGGAACCAGCATGGACATTCTTAGCAGTTCCGATTGGAAAGCCGCCGTCGGGCCAACTCGCTACGCTGATTTTCTGATGGGGGAGAGGTACGATGCGCGCGATCCACTTGCGAAGGTGCCCACGCCACGGATTCGTCCGCCAGGCGAGCTTTCCAGCGTCAGGGTCCATATACCGACATGGACCGAGGCAGGATTCGACGATGGCGATTGGAGAGCGGTTGACACCGGCGCGGAAGTGGAACCGGTTATCTCATGGCATCCCGGCCCGCAGGTAAAAGCGATTGCGGAATTCCAAGCCAAGAGCATTACTGAACCCAAGCCTGGCGTGTACGTTCTGAACCTCGGCCAGAATTTTGCCGGCTTTGTGCGCTTGAAAATTAGCGGCCAGAAGGGGCAGGAAATCACGCTCCGCTACGCCGAGCGGCTTAATCCGGACGGCACAATCTACACCACTAACCTTCGCGGTGCCCTGGCAACCGATCGCTACATCTGCGGCGGATACGACACCAAATCCTGGAGTCCGCATTTTACTTTCCACGGGTTCCAATATGTCGAAATCACCGGCCTGACTTCCAAACCCACCGAAGACCAAATCGTCGGCGTCGCCCTGAGCAGCGCCACTCCAACCGTCGGCCAATTTTCCTGCTCCGATCCGACGCTCAACCAGCTGCGCAGTAACATTTATTGGACGCAGCGATCCAATTTCATCGACATCCCCACCGACTGCCCGCAACGTGACGAACGTCTCGGCTGGATGGGTGATGCGCAGGTGTATTGCCGCGCCGCCACGCTAAATTGCGATGTCGAGGCGTTCTACACCAAGTGGTTGCAGGATGTCGCCGATGGCCAGCGGGCTGATGGCGAATTCCCAATGGTCGCCCCAGTAAAAGTGGCCGGCGACGATGGCGGACCCGCGTGGGCCGATGCTGGCGTAATCGTGCCGTGGACGGTGTACGAAGTGTATGGCGATAAACGATTGCTCGCCCGACAATATCCGTCGATGGTCAAATTCGTCGAGTTCAACCGCAACCGCTCGACACCCGATCTTCTGCCGCCCGCGAAATTCCATTGCTTCGGCGATTGGCTCAACATCAAAGACGAAACGCCGATCCAGGTTATTTACGAAGCCTACTTCGCCAAGAGCGCCTGGCTCACCGCCAAAGCCGCCGCCGTGCTGGGCAAAGATGACGACGCCAAAAAATATTACGATCTCTTCGAGCAGATCAAAACGGCGTTCAACAATGCGTATGTCAAAGACGATGGCACCATCACCGGCGACACGCAAACCTGTTACGTACTGGCCATCGCCTTCAATTTGCTCGACAGCGAACAGCAGCAATTGGCCGCCCAGCATTTGGTCGACCACATCAAGCAGCGTGATTGGCACCTCTCCACCGGCTTCATCGGCACCAAAGATTTAATGCTTGCCCTGAGCAAGATCGGCCGCGAGGATGTGGCCTATCGTCTGCTGCATCAGCGCACTTTCCCCGGCTGGGAATTCTCCATCGGTCAGGGAGCCACCAGCATCTGGGAACGCTGGGACGGCTGGACCCCGCAAAAAGGTTTCCAGGACCCCGGCATGAATTCCTTCGCCCATTATTCCTTCGGAGCCGTCTATCAATGGATGGTCGAAAACATCGGCGGCATCCGCAACGACGATGCGCGATATCACCGCATCATCATTGCCCCCAAACTCGACCCGCGCCTGCGCTGGGCGAGCACTTCCTACGACAGCGTGCGTGGACCGATCAAAAGCGATTGGATGATCGACGACAGCAGTTTGAAGTTAAGCGTCTCGATTCCGCCGAATACCACGGCCGTTGTGGTTCTGCCCCGCCGCGACAACGCTCCGTGGACCGAAAATGGGAAAGCGGGAAATAGTTCCACGCAGATGAATCCGAGGCAGGTAGTTCTGCAAATTGGTTCCGGCGATTATGAGTTTGTGACGACTCCACCCGTGGAATAATGGCTGGAAGCCGGAAATTTCAGATTTCAGATTTGAAATATCAGATTTGAAACTCCTCATATGAATGCTGGTCGCCTAACGGATTTTTGCCGGCAACCTGCGGCCTGCCCGGCGGGTGGGCCACGCGCTAATCCATCCCACTCATTTTTGGCTCATCGCCTTCGCCACAGCCGATTTGATCCCCGGCCCGCGCAGATTCGTCGCCATGACCTTGCCATCCGGGTCGATCAGTAAGATGTATGGGATTCCGTTGTTGGGTTCTATGGTATCGAGAACCTGCCTTCCGGCGTCGTCACCCACCCATACCTGATTCCAGGCGATCTGGTTTTTTTCGACAAAGCGTTTGGCATTCGCGGGATTTTCATCCAGTGAAAGGCTGATGATCTTGAGCCGCCCGTCCTTACCATAGACGTCGTAGACGGCTTTAAGATTCGGCACCTCCGCCACGCATGGGCCGCAACAGGTCGCCCAGAAATCAAGCAGGACGTAATGGCCTTTAAAATCCGAGAGGTTCAGCTTCTTGCCGTCCAGTGTGGGCGCGCTGAATGGCTGAATTGGCTTGCCGACACGGCTGGTGCGGGCTTCCAGCATAGTGATGGCCGGCACTTGAGACGGGCCGTGGTCGCTGTTCTTTTCGGCTGGGACTGAGATTTTGGCATGACACTCCCCGATTTGGTCCCCTTGAGTGTCTGGGTCGGGAACAGCCGACAACAAGAATAGGGATGCGGTCAGGTCGTAATCACCTGGCAGCACATCCTCGATGCGAAACGAGCCATCGGATTCGAACTCCATGGTGAAACCGTGGAGGCTGCTGCGAACCTTGTCCTCTTCCGCCTGGTATGCCTTCCCAGCATCCGTCTTGAGAAAAGCCTGCATCCAGGCGTCGCGCTTTTTCTCGTCGATGCTGTCAAGAATTTCTTCGGGCTTCGGCGAGGGCGGATAATTCTGGACGGAAAGGATGGATCCGTAGCATTTCCACTTCTTATCGCCGATAAGAGCCGCGGGGATTTCGATCTTGCCGGTAACCACTCGGCCAACGCCGCCGACGGTCACGACCGTGGTCTTCCCAGATAGAAGTTCAGCAACAGTATTCTGCATGCCGCCTGCTTGGGTGCTCATGCGGCAGATTCCCACTTTCCCTGCTGGGAAGCAATCAAGCACAAAATGTCCGTCGGCATCAGTTCTTGTTTCCTGGAAAAACATGATGCGCCCCTTCCCTTTGCTGTGGGAACAGTACCCCCGCATCGTCTGCCGGGCAATATCCCCGCCTTGGCGGATGAGTTTTCCTTCAACCCGGCACCATGGCAAAAGCGTCAACGTGCCGTGGCCAATAGCATCCCGATCCGCTTCGAGATATCCGCTCGGATCGAATATGGCGATCCACTGATCTTTGCGAAGATTCGCAAGGGCCAACGATCCCTGGGCATCCGACCGATATTGTTCAATGCCGAGCTCCGACGCCGGATTGAAATCGCCCCTAAAAATATATGTGTTCTCAGGATGTTGCAGCGGCAGCACGACGACCAGCGCCCCCGCCGCAGGCTTTCCGTTCGGCCGCAGAATCGTCAACTGCGCCGGCTGCGACGTTGTAGCAACTGGAGCGGCGGAGCAAACAAGGGATGAAAAACTAAGGAAAGCAACGAAAGATGTAGCAATCGAAATTTTCATGGTGTTCACTCCGCCAGCAATTTCGGAATCTGCTCCTCAAAATCCTCGCGCGCTTCGACACTGCGCAGAATTCCCTTTTTGTCGATGAGGAACATGGTGGGAATACCGTCGATGCCGAACTGCGTGGCCAGGGGGTGCCAGCCGGGGGTTTTTTCATCGAACAACTGCGGCCAGGGCATGTCGGGATTTGCTTTTAGAAATGCCTTGAGATCATCGGCGGCATTGTCGCAACTGACGCCGAGGACTTCCAAACCTTTGGCGTGGAAATCGGCGTAGGCTTTTTTCACTCTCGGCAATTCCGCGCGGCAGGGGCCGCACCAGGTTGCCCAGAAATCGACGAAGATCACTTTGCCTTTCCAGTCGGCGGTGGAAAAAGTCTTGCCGTCCACCGTCGGGCCGGAAAGAACCAGCGGCTTATTCTCCATGGACCTCAATTTCTGGGCCGCCTGCAATTGCGTGGCCATCGTCTTGCCCTGGGGACCTTGGGCATTGGCTACCACGGCGTCCTGGGCTGCGTTCTTCAAGTCCGCATTGGCCGCGCCGGTGTTGGCCATCTCCACGAGCGTCAGGGCCGTTCCGTCAATTTTGGGATTGTCCTTCAGCAGCGCAATGGCCTGGTCGAGAATTTTTTTCTGCTTCGCCGCATCGCCATTGGTCTGCCACCACTGGGACATGAGCAAGGCGTCTTGAGCAGCGACCGCTTCGTCCCCCTTGCCGGCGGCGAGGTGAGTCAGCTCGTTTTGAGAATCCGCATCACCGAGCGTCGCCAGGAGGGCGAGGAATTGCGTTCGGACGGTGACTTCCTGCATCTTTGCCCCCGGCTCGTAAGCCGAGAACTCTTCGAACAGGGCGAGATTTTTTTTCAGGGCGGGAATGGCTTTGGGGGCGATTTCCTTACGGATTTTTTCATCGGTGAAGGCGTGCGGCCCTTTGGAGCCGATGATTTCCTGCAACTCCTTGCCAGAAGCATTGAGTTCCTCTGCGATCTGCTGCGGGGTGCGGGCTTGCGTGGTAGCAGCGGCGGTTGTGGTCGGAGCGGTCGCGCTGGCCGCCCGAACCAGTAGCGGCAGCGATGACAAGCTCAGTCCGATCAAGGCGGCGCACCATTTGGTCATTCCATTTTTCATGATTTAATCCCATCAATCCGAAAATCCTCGGCCGCACACCGCGACCGTCATGCCGGGCATTGTATCGCAGGGCTATCGCACATGCGCCTTGGTTCCCTCCTCCGGTACTCCGGGGGAGGGTTAGGGAGGGGGTTTCGGGGTAAAATGACACGTGCAATAACAATTAATGATTTGCGAAACCCCCACCCCGGCCCTCCCCCGGATTACCGGAGGAGGGAGGAAGACATACCTGCGATTGCCCTGCATTGTATCGTGAGGCACGAATAATGGTGATTGATTTCCCGCCGCGACCGGGGACCATATGGCCCATGGCTTCAATCGAATCGACCACCGACGCCGCCGTGCGACGCCAGTTTGTGCTCCAGCGCGTGCAGCCGGCTCTGCTGGGACTAATGGACGGCTCGGTTTCCACGCTCGCCCCGCTCTTTGCCGCTGCGGGATTGACGGCGAATCCACGCAAGGCATTTTTCGTCGGCCTGGCGGCGTCCGTCGGAGCCGCCATCAGCATGGGATTGGCCGAGGCGCTCAGCGATGACGGCAAAGTCACCGGGCGCGGCACTCCCATCTCCCGCGGCGTCATCACCGGCGTGGGAACCGGCATCGGCGGCATGTTGCACACTTTCCCCTTCCTCGTTGCCAATCTCAGTCTCGCTTTGCATCTGGCGTACGGCGTGGTCGTTATCGAACTTTTGGGCATTGCTTTCATCCGCTACCGCTTCATGGAAACGCCTTTGGCGCAAACCGTGATCCAGGTCATCCTCGGCGGCGGCGTGGTGTTCGCCATCGGGGTTTGGCTGGGCCACCTTGGCAGCGGCATGTAACAATAAAACACGCTGCCCGATGGGGAGAATATCAATCCTCAACTCGCCACCCGCTTTCGTCCGATAATCCAAAGTTGGCATCCGCGCCAACGCTCGGCGTTTTTTGAGCAAGGGCAATGGCGAAAGCGAAGAAACTGAAGCTTTTAGGCAGCCGCAGCGCTCGGCCGTCAGCACTGTCGGGGCTAATGCGCCCTCAGCTTTGGCTCAATTGCAGCGTGATCTGCCTGCTGATTGCCGGCGGTATTGCCGGATATCCGCATCTGCGGGATTACGTCGATCACAAACTCACGTTTCCCCACAATCCGTCTCGTGTCGTGCTGACGAATCGGCCTGCGTGGATGACCGATTTCCTGGCCGAGCAGATTATCGCCAGCATCGCCCCGAACGCCCCCTACTCGAATTTCGACGAGAGATTTCTCATGCGTGCCTACCAAACGCTGAACAACAATCCGTGGATTCAGCATGTGAATCAGGTGCGGCGTGCGTACGACCGTCAGCCGGGCGATGTCATCGAAATCGACTGCGTTTACCGCGCTCCGGTCGCCCTAGTGCAGTGGGGCGAATTTTATTCATTGGTGGATGCCGAGGCAGTGAAATTGCCCGAGCAATTTTCGCTGCAGCAGCTCAAGCGGATCATGTTCGCCGACGACGGCCGGGTAAATATTCGGCTGATTCAGGGTGTTCAGCGGCCGCCTCCGATGCCGGGGCACAAATGGCAAGGCGATGATCTGACCGCGGGACTGGAAATGGTTGGATTGCTGGCCGGCAAGCCGTATGCGGAGGAAGTTCTGCGGGTCGATGTAACGAATTTTGAAGGGCGAAATGATCCGCGCGAGGCGCACCTAGTGCTGCTGACGCGGGACGGTTCGCAAGTGCGCTGGGGCCGTCCGCCGCAGGCCAAGGATGCGTTCATCGAAGTCCGCTGGGACCGCAAGCTGCAATACATGCAGTGGCTCGTGCAAGAGTTTAAGCGTGTCGATGCCGGCAAACCGTGGGTGGATTTGCGCTTCGATCAGGTGCGTTATCCCAGCAGCGAAACGCCGTCGGCGAATACGAGCCAATAGCCACGACTTTTCACCGCCACGCTGGGCAGCTAGGCTATCGACCCATGAACGTCGCGCCGAACCCCGCCGAGTCCGCCCCACGCCAACCGTTTGGACCATTGATTTTGTGGATGCTCATTCAGTTGGCCGCTCTGAGTTTATCCGCCGGCCAAGTGCCGTTTGCCGCCTTGAAGAGTTTTCCAAAGCCCGCGGAAATGATCGCCACGCCAGTGATGCTGACGGTGCAGATCGGGGCTTCGGCCCTTTTGTTTCCGTATCTGATGCGCGATGTGATCAGCACGGTTCTGATCATCGCCGCGAGTTGGCCGATGACCGCGCTGGCCGATTGCATGGCAGGCCAAACGCATCGGCAGCCGATGGCGTTGACTGCCCTGTATGTCACTGCGTGGCTGGCGGGATTGGGTTTGTGGCGAATCGCTTTGCGGTCAGCCCGTGCCAAAGGGATCGGCATCTCCGTGGCATCGCTGTGGACGATCGGCGGCATGGCCTTGGCCTATCTGCGATCGGAATATGGCGTCGCAGCCGCACCGAAACTCACCGCACTGGCCGGCTACAGTCCAATCCTCGGATCGATAGTGATCGCTGTTCAGAATTCCCGCCTCCTGCTCGCTTGGGAAATCATCGCCGCTCACCTTCTGTTGGGACTTCTCGCTTTCGCAGTCACTGCGATGATGTCTCGACAGTAAAAAAATACCACTCCTTGCCACCTTGCATTTTTCCTAATAAAATTGTTGATTCCATGATTCTCAAACCAGTTTTCCCACAAGTTATCCACATCATTTTTCCGAGGATCGAAGTTGATTTGACCAGATAATATGCTAGAAAACGCCTCTTTCGGTTCGCCATCAAGCCGAACTAAAATTTCTTTTGGCAAAAACAAACTTTGCTGTTGTGATTGTAGTTGAAAGTGGTAAAAGGTGGGAAGTCGTCGCCGGAACATGTAAGCGCTGGTAACCAGCATCGGGAACAAGGTGACACCGCTCTTTTTTCTTGGTCAATACGAGGTTGCATGCGACTCCAAGACCAGAATTTTAATTCCTGCAGAGCTACGCAAGGTGATTAACCCCGATGTTCACGGCAAAGATTTTATCTTGGTGACAGGTGAAAATGGACGTCCCTGGCTCTATCCAGAATTGTACTACAAGTATCTCGCATCCAAGGCGGAGATTCTCACGGAAGACATCGCCCCGGACATGGACAGCAACGACTTGGACCTGCTGGTTTGCGGATTTTCCCATCTGGTGCAGACCGACAGCCAAGGGAGAATCTTAATTCCCGCTCGCGCCATGGCTTGGATGAAACTGGAGAAGCAAAGCAAGTTTTATTTTGTGGGCAGCCGGGATCGGATACAGATTTGGGATGTGGCAAGTATGGAAGCCGGACGCAGCGAACTGATGGCTCGACGAAACAAAGTGTTTGCTCGGTTTCGATCAGCGCGCAAGGCGGAAGGACCGGCAAAAAATGTGGACCCTGAGCCGCCAAAGGTTGAAGCGGCCCCGGCACCTCAAGGCCCGGTTTGATTGAAAGTTCGTTTGGAGTTTGCATCTGCATTCGGGCAAGGCTGCTTAGATGCGAGATGCGGGTTGGAGTTTGGGTTTCTCGGAAAGTCGTTCAGGGAAGATCGGCTTTGCCATAGATTCAGTTCTGTTGTTTGTGTCGTGGAAAATTGGTTGGCCGTAGCGCAGCTGTGGGCTGGAAGACCTGGCGCGCCTCAAATCCAATCAATGGGCAAGGAAGCCTTCCTGACATCTAAGTGCATCGCTGCAATTCACTGCCGTGGGCAAGGACGCCCTTCGTACGGACTGAATTTTGACGTGGCGATGCAACGCGCCCCTGGCTTTGGTCATTGACCAGGGCCAGCGGCGCGGGCAACGAATAGAGGCTTATCGATGGAGCGATAAGAGTGCGATCACGGCTTACGAGCAGGTTTGTTGCTTGACACCCCAAACCTGATTCAAACGCCGCGACGCACACCTCGGGGGAAGCCGATTGCTCGACGGATCGAGAATCAATCGGTTTCCAAAAGCAGCGCCATTTGTCGTTCGAAAGGACGGCAAATGGCTTGTATAGCGATGCCGTGGAGCGCCCCAACCTCGGACGGGGCCGTCGCCTGACCGCGACGTGGGCATGATGTCCGGCTCTGCGGCTCGTTATGAGCGCTCATGCCCAATTCCCTTATGCTAACATTATCCTAAAATGCGTCGCCTCTTTTGTCAAGTTTGAATCGCACAAGCGACACCATTATTTTGGAAATCGATGACTTCAAGCGAATCGGCCGATGACCGCGCAGCTCCGCCGCAGGGTCACGATCCGGTGTTGCTTCGAGAGACGATCGATCTACTGGCCCCGTCGGCCAGCGGCATATGGGTTGATTGCACCACCGGCCGTGGGGGTCATGCGCTGGCCATCGCTCAACGGCTAAATTCCACCGGCCAGCTCCTTTGTCTCGACACCGATCCGCGCAATCTCGAATTTGCACGCCACCGCCTTTCCAGTTCCCCCGACCGCATCCGTTTCTTCCATGCCAATTTTGCCGAATTGCAAACCGTCCTGCAGGCCGCCGGCGAATCCCAAGTGGATGGCGTCCTTGCGGACCTGGGAATCAGCACCAATCAACTCTTCGATCCAGGTTACGGCCTGAGTTTTTCGCAGACCATGCCGCTGGATATGCGGCTCGATCCGGGTCTGTCGCGGAGTGCCTCTGATCTGGTGAATCACCTGCGCGAGGAGGACCTGGCTGACGTCCTATATAACTTGGCGCAAGAACGTTTCTCGCGGCGAATTGCTAAAAAGATTGTCGAAGCGCGCCGGATTTCGCCGATTGTCACAACGGGCCAGTTAGCCGAGCTTGTTCGCTCGGCTATTGGTCATCGGGGCGGAGCCCCGCAGAAGATCGACCCGGCCACCCGGACTTTTCTGGCTCTCCGCATGGCGGTGAACCAGGAGATGCAGAACCTCGAAGCGCTGTTAAAAATCGCTCCGACACTGCTGAAACCGGGAGGGCGTCTGGTGGTGATCAGTTTTCAGTCGACGGAAGATCGGCTGGTGAAGCAGGCGTTTCGCTCGTTGGAATCGGGCGGCGACTACCAACTGCTCACCAAAAAGCCCCTCTGCCCCACCGCTGGAGAAATTGCCGCCAATCCCCGCAGCCGGTCAGCCAAGCTCCGTGCCATCAAGCGCCTAACTGCATAAAGGACCGATATGACGCGCGAGACAAAAATCGGCCTGCTGGTCGGACTGGCATTTATCATCATCGTGGGCATTTTGCTCAGCGAGCCGCTGAATCACGCCGGTGAAGCGCAGCCTGCGCCGCTACCGTACGCAGGCCGGAATGTGCTGCAATCGGATGCCGCACCGGGATCGGGCAATACGCAGCCGCCCGTGTCATTGCAGCCGGATCGCGCCGCCGCACCGACGAACCCGGTGCCGACCCGCGAAGAAGTGGCCAAGTCGCAAGGTGGCATCAGCATCCAGATCGGCTCCGGCGCTGTACCGAGTCACACGCAAGTCACCAACCTGAGCAACGCGGGCAATTCCACCGGACCGATGGCCGATCGAGGAACCGCCACCGCGCAGCGGCAACAACATCAAACGCAGCCGAAGGCACCGGAGAATCCAGGACCGGTTGCCTCAAATACCCGTGATCCGCTCTTCGATGCCGCCAACCAGGTCGGCGAGGAACTCGTGCCGGTCGGCAAAAACGGCAATGCTACAGGCAATCCCAAGGGTGCCGCAGCCAGTCCGACAACCGGCAACAAAACCTATGAAGCCGTGCCCGGCGACACGCTGGCCAAGATCGCCCAAAAGGCTTACGGGTCAGCCAGCAAAGCGAATCGTGATGCGATCGTCGCCGCCAACCCCTCTCTCAAGCAGGACCCCAATCGGCTGCTGGCCGGGCAGACCTATGTGATTCCCGCCCCGGCCTCCGCCGCGCCGGCAGCCCAGGCCGTTGCCAAGGAAGCACCGGCCAAAACCGAGAGCGCCGAGTATTGGTACACCGTCAAAGCCGGCGACTCGCTGTGGGCCATTGCTCGGGACCAATTGGGCGATACCGCAACCGTCGCCGCCATCAAGGAATTAAACGAGCCGACTCTCAAAGGCTCCGACGGCGTCAAGGTCGGCATGAAGCTTCGTCTGCCGGCCAAACCGTTGGCTTCTGCAGACTGATTTCCCTTTTTCATCACTTGAAGAAAGGGAAACCCCACGATGCTCAAACTTCTCTTATGCCTGACCGCCAGCATGGTGCTCGCCGTGATGGTCTTGCAGCTTCGCCAGCAGCGGCTCGAACTCGACCATCAGGCCAACCAACTGCACGATCAAATCGAAGCCCAGCAAGCCAAGCTCTGGAATCAGCAACTGCAAATCGCCGTGATGACCGCTCCGAACGCGATCGCCCAAACCGTGCACACCCGTGATTTGAAAATGGTCCCCCGCTCCACCTTGCCGCCTCGCACGGCCAATTGGACCGAGCAGGCCAAGATCGACTCCGACGCAGAGTAAAAATGATACATAAATGATACGAAATGATACGTTTTTTTGGGGGGGGCACTTGCGTATTCTTGCTATATCGGAGCCGTCCCGGTTTCTTAGCCCAGAGCTGTCCTATTTTCTTCACTACTAGGCTATTTGGCAGAGTTCAATGTTAGACTGCGGACCTTGTTCCATAGTAGCGCGTCAACGTCGCCGGTTTGACCATCATGCCTTGCTTTATGCATCCGAAGCACGTCTTCGTCATCGAATATGAGGATTAATTCTCCCTTCGCCCACTTTGCCTTCACATGCTCGAACGATTTATTTTTATCGATGATCTTTCTCACGACAAGTAAACCCACTTGGCGATTTTCCTTGTTTAGTCGACCACCAAGCTGATCGTACTCCGGCGAGCCGATGTCATCTGTGTAGTTCTTGCATTCTGGCGGCACGTAGTTCGAGTTCAACTTAAGACGACTTCTCACCTCTGAGAAGAATCCGCTGTCGGCGAAGTTGTCGAACATGATGTCAACCCGATGGATCCCGGTGTTAATCTCTTGCTCGATTCGACCGTTCGCTAGTGCCCCGTCAAAAATCCCTCTCAATGCGTCGAAGATCGTTCGATGATACTTTCCAGCGAGTGTTGCGCCCGTTTTTATTCCGGCGAGATTTGGGGCATCGCCGTATGTTTCGCGCCACTTTAGAGTGGCCGGGGCAGCATCGCTGACTGCGGCTATCAATGATTCCGCGACAAAGCGCGCGGACACATTTGACGGAAGACGAAGATTCAGTTTCTTGAGTCTTTTTTCGAGTACAGCAAGTGTCGGGAATGGCGGATCGCTCAACAAATCTGCGACATCGCCAGGGTCGGAAATCCCGAATTGCCTCAAGGTCTTGCCGACTTGGTTAATTCTTCTTCGTGCTAGTTTTTTTGATGATTCGTCGGGCAATGTTAGAAACCTCCAATATGTTTTCAAGATCCGTCCAGACGAATAGAAGGCCCTTTTTTTTGTTAGGGTCGGGAATCTTTGCGATCAGCCCGCGAAGGTCGAGGTGGGAACATATCTTTGAAACCCATGGCTTGCTCTTGTTCGTTACGACCATGATACCGTCAAGATTCAATGGCCCTTTTTGGAGTGATAGATACACTTCGGCTGAGCCAGGCTTGTCTTCAAGGTGTTCTTCAACGAATTTCCGGTATTCCGGTGTCGCGGCAGCCTGAAACCGCTGCATCGCGCGAATCTGCTCGATATCGGTTCGAATCGCACCCAGATTCTGCTGAGACTCTTCCGTTTCTGCCATAGTAACACCCAACCGTTGGAGCTAACTTAGCAACCCGAAATCACCAAGATCGAAAAGTCTGACGCGCTTTTTCTCTTCATTTGTGTCCATGAGGCCCATCGCGGCACATCTGTTCGCCAGCGCGACTAGCGCATTCGGGCTCATCTTGCAGGCAATGCGTACCTGTTCCATCGATGCTGTGCCGTCCAGCATCTGATACGCAGAGCGCGACTTTGCATCGGGTAATGCCGCTTCCAAAAGCGTCTTGACGGGACTGTGCGCGGCAGCACGAATCCAGTTTCGGATATCAACGATTACTTCTAGAAGTTTTTCTTCACTTTGTTTTTGCATGGTTCTCAAAAAAATTAGTAGGAATTGAAATAGCAAGTTTCGGAGACTTCGTATCGCAAATGAGCAACTTGGCTGCGCTGAGCTTGCCGACCATCACACTGAAGTTGCCTTGGTTGACAGAGACTTCATCACGAATCTCCTTTTGCGTGCGTGTGCCGTCCATTAAGAAAACAGATTTCTGTTTCGGTTTGCTGTTACCAACAATCTGCAACAATTGGTCTCGTAGCTTCGCGTCGCGTTGAGCAATTTTATCCTCAGCAAGCAACGCCAGCAGGTCGTGCATCTTACGGACGGTGTCGAGCAGTTCAGTTGAATTTTCACTCATTGGAGTTCCCCTCGTCGCCAAAGAAATTCGATGGAAGCTTGACGTGAAGTTTTGGGTGTTTGCCGTCTTGTCCGACAAGTAATGCTGCCTTAAGCGCTTTGACCAGTCTGTTCAGCTGTCCGGGGTCGATGGACGCCTCTTTGGCAATGACAGACTCAGTCCGCGAACCATCCATCAACATGATTGCGTCGCGCTTCTTCTGGCCCTTACCGACGACCGTCCTTACCGCTTCTCTGAACTTCTCATCGCGCTTTGCCAGTGCTGGCTCAGCCACGACTTGAAGAAGATCGCGAATCTCGGTCAATAATTCTATCTCTTTCGACATGCTTATTCCCTTTCTATTCCATGCATATCGTAGTCTGTTTCTGTTAGGTGGTCAATCTTGCATGCAAGGCTTAAATCGCACTTTTTAAGAAATAGATATTGAATAGGCAGGAAGTACGCAACCGGGAAATTTGCCGGAAATTCCAATGTTTAGCGGAAATTGCAATGGGTTGGAAGTCAATCATTGGGCTCCCACCCAACAATCTCTCGTATTCACATCTTCTGCACATGCTCCTCGTAGAGAATTTCCTGGACGGTAAGCAGCTTTATAATCCTGTCACTCCGTTTATGGAGTGGCGGTGCATTCCTGCACGGCGTCGTTGGAGAATGCGAAGGAGACGAAGAAGTCGGGTTTGGACTTCGGCGAGCTCAGTCGAGGCGCGGTTTTCTCGCTCGATGACGGCTTCGAATAGCTCTATTGTCACGGGGCGACCGACCTTTTCCATCTGCTCGACTTGAATCGGAAACCAATTGTCGGCGAACATGTGATCCTCAAGAGCAGATCGACGCAAGTTGTGCCAGCAGCGGCTTCACAAACTTTTCAAATGTCAGCTCCGGGTGTGGTTCGGCATAATCGCCCGTGGTTGCTGACGCGGCACCCGACAAGAGAAAACAAGCTCCATCGTAGAGGCGATCCCGGAGAAGCTTTTCAATCAATATCGCATACCGATCCTGGTAGGACGCACCACGAAATTCCCGAAATACGGGAAAGTGCGGGCTTACAACCTTCACGGGCGAGCGCGACCGGTCGCAGTCTTCCAGGAGCATGAGATAGCCGAGAAAGGGCCGGGCTGAGGGTTTGAACGCGCCCTCTCGATAGGCAGCCCAGATATCAGTCGCACTGCCAAGCGCTTCCTCGGTACGATTGTTGAAGTTGTTGCCGAAGGACGGTCCGATCTGCGATTTGAATTCGACCGCGGCGACTAGTTCCTTCTCATGGACGATAACGAGGTCCCATTTCTTTTCTGCGCGAAACCATCCGGGCAGCTCGACGCGCTTGTTGATAGCGATGCAAGATTCGGGAACCTTCGCCGCGATTAGAAGATTACGAACGAGGCGGACAAAGCCGTCCATCTGCTTGCCCCCAGTGACAGCGCTCCTGCCGCCGCGATCACGATCGGCGGCATCTCCTTGCCGCGTGGATTGCTGCTGGCGCGTCATCCAAAAGTATTTGACCGCTTCACGGATACCGGCATCAAGATCAGGCATGCTCGTGAACCCGTGTATTAACTGTTGAAGAGAAGTAGAGGTCAGCCCCGTGTGCTGCCACGCGCTGCTTGGCTATGTCGAAATACTTGCTGTCGAGTTCGATGCCGACACTGTTGCGGCCCCAGCGCGCACATGCAAGATTTGTCGTGCCGGTCCCCATAAACGGATCAAGGACGGTATCGCCGACAAATGAGAACATACGAATCAGGCGTTCGGCGAACTCGAGCGGATATGGGGCGGGATGTTGTGGATGAGACGTGCCGCGCAGGTCCGACCAAATCTGCCGAAACCACACCTGATAATTTTCGGCGCTGATAATGCTCAAAAGTCGCTCTTGTTTCGTCGGGCTCCGATAGCCGCCGGGTTTCCGTTGCATGAGCACGAATTCAATATCGTTTTTGATCACCGCATTCGGTTCGTAAGGCTTTCCGAGGAATCCTCCGCCACCGGAGACCTCATACTTGGCGTTTGCGATCTTGTGCCAGATAATCGGAGCAAGATTGTCAAAGCCGATGTTTTTGCAATGCTCTTGAATCGTTGCGTGGAGCGGCACAACTGTGTGTCTCCCGTTGTTTTTCTTGCGCGAGAGACACACATCACCGACGTTAATGATCAGTCGTCCCCCTGGCACGAGCGCGCGGTAGCAGTTCTGCCAAACCTCATCAAGGCCGGACATAAATGCTTCGTAATCGTGAAAGTGGCCCATCTGATGTTCGTGGTCGTTGTATTGCTTTAGCGTCCAGTAAGGGGGCGACGTAACGACGAGATGAACGGAATTTTCATCAAGTGCCGACGCGGCACGGGCATCGCCGTAAATCAATTCATGAGAGGTTACTCGATTTCGGACGACCGCCTCGATTCGACGCATCGTGCGGAGATCGCGCGCAATTGTCGGAACCATGTCATCCAATTCGCCAGTGTTCAGCAACTCGTCGAACAATGCCCGCTCTTCTTCGGACATCGTTGTGGACTGGGCTACTGGTCTCATATTTGAAGTTTATCAGTTTGAGCGCGGCGCAACCAGTCAAGGAAGGCCATCGCAGTAGTATATGCTGCCGTTTTTCTTGGAGACGCAGGCTTGCTTCTTGGCACCTGCTTTTGCAGAAGTCCCCTTTTTGTGCGTGGTGCGAAGATAATCCCGCATTGGATTCGGGGCAACGAGCCGCGATGCCTCATCACTCTGGGGCGTTCTCAGAGCCGCATCCAAAGGATTGTGGCAAAGGGTAGAATGCCTTGCCATGCCGGCGCGCCGCCGAGCATTCTGGAGAGTCTATGGGGTGGTGTACGCCCGAACTGTGCTTGTTCGTGTGCTCGGTTCTCTGAGAGTTTGCCAATTCTGGTATTTTTCTGTCGCAATTTCGTGGGTTGACGCATCTAAGTAAATGAAAGGGCAGATTTGGAACAGCGGCCATCGAGTATTCCAGACCAGCAGCTGGTGACCGCGGCCCTGGGTGGGGATCGGGCGGCGTTTGCGGCGCTCGTGCAGCGGTATGGGCCGGCGGTCAAGGCGGTCGCGTATGGGATCCTGCGGGACCATCATTTGGCGGAGGATGCTGCGCAGGAGACGTTTGTGTCGGCCCATCAGCAGCTCGCGCGGCTGCGGTTGCGTGAATTGTTTGGGCGATGGTTGCTGGCGATTGCCAGGCAGCGGGCGCTGGCTTGTCGGCGAAATCTGAAAGTGCAGTTGCCGCTCGAAGCGGCGGATGATGTGGAGTCGCCGCGGGCGGTGGATCACGATCTTCTGGATGAGGTCATGGCTCTGCCCGAGGCGGAACGCAGATTCGTCATGCTGCATTATTTCAGCGGTTACTCGGTGTCCGAGATTGCACAGATCACCGATCGGCCCATCGGCACGGTGACCAAGCAGATGTCGCGGGCGTACCAGCGCCTGCGACAACGCCCCAGCGAGGTGCTGAAATGAACGATAACGACCCATTTGTAAGCGACCTTCAGCGGCTGGGGCGGGCAATGACGCCGGAGGATGGGTTTGTCGATCGGGTGATGAGCCGGATCGAGCGGCCGCGATCGATGCGACGGCGGTGGATGGTCCCGCTTACGACGGCAGCGGCAGTGCTGCTGGTTGTGGGGTATTTCACGACCGGGCATCTGCAACAAGTCACTCCGCCCCCTGCCGGTGAAGGCCTGCGACTGGTCGGCACGACGAGCGAGTGGCAGACCAGCGCCCGCCGCGTCCTGCTCGAGGGGGAGGTGCCGGCGCAGGAAATCAGTCGGCAGCGATTTGAGCGATTGGAATGGGACGATGCCCAGTCGCACGCAAAGTTTCAGCGGATGGTGCCGAAGGAAAAGATCACGTTTATTTCTGCAGACAGCTATTGAGTAAGAAACCCTGAAAACTTTTCTATGGAGATCGACATGAAAAAGCATTTGATGGTGGTGGCGGTGTTGGGCGCGGTGGCTTGGGGTGCAGTGGCACGTGCGGCCGATGCGCCGGCAACGCAGCCGAAGACGGAAGCACACAGTATTACCATCTACAGCGGTGGCGGCCGCGCCGACTACACTGCGGGATCGTCAGGCAATGGACAAGTCATGGTGCGCGCCAATTCGGGAGGAGGCGGCGGGGGCAGCGGGGTTAGCTTCGGTAACGGGGCGATGAAGATGAAGATGGAAAAAGCCGCGTGGCTGGGCGTCATGACATCTCCCGCTCCCGAGGCGCTGCTTAAGCAGTTGAAGATCAAGTGCGGGCTGCTCGTGCAGGAGGTGATACCCGACAGCCCTGCCTCCAAGGCGGGACTGAAGCCGGACGATCTTCTGGAAAAGATAGACGATCAACTGCTGGTCAATCCCGCGCAGCTCCAAAGCCTGGTTCAAATGCATAATCCCGGCGACAGCGTTGCGCTGAGTGTGATGCATGAGGGGGACCGGCGGACGGTGCCGCTAACGCTGGTGGAGCATGAGGTGGCACGTGTTTCGGAGTTCGGCGGTTCGTGGTCGGGTAACACGTTCGAGCCGGACTCGGTCATGCCGCGTTTTCTCACCAACGGTGGCCCGGGCGGCATCCATCCCCGGCCGGGCAGCAATATCGTGAGCCACTTTGAGTCGAGGATGGACGATGGCAAGTATGCATTGACGCTGGTTCGCCAAGGCGATTCGCGCGTGCTGACGATCAACGACGCGTCGGCTACTGGTTCCTTGCCCATCACTTCGACGTACCAGGGAAATTCGCGCGTGCTGACGATCAACGATGCGTCTGGTAAACAGATCTTCCAGGGCCCGGTGGATACTGCCGAGCAGCAGGCGAAGATTCCCGCTGATTTGCAAGGGCGGTTCCACGAGATGCTGAAGATGCAGGACATGACTGAGAAGCCGGCCAAGCCGTGAGAAGTGTGTTGCTGCGGGAGGCTCGACGGCCGTTAGCCTGCTTGAGAAAACGCAGGCTAAAGCCCGCACCACAATTTCAAACTGGCCTACTACCGAATATCGAGAGACATAAATACGCTGTTCCGGTCTTGGGCATATTCGCCGAATGGACCGCACTCGATAAACCCATGTCTCGCATAGAAGGATCGAGCGGGCGCGAAGTAAGGCCAAGAACCTGTCTCCAGGCTGAGGCGCGTCATTCCGTTTGCCCTGGCCGTTTCGATAAGGTGATGGAGCAGCGCGCTGGCGACGCCTTTGCGCCTTGCCGCCTCCGCCGTGTGCATCGATTTTATCTCGCCGAGGTCGGGCGACAGCCGCCGCAATGCTGCAACACCAACGACGCTTTCCTCGATCCAAGCGGTCCAGAAAGTGATGTCGGCAGAGCGCAGGCCATCGTGATCGAGGGCGTGGGCACTGTCCGCCCCGGTTTCAGATCGGGCTCTGGTCACGTGGGTGTTCAGGAGTTCGATGACGCGCGGATCGCTCAAGTTACCTGGCCTGATTTGTATCATGGCGATGACCTTCACCCAGTGCGGACGACGGCCAGCCCCCACCCTAACTCTCCCCCGTGGGTACGCGGGAGAGGGAAGAAGAGTTTACTGCCCACCGATCAAATAATGCCTCGGATCGTCGGCGTAATCCTGGGTGATTGGCTCGGCGTGGCCATCGACGAAGGCGGCGTTGATGTTTAGGCCGCACACTGATCCGACGGGATAGCTGGTCACTGGATTTATCTGTTTGAAACCGCTGCCGTGGCGGGTGGTGAGCCGATCACCTGGCGGGGCCCAGCGGCTGTCGTTGGGATCGATCTCTTCGCTGAATAAAATCTTCTCAGCGGTGCGCGTCCATTGCACCGCCTTGGTGCATTGCAGGGTGGATTGTGTATTGCCGGAGCTCACCGCCTGGTTGATGGTGTAGCTGTAACGGTATTTTCCTTGTCCCAAAGCGATGTCACTGGGAAGATCCTGGCGATCCATCACATTGTCCGTCGGGCATTGCAAAAGGCGCTGCAGCTTGTCGCCCGACACATTCAGATAGCGCGCGAAGGGCGATTGATTGATATCACGATCGAGCTGCCACCAGATCCAGTCTTCATCCATTTCCGTGTACACCGTCGGACTGTCGGCCCGGACCCAGGCGCCGCTGGATGGGAAATACTGCTGGTTCTCGTTGGAGTAGAGCAGCATCGCCATGCCGAGCTGTCGCAGATTGCTCAGGCAGGTGACGCGGGCGGCGTTTTCCCGGGCTCGGCTGAGGGCCGGAAGCAAAAGGGCGATCAGCACGGCAATGATGCCGACCACGACGAGCATTTCGACGAGGGTAAAACCCCCGGCGGCTCGGGCGCACCGGTTTCGCGGATTAGCATGTGCGGCGCAAATTTTAATCCCGGCTCCGATTCATCCCCGCCCCGCACCGGTAGAATATCATCTTATCCCCTCGCCGTCGCCCCACGTCCCATATTATCCCGCCTAATTGCGGTCAAAACTGCATTTTGGCTCTATTGGATGTATGAAATCAGCCGATGAGAAACGGGGAAATCAGGACGAGAACTCATGGCCATCGCCGCAAAGAACATTCCTTATGCCAATGGCCGCGCCGCTATGCTGCTTTTGGTCGTCGGGGGTCTGATGCTGGCCATGGCCGGACGGGTCGCTTATTTGCAGACTTATGGCCGGGATAAAACTTTGGCGTCGGCGGAGCGGCAGCAACATCAGATCGAAACGCTCTACGCTCGACGGGGAACGATTTACGATTCCACCGGCACGCTCATGGCCGGCACGGTGCAGAACACCGATCTGTTCGTCGATGCCAAATTTCTCGCCGATTATTACTCTTCCGATGATCACGATTATACGGAATATCAGCGCGGCATCGAAAAGCTAGCCAACCTGATCGATAAGTCACCTAGCGATTTGGCGAATCTGCTGAGCAGCAAATCTGACAGCCGGTTTCTGAAAGTCGCCACCAAGCTCGATGACGGCACGGTGGCGGCGATCAAACAACTGAATCTGCCGGGCGTCGGTTTTACGCCATCCAACGAGCGGTACTATCCGATGGGTTCAATCGCTGCGCATCTACTGGGAGGCGTCGGCGAAGATGGGCATGGTTTGGACGGATTGGAATTGCAATTCGACAAGCAATTGGCCGGGCATAATGGCTGGAAGCGGACGCTCAAAGATGCCCGGCGCAATCCGATTGCGGTAGATGCCGATGATTACCGCCCCGCCGAGCACGGGCAGCATCTGATTCTCACCATCGACGCCAATATTCAGATGATCGCCGAGCAGGAATTGGCCGCCACTTGCAAGGAATTCCATGCGGAGACGGGTGAAGTCGTCGTCATGGACCCGCACACCGGCGATGTGCTGGCGATTGCCAATTATCCGACTTTCAATCCGCAGGAATTGGAAGACAGCACCAAAGAAGTGCGGACCAATCGTGTGCTCGTGTCACCGTATGAGCCGGGTTCGACGATCAAGCCGTTCATCGCCGGGCCGGCGCTGGGCTGGCACATCACGCAGCCGGACGAAATCTTCCACACCGGTGGCGAGCATTACATCACGCCGTATGGCCGGCGCGTCACCGATGTGCACAACGGCTATCCGCAATTGGCGATGTGGGATGTGCTGGTCAAATCGAGCAACATCGGCATGTCCATGCTCGGCGAGCGCATGGGCAATTCCAAAATTTACAGCGCCCTGCACGGCTTTGGTTTCGGCAAACCCACGGGCATTGAGCTGCCCGGTGAAAGCGGCGGGAAACTCAATCCGCTGGCCAAATGGACCAAGTACAGCACCGAAAGCTGCGCGCAGGGTTATGAATTAATGGTGACGCCTTTGCAACTGGCGCGGGGATTTTGTGCGTATGCCAACGGCGGTCGGCTATTGCAGCCTCGACTAGTGAAGGGTTTTTTGGATGCCAACACCAACACGGTCGAGCGACGCAAGCCGATCGATTTCGATTCGCTGCCGCAGGTGGTGGACGGCCATACGGCAGCCGAAGTGCGGCGAATTCTGTGTGACGTGGTAATCCGTGGCACCGCCATGAAAGCCCGCAGTATGACGTGGAACATTTTCGGCAAAACGGGCACCGCGCACATTTCCCAGGGACCCGGCAAAGGGTACAGCGAAACACTTTTCAACAGCAGTTTTATCGCCGGCTGTCCGTATGAGGATCCGCGGATCGTTGTGGCGTTTATCGTTCACAAACCGCACGCCGACGCTCATTTCGGCGGCAGCGTCGCGGGGCCGGGTGCTTCGCGGTTGATTGAGCGCTGCATGTCGTATTTGCAGGTGCCCGCTTCACCCGATTTGCCGCTGCCGCCGCCGAATATTCAGGCGAAGCTTTGGGAATTCAATCCGAAGCAATATCAGCGCAGCACGACCGTGCTGGTGCATGATTGATTCAGTTATTCCAGAAACATCGCATCCCCGTAGCTGAAGAATCGATAGCGCTGGTCGATCGCATGGCGGTAAACCCTGCGCTGTTCCTCCAATCCAATCCATGCGGCCACCAAGGCGATCAATGTGCTGCGCGGCAAATGGAAATTCGTGATCATCGCATCGACGTGCTTCCAGGCGTATGAGGGATAAATGAAAATTTCCGTCGTTCCGTTCGTGGCGGCGAAAGGCTGATCGCCCGGCTGACTTTCCAGGACACGCACAGCCGTGGTGCCGACCGCTATCACACGCCGGCGCTGCTGCTTGGCCCGATTGATGATAGCCGTAGCGGGTGCGGTGATCGTGTAATTCTCGGCGTGCATGACATGCTGCTGTAACGTGGCGCCGGTGATCGGTTTGAATGTTCCCAGGCCGACGTGAAGCGTGATGCTGGTTCGCTCGATGCCACGTTGATCCAGATCGCGGAGAATTTCGGGGGTGAAATGCAATCCGGCGGTTGGGGCAGCAACCGATCCAGACTCGGAGGCGAACACCGTTTGATATCGCTCTCGATCCAGGGAATCCCGCTCATCGCTCTGTTTATCGCGCTTGATATACGGCGGCATCGGCATGCGGCCAAGGCGATTCAGAATATCCCCAGCCGATTCGCTGGTTTCCAACTGAATTTCGCATTCCCCGTCGACCCCGCGACCGGCCACACGCACGGCAATCTCCGGAGTCTCCGCAAAGCGCAGCAAATCTGTGCGTCCAATATTTTTCAGCAGCACTCGCCAGCGGCCGATTGCCAGCTCGTGCAGGAACAATCCATCCACAAGCCCGCCGGTGTTTTTGATCAACATGAACCGCGCCGGCAGAACTTTGGCATCGTTGAAGACCAATAAATCGCCGGGACGTAGCAATTCCGGAAGATTCGCAAACGTGTTGTCGCTGATCCGGTGATAGGACCTCTGATAGTGCAGCAAGCGTGATGCACCACGCTCCGGCGTTGGCACCTGCGCGATCAATTCGGCTGGCAAATCAAAGTTGAAATCATCGGTTCGCATGCGGATTCACATCGACACTTGTTTAACCCACCGTTGCGTTGAAGCATCATCCGTCATAACCGGCCAGCTTTGACAGGCGACGAATAATTCCGTGCCAGCCAGCGTTACCGCACAAAATCCCGCGGTTTCCCCAGGAATCTCGCCGAATTCGTGGCAGATCATCCACCGCGCGCCGAACCACGCTACTGCCATCCACCCAGCGTTTGCTTGGCATGAGGCGTGGCGGTGAACAGTTTAAGTTCGGCCGTGAACCTGATCGTGGCAACGCTGGACTTGTCCGAAGTCCAGTTAGTCACGAAGGCGATTCGCACGGCTGACCTTTCGACTGCTGCACAGGGTGGTGGACCGGCTGGAATCCATGTCGGGCCGGCCGCCACTTACGAGCCTCGCGCAGTCCTGCATTCCGAGCATCGCATCGAATCACGCGGCACGATCTACACTGCCCAAGCCATTCGACCGTGCAAGGCAGCGGAGCAGGAAATCAAAGTCCGCTGCAAGCCGCTAGCCGATGAGGATTCTTGCCAGACCATCACCGTGCATGCTCCTCCTTCGCCGCTCCAGCCGCCCTGGGCGACCCTGCCCTGGCCGGCGATAAAGCCCGCGCCATCGTCAAAGGTTATCAAGCTTATCGTCCGACAATCCGATAACGCTTGCAGCGGCACGATTCTCGATTGCTTTATCTAGCGAAATTCTGCAAAACAAGGAAGACGGTCGTTCCGCAGGGCGAAAAAACTTTTATCTTTCGACTGTTGTGGTCGTATTAATCAGTGCGAGCAACTGGATGACTCGCAGTATCGGCAGAGGTTTTCATGTTGCAACCTCCTCAAATCGAACAGCTTGTTTGCTTGATTACATCCATGGATCGAACCGCCTTGATCGGGAATTTTCTCCGATTCAAAGGCACGTTCCCGATCGATTTCACTCCCGAGTTTCTCGAGCGGTTGAGCATGGAGCGGCTGCAGCACATCTTTCTGGCGTTGTGCTTGCAGAGCCAACACGTCCCGCAGGTCGCCGAAATGGCCGCCTGATTTCCTAAAAACAGGCTTTAGTTTCATCCCAAACCGGGCCGATTGGTGTAACCGGGTGCCTGCTTGCGTTGCAAGACCGATAAGGTGAAGATAGGATGGCAGGCTAATTTCGGAAAGCTCGCGCCAATGGCGCATTTTCTCCCCTCCGGAAGACACCGTGCGTAACTGCCGGTGTCTTCTTGTTTTATAACCTTGTGATTAGCCCGGTGGCCAACTGAACGGACGGCCTGCCATGACGTGCAAATGGAGGTGAAAAACCGTCTGCTGTGCCCCGCGCCCGCAATTGAATACAGTTCGGTAATCTTTATGACCGAGCTGGGCCATAACCTGCTTGGCGATCAGAAACATTCCACCGACCAACGCCTCATACCCCGGTTGCAAGTCATTGAGCGTTTCAATTTGCCGCTTGGGAATCACCAAAACATGCACCGGCGCCTGCGGCTGAATGTCGTGAATCACAATATACTGCTCATCTTCGTAGGCAATTTTTGCCGGAATCTCTCTGGCGATGATTTTGGTGAACAGTGACGGTTCCATGACAACCGATTCTCATACACCCAAGAGCGTTTGTCACGGAGGAATCCGGAATGGCGGCTTAAGCCGCCATCCCAGCACAACGAACCTGTCGCCGTGGACTAAGAACAAGTGGGCGATGTTCAACTTCCTCACCGAAACCTTCCGGCTCGGGCTCAAAAATCTGTTCCTGCACAAGATGCGCAGCTTGCTGACCGCACTCGGCATCATCATCGGCGTGCTGGCTGTGATCGTGATGGTGGCGATCGGCGAAGGCAGCAAGCAGGCGGCGATGAAGCAGATGCAGCAGTTGGGCGCCAAAAATATTTTGATTCGTTCGGTGCCGCCGGCGGAAACCAATCAGGCTTCAGGAACAGTGAGTCGGATTTTGGATTACGGTATTCGCCGGGCGGATGTTGAGCGGCTGCGGACACTGTCCCGATTATCCAAGCTGGTGCCCATGCGAAATACGGAACAGAAGGTGACCTACGGTGGAACGCGCGCCAATGCCACCGCCGTTGGCACCGTGCCGGAAGTTTTTGACGTCGTCAATTTACCTTTGTCGCGCGGCAGGTATTTCACCGAGTTGGATTACGAACAGGAAAGCCGGGTATGCGTGATCGGGGCATCCGTCGCGCAGCAGCTTTTCGCTTCAATCGATCCGATTGGTCAGGAAGTGCAAGTCGGCACTTCGGGTCGGCCGACGGTGATCTGCACCGTGGTCGGCGTGCTGGAGCCGACGGGCTTGCGCGGGCAGGGACAGGAAATGATCGGCCGCGATTTGGATCAGGATCTTTATTTCCCGTTAAGCGTCGCCCAAGACACGTTCGGCGACATGATCATCAAATTGCAGCCGGGATCGATGGAACGCAAAAACATCGAATTAACCGATGTCTGGCTGCAGGTGCAGGATGTCAGCGATGTGGAAAACGCTGCATTGGTCGCGCAGAAAATCCTTGCTGATTCACATGAGCGGCTGGATTACACGGTCAAAGCGCCGATCCAAATTCTGCGCGCCGCCGAGGCGCAGCAGCGAACGTGGAATTTTCTTTTGATCACCATCGCCAGCTTGTCGCTGGTGGTCGGCGGTATCGGCATCATGAACATCATGCTGGCCACCGTCACCGAGCGAACCCGTGAAGTGGGGATTCGCCGGGCATTGGGAGCCAAGCGGCGGCATATCGTGCTGCAATTTTTAATCGAGACGACGGTGATCACCCTGGCCGGCGGATTGCTCGGCGTCGCTTTGGGGGTGAGCGTTTCCATGGCCTTGCCCTGGGCGATGAGTCTTGTCAGCACCAATACCTATCCCACCAAAGTCACCGCCTGGTCGGTTATCGGCAGCTTCCTCATCAGCGGCGGCATCGGCATCGGCTTTGGCCTCTATCCCGCTTACACCGCTGCGCAAATGAATCCGATCGAAGCGCTGCGGCATGAATAGTCGCCGCCGGGCGATCGCAAAGGAAATGTAGGCTCTGCTGATACGCCGACCCGTCCACAAAAGCGTCTGGATATCCCGCTATTCCGGCGCTGCCGGGATTGTAATCTCGCATGTCCAATCGTACGGCATGGGCTCCGGCCCGTCTTTTCGCCGCCAGTATTCGCGCCAGTTCTCCCACCACTTAGCGTTTGCCGCCTCTACGTCCGTTGGTAATAGGCGGCCATTAAGGTTGTAAATTTCCAAGGCGTCAGCTACCCCGTAGAACCCGACCGGCCCGGCCAAAAACGCTACAACCGCACAATTGTCAGAAGCCCCAGCGCTGGCGGCCTCGATCGGAAGGCGATGTGTCTTGGCGGCCCCGTCCACGAATCTGCGCGCCTCCGCGTGATCCGTGAGAGTAAAACTGTCGCGGTCAGGTGGAAATGGCCGCAGTTCGTCGCGCTGCAACGCCTCAAACCAATTGTCAGGTTGATCGCCGTTGGCCAAGAACACCACTGACCGTGGCCGGATAAGTCGCAGCGCGACTTGGCTAGACGGCGGTTTTGTTGGTGCTGTAGGCGGACACCAGAGCTGCACGCGCCCAAACTCGAGTTGGAATGAGTCGGGCAGGTTGGATGTCCACCAACTCCAGTCGCCAGTGTCTGTGATCGCCGCTTTGAGAGTGTCGAGGTAGGTGCTCACTGGCCGGATTCCTGAATCCAAAAAGGGGCCACCACTGGTAGTTGGCTGTGCGCGCTCGCGCAGGACAGCCATTCCATCCGCCAGCACGTGGATTTAACGCAAAAACATTGTAATCCACCGCCTGACGCGATCGCAAATGAATCCCATCGAAGCGCTTCGGCACGAGTGATCACTTTGGCGGCTCGGAGCTTTTGCTGGGCGCTTCCCACATTTCATGTACCGAATGGGGCATGACGGCTCCGAAAAAGACGCCGGTTAATGCAATCAGCCCGCCGAGCGCTACCGCTCCGACCAAAAACCAGAATTGCTCGGTGGAATTAAAATAGGCTGCGCCAAAACGCAGGGCAATGTACGGCACACCCAAGGCGATGGCCACGCCTCCTAACACTGCGGCGAAAGCGACGCCGGTGGTGTGGTTGAACTGAACATCCTGCAAAGGCTTTGGCGGTCGTGAATTCTCCATGTCTTTTCTCCGGTTATTTCTTGTGGGTTTCGTGGCGTAAGCTGGAACGTAAACGGCTTAGGGCATAACGGCATCGGCTGGCGGCGGTGTTTGAGGAAATCGACAAACTTTTGCCAATCTGTTTCAGCGACAGCCCCAGATAAAACCGCATTCGCACAACGGTCTGCTGCTTGGATGGCAAGCGGGCTATCGCCTGCTCCACTGCGGCCGGATCGGGGGCGGCGGGATCGGCGTTTTGTGCCATCTCGCCGACGGCGTCCAGGGACACGTGATGCCGTCGCCGGGTGTGCCATTTGATTGCATTCAAAGAGACGGCCCGAAAGATATACGCGCTGGGATCGTCCGGCCTTTTTCCTGCCACTGTTTCCATACCGCCACCAGCGTGTCCTGCACGACATCTTCAGCGTCGCTGGGATCGCCACAAATCCGCTGTGCCGAACGAATGAGATCGCCATGAATTTGGCTTGCCCATTCGCCAAACTCCCTGCGGCTCTGGTCGATCTGGGTTTCCGCCATCACCGCTAATCGTTCCTCCGATATCAATGATCCGCAAGTGGGGCGGAGCGTCTATTATTTTAAAAAAGAAAGTTCGTCGACGAACCACCCCTGAGTATTGATTGCGAGGGCGAAGGAGGTAGGGTAATCAGCGAAGTCTCTTTGAATTTCCCCAATTTTGTCGACGCCCCTGCGAGGCCATGAGGGTGCCTACTTCCCTTTCTCCTTTTGCCGCTCCAGGACCATCACTTGCACGCCGTCTTTATTGTCAAAGCCATTAGGCAATGAATTGCCGGCACCGAACGCAACCTTCAACGAGTCCTTTTCAAGTTCATAAATGAAGGTCCCTGGATGGTCCTTTAACGGCCCGGTAGCTGCAGTGAGGGTAATTTGCTTTGGTGATTTAGACGGATCCAAAACGAACGTCGCCTCGGTTGTTGTCTGCGTGGTTGCGGTGGTCTTTTCCGATGTAGTGACGGAGCTGCCGGCGAACTTCATTGTCGAGGGATGCTCTTCAATAAATTCGGGAGAAGCGACCTTGCTATTACCATAGCAGCCGACCACCTTCCAGGTCCCTTGTATCTGTTGATTGTCTGAATTGGTAGGCTTACCGGCCTTCCCTTCGTCGGCCACAGTGGCAATTGATAGCGCCGCGCTCACGATGACCACCAGAAACTTTGCCGTGTTCATCATTCGAGCCTTTGTGGCAACTCAGGTCGCGGATAGCAATTCCATCCGCCAGCACGCGGATTTATCGCAAACGCATTGTAATCTCTAGCCGGCGGCGATCGCAAAGGAAATGTTGGCTCCGGCGTTTCGCCGGTTTGAACCTCGAAGCCATCAGCGGGGTCCGCCGTTAGAACTCTCCTTGCTCAAGCTCCCGAAACCGCTTGCACTCCTCAGCAGTAAGAAACTGCTCACGACATGCCTCACGTTTGGCGCGATCGTGCAAATTGACATGAACAGCGAGAAGCCACTCGGCGAAGGCCAAATCACGGAACTTCCACTCCCAGATTGAGAACGCGCCAATTCCATGTGCATGTCGCGCGACATATTCTTCTGGAGACATCGTGCGGAAAGGGTATTGCTCCTTGGTCGCCAATTCTGCGTCGGGAGTAAGTTCGTAATGGTCGCTGGTTGACTGCTGTGGCATAATTACAACACCCACGCGCTTGTGCTGTATAGCAATTTCATCCGCCAGCACATGGATTTAAGGCAATGGCATTGTAATCCCGAACCCGCGGCGATCGCAAAGGAAATGTTGGCTCTGGCGTTTCGCTTGCTTTGGCCCCGGATTCCTTGGAAACTCCTGGTAATGGGCCAATTGTGAATGCTCTGCCCCACCGATGATCTACCGCTGCAAGAAATGTAATTTCGAGGAGAAACGCGGCTTTCTGCCCGGTGTGAGCTGCGGCCTCTTGTTCCTAGCGCTAATCGGTTTATGGGTGTTCGCCTTCGCCATTATTGTCCCCGTCGTTCACCATATCTACCGCCGAAGTTTACCACAAACGCTGCAGGTGTTTTTAGCACACGACTGGCTAGTAATGCTTGCGGCATTCCCCGTTTCCGTTGTTGGGGCGATCGCGTTGTACGCTCTTTTGGAGGCGGTCGAGTGGCTTGTATTTGCGAGGCGGCGCTGCGCAAATTGTGGCGCGAGGCACTGGTCCTGGGGGTTCACACGGGGATTTGGCCTCTGAGCTAACAGTGGTGGGTTCGCCACTGATACAATGGTTTCTCGCGCCCGCACCGGACAGCAATTCCACCCGCCAGCACGTGGATTTAACGCAAAGGCATTGTAATCCGCCGCCTGTGGTGAGCAAGGTCGAACCGCCTGCGGCAAGCGCAAGTGAATTATTCTGTCACGGACTTGGGGACTCAGTTCTCGACCACGAGCGGAGCAATTGGAATCAATAATTCCGGAGAAGTGGTGGGAACATACCAAGGTTCAAATGGAAGCACGCAGAGTTTTGTCTACAACAACGGAACTTTCACCAGCCTCGCGCCGGTTAACGGGTATGCCCAAGTCAACCCCGTAGCTATCAATAACAATGGCCTCGTCCTGGCCGTAGACTCCCAAAGCAGTGGTACAACCACGACAAACGTATTGTACTCTGGCGGAACCTCGATCAATTTGGGCACGCTGAATGGGTTAACCGTTTCCGAAAACCGCACCAGCGAATGCGTCTCCCACAGCCGCTACTCCACGTTGAGATTCGCTTCTGCATCTCAAGGCGAGGACGGCGAAGCCGCCGAACACGCTGGCGACATGCGAAGAGTGATGAGCCGCCAAGGTAATAGAGGCTGGGGCGGAAACCCGAACCGCTACTCCGTGACTCTCAGGCTTCCATCAAAAGTATATCTCAACTTCGGTTACACCCGCACTCACATGCTGTGTATATTGAACTAACTAAAAACAACTAACAAGAAAACCGACGGATTCCACCCTGTCCCTCTCGTGAGACCAACCGCCGTGAGGCGGAACACGAGCGAGCGTGAGCGAGCGAGTGAGTGCCGCCGGAGCTTGCCGTATGAACTTAACGTGCAGCCGCCGGCGAATGCGGCGAGCATCAGAGTGACGGCAAGATACAGAGCGATTGCAACCCCTGTACGCATATAACCTCCGAGATAGTGTTGGTGTGAATTGGAAGACTACCGAACGTTCGCCGGTGTCTGTGAGTTTTGAATCGCTCCGACGATTCGATTCACCCGTTTGTCGATCGACGACACTTTGCAAATCGAAATGGCGTGGATGGTGCATATGAGCCAGCCGATGAGACCAAGACCCATAAACATGATGAGCGGCATGCTGATGAGCCAGAAGATCAGATTGACCACGAAATGACCCCACCGCCCGCACATTGCAATGGCAAGCGGGGGCACCAAAAACGCGAAGATGTAGCGCATGACCCGTTCCCTTTCTGAATGATCCATGGCACTTGCTCCCACGGCGGAAGCAACCGAGAACGCAGGATACCGTGCTCCTGCCATGGGTTCAAGTATTTTGCATCGAGCCGCCTATAAACAACTTTGCGGGCGCCTGCGAAGCTGGCGTATGGAGTCAGGACAGACCCAGCGGGCGTTGGCGGCCAGGCTCAAAAAACCACCATCCTATGTTCACAAGACAGAAGTCGGTGAACGCCGGATCGACCCCTTGGAATTCATTGCATGGTGTCGGGGGTGCGACCGTGATCCGGCATCATCACTCCGTCATGTCGAAGCCAATAATTAGCCCGCGCGGCCCCGCGCGAAGCTGTGGATAACTTTTCTCTTCGCGCCGCATCCTTCTCGCGCTAGAGTGGGGACATGGAAACCACAGACAAAAAGTATTTCATTTACGTCCGCAAATCGACAGAGACCGAAGAACGCCAAGCCCGCAGCATCGGGGATCAATTGGCCGAAGTCCGAGAACTTTTGAAGAAATATCGTCTCGATGTCGTCGGCAGCTTTGAGGAGAGCCGCAGCGCTAAGACCAAAGGCCGTCCGTTCTTCAACGAGATGCTCGAACGCATCGAACGGGGAGAAGCCAACGGCATCATCGCCTGGCACCCCGACCGCCTTGCCCGCAATGCGTACGACGGCGGACGGATCATCGACCTCATCGACGAAGGCAAGATCGTCGATTTGCGGTTTTGCAGCTTTTGGTTCGAGCCGACGCCCCAGGGGAAGCTCATGCTCAACTTCGCATTCGGCCAGTCTAAATATTTTTCTGACAGCCTCTCCATCAATGTCGGCCGAGGCTTGCGGCAGAAGGTCGCCGATGGGATATGGATCAACAAGGCCCCCATTGGCTACCTCAATGAACCGAAACTCCGAACGATCGTCGTCGATCCCGCCAAAGCGCCGCTCGTCAAAATGGCCTTCGACCTCTACGCCACCGGCGAATATTCCTTCGACCGGCTGCGGGCCATGCTCACCACCAAAGGCCTTCGCGGCGTGTATGGCCGTGAGATGTCGGTCTCCCGCTTTCAAGACCTGCTTTGTAATCCTTTCTACTACGGCGTCATGCGTGTCAAAGGCGAAATGCACGCAGGTATTCACGAGCCATTGGTGACTAAAGACCTCTTTGACAAAGTTCAACAGGCCATGAAGCAGCGGAGTAAGCCGACGCCCATTCGCCTCAAATCCTACGTCTACCGCGGTCTCTTTCGTTGCGGCGAATGCGGCTGCGTCATCACCATGGAAACCCAGAAAGGCCACAATTACCTCCGCTGCACCAAGCGGGTGAAGAAGGATTGCTCGCAGCGGTATGTCCGTGAAGAAGCTGTCACCGACCAGATTGCAGCCATTTTGACCGAAGCGTCGCTGCCGGACGAAGTGGCGAACTGGATGATCGAGCGATTGGATGCCGAGCGTGAGGAAGGTGCAACGCTCATTCGGCAAGCGAAAAAGAATGTCGAGAAGCAGATCGAGAAAATCGACCGGCAGCTTGATCGCCTGACCGCAGCCTATCTCGATGCCGGAGCTTTCTCCGCCGCCGAGTTCCGCAAACGTAAGGAAGAAGGCCTTAACCGCAAGCGGAAGCTGCTCGACGATTGTGCCGAGTTGGACCGAGACGAAACTCGACGGTTCGAACCGCTGAAACGCTTCGTTTTTGGCTCAAAACAACTGAAATACGTGGCGGAAAACCGCGATCTCAACGAGATGCGAGCCAAGCTCGCCGAGGTCGGTTCGAACCTCACGGTTCGGGACCGAAAACTGAACTGGTCGCCACGGGGAGCGTGGCAACTTGTTGTAGATCAAGGTTCTTTTGCCCACATCCATGCCGCGCCGGAAATTTCCGGCGCGGCATGGATGTGGTGAAACTCGCCTTAATCCTAACCAGTGCGCTTGGTGGGACTCGAACCCACAACCAACCCCTTATCCGGGGCGTGCCTTGCGGCGACGGGATATAAATCCGCTGCTCTACCAATTGAGCTACAGGCGCGAGGGATTAGCTCAATGGCATATGAGAAACGGAAGCATGAGGCCATTGTGCCGATTGTGCTGCGCGGTTTCAAGCGCCAAGACGTTGTTTTCCGCTGCCCGTTGTGAGCAACATCGAACCCACAGTGATCGCAGTGGAAATACTAGCTCCGGCATTTCCCTTGCTTTGGCGTCAAATCCCTCGGAAAATTCTGGCGGACCGCCAGTGGAGAGCGGTTACCCTCCCCGCATTAAGGGGCAGGTCGACGGAGAACTTTTAATGTCGCCAGCGGAGCAGAAGAAAAGGGTGGCTGCACCAGTTGCCGAGTTGCTAAAACCGCGCGGGTTCCGGAAATCCGGCTTAAGCTTCACAGCGGCGCGTGACGAGGCCACGCTTATCGTTGCCCTACAGGCGAGCACTGGAACTACGCAAGCTATTCTTAGGGTCACCTGTAACGTGGCGATCCAGTTGCATCGGTTCGCCGCGGGATTGCGTCCGAACGTCTGGGATGCCCAGTGGCATCAGCGTATCGGCTTCTTCATGCCCGAGCGGTGCGACCACTGGTGGACATGCGATAGCGACGAAGCCGCCGGTCGGGCCGGCCGTGAGATCGCCGCGCTGCTCGAAGCCTCAGCGCTGCCGGAAATGGAACGGCTCGCCGCACCCGCGGCACTAGCTTGCCTTTGGAGGTCGGGAAGGTCGCCCGGCCTGACGGATGGCCAGCGAACGGAATATCTTTCGGCGTTGGGAGGATGATACCTCGAAACGTGTAACCGTTACCGCTAATGCTCCCACCACGGACGATCCGCAAGGCCCACTCGAACTCCCCAGTCCTATAATATAAAGCCAAAGCACTCGCAGCCCTGCCGGACCGATGAGGTGGTTATGAAACTCAAGCGTTTAACAGCCCGCGGTTTGGAGTCGGAGAAACATCACAACGGGAACGGACATCCGGTGGTCGCCGGGAAGGATTCGGCGGCGCGGATTTGGCCGGCGCGGATGCCGATGGGGGCGTTTTTATTTGAATATCTGCATCGCCGGGGTGTGAAGCATTCATTTGGCGTGCCGGGAGATTTTGCATTGCCGACTTTTGCGTGGCTGGAGAAATCGCCGATTCGGCAAATTACCGTGACGCACGAGCCGTCGGCGGGGTTTGCGGCTGATGCGTATGCACGGCTGAACGGCATCGGCCTGGTGATGGTGACTTACTGCGTCGGCGGGCTGAATGTGCTCAACGCCATTGCGGGGGCGTATGCGGAGAAATCGCCGGTGGTGGTTGTGAGCGGCGCGCCGGGGCGGGAGGATCGCAAACGGGATCCACTTCTGCATCACAAGGTGAAAACTTTTGAAACGCAGCGATTGGTTTATGACGAAGTGACGGTCGCCTCGACGGTGTTGCTGGATGAGAACTCGGCGGCGGCGGAGATCAGCCGATGTGTCGAGGCGTGTCTGCAATTTAAGCGGCCGGTGTATATCGAGGTGCCGCACGACATGGTGGACCGTGATATTCCAACCGTGCCGATTCCGACGCCTTTCAAGGCAGAGTCGGATGAGGCGACGCTGGCGGCGGCTCTGGATGAAGTGCTGGGGATGCTGAAGGCGGCCAAACGGCCGGTGATTCTGGCGGGCGTGGAATTGCATCGTTTTGGCCTGGCCGATGTGGTGATCCGCATGGCCGAGGTGATGAATGTGCCGATCGCGGCGGATTTGCTTTCCAAAAGCACGGTGCCGGAGAATCATCCGCTGTATCTGGGCGTGTACGGCGGAGCGATGAGCAGCGATGCGCATGTTCGCCAGTACGTGGAAAAATCAGATTGCGTGCTGATGCTCGGGACGTTCATCACGGACATGAGCATGGGCATTTATACGGCCCGGCTGAATCCCGATCGTTCCGTGCTGGCCACCACGGAATCGATCAAAATTCGCCATCACCGCTACGACCACGTGCAGCTGGCTGATTTCCTGCATCGCCTGGCCCATTGCTGCGAAGGGCGTCGGCCGAAGCTGAGCCGCAAGCGGTTTACGCCGCCGCCGCGTCCACCGGAGCCGACGCCTTTGGCTCGGCGGGAGCTGCAGGACAAGCTGACGATGTCGGAGGTGTTTCGCATCGTGTCGCTGCATTTGGATGAGCGATGCTGCGTGGTGTCGGATGTGGGGGATGCGCTGTTTGGAGCTTTGGGCATCCGCACGGCCCGTCGGGCAGAGTTCATCGCACCGGCTTATTATCTGTCGATGGGATTTGCCGTGCCGGCCAGCATCGGTGTTTCGATGGGCAATCCATCGCTGCGGCCGATCGTGCTCGTCGGCGACGGGGCATTTCAGATGACCGGAACGGAAGTTTCCACGGCGGTGCGGCTAGGGCTGAATCCGATCATCCTCGTCATCAACAATGACGGTTACGGCACCATGCGCAAAATCCGCGATGGTTCGTTCAACACGATTACCCGTTGGAATTACGGCAAAATCTGCGAACTGGTCGGCGGCGGCGAAACCAGCGTGGCGGCTACCAAGGGCCAACTCGACGGAGCGATCCGTGCAGCGATGGGGAGCAATTCGGTGCATGTGATTGATGTGCGTGTGCCTCGGGATGATATGAGCCCGCAACTCAGTACCATGAGCGCGGAACTCGGAAAAATGCGCGGCGGTCGAAAGAAATAGCTACGCAAATCGCTGGCCGATGCAAACGATGGCCGGAAATCTTCAGAAATAAACTCCCGACTCATAGACCGGATGAGCCGGGTGGTTAGAATGTCGCCCGATCGGCGATGGTGGTTCCGACCTGTTGCCGCCTCGGGCAAAATATGGCTTCGGTTTGTCTTTACTTTCAAATTCACCAGCCGTTTCGTCTGCGCCGTTACAGCGTTTTCGACACCGACCGCCATTATTTTGATCAGCACAAGAACGGCGAAGTCATCCGCAAAGTCAGCCAGAAGTGTTACCTGCCCGCCAATCAGGTGATGCTCGAAGCTATCCGTCAGCATGAGGGGCGCTTCCGTGTCGCCTACTGCATCAGCGGCACCGCGTTGGAGCAATTGCAGCAATACGCTCCGGAAGTGATCGACACATTTCATCAGCTCAACCAAACCGGGGCCGTCGAGTTTTTGGACGAAACGTACTATCACTCGCTGGCTTTCCTTTACAGCCGGGATGAATTTCGAGCACAGGTCGAGCAACACCGCAAATTGATCGTCCAGCTTTTCGGCCAGCATCCGCGTGTGTTCCGCAATACGGAGCTGATTTACAACAACGATCTGGCCCAGTTCATCGATCAACTGCATTACGATGCGATTATCACCGAGGGGGCGGATCACGTTCTGAACGGCCGCAGCCCTAATTTTGTTTATCGCCCGCCGCACACCTCGAAATTGAAACTGCTGCTGCGCAATTACAAACTCAGCGACGACATTACCTTTCGGTTTTCCAGCAAATCCTGGGAAGATTGGCCGCTGACGGCGGATAAGTTCGCCACGTGGGTCAATCGGATCAACGGCTCCGGCGACTTATGCAACCTGTTCATGGATTATGAAACCTTCGGCGAGCACCAATGGGCGGAAACAGGCATTTTTGATTTTCTGCGGCACCTCCCCAACGAGATTCTTAAAACTCCGGAAAATAGTTTCCTCACCCCCAGTCAAATTATCGACCGTTATCAACCCGTCGGCGAAATCGACGTGCCACACATGATTTCCTGGGCGGATAGCGAGCGCGATTTATCCGCCTGGCTTGGCAACGCCATGCAATCCAACGCCTTGCATGAACTGTACAAGCTCGAAGGTCCGATGAAGGACCACGGCGACGAGCAACTGCTCATCGACTGGCGGCGGATCAGCACCAGCGATCATTTTTATTACATGTGTACCAAGCACTGGGCCGACGGCGATGTTCATAAGTATTTCAGCCCCTATGAAAGTCCGTACGACAGCTACATAAACTTCATGAATGTGCTGGACAACGTGCGGGCAAGATTGCGCGAATAGGCCTAAATTTATTATTGTCGGGAAGCCGATGACGCTGGCGGAGCACAATACTTACGGTATTGTGCGCTCATTCGTCCTGGACATCGCTTATGTTGTACCATCCTTTTCTTAGCCGTTCTCGAAAAACCGAATTCCCATTTTTCTTTGAGCCGTTAGAGCCGCGCGTGCAGCTTTCAGGGGAACTGTCCGGCCCACAGGCGGTCGCCTTCGGGACCAGCATTCCTGTCGGTGACACCAATCAGCTTGATACGCAGATGAATGTCACTATCACCAACACCAGCGGCGTTGCGGTTGAGGTCGGCACGCCTTATGTGCCAAACAATTCCGGTATCAGCGTCAATCTTGCCGGCTTCCCATCGGGGCAGGAACTTTTGTCTGAGGAATCCGCCACTTTCGCGGTCGATCTCAATACCAGCACCGATGTCACCGTAAACACGACCGTCACGGTTCCCTACAACGACGGGCAAGCGGAGTATCTGAATATTCCCGTCACCGGCATCGTTGGCAACGGCAGCCCGCCGGACACGACACCGCCGACGGCGAAGATTGCTTATGCCAAAGCCTTGCGGGTGGTCGCCAAATATTATTATTTCGCCGTGGAATACACCGACGATACTGCCGTCGATGTCAGCACGATCACGGCCGACAATATTCTGGTGACACGCAAGCACTATCCGACGCTGCACGCCAATTTGATTTCCATTTCCCCGGATTCTGATTCGGCGAATGTGACGGTCGTGTATGCCGCCCGCTACGGTCCGCATGGCACGTGGACCTCCGCCTATGACGGATTGTGGAATCTGTCGTTGGGCGAAGATCAGGTGGCCGACACGAGCGGCAACTTTGCGGACAGTGTTTCTTTCGGTCCGTTCGCCATTCTTATCCCTGCCGCCAAGGCCGCTGTGGTGAAAGCGCAGCCAGCGGTGATCGTTCTGCCAATGATTTCTCTTTTCTCGACGACGCCGCTGAATCAGCAGGATGCGGTGTGGGACGACATGTGATCCTGGCCGATTATTTGCGGCAGAGCATGAGCATGTGGCCGATTTCCGGCAGGATCAGTTGCTGCATCGCCAATTGCACCGCGGCGATGGAACCGGGCATGGCGAAAATAGGTTTGCCTTGAGCGATTCCCGCCGTGGCTCGGCTCAGCATGGCGCTGCTGCCGATTTGCTGCCAGCTTAACATGCGAAAAAGTTCGCCGAAACCGCTCAGAGGAATCTCAATCAACCGCTCGATCACGCCGATGGTTTGATCGCGCGGGCTGATTCCCGTGCCGCCGGTGGTCAGAATCAAATCCACGTCATTGTCAGCCAGGCACTCGTTTAGCAAAGCTCCGAGAGCACCGGGCTCGTCGGGAATCAATTGATAACGCTGAACAGTGTGCCCCGCTTCTTGCAGTAGCCTTTTTATTTCCGCTCCGCTGCGGTCAGTGGCCGGTGTGCGGGTGTCGCTCAGGGTGATCACCGCACAGCGGGCAGTGATCGCTTTGCCGGCCTGTTGGTGTTCTTGGTGGGACATCGGTTGGTCAGGGACTGGAATATCGCCGCAGATGCGCGGAGAGCTGGCCCTTTTGCTCTTCGACGACAAAATCATTATCGCCGTTGGGATTGAGCAGCAGATCAAGGCGGTCGCCGAAGGAGCCGCTTTTCGCCAAGGCTTCGGCAGCCGTTGGCGTGCCAGCATACACTCGCATAAAGGCATGCGTACCCGGATCGAATTTGCCGACGATTTTGAAGGCTCGCGTCTGGTCTTGCCCAACTACCGTGCCCCATTTGTGAGGCATTCGAGATGGGGGCATATTGCTCAGGACTTCGGGAGATTCCCAGCCGGGCTCTAAAACCGGGCCGTCTTTCACGAATCCCACGGTAATCGGCTCGTATGCTTTATTCTGCACCCGGACCGCATAGGTCCGTTCCGAAGCGCAGCCTCCGGTTACGGCGATGAATAAAACCAACAATAGTATTCGCATGGCCGGATTGTACCGCAGAAGCCGTCACCAATTAAACAACCAAAAATTCCAGGCGTTTGAAGCGGCCGACGATCAGGCACAAACCAAAGGTGATCCAGAAAGTCAGCAGATAATTGACGGCCAACATCGGGAACACCCATGCCTGATAGTGGGCGATTGTCGGGCCGAGCAGTTTCAATTCGAGCAGGGTCAGGGCAATGATGACAGCCGGGTGCATGAAATGGATGCCAAACGCATGGTGCGACACTTTTGGGAACGGATCGCGCATCATCGGCCGGCGCATGAACAGGGCGAAGACCGCAAAGCTGCTGATGATCCGGCCCATTTTGACCAGGCTGGCGGCGCGCAACAGCGAATCATCCTTGCCCAGCGGCAGAATGCGGGCCAAGCCGATCGCTTCGACAGCATGCAAAGCCAGTCCGAATACCAATAGGGTAACCCAAAAACCGGTGCTACTGTCGGCCAAAAACTGGCGGAACTGCTTCTGTCCGGCGCACATCATTCCGAAAAGCGGAAAGATCAAAAACGGCACGGCCCACGGCTGATTCATCATGGAGAACAGCGTCGTGGAAATCTTCCAGCCGGTCGAGCCAGCGGCGAAAAACACGGGGCCGTACACCATCACAATCCAAGCCGCGCTGGTGGCGGCAATCCATCCCCAGGCAACCAGCGGCCGCCGCCAAAGCAATTTAAGCAGCGGAATCAAGAGCAGACATTGCATCACCAGAGGCAGGTAATACAGGTGATATTCAGCGTGGCCGTAGACGAACACGTGCAGCCAGGTTCGCCAGTTGCTTAGATTGTAGAGATATGCTTCTGGCTGGGTGTAAAAGGCATGGCCGAAGCTGCGAAATATTTGGTGATGCAACACTGAGAGGCCCTGAAATAGTTCCTTATGCAGCATAAAGTAGAAAGTTGACCATGCGAGAAACGCGGGGATCAGCCGCTTGAATCGTCGTTGCAGCAATTCGCCCCAACTGCGGCCCTTGTCGTAGAGCTGGTGCCAATAGATGAAAAAAGAAATCATGAGGAAGCAGGAGACGCCGAAGCGTCCCATGACGTTGACGGCCAGCACCAGCATCCCCAGCGGGCCGAGCATCTCCTTGCGATGCAGCCACCCTGCCAGATACGGCTCGGTGACGTGGGTCAGAATGATCGAGCAGAGACACAAAATGCGCATCGCATCCAGATTCTCCATCCGGCGATTGACCGGACTGACGTGCAGCAGCGACGGTTTGAGGATCGGCGCGTGCTCATCGGAGAGCAGCGGCACCTGCGGCATGCTGGTCGGCGGCGCGAGCAGCGGATCAACTTCAGCCGAAGTCTCGCTATTAGACGGAGCGGTGGACATTTTGTCAGTGATTTTCAACAGCATGCTTGCGCGCTTCTCACATCGGCCGGGAATTTGATCCGTCAGCGCACACTCTTTATCGGCACGCTATCGGAGGCGGTTATTGTCTCGAATATGGCCGATAATCAGCAGGCATCGCGCAATGCATGAGCGATAAGCGTATCAGGAATCGTTTTCCAAGCGAGAGAGGTGACGGAATCGCCAGAAGCCCCCGCATATACATGCGGGGGCTCCTGACGATTCGGGTCAAACATTAAATTTGAGCGCCATTTAACTGCAACCGCAGCAGCAGCAAAGCGGCGGAAAGCTGCGGATCGACGGTGAGCGGATCCTTGGCGGCCTGGGTGGTCGGCGCCGGCACCTCGCCATTTTCATTCGCATCGTGCAGCACATCCAACTCCTGACGTGCATCGCTGGCGGTGCGCATCTGCTCCGGCGTCACTTCCACGGAAACATCCGGATCGACGCCCCACTCGGTGGAATTCTCCTCGCGGTGGATGCAGCGACCGGATGGCAGGTAATAGTGGCTCGTCGTCAGCTTCAAAAATGCCTCGCGGTCCACCAAGGGGAACAGCATCTGCACGCTGCCCTTGCCGAAAGTGCGTTCGCCGACGATCAGGGCCCGCTTGTTGTCTTTCAGGCAGCCACTGACGATTTCGCTGGCGCTGGCGGAATATTGGTTGACCAGCACCACCAAGGGAATATTGCTCGCCCCGCTGCCGTTGGCCTTGGCCATCGTGGGCCGGTTGGGGGTGTCACGATCGGGATGCGTGCTGACGATGACGCCTTTGTCGACGAATTTCTCACACACCTCGATGGCGGCCGTCAGAAGCCCGCCGGGGTTGTACCGCAGATCGAGAATCAGCGCGTTGACATGCTGGGCCTGCAAATCGTCCATCGCCTTGTTGAGTTCTTCGCCGGTGGTCTTGGTGAACTGCGTCAGGCGGATGTAGGCAATGTGCTGCTCGGGATCGACGATGTAATCCCAACCGCCGCCCGGCTTGTGGCTCCAGCCTTTGATGCTCGGCACCTTGATGGTTTCACGAATGAGCGGAACCTCGCGGGATGTATTGTCGGGACTGCGAACGGTCAGCGTCACCGAAGTGCCCGCCGGGCCGGTGATATTTTTGACAGCTTGCGTGATGCTGATGCCCTTGGCGTTTTTGCCGTTGATGCCGATGATCACATCGCCGGCCTTGATCCGGGCATGATACGCGGGGCTGTCTTCCAGAGGGCTGACAACCTTCAGGCTGCCGTCTGGATCGGATTGAATTTGAATGCCGACGCCGCTGAATTCGCCCTGCGTCGCCTTGTTGAATTCCTCCATATCGCTCGGCCAGATCATGCTGCTGAACGGATCGAGGACTCCGAAAGCCCCGTCGGCGAACTCGTTGACAATGATTTCTTCGGGCAGATCAATCGTATCGGTGTTAGCCGCGCGAAGCTGCGAAAGCGTTCGGCGAATGTCGGTTGATTCGTTGGTTCCCAGCGAGTCTTTCGCCTTGCTCGACAAATCTTCGAGCTTCGCCAGGAATTCATGCCGGGTCTCTTCGTCGCCGAGCTTGGGAAATGTTTTTTCCAGGCCGGCGGTGGTGGCAAGAGCCTTAACACCGCTGAGCCCACCGGTGAGCATGTCCTTCAGGGCCACATCACGATAATAATTTTCGCGGGCATCCTCCAGCGCATCGGAAAGCATCTCCATGCGGATGCCCTTAAGCTGATCGTGCCAATCGACTTTGAAATTGTCTTCGCCGTCATCTTTGAGAGGTTTGGTGGCAGACAAAGCGGTCGTCGGCTGCGTGGTAGGATGCAGCAGTGCGTCGACACCGTCCTCGTCCTTGGATTCCGCTTCCCTTAAGACTTTCAATTCATCTGGCGCGTACAACGCAATTAGCCGAACATGACGCAAGGTAAGTTTGAGTTTGTCCTTCCATTGCGGATTGGCCGGTTCCAGGGAACCGAGAGCCGAATAAATCCGCAGGCACTTGAGCCACTGTTCCTTGGCCTCGCAAGTTTCAACCTGGGCGACAGAATTTTTGACGATCTGGTCCACCCAGGGCTGATCACGAAATGCCTTTTTATCATCCGCCCGAACGTACGCATCCCGAACATAATCAATGGCGTAAGATTCCTTGCCGGCGGCTTGGAGCTTGTGTACGTCGGCCACGAATTTTTCGTATTGCTGGCGGCGCTCCGATTGCGTCCCCTGCCATTGCGTGTCGAATTGATTGGTCCAACTGGCCCACCGGGAAACCACCGATCCATTGTTGGCCAGTGTCGCTGCTTTGCTGAGCAGCTCGTTGACACGATCGAATTGGCTTTGGCGAAGCGCCTTGAACGCCTCGCTGGTCAAATCATCAACAGTTGCCACCTGGGACTCGGCAGCAGGCGCAGCCGCGTGGACTGTTCTGGTTAATGACGCACCAAAACCAACAACGCCGCCCATCACTGCTAGTGCCAGCGTCCAACGCTTCAACCAACTGCTCATCGCAGAATCCTTTCAGCGCGCCACCGCACATTTACACCGCCGGCGAAACATGACCGACCGCGCACTCTTACATTTGGAATGCAGTCCCGGACGGATACCTTAAAATAGTCCTACAATTGGTCCTCGTCAAACGACAAAGATCAACGAGACGCAAAAATCTGCACCACCCATGCGGTTTTCGGCACCGTTTTTATCAGACGGTGGCCACCCAGGCGAGGCCTTTACCTAATAGACGCCACCAAAACGGAAAATGTTCATTCCGCAGTTTTTTCGGTAGCATCGGCCCATCACGCTTATGAAGACCATTGCCGGACAAATTGACCAGGCTTTCCGTGCCGCGATCGCCGCCGCTTTTGATGGGATGGTAGCCGATCCGCTGGTTTCGCCGGCCCAGAATGAGAAATTCGGCGATTATCAAGCCAACGCAGCCATGAGCCTGGCCAAGAGCATTGCCGAAAAAACGGGGGCAAAAACATCGCCCCGGGCGGTGGCTGAACAGATTAAGGCCAAGTTGGACCTCGGCGCAATGGCCAGCGAAGTGAGCATCGCCGGTCCTGGGTTTATCAATGTTCGCCTCTCACCCGAATGGCTGATCGTTCGTCTAAAAGTAATTGCGACCGATCCGAGACTCGGAATCGAACCGACCGCCCACCCGCAAACGGTGGTGATCGATTATTCCGCTCCGAATATCGCCAAGCAGATGCACGTCGGCCATCTCCGCAGCACGATCATCGGCGATGCCATCAGCCGCATCCTCGAGTTCAACGGCGATCACGTCATCCGTCAAAATCATGTCGGTGACTGGGGCACGCAGTTCGGCATGTTGATCGCCTTCCTGCGCAGCACCAATTCCAATGCCGAGGCGCACATCGAGGACTTGGACAAATTTTACAAGGAAGCCCGCAAGCGGTTCGAGGCCGATCCGACATTCGCCGACACGGCACGGGAAACCGTCACCAAGCTACAAGCTGGCGGAGCGGAGGAACTCGGCCTCTGGCAAAAAATCGTTGAAGAAAGCAGGCGGCATTTTCAGCCGATTTACGATTTGCTCGGCATTCGGTTGCGCCCGGCCGATGAACGCGGGGAGTCGTTCTACAATCCAATGCTTGCCGGCAATGTAGCCGAGTTATTGCAGTCAGGAGTCGCCGTTCGCAGCGAGGGAGCTGTGGCCGCTTTCACCGACGGCCATGACGCCCCGCTGATTCTCGAAAAAACCGGCGGCGGATTTGGTTATGCTGCGACCGATCTCGCAGCCATCCGCTACCGGGTCGGCACGCTGCATGCCGATCGCATCGTTTATGTTGTCGGCGCCACGCAGGCGCAGCACTTCCGCCAGCTCTTCGACTTGGCTCGGAAAGCCGGCTGGGGCAGCAACGTCTTGCTGGAACACGCCACGTTCGGTTCCGTTCTCGGCGAAGACGGCAAAATGTTCAAAGCCCGCTCCGGCGAATCGGTCAAACTCAAGGATTTGCTCGCCGAAGCGGAGCAACGCGCTTTGGCGATCGTCGAGGCAAAAAATCCCGAGCTGCCAGCGGAGCAAAAGCGGAGCATCGCCCACGCCGTTGGAATTGGAGCCGTCAAATACGCCGACCTCTGCCGTGATCGGATCGGCGATTACACGTTTTCCTGGGAACAGATGCTTGCCTTCGACGGCAACACCGCTCCGTATTTGCAAAATGCGTATGTGCGGATCAAGGGGATTTTCCGCAAGGCTCAGGCGAGCGGAACCGAAATCAAGGTGGAACCCGCGGCCATTAAGCTCGACTCGCCGCAGGAGTTGGCTTTGGCCAAGCATGTGCTGCGATTGGGCGAAGTGATCGAGCAGGTCGCCAAGGAATTGAAACCGCATCTGCTGTGCAGCTATCTGTATGATTTGGCGAGCCGATTCCACGCATTTTTTGAGCATTGCCCGGTGCTGCAAAGTCCCGAACCGATCCGCGCCGGCCGATTGGCTTTTTGCGAAATCACGGCCAAAACCATTGCCCTGGGCCTTGATCTGCTCGGCATCGAGCATCCGGATCAGATGTGATCGAGACAGCCTATAATGGTACCGAGCCAGATTGCGTAATCCGTGAGTAATTTTCATGCTCCAAGAACTTTTCCGCATTCCCGGCACTAGCATTTCCATCCATGGCTACGGCTTAATGCTCGTGTTTGGTTTCATTCTCGCCGTGCAATTGGCCAAATATCTCGCCCGCCGCGCTAAAATCGATCCGGAAATCTTCGTCAATGCGGGACTCATCGCCTTGGTCACCGGCGTGATCGGGGCGCGCCTGTCGCATGTGCTGGAGAATCTTTCGGAATACACTGACCCAAGCCGCACTGCCTGGGCCAATTTTCGTGACGCCATCAATGTCACCAGCGGCGGACTGACGTATTACGGTGGTTTCATCCTCGCCTTCCCCTGCACGATCGCCTATGGCATTTTTAAAAAAGTCCCGCTGCGAACCGGCATGGACATCATGGCCCCCTGCATCATGATCGGCCTGGGCATCGGCCGCGTCGGCTGCTTCCTCAACGGCTGCTGCTACGGTGAACAATGCAGCAACCTCGCCTGGGGTGTGCAATTCCCCTATTACAGCAACGCCTACATCGACCAGGTGCAGCGGCACGAGATCGTTCCTGATCCGAAAGTGATCGGCGATGACGGCAAGCTCATGAGCCCCGATGATCTGCGAGCCCATTTTAAATCTACGCCCGGCGAAGCGGACAAACTGATGGCGAGCGAACGCCAGAAGGTAATCAAGGTGCAGCCGGCTGAGTTGTACAGCACCGTCACCGCCCTTCTACTGGCGGGTCTGCTGGTCGCCTATTTTTCCTTGCCGCACGTCCCGGGGAACGTGTTTGCGCTGATGTGCATGCTCGAAGGAATGTCCCGATTTTTGCTGGAGATGCTGCGCGTGGAACCGCCGGTCGGTCCATTGCCGCTGAGCCTGAGCATGTGGCTCGGAATCGGCCTGATGATCAGCGGCGCGATTTTATGGTTTGAATTCAGCCGAGCCGGTGGCCGTAATCAGGGTGGCCAGAGCATTGCGACGGCCATGGCGTGATCGGTCACTATTTCCACACTGTGAAAAGCGACTTTGTCCGGTGCGAAGTCGGCTCGGTCCGAAAGCAAATCCAGAGCCTTCCCATGTTCTTCCCCACCATCGAACTTTTGTGCAGGGCACGGATGGCGGCTATCGGTAGTTCACACAGAACTATTCGAGTCGTCGTTGGCAACTAAATCCCCTGCCACGCTGTCTAAGGAAGCTGCATCATTTACAAACTTGAGCAATTCATCGAACGGACTGCATTCGGCGAGGGCCTGACCAACCCTTGGACGGGACAACAGCCGTTTAATGATTAGTGCATAGTCAACGCGGGCCCCCTTTGGCGCAAGGTCGACGAGCATATTTTGCGGTTCAAACTTCCCCCTCACCATTGCCAAGCGTCCGAGTTTTCGGCCAAATGCCGCCCTTGCTACCTGCGGGTTAAACAGGGCTGACTCAATAGCTGGCACTGCTAAAAAGACGCCGTATCTCCTGTCACCACCGAAGGTTGCTAGTGAGCTATTCAGTATGTCGCGCTCTTCCCGAACCTGCACAGGGTCGGACGTGTCCGCGTCTAAAAGGAGTGCCACCCATTGTCGCGGAAAACTGAGATAGGAGCGTGCCAGCGAAATGGCTGAGGACCGTCCTCCTGCCGCCACGGCTTCTGCCTCCTTCACTGCTGCTGCCTGAAACACTGTGCGGACAAACAGTTTGTCGATTTCTCCCTCAACAATGATGGAAATACTCATATTGCACCGGGCGTTAGAATATTAAAGTCGAATTGGCCGTATTGAATGGCCATACGATTTTTCACAATTAAGGCACGCCGGAGCTTCCCGTTGTCCAAGGCGTGTTTTATCTCCGGCCCGTCCCAGATGAGGATGGTTTGTGGCAACAAATATTGCGCGAGCACCCGCGCCGGTTCGGTGAAGCCGGTCCTGCTGAAAAGCATCCCGATGGTGGACGAGGGACGACGAAGGAGTTGGTTGCGCAGCTTGGCGATCGGTTCGATGTTCACGCGCCGCTTATCATCCAAATCTTTCGATTCAACCAGTGCGGAAATTCCATCAGCATGGACTGCACCGTCGATCTGCTCCACAAGTTCGTCCTGCATAGTAACGCTATAAGGGTACTGAACGACAGCACCCTCGATCTCAAACGCGCGGAGGATCAAGTATTCAAACGCTTTACCCGTGTCCCAACCGGAGGTGTTTCGTGCGATGATCTGGCTCCATAGAACCACAAGCCCCGCATGGTCTAAAGCCTTTGCCTTTGACTCGTATTCCTCTGCTGTTGGCATCACTAAACCACGAAAGCCTGTGTATTTAACTCAAAACGAACTCTGCCCACGCGAGCAGAAAATGGACAGCTCATTCTGTATTTCACGTTTGCGTCTTTCTCTGCCAGCCGCGCGGGATGGCTCGCGCCAGCCAAAGCATTCTCGAATATGTCTCCTGATTCCAAGAAATGCCCCAGCCAAAACGATGGAACGCAGGCAGCCATCCTATTTTCCCGCAGTTAACAGCGGCTTTGCCGGCTGCGAAGTCGGCTCGACTTTGGTTGCAGCCGGGGCGCGAATCACGTATCCGACGCCGCTTTTGTCGAACCACGCATGGCCCAGTTCATCGGCTTTGTAAATCACGTCTTTACCGATTCCCCGCCGGCCGGGATCGTTGCAGATTGCGTCGCCTGCCGCCGTGAAACCTCGCACGACAATCAAATGTCCCTTGCTTGATTTGAGCACTTCGCTGGGAAACTCGCCGGCGTTAAATTTGATCGAGGCGATCACCGGCGTGCCGGAGGCGATTTCGGCTTTCACGTCATTCCAATTGCGAAACCGCTTGAGCCACGCATCCAGCCCCAGCGATGCGGGGTATTGCACGGCGCGATTCCAGTTGCCAAAAAGTTGGTGCTCGGAATCGTAAATCCCCATCGCGTTTTCGGCCAATGGCCGATCAATTCCCCAATAAGCCAGCACCATGGATACCGATGTAGGCGAGCAGCACTGGGAGGAAAGGCTGCGCGGCAAATCACCCTGCGCCCGATACGGGACCGGCAAATCGCGCACCCAACCGGTCGGCTCGGTGCTGGCCACCTTCCATTTTTGCTGTTCATTCGGCGGCACGACGCCGGAATACAGCACGCCCAGTCGCCGCAGGTCGGGGATAATTTTCGGTTCCAGGGCATAGCTGTTGAAATGCACCCGGAAAGCAAAGGCATCGGCCGGATGAGTTAATTGCAGATTGTCTACGCGCAAATCGCCGCCGTCGAAATGCTCGAGATGCTCCGCCGGCAGGGGGCGGCCCCAATCACCGACGAACAGCCACGGCGACCACTTGCCCGTCGCATGATCCCGAACGCTTGCCTCGACCGAGATTCCGCAGTCCGGCGGCACATCGGCGTTCCAATATGGAATAAACTCCGTGAACGGGATATCCGCCTGCATCACCGGCGTAGTCCACTGGCCTTCACGGGGAAAGGAGCGCTCATTGGTATCTGCCAAAACAATGCGCGGCGGTGCGCTGCTGATCACCCGGCAATTTTCAAAGGTTCCGGCGTCAAATGCTTGGGGGGTGTCGAGCACTTTCGAGCGGTCGACCATGCCCGGCAAATAGGTCAAGAAATTTCCCCGTCGTGACAGCGGACGTGTCGCCGGAGCCGTCGCGGGCGTGGCCATGGTTGTCGGTGAATCACTCGGCGGGGAATGCGTCACGTTCACCACTGACATCGCCGGGGCCGCGACCAAGCCGATCAGCGCCGACAACACAATCCACGGCACAATCCGCTGCTTTGGGCGCAATGGTTCATCCACGTTCGACACAGGGGTTCTCCAAATCCAGGCTGCTGCGGCATAATAGCGATTGTCACCGCCGAAGGCGCGTTTGAACTTCGTCAGACGATTTCGGCTGGGACCGCTAGGCAACTAATCGGATATCAGATACCACAACCGATGGTGTGGATAACCGGATAATTACACAATTAGAGGTTGAATTTTATGGATTGCGCTGTAATCTTCCCCGATCGATCGCGGTTCCTGGGCAAGGAAGGATCATGCCATACAGAATGATCGCGATTGATTTGGACGGCACGTTGCTGGCGTCCGATGGCAGCGTGCCCCCGCGGGCCAAGGCGGCCATCCACGAATGCCTGGCGGCCGGATTGCTCGTGTGCTTTGCAACAGGTCGCAACTGGACGGAAAGCAAAGCGATTCTCGAAACCGTGCAGCATTACTCGACGGCGGTTTTTGTGAGCGGTGCAATGGTGATGGATTTGCAAAATCAGGTGACCCTGCATCGCACGCTGATGGATCCGCAGCTCGCCGCCGAGGTTTGCCAATTAATCGAAAGCCTCGGCCAATCGCCTTTGGCTTTGCAGGATACGGCCAAGGCGAGCGGCGTGGATTATGTGGCCACCGCCGGCACACCGCCGAATGAAGCAGAAAGGGTGTGGCGCGAAGTGACGCAAAGCGTGGTGCAGGAAGTGCCTTCGCTGGCGGAATATGCTCATGAGCACACGATCCGCATCGGCCTGGTGGCGCCGAGCAATGAGGTCCGACACGTGCTGAAGATTTTGCAAGAAACATTTGGTTCGCGGATCGTCAGCCATTGCATTCACTTGCCGGCTTATGGAGTGGATGTGCTGGAAGTGTTCGACCCGGCGGTCAACAAGTGGCAAGGGATTTTGCATGTCGCCCGGCATCACGGTGTGGCGGAACATGAGATCGTCGCCATCGGGGATGATGTGAATGATCTACCGATGCTCCGACATGCGGGACTCGGCGTGGCCATGGGAAACGCCCGTCCGGAAGTCCAGGCGGCAGCCCATCGGGTGATCGGCCGAAACGATGAAGACGGATTGGCCATTTTTCTCAATGAATTACTGACACAGCACACGGTGACGCCGTCGCCGCAATAGTTCAGGGAAGATGCGAAAGGATTCGCAGGCTCTAACGACCGGTAGGTACGATGCCTGCCGGTCGTTTTTTATCGCGCCGGCGTCGGTGCCGGTTGCTCAAGTTGCTGCAGCATATCACGAGCAGGCGCATAGTCGGGATGGGCATCCAACGCCGAGTACAGATAGGCTTTGGCCATCAACACATCCTGGTGCTGCATAGATAACTTGGCTAAGTGCACCAGCACGTTTGGATTACCCGGTTCCAGGCGATTGGCAGTCTCGAATTCCTCGGTTGCCTCATCCGGCTTGTTCATCTTCAAAAGCGCCAAAGCAAAATTGATGTGGACCTGTGGCCGGTACGGCGATATCTGCAACGCACGGTGATAGTCTTCAAAAGCCTCGTCATAATGATCCTGTCGAAATAGCACATTGGCCAGGTTGGATAGTGCCTCCGGATCGTCTGGTCGGATCGTCAGCGCATGCCGGTATAGCGCGCATGCCTCGTCGAGCTTTCCGGCTCGGGAGTTGTAGGCCCCCATATGGGTGTTGGCGGCAAAACTTTCCGGCTGCAACCGCAAATTGCGGGTGAAAAGCGTTGCATCGTCCTTCCAGAAACCGGCCTGTCGGCACGTCGCTATGACCATCAGGACAATCATCGCGCTGGCGACGCCCCTGACCAGCCACCTGGTCGCGCCATAATTCACGGCGACCTGCCAAGCACCCGCCCCCACCAATGCCGGCCCAAGCATGGCGAGGTACAAATAGTGATCGGATACGTTGGAATATCTCTGAAAATCGAACGGCGCAAACCCAAGCACGGGCATCAGCGCACACACAAAGATCGCCATGCCCATCGCAAGCCAGAGCAACCGTAGACGTAAATATCCTATCAACGCCAGAAGTCCCGGAAGCACGAACCAGAGTAGAACATGCGGTCCATTTTGCAGCAATCGCTGCGTCGAATGCGCATAATCCAAGGTTTGATCGATGGGAACGATGAGTTTTTCGGTATAAAACGCCAGATCGTCCGACGCAATCAGCAGTCGAACGACGCGCCCCGCCTTGTGCCCCTCGACCGCTGGCTGGAAATGGCTCGTGTACAGGATGAACGGCAGCGTCAACACAACCCACGGCAGCAAATATCCCATCCATTGCCGCCAGGCGCGCGGCCGCCGCAGCACTTCCATTCCAAAAATCACCAGCGGCAGGCAAACCGCTTGCGGCTTACTCAACATTGCAGCGAGGAACAGCAACGTCGCCAGCAAAAATTGTTTCCACCAACAACCCGCCTGATCTCGGACTTCAACGGTACGGAGATAAAACCAGATCGCCCAGATGCACAGCCCGCCGGACAAAACATCGCGCAATCCCGTCGCCCAGGCCACCGCCTCCGTTTGCAGCGGATGCACCGCAAAAATCAGGGCCCCAAATGCCGCGGGCCACGATCGCAACCCCAGAAGTCGCAGCACCAGAAGAACGCCGATCGCCGCCGTGACATGAAAAAGGAGGCTGGCGACGTGAAACATATGCGGATTAACTCCGCCGTCGGCGCCGGAAGAGTCGCCGCCCAGGAAGGCGAGCAAACCCCACACGGTGTAAGTCACCGGGATGTAAAGATTCCCCACCGGATGCCACCAGCAATAGCCGATTGATTTTAGATACGGGTTTTCTAAGAAATTGCCCGGGTCGTCCCAGCGAACAAACTCGTGGGTGATAATTCGGCCCAAAGCAATCAGGGTTACAACAGCGACCACCGCCGCGGCGATCCAGGTGTTGCGACGCTCCGTCGGATCGTCGGCCGGCAAACTCGCAGGGTTATCTAAGGGGCCGATCGAGCTCCGCAAAAGGCTCATGTATTCATCATAGAAATGCTTGGTTAATCCGCAAAGACGTGCAGGATTTCACCTCGACGTTCTTTACTTCGCCCGTTGCGAATGCTCGAATTGCTCTATCTGCTGCAGCATGGAGCGAGCCGGCCCGAAATTCGGATCGGCTGCCAAAACATCGGAGAAATATTTCTTCGCCGCCCCCACCTCTTGTCGCTGCATGGACAACATTCCCAGTTCCATCAGCACTTTTGGATTGCCCGGGCTCAATTGATTGGATGCTTGGAACTCTGTGATCGCATCCTCGATCTTCCCCTGATTGGCAAGCGCTGCGCCCAAATTCACATGAATTTCCGCGCGCTGCGGCCATGCCTGTAATGCAATTCGATAATCGGCAACCGCCTCTTCGAAGCGGCCGTGTCGAGTCAGCCAATTGGCAACATTGAATCTCGTCTCAGGATCCATCGGCTTGATTGTCAGGGCATGGCGGTAAAGAAGCATAGCTTCATCCGGCCGACCGTGGTGATAGTAATCTCGGCCGACCTGGGAATTGGCGACAAAGCTGTCGGGCTGTAGCTCCAAATTGCGGCTGAACAGCGTAACGTCGTCTTTCCAATACCCCGCCTCATGAAATGTCGCGCCGGCGAGCACCAACCCAAGCAGACCACCGGCAGCAGCCGCCACGAGCTTCGGCACGCCGTGATCCACCGCAGCCTGCAAAGCGCAAGCTCCGATCAATGCCGGGCCGAGCATCGCCACATACACGTAGTGGTTTGCCACATTCGAATACGTCTGGAAATCGAACGGCACGAATCCGAGCACGGGCATCAGCGCGCACACAAAGATCGCCATGCCGATCGCCAACCAAAGCAGCCGGCGGTGCAAATACCACGCCAGCACCAACAGTGTCGGCAGCACCAACCACAGCAGAACATGAGGCCCGCTTTGCAGCAATCGCTGCGTCGAATGCGCATAATCCACCGTCAGATTGACGGGAACGATGATTTTCCCGAAATAAAACACCAGATCGTCCGAGGCAATCAGCACGCGATCCAAACGTGGCGCAGCTATGTGTTCCCCGACTGAAGGTTGGAGATGCCGTGTAAACAAGATGAGCGGCAGCGTCAACCCTACCCACGGCAGCAGATATCCCATCCACTGCCGCCAGGCGCCCGGCCGCCGCAGCACTTCCATCGCCAAGATCACTAACGGCAGGCAAACGGCTTGCGGCTTACTAAGCAGGCCGACGAGGAACAGCATCGTGGCGAGCAAATATTGCGGCCACCAGCAATTCTTCTGATCCCAGGCTTCAGCAGCCCGCAGGTAAAACCAGATCGCCCAGACACATGCCCCGCCGGACAAAATATCACGGAATCCCGTCGCCCAGGCCACCGCCTCGGTCTGCAATGGATGCACGGCAAAAATCAGTGCCCCGAATCCCGCAGGCCACGGACGCAATCCCAAGCGCCGCAGCACCAGAAGAGCGCCGATCGCCGCCACAACGTGAAGCGCCAGGCTGGCAATATGAAACACTTGCGGGTCTAACACCCTGCCGGAAGCATCGCCGGCAACGAAGGCGAGCAGACCCCACACGGTGTAAGTCACCGGAATGTAAAAATTCTCAACCGGGTGCTGCCAGCAATAGCCCAGCGATTTTAGGTGTTGATTCTCGGTAAGATTGTTGGGGTCATCCCAATCGACAAATGGATGCGCCTCAATCCGGCCAAGGGCAAGGAGTGTGACTGCCGCCACAACCATCCCGACCAACCACGTCGTGCGACTCGACACCGCACCTCGGCCATGAATCACTGAAAATGCAGAAGCGTCCACAGGCTCAATGCTCCCTTCGGCGGGATATCCGTTGGTCGTCATTTTATGGCCTAGGTCTCACTTGCTCCATTTGCTCGATCTGCTGCAGCATCTCACGAGCCGGCGTGAAGTTGGGATTAGCCGCGACATCTTCCAACAAATAAGCTTTGGCTTTCCCCACATCTTGACGGTGCATCGACAACTTGGCCAGATTGAGCAGAACGCCCGCATCACCCGGCTGCAGGTGATTGGCCGTTTCCAACTCCATTGTCGCCTCGTCAAACTTGTTCATCATCACCAGCGCCACGGCGAGATTTTCGCGCAGATCCGCTCGGTTTGGCCAAGTCTTTAGCGCCTCGTGATATTCATCAGCGGCTTGTGAGAAACGACCCTCGCGCTGCAGGGCATTACCAAGGTCAAAAAGTGCTTCGGGATCGTTTGGCTTGATTGTCAGACTGTGTTTGTATAGCTCGATGGCCTGGTCGATGGCCCCCTTTTCGGCGTAGTGCCTGGCCATTTGAAAGTTCGCCGCAAAGCTCTGCGGCTGCAACAACAGGTTACGGCTGAAGAGTGTTTCATTGTCTGCCCAGTAGGACGCTTGACGATAAGTCGCGATGACCATAAGCCAAATGAACCCGCTGCTGATGGCAACGACGAACCGCTTTGCGATGCGATGATCCGCCGCAATTTGCAGGGCGCACGCTCCGATCAATGCCGGCCCGAGCATCGCCAAATACACATAGTGATCCGCCACGTTGGAGTACTTCTGAAAATCAAACGGAAGGAAACCGAGAACGGGAATCAGCGCGGCCACAAAAATCGCCGCGCCGACCGTGAGCCACCGCGCGCGGGCACAAACGATCCATAAGAAGATGCACGCCAAGAGCAGCGGCAAGATTACGGATCGGTATCCGTTATGTCGCAGCAGCCACGCTGTGGAACGGGCATAATCCACCGTAAGATCGATCGGGGTGAATAATTTCTGGACGTAAAAACCCAAGTCATCCAATGCCACGAGCGGTCGATCAATCCACGGTATGGCCGCCGCCTGTTCGACCGCAGGTTGCGTGTTTCGCGCAATGATGATCACGGGGAGCGTCAGCGCGAACCACGCCAGCAGATACGCCGTCCATTGTCTCCATGCGCCCGGCCGGCGGAGCAATTCGACAGTCAGGATGACCAGCGGCAGGCAAACCGCCTGCGGTTTGCTGAACATTGCCAATATGAACAGGAACATACCGAGCGAATAATTAGTCCACCATCGCTTTGAGCTGACTTGGGCGCATACTGCCCTGAGATAAAACCAAATCGCCCAGATGCACAGCCCACCGCTCAAAACATCTTTCAGCCCCGATGCCCAGGCGACGGCCTCGGTTTGTAGCGGATGCACCGCAAAAACGAGCGCGCCAAATCCCGCCGGCCAGGGGCGCAATCCCAATCGCCGCAGCACCAGCAGCACGCCGATCGCAGCCAGAATGTGAAAGACCAGGCTAACGACGTGGAACGCTTGCGGATCGAGTCCGCCGCCGCCTGACGAACCTGCCGCGAACAGTGCGAGAACGCCCCAAACCGTGTAGGTGACTGGAACATAAAGATCAAACGCTGGATTCACCCAGTAATAACCAAGCGAATTTAACGTGCCGGGATTGAATCTCGGGTTCAGGGTGAAATTCTTGTCGTCGTCCCACCAAAGAAATGCGTGAGACTTAATCTGCCCCAGCGCGATGAGGGTCGCAACAATCACCGTGGCCGCAACGATCCAGGTCAATCGGCGTGTCGATGAATTGTCGGCGGATGGACGAACTAAATTGCTCGACTGTTCGGCAGAAGCCCGAAAAAGGCTCATAGAGCCATCATAGGGACGCCGCGCTTGTACGCAAAGACACTGGTGAAAGGTCAAAGCGGTGCCGAAATCCGCAATCCATCGAATGCCAGCCGCATTCCCGCCGGTAAGCGATCATTGGTTTGCTCGTGGCCCAGTTCGTGTGAGATGTGCGTGAACCAGGTCTGCCGCGCCCCGATTTTCGTGGCTGCCTCGATCGCTTCGTCCACGGAAAAGTGGGTCGTGTGTTTTTTCCACCGCAGTGCATCGAGCACCAGCACATCCAAATCGCGCAACAGATCGAACGAGCTTTCCGGAATCAGGCTGACATCCGTGCAGTACGCCAAACGGCCGACGCGGAATCCGAGGATCGGCAACTTGCCATGAAATAGCGGCACCGGCGTCCAGGTGACATCGGCGATCGTGAACGGGCTCTCGATCGGCCGAGCCATCAGATAGGGCCGGAAAACCGACTGGTCCGGATTCGGGCCCGAGAACGCATAAGCGAAGCAATCGGTCAGCACCTTTTGGGTCGGTGCATCGGCCCAGACATCGAGTGGTCCATCGCGCAGCACATTGAACCGCCGCACGTCATCGAGGCCCATGATGTGGTCTGCATGCGGATGCGTGTAGACCACCGCATCGACCCGATCGATCCGGTTGGCGACGCATTGCAGGCGCAGCTCCGGAGTCGTGTCGATCAGAACATGCGTGTCGCCGTAACTGACCAGGGCGGACGGACGTGAGCGGCTGTCATGCGGGTCGGTGCTGCTGCAAACCGGGCAGTGGCAGCCGATCATGGGAATGCCGGCACTGGTTCCGGTGCCGAGGAAAAGCAGTTCAACGGAGTTCGCAGCGGTCATCGCAGTCGATCATCGCAGTTATTCTTCCACATCGGCGGAAACCGGTTCGGGTTCGGGTTCAGGCTCGGGCTTTTTGGCTTGACCGTTGCCGTTGAGGCCAAGGTCTTCCATTAGCTTGGCGGGCACTTCCCCGGTATTTTTGCACTTGGGATATCCGCTGCAACCCAGGAACGGTCCGCGCTTGCCCTGGCGAATGAGCATCGGTTTGCCGCACTCGTCGCAGTCGATGTCGGTGGTGACATTCTGCAACTTGGCGGTGCCGGCCGCGGCAGGATTCTCACCGATGATCTTGGCCACCAGCGCCGCGTTAGCTTCAGCGCCTTCCTGCAACAGAGGAAGGAGCGCATCAACCTGTTTCTTATCTTCCGGCGAGAGCTTATTCATCGCCATGCGCCCTCGGCACTTGGGATACTTGCTGCACCCCAGCCACGGGCCGCGCTTGCCGCTGCGCAGATACAGCGGGCTGCCGCAAGTTGAGCATGCGATCGTCGTGGTAATCGGCTTGGGTTTCGGAGGTAGCGGATTGCCTTCCTTATCCAGGTTAATGATGACGCTGCAGCTTGGCTCGCCCTTTTCGTTTTTGATCGAGTAACCCGAGCAGCCGAGGAATTCACCGAATCGCCCGCGCCGCTTGATCATTTCCCGGCCGCACACCGGGCATTTGTGATGGCTCACCTCACGGAGCGTCGGTTTGCCCTGCAAATCCACGGGCTGAGTGGTTCCGCATTCCCGATCCGAGCAGGCGAGGAAAAATCCGCTTTTGCTGATGCGATAGAGCATCGGTTTGCCGCATTTGGGGCAGGTGTAGTTCGATGCGCTGCCGCCGGCGTGCTCGATTTTTCCCAGCGCGCCTTCGACGACGCCATGGAATGGGCCGTAGAAATCTCGGAGAAGCTTGATCCAGTCGGCATGCTGCTCTTCGACATCGTCGAGCTTCAATTCCATACCAGCCGTGAAGCCAACGTCCATGATGTCAGGAAACGCCTGGATTAATTTGGTGGTCACGACCGAACCAAGCTGTGTCGCGAAAAATCGGCGATCCTGCTGGGCGACGTACTGGCGATCCTGAATCGTCTGAATGATGCTGGCGTACGTGCTGGGCCGACCGATGCCGAGCCGTTCGAGCTCTTTCACGAGCGACGCTTCGGTAAACCGCGGGGGCGGCTGGGTGAAATGTTGCGTCGGATCCAATTCGATCGGATAGACCGCCTGCTTCTCAGCCAATTCCGGCAGCAATTGATCCTCGCTGCTGACGCCGGCCACACGCATGAAACCGTCGAACACCAATTTGCGGCCCGTCGCCTTGAACACCGCATCGCCCTGCTTTGTCTTTGCGGCGAGCGTCACCGATGTTTGATCAAACTCCGCCGGCGGCATCTGACAGGCGACGAAGCGATTCCAAATCAGCGTGTACAGCTTCGATTCATCCGTTGACAATTTGGCATGAGCGGCGGCGGGATTGAAACCGGCATCGGTCGGCCGGATCGCTTCGTGGGCTTCCTGCGCACTTTTGTTGGACGAACTAAAGAAATTTGGTTTTTCCGGCAGATATTTGGGGCCGAATTCTTTTTGAATATACGAACGGGCCATCGACAACGCCTCGGCCGACAAATTGGTCGAGTCGGTTCGCATGTACGTGATGTGGCCCGCTTCGTAGAGGCCTTGGGCGATCCGCATGGCGCGCTGAGCGCCGAATCCAAGCCGGCTGCTCGCCCCCTGCTGCAAGGTGCTGGTGATGAACGGCGCCGGCGGACGGCTGGTCGTGCGCTTCTTCTCGATCGACCGCACCGCAAACGGTGGACACGAATCGAGATGCCCGGCAAACTTCGTGGGGAATTTCTCCGGTCCCTTGGCCTCGGCATCTTCCGTGGTCTCTTCTGAGTCGACAATGAATCCCAGCAACTCGGCGGCGGTGCGGGCTTGCTCCTTGTTGCTGGCTTCAAATTTTTTGCCGGCCAGCTCGATCAACTCGGCGTTGAAAGCCAAATGGTCGGCGAGCCATTTTTCGCGGTCCTGCTTGGTGCGTTCACCGTTGCTGGTGAGGAATTTGCTCCACTCCGCCGCCAACGCCGCGCATTGTTTGCCATCCGATTTCGTGGTGAAGATGCCGCCGATCTTCCAGAACTCCGCGGGCAGAAAGGCTTCGATCTCGCGTTCCCGCTCCACCACCAGCCGCACGGCCACGCTCTGCACCCGCCCGGCGCTCAGGCCCTTGGCGACTTTGCGCCAAAGCAGCGGGGAGATTTCGTAGCCCACGATGCGGTCAAGAATGCGCCGGGCTTGCTGGGCATTCACCCGGTCGATGTCGATGGCCATCGGATTCTGAAACGCCTTTTGGATTTCCGCCTTGGTGATGGCGTTGAAGATCACCCGCTTGACCTTTTCATCCGGGATGCCGAGCGCTTCCTTCAAATGCCAGGCAATGGCTTCGCCCTCGCGGTCCAAGTCGGTAGCCAGATAAACCTCGGCGCTTTCCTTGGCGAGCCTTTTGAGCTCGGTGATGACCTTACTGCGGCTGGTGAGGATTTCGTACTCGGGCATGAACGTCTTCAGATCGACGCCCATTCCCTTGCTGGGCAGATCGCGGACGTGGCCCATGCTGGCTTTGACGATGTAATCAGCGCCTAGATACTTATTGATCGTTTTCGCCTTGGCGGGCGATTCGACGATCACGAGGTTTTTTCCGGTTCGTTTGCTCATTGCTGTTAATTAAAACCAACTGCTATTCCCGACCGTCTCCAAAGGGGGCTATCGACGCCTGACCGCACGATCTTGAAAGCTTTGGCTCCTGGCGGCACCCACGGCGAGGGGCGGGAAGTGTGACCGCCGGGTCGGTGGTGTGTCAAGTTCTGGTCCCATAATGGTTTCGATTAATCCGGCAAATTTCTGTCATTCTCGCCTTGTCATTAACTATTAGGTGTCTATTGTTGATACGCCGCCAGACTATCATAGGTACAGACACGGCGCGTCGTTGCCGGGAAGTCGCCCACGATAAAAAAAGCCCCGGCTGAGGTCGCCGGGGTTTTTTAATGCTTGATCGCTATGGAGCTTGAGGCCGCTTAGCCTCCGGCCTGCGAAACTGTTTCGCGGATTGCCTCTCGGGGGGCAATCTGAGTGTAGGGCATCGGCGGTTCTTCCTCGGGCTCCGTTAGGTGCTTGATCTTCAGATTCAGGTGCGGATTAAATGCCGTACCCGCTGGGATCAAGTGGCCGAGGATGACGTTTTCCTTCAAACCGACCAGGGTGTCGATCATACCGGCCAATGCGGCTTCGGTGAGCACCTTGGTGGTTTCCTGGAAGCTGGCCGCGGAGATAAACGATTCGCTCTGCAGCGACGCCTTGGTGATGCCGAGCAGCAGCGTTTTGGCACGAGCCGGACGCGGCTTCTTGGATTTGTTCTCCTTGGCCGGTTCCTTGCCCGCAGCCTCAGCGGCTTCGTTGGCTTCTTTCAATTCCGGCTTGGTGACCACATCGCCGGGCTTGAAGTTGGTGTCGCCGGCCTCGCCGATCCGCACGCTGGCGCGAATCGCATCATTGCCCTGGCTGAAGCGGAATTTATCCAACACCTCGCCCGGCAGGAACTTGGTGTCGCCCGGATCTTCCACTTTCACCTTGCGGAGCATCTGGCCCAGAATGATCTCAATGTGCTTGTCATTGATCTTCACGCCCTGGGCACGATACACGTTCTGCACCTCGGTCAGCAGATACTGATAGAGCGGCTCTTCACCTTTGATGCGCAGGATATCATGCGGAATGGCCGGGCCGTGGATCAGCGGATCGCCCGCTTCCACAAAATCGCCGGCGTGCACCTGGAGCTGCTTGTCCTGCGGCACGTGATGTTCACGTTCCATGCCCGTGTCGCTGCGGACAATGATGGTCATCTTGCCCCGGCGTTTTTCGGCGCGGATTTCGACGGTGCCGGAAATCTCGGCGAGCACGGCAGGGTCTTTGGGTTTGCGGGCTTCAAAAATTTCGGTGACGCGCGGCAGACCACCGACGATGTCCATCGTGCCGCCGGATTCACGGGGCTGACGAGCGAGCATCTGGCCGGCGGTGACATGCTGGCCGTTGGTCACTTCGATACGAGCCTTAGCGGGCAGGTAATGGAAATCGAGAATCTTGCCGTCGGTGCCGACGATGGTGAGCCGCGGATGGCGTTCACCTTTGTGCTCGATGACGACCGGCTTGCTTTCGCCGCCGCCGCCTTTGCGTTCCTCTTCCATGCGGACGGTTTCGCCTTCTTCGATATCCTCGTACTGAACCGTGCCACCCTTTTCCGCCAGGATCGGCGTGATGTGGGCATCCCACACCACGAGCTGTTGCCGCGGCTTGATCTTTTCACCGTCGGTCACCATGACGACCGCGCCGTAGGGAACCTTGTATTTCTCCACCTCGCGGCCCTTGGCGTCGAGAATGGCAATTTCACCATTGCGCTTCAGAGCCACCATGCGGCTGGTGCCTTCGGCATCCTTAACCGCTACGGCATTGATGTCGCGGTGCTGCACGGTGCCGGAGCTGTTGGCCTTAATGTCGTTTTCAATCAGCGAACCAGTCGCCGCCCCACCAGTGTGGAACGTTCGCATGGTGAGCTGCGTGCCGGGCTCGCCGATTGATTGAGCGCCGATGATCCCGACCGCGAGGCCTTCTTCCACGAGCTGGTTGGTGCTCATGTCAATGCCATAGCAGCGGGCACAAACGCCGCGCGGACTTTCGCAAGTCAGCGGGCTGCGGACGCGGATCGATTCAAGCTTCAATTCCTTGAGCTTATCAGCGATGTCATTGGTGATCACCTGATTTTCCGCAACGATCAATTCCTCGGTGATCGGATTGCGGACCGTATCCCGAGCCGTGCGGCCGACGATCATGTCCTTCAATTCGACTTCGACCGTTTCACCTTTGTAAATGGTGGTCTTGGGAATGCCGTTGAGCGTTCCACAGTCGATCACGTTGATGATGACGTTCTGGGCGACATCGGCGAGCTTGCGGGTTAGGTAACCAGAGTCGGCGGTTTTCAGAGCCGTGTCGGCCAGACCCTTTCGGGCTCCGTGCGTGGAGCTGAAATATTCGAGCACCGACAGGCCTTCACGAAAGTTGGCCTTGATCGGCGTCTCGATAATCTCGCCGGACGGCTTGGCCATCAGACCACGCATGCCGCCAAGCTGACGCATCTGATCCACCGAGCCGCGGGCCTTGCTGGTGGCCATCATGTCAATCGGATTGAGATACTTCAGCGTCCCGGCGGTGTGGGCAGCGACAGGCCTGCCCTCGGCATCACGGTAATCGTTCGCCAGGGCAATCATCAATTCATCGGTTACCTGCTTGCGGCAGTGGGCCCAGATGTCCAGCAGCTGCGCATACCGCTCCTGATCGGTGATGGCGCCCATTTTGTAATTCTTCTCGATCTTGTCGGCCTTTTTCTGGCCTTCTTCGAGGATGGTTGCCTTGCTGTCCGGCGTGCGAATGTCGGTGATGCCGAAACTCAGGCCGCCAAGCGTCGAACGCTTGAAGCCGTTGGTCTTCATGTCGTCCAGCAACTTGATCGTGGCGGGACGGCCGAGCAAGGCATACGTATCGGCGATCACGCGGCTCTGGCCGGAACTGCTCAGGGGGAAGTTATAGAACGGCATGCCCTTGGGCAAAATGTCATTGAAAATGCACCGGCCGACGGTGGTCATCAGAATACGGCCGTTGTATTTGGCCGGCACCGGCTTGCCGACGTATTCCGGATTCTTGCGCTTGCGAGCCGCTTCCGCCGCTTTCCAGGATTCCTCGACCACCGGCATCGCTGGGCTTTTTTCACTGGACACCACGGCATCACGATCGATCCGCACGTAAATGCGGGTGTGCATGTGAATCTTGCCCTGATCGAAGGCCATGAACGCTTCGCGCGGGCCATTGAAAGCCATGAACTCGCCCTTGTCGCCTTCACGATCCACGGTGATGTAGTAATTGCCCAGCACGATGTCCTGCGACGGCGAAATAATCGGCGTACCGTTGGCGGGCGAGAAAATGTTGTTCGGGGCGAGCATCAGCACGTGGGCTTCGGTCTGCGCTTCAATCGAAAGCGGCAGATGGACGGCCATCTGGTCGCCGTCAAAGTCGGCGTTGAAGCCTTTGCAGACCAGCGGGTGAATCTTGATGGCGTTGCCTTCCACGAGCACCGGCTCAAACGCCTGAATGCCCATGCGGTGCAGCGTCGGAGCGCGATTCAGCAGCACGGGATGCTGATAAATCACTTCTTCAAGAATGTCCCAGACTTCCTGGTCGCGGCGCTCGAGCATCTTCTTGGCGGACTTGATCGTGTCGGCCAGGCCATGCTCTTTGAGCTTGCGGATGATGAACGGCTGGTACAACTCCAGCGCGATCTTTTTCGGCAGGCCGCATTGGTGCAGTTTCAGCTCCGGGCCGACCACGATGACCGAACGGGCGGAATAATCCACGCGCTTGCCGAGCAGATTCTCACGGAAGCGGCCTTGCTTGCCCTTGATCATATCGGTCAAGGACTTCAGCGGCCGATTGCTCGAACCGAGCACCGGACGGCGGCAGCGGCCGTTATCAAACAGCGCATCGACCGCTTGTTGGAGCATGCGCTTTTCATTGCGAATGATGACTTCCGGCGCGTTGAGATCGACGAGCTTTTTGAGCCGGTTGTTGCGATTGATGATGCGGCGATACAGGTCGTTCAAATCGCTGGTGGCGAAGTTGCCGCTTTCCAGCAGAACCAAAGGCCGCAAGTCCGGCGGAATCACCGGGATCACGTCCATGACCATCCACTCGGCTTTATTCTCCGAATTGCGGACGGCCTCGACCATCTTCAGCCGCTTGGTCAGATCCTTGATCTTCTGTTTGCTGTTGGTCTTTTCGATGTCGGCACGAATCTTCGTCTGCTCAGCGTGCAGATCGATGAGGCCGAGCAATTTCTTGATCGCTTCGGCGCCCATCTCAGCTTCAAATTCGTCGCCATAGCGCTCATACGCCGAGCGATATTCATCCTCGGTGAGCAATTGCTTTTTCTTCAGCGGCGTTTTGCCGTTGTCGGTAACGACATAATCCTGGAAATAGACAATCTTTTCGATGTCGCCGGTCTTCATATCCAGCATGGCCCCCAAGCGGCTGGGCAGCGCTTTGAAGAACCAGATGTGCACGATGGGCGCAGCCAGATTGATGTGCCCCATGCGCTTGCGGCGAACGCGGCTGTGCGTCACCTTCACGCTGCAGCGATCGCAGATGATGCCCTTATACTTCGTGCCCTTGTATTTGCCGCATGAGCATTCCCAGTCGCGCTCCGGGCCGAAGATGCGTTCGCAGAACAAGCCATCCTTTTCCGCACGGTAGGTGCGGTAATTGATCGTCTCCGGCTTTTTGACTTCGCCGAAGGACCACGAACGAATATCGTTCGGGCTGGCCAGTTGAATGCGAACCGAACCGTAGTCATTAATCCGATCGTAAACACTTTCAGCCATGGTCGTATTCCTGTTAATCGCGGGATGATTACCCGCGCTTATTCTCGATCACTTCCTGTTTCGAACTCGTCGGCGTCGAAATTTGTCGCCCACGTCGTCGACTTCCGAAATCTGATTAAGTCTCATGTAAATCACCCTGCCAGAATGCGGAAAGCAGTACACCAAGTGATGTTCATTCATTGCCAGGAGCTCGGGGTTCTGGACTGCATAGCTTTCGCCGCTGCTCATTACCACTCGGAACGGGGTGAACGGGTCACGCCGCAAAAATCCCCGCAGCGCATCGAGCAAACTTTCTTCTTCGTGCTTTCTAGGCATGCAGAAACCCTTTTCAATCGGCCACTCACATCAAATCATCATCATCACCTTCGTGGACCAATCCCTTCTTCTTTTCCAATTGAATGTTCAGACCCAAGCCGCGGATTTCGTTGCAGAGTACGTCGAATGACACGGGGGTGCCGGCTTCGAGGGTGTTGTTGCCTTTCACCATCGATTCGTAAATCTTGGTGCGGCCTTCCACGTCGTCGGACTTGACCGTGAGCAACTCCTGCAAAATGTACGCCGCTCCGTAAGCTTCCAGGCCCCAGACTTCCATCTCACCGAAGCGCTGGCCGCCGGTGCGGGCTTTGCCGCCGAGCGGTTGCTGCGTGATGAGCGAGTATGGTCCAGTGGCACGGGCGTGGATCTTGTCGTCGACCAGATGATGCAGCTTCATCATGTAGATGTAGCCCACCGTCGTTTTCTGCTCGAACGCCTCGCCGGTGCGGCCATCGAATAGCTGCACCTTGCCGCCGTAGCCCATGGTCACATCAAGCTGATGCGGATCGAGCACCGACTTGTTCTTCTCGCGTTCCTTGCGGCGTTCACGTGTCGTCTTGTTGGCTTCGTCAATCGCCTTATGAATCTCATCCTCGGTGGCACCATCGAAGACCGGCGTGATCGCCTGCTGGCCGAGCACCATCATGGCCCAGCCCAAGTGGGTTTCGAGAATTTGGCCGACGTTCATACGGCTCGGCACGCCAAGCGGGTTCAAAAGAATGTCCACCGGCGTTCCGTCGTCCAGAAACGGCATATCTTCTTCCGGCACGATGCGGGCAATGACACCCTTGTTACCGTGACGGCCGGCCATCTTGTCACCGACGGATAGCTGCCGTTTGGTGGCGACGTACACCTTGACCATTTCCAGCACGCCGGTCGGAAGTTCGTCGCCGCGCTTCATGTGCTCCATGCGGCGATTCTTTTCCTTCAGAACCGCCTGCACGCGCGGCCAGAAACGGGAGTGCGTGTTCTCCGCTTGCTCTTTGGCTTCCTTGTTGCCCTTGATCCAGTCGAGGCTGAAACCTTCGATCTGTTCCAGGATGACATCGGGAATTTCGCTCTGAGCGACCTTTTGACGAGTGCCTGGATCGACGATCGGATTGCCGGAGATATCGTTCATTTCGGCGATCATCTGCTTGAAGATGTCGATCGCCCGCTGATTCATTTCCTTTTCGTAGCCGTCAATTTCCTTCTTCATCTGCTTCTTCTGCTCGTCGGTCATGTGCATCCGACGGCTGAAGCGCTGGGCGCCGATCACGACGCCTTCTTCACCGGCAGGCATTTCCAGCGAGTCGTTCTTCACGTCTTCACCGGCCCGGCCGAAGATGGCGTGCAGCAGCTTCTCTTCGGGGGTCAATTCCGATTTGGATTTCGGAGCGACCTTGCCGACGAGAATATCACCGGGACCGACACGGGTGCCGATGCGGACCACGCCGTTTTCGTCAAGGTTGGCCAAGGCCCGCTCGCTGACATTGGGAATGTCACGGGTGAATTCTTCGCGGCCCAGCTTGGTTTCACGGATTTCCACATCGTATTCCTCGATGTGAATTGAAGTGAAAGTGTCCTCCTTCACGAGCTTCTGGTTGATGACGATGGCGTCTTCGAAGTTGTAGCCATCGTAAGTCATGAAGGCGACCAGGACGTTGCGGCCCAGGGCCAGTTCGCCCTGATCAACGGCAGCGCCATCAGCGAGAATCTGATTCTTCTTGACGCGCTGGCCTTTCTTGACGATCGGCTTTTGATTCAGGCAAGTGCGCTCGTTAAGTCCGACGAATTTTCGCAGGATATATTCGTCGGCGTTGTCGATCAGAATGCGCATGGAATCGACATAGGTGATCACGCCGGCGCGTTCGGCGCGCACGACCATGCCGCTGTTCTGAGCGACGGGTCGTTCCATGCCGGTGCCGACCACGGGCGGATCGGTGCGAAGCAGCGGAACCGCTTGCCGCTGCATGTTGGAACCCATCAAGGCACGGTTGGCGTCATCGTGTTCCAGGAACGGAATCAACGCTGCCGAAACCGACACGGTCTGCCGGGGGCTGATGTCGATGTACTGGACTTCCTTGCTGGCGACGGTCGCCAGATCGCCCTGCACACGGGCAAGCACATTGCCCTTGCGCAGCGCGCCGCCTTTTTCCACGATGTCCGGCGGAGCCAGAATCGTCTTCATTTCCTCGTCGGCACGCAGATATTTGTGCTGGCCGTTGACGTGACCATCTTTCACGACACGGTACGGCGTGATCAGGAAGCCGTATTCATCGATGTCGGAATAAATCGACAGCGAAGCGATCAAACCGATGTTGGTGCCTTCAGGCGTTTCGATCGGACAAATGCGGCCATAGTGCGAGATATGCACATCACGCACTTCGAAGCCGGCGCGTTTGCGGTTCAAACCGCCGGGTCCGAGGGCCGACAATCGGCGTTCGTGAGTAAGCTGCGAAAGCGGGTTGGTTTGATCCACCACCTGCGACAGCTCGCCGCGGCCGAAGAAAAAGTCGATGGAGCTGCTGATACTCTTGGAATTCACCAGCTCGGCGATGCGGCCCAGCTCGTTGGGGTCCTTGAGGCTCATGCGCTCCTGCACCGTGCGACGCAGCTTCAGGAATCCCTTGCGGAGTTCCTCAGCTGCCAACTCATCGATGGTGCGCAGGCGACGATTGCCCAAATGATCGATATCGTCGACATAACCTTCGCCGCTGCGCAGCTTGAACATGTATTTCAGCGAGTTGACCAGATCCTCGCTGCGCAGGGTCATCACGTTTTCAGAAACCGATTGGTCGAATTTGCGGTTAATGCGGAACCGACCAACGCGGCCTAACCGATAGCGATTTTCGTCAAAGAACTTCTCAGTAAACAGCGTTTTGGCCTTGTCCAGCGCCGGCGGATTTCCGGGACGAAGCCGAGCATAAATCTTCATCAAGGCCGCTTCGTGGCTCTCGGCGGTGTCTTCGGCCAGCGTGTTGAGAATCAACGGATCGTTGACCTTGGTAACGCATTCCACGGACTTCAAACTGCTGGCTTGAATCTTCTGCAGCGCATCAGAGATCATCGCGCCGGCCTTGACCAGCTCTTCACCGCTTTCGGCGTCGATCACTTCCTTGGAGACGTAATAGGTCGCCTGCAGATCTTTTACCTTGATGTTCTCGACCTGATAGAATTCCCGGATGATCGCCTGCGTGTTGCCGTACTTTTCATCCAGGGCGCGCAGAAACGTGGTGGCCGGAATCTTGCTCGATTGATCGATGCGAACGGCCAGTGCATCCTTCTTAGTCACGGAGCATTCAATCCAGCTTCCGCGCTCAGGAATAACACGGCAACCATGCAGCGGACGGTCGCCTTCCTGCACTTCAACCAGGAAATCGACGCCGGGCGATCGGTGTAATTGATTCACGATCACGCGCTCGGCGCCATTGATGATGAACTCGCCGCCGCCGATCATTGTGGGGATTTCGCCCAAGTAGATGTCGTCTTCCTTGATCTCGTCCTTGTCCTTGCGGATGAAGCGGACGGTGATCCGGAACGGCATTCCGTAAGTGAGGCGCAGGGCCCGGCACTCGTCGGTGGTATAGCGCGGCTCATCCAGCCGATAGCGCAAATACTCCAGCCGCAGATTGCCGTCGTAGCTTTCGATCGGAAACACTTCCCGAAGCAGCGCTTCAATCCCCTCGCCCTTGCGCTTGTTTGCATCCGTATCCTTTTGCAGGAAACGGGTGTACGCCTGGGTTTGCACGTTAATCAGATTCGGGATCGGCAACGCATCGCCGCGCTTGCTGAAGTCACGAAGTTCTCGCTGACGCATCAGTTTTCCTTATCCGCAGGGACGCCGGGCCAGGTTTACGAAACGATTCGATCTCCGGCCCAGTGCCACTTGCTCCGCAGCGCCGGTGAGCGAATTTGGATTGTTACACCTGTTGGGCCTTGGTCCGTGAGCTAATCACAGCAGTTGTTGCGAAGGCGGATGAATGAAAATCACGCCGTCGATTGTTCAATACCATTGAGCAGACGCCGCTCGTCCGCTCAAGCATGCCGCTTGGTCCGTCGATAAAAATAGCCGCCTTACATTCGTTAAGCGGCATTTCCTCTTCGGGTGTGTCCTATCATCTTGACACCCGATGACTTACAAAATTTCTTGATCGCGATTGCTCGCACAGCGCAAAAACGGAACCAGAACCTGCCTGCTCGCTCGGAGCAAGGTTTCTGGGTCAATCACGAAATTATTTTTGCGTTCCGGTCAATTCCAGCAAAGCAAAGATATCAAGGCAAAATGCGGATGTCAATTGTCTTACTGATAAAAAAGGCGTGCTCAGTTAAGCTGAGCACGCCTAGTCCAATATCTAATTACTTCAATTCGACGGTTGCGCCCTGGTCTTCCAGCGTCTTCTTGAGCTTCTCGGCATCTTCCTTCGAGAGAGCTTCCTTGACCACCTTGGGAGCGCCTTCGACCAGATCCTTGGCTTCCTTCAGGCCCAGTCCGGTCGCGGTGCGCACTTCCTTGATGACCTGAATCTTCTTGTCGCCGGCGGCTTTGAGCACCACGTCAAACGTGGTCTTGGCTTCTTCCACCGGAGCAACCGAGGTAGCAGGACCGCCACCGGCCATCATCACCCCACCAGCGGCGGGTTCGATGCCGTACTTTTCCTTCAAATAACCCTTAAGATCAACCGCCTGCTTGAGGGTCAGGCCGGCGAGTTTGTCGCCGAGTTCCGTTAGTTCCGCAGCAATGTCTGCCATGATAAAAATCTCCCGGACGTAACGTGTCCGAACCGTGTCGATGCTTCATCCCGCTCGAAAGCTCGCCTCACATCAAGGCGATTTAACCGTCACCAGGCTGCCGGGCCGTCGGATGTCGCTTCAAAATTGGTTTATTTAGGTTCGCTTTCCTTTGCTTTATCTTCAATAGCCGTCAGCAATGATCCAAGCGTGCTGCCCGGGCCTGCCAATGCACCGGCCAACCCTGCTCCAGGACCGAGGATCGTGGCGATCAGACTGCCGATCGCTTCTTCACGGGTCGGCAACTTGCTGACCGTCTCCATGCCTTTATCACCGGTGTAAACTTCACCGTCGAAAAAGGCGCCGCGCAACTCGATCTTTTCGTTGTTTTTCTTTTCGTCCAGCAGCAGCCTGGCAATGGCCGAGATGCTGGCTTGGCCGTAGATCAGCGCGCTGGGACCGTCGAGCAGGCTGTGAAAGCCTTCGATCTTTTTACCGGTGAGAGCGCGGCGGACAAGTGTGTTCTTGACCACCGTCATGCGCAGGCCCTTTTCATGCAATCGCCGACGAATGCCGTGCGTCTTGGCCCCGTCGATGCCTTTGGGGCTGATGACGGCGACGCTGTCAATCTCGCCGACACGCTTGGTCAGTTCCACGGTCATCAGGTTCTTTATTTTTTTGCTCATTTGTTACCTCAGTTAGCTGCGGGCGATTCTTGCCGGCCGCTTGGATTAATTCGCAGCCAGATAAACCGCCGGCGTCATGGTTCCTTTGATGACCGCTTTCTTGATGTAATGCCCTTTGCTCGTCTGCGGCTTCATCTTGCGAATCTGCGCCAGCATCGCATTGATATTGTCCACGAGCTTATCGTTGCTGAAGCTGATCTTGCCGACTACCGAATGAATATTGCCGCCCGTATCGTTGCGGAATTCCACCTTGCCGGCGGAATATTCCTTCACCGCGGCGGCAACATCCGCAGTCACCGTGCCGGCCTTGGGCGACGGCATCAGACCCTTGGGGCCGAGCACTTTACCGAGGCGGCCGACAAATCGCATCATGTCCGGCGTCGCAATGGCCACGTCAAAATCGGTGAAATTCTCCTTCTCAATTTCAGCGACGAGGGCCTGCCCACCGGCTCGAATCGCACCGGCGGATTTGGCCGCTTCGACCAAATGCTCCGGGCAGAATGCGACGACTCGCTTGGTCTTGCCCACGCCATGCGGGAGCGACAATGAGCCGCGGATCATTTGGTCCGCCTGCTTGGGGTCGATGCCAAGCGACAAAATCAATTCCACTGACTGATCAAATTTCGTCGGCGGAAACGCCTTGACCGCATCCACCGCTTGATCCACAGAGACCAAAGCTTGCGACGCTTTTTCCGCGGCTTTCTTGTAGCGTTTGGAACGTTTGATGACTACTGGCATATCGCTCCTTTCAGAAGCTCCCACTGTTACCGGCCGTGGTGCGCCTTTGATTAAATCCACCCCAAAAATCCGTGTATATCCCTATCCTTCAACCGTTATCCCCATGCTCCGCGCCGTGCCGGCGATGATCCTCGCGCCGTGATCGAGATCAAACGCATTGAGATCTTTGCCCTTTTGCTCGGCGATCGCTTTGCACTGGGCCATAGTCAACTTGCCGATCTTGTTCTTGTTCGGCTCGCCGCTGCCCTTTTCGGCTTTCACGGCATCCTTCAGCAGCACGCTGGCGGGCGGGCTTTTCAGCTCGATCTCGAAGGTGCGATCCTTGTACACCGTCACCAGGCAGCCGATCACTTTGCCCTTCATGTGGGCGGACATGGCGTTAAATCGCTGAATGAACTGGCCGGGATTGACGCCATGTTGGCCGAGGGCGGGGCCGATCGGCGGAGCGGGCGTGGCGGTGCCGCCAGGGGCCTGCAGCTTGAACTGCGATGTAATTTCTTTCTTTGCCATGTGCGTCCTCAAACTTTCCGCAGCGACCGGCGATCGGTTCGCTCATTCAATGATTCGGACATCCACCTGCCGCCGCGGCCGATCCTGAATGAACGGCTCAACGGTTGCGGTCGGCGGTTCATTCGTCGGTCGGCCGGTCATCGGTTCCGCTGGATCGATAAACTCCGTGGCCGCCATGTTTGGGGCCGAAACGGTCTGACCCGCCACTCCCATCCACTGCATTAGCCGAAAAACCGGCGTGGTTAGCAGTAAAAGGGCGGTGATACTAACACAGAATGCAAGGATTGACAATAGTATGCCGACGATTCCTGGAATCGCCACGACCAACAGGATCAGCCGTGCCCAGGACGGCATGTTTCCCAAGGCCCCGCGGGCGCTTTGGTATTTGCCGAAATATTGCAGCAGGCGAAACATGTGAATTCCATGCGAAACGGCTCAGGCCAAGGGATCGCCCGTCATTTGCAGGTAAAGGGCAGACGGAAAATGGCCCTTGGGCGGCGCGCGCAATCCTGCATCGTTGCCGCCGGGGGAATATTCCGGAAACAAACGCCGCAACTCATCGGGCCGGGCGTAGTGCAACATGCCAAGCGCCACTTTGATCCCGCACCGGCGGTTGTCGGTCAAATAGGCATGTACCAGCGTGCTTTGCCCAGGGAAGTACGTATCAGTAAAAACGCCTCGGTGATAATCATAGGGGAAATAAATATCATGCACTTGCACAAAACAGCCCTTGGGAAGTCTCGGAAAAACTTCCAGAACAATGCGGTTCACCTCACTGCCAACTTTTACCGTGTGCGTGGAGTCCAAAAAAAACAAATCGCCGGCCTGCAAATCGGTCAATATGTCAATCGCCACGTCCTGGGCTGGTTCCGCGAGGAGTTTAATGGAGGCTGCCCGAGATAGCCGGCGGAGATAATCCGTGGGGAACGGATCGACACAGGTAAGATCAACCGCATACCCTGATTCCTTGGCGGCGCGCAGGATGATGGCGGTCGAATATCCCGCTCCCACCTGGATCACGCGCTTGGGCTTGAGGGTTGAAATGAAACAGTAAAGCACCGCTGATTCAACCGGGCCATAACCCACGACGCCGTTTTCATGCGTTCCATAGGCCACGAGATCGGCGATCGAGGCTTGCGCCCTGGCCGCATCGGGGCAGCAGGCACATAAGAATTCCACCTGGGCTTCAATCCCGGTTCCCGCCACGCCGGCCATCGAGCGCCGTTCTTTCCAGGAGTTGCTGGAACGCAATGATTTCAGATCGGGAGTCGACGAATAAAAATGACGGGGAGTAATATCCACGCCGCATTTTTGACCTAAATGGAATATCCGGACAGCTGATCTCTTGAGAGAATTGCGGATTTTACGACGCAAAGCCATTTGGGCGCGGCCTCACATTTTCTCGATCTGCCAATACTCCAGCTCCAGCGGGGTAGGGCGCCCGAAGATCGTGGTGATGATTCGTACGGTGCCCTTGTCGGGGATGACCTCTTCCACTTCGCCCTCGAAATTCATGAAGGCCCCGTTGGTGACGCGCACCTTGTCGGACTTCTTGAAATCGCCGCTGGCCGACACCTCGGCTTCGGGCTTCTCGGCATCCTCGATCATCTTGGCCTGATCCTTAGGGCTCATCGCCGTCGGTTTGCCGTTGGAGCCGATGAAATCACCGACGCCTTCGGTTTCCTTGATCATGAACCAGACTTTGTCGGGAATGCGGCCGTCCTTATCCAGGTTCAACTCGATGAACACGTAGCCCGGATATTTTTTGCGATCCGCCTCTTTGCGCACGCCGCCCTTCATCGAGCGCACCCGCTCCGACGGCACGAGAATGCGGCCGACGAAAGTTTCCAGACCTTCGATCTTGACCTTCCGAGCTAACTTCTCGCGGACCTGGTCTTCTTTGTTGCTGGCGACTCGAAGCGTAAAAAGCTGCATGGCAAACCGTATTCTTTCCAAGTGTCAGGGTCGTGAGAAAACTTCAAGGCCTCAATGATCCCCGCCGAACGGCGAGACTTTCAACACGCCGATCCCGTAGAAGAGGTAGCCGAAAATGGTATCGCAGACCAGCAGATAAATCATGATGAACAGCATGAACAGGATCACCACTTTGGTCGAACCGATCAATTCGGCCTTGGTCGTCCAGTTCACTTTTTTCATTTCACTGTCCGTGGCGATCAGAAAATCCACGACATTCGGACGATTGGTAATGCGGAAGAAAAACAGGGCGAAGACAGTCAAAAAGATCGCGTCCACCAGCAATCGTGTGTGCGATGAGTAGTACCCCAGCTTGTCATACAGAAACAGGGCCGTGTAAATGGCGATCACTGCCGCCGCAATGACAGTTCCCATGCGGGTCCAGTAACCCTGCCCTTTTTTGTACACAGTGAAGAACCCATCGCCCTTTGGGGCAGACGGGCGGATCGGACCACGAGGCTTGTCATCACCTGGTTCCTGGGCGCCGGGGGATATCACATCCGTGGCCATGCTTTTATCTCGATCGTTCAAAACCGATGCCATAATATGCTTTCACCAAGCACGCCAGGAGGGACTCGAACCTTCAACCTGCCGCTTTGGAGACGGCTGCTCTGCCAATTGAGCTACTGGCGTATAAGCAGAAGGCGGTAGGTGGAAGGCAGAAGGCGGAGAAAATTCCGTCTATCCGCATTCCGCCTACTTCCTCTTCACTTTATGCAAGGTATGCCGCCGCAGGCGCGGGGAATACTTCTTTACTTCGATTTTCTGCACGCCGCCGGCCACTTTGATCTCGGTGCGATAATTCAAATCGCCGGTTTCGCTGCATTGCAGCCAGACCATTTCTCGGTTTTCTTTTGCCATTGAAACACCTTGGAAAACGGTACGCGGAAGGCAGAAAATTCAATTCCGCCTTCCGACTACTGCCTTCCGCCTACATCTATTCCAGAATCTTAACCACAACGCCGGAGCCGACGGTTTTTCCGCCTTCGCGCACGGCAAAACGTAGCTTTTCTTCCATGGCGATCGGGCTTTGCAGCTCGACTTCCATGGTGACATTGTCGCCGGGCATGACCATTTCCGCGCCGCCGAGCAACTTGGCCGCGCCGGTCACATCCGTGGTGCGGAAGTAAAACTGGGGACGGTAGCCGTTGAAGAATGGCGTGTGACGGCCACCTTCTTCCTTGGTCAGCACGTACACCTCAGCCTGGAACTTCTTGTGAGGCGTAATCGACTTTGGAGCGCACAACACCTGCCCGCGCTCGATTGCTTCCTTTTCAATACCACGAAGCAGCACACCGACGTTGTCGCCGGCGATGCCTTCATCGAGCGTCTTTTGGAACTGCTCGATGCCGGTGATGACAGTATTCTTGGTATCGGAGAAGCCGACGATTTCGACCGTGTCGCCGATCTTACACTTGCCGCGCTCGATACGACCGGTGGCCACAGTGCCGCGGCCCTTGATCGAGAAGATGTCTTCCACCGGCATGAGGAACGGCTTGTCCAACTCACGCTGCGGAATCGGCACCCACTCATCGAGCGTCTTGACCAGCTTGTCGATCGGCTCGTTGGCTTTGGCGTCGTTGGGATTATCCAGCGCCGGCTTGGAGGAGCCGCGGATGATCGGCGTATCGTCGCCGGGGAAGCCGTACTTGCTCAGCAGTTCACGCACTTCCATTTCAACGAGGTCGAGCAATTCCGGATCGTCAACCAGGTCAATTTTGTTAAGGAACACGACAATTTTCGGCACGCCGACCTGGCGAGCCAAAAGAATGTGTTCACGAGTCTGCGGCATCGGACCGTCGGCGGCGGAAACGACGAGAATCGCTCCGTCCATCTGAGCGGCGCCGGTGATCATGTTCTTGATGTAGTCAGCGTGGCCCGGGCAATCCACGTGAGCGTAGTGCCGGGCGTCTGATTCATATTCCACGTGGGCAGCCGCAATGGTCACCGTCTTGGTGGCGTCGCGATCGATGCCGCCCTTGGCGATGTCCTTGTAGCTCTTTGCTGTCGTGCCGTACTTAACCTGCGACCGCGCCGCCAAGGCCGCTGTCAGAGTGGTCTTGCCGTGGTCGATGTGACCGATGGTGCCGACGTTAACGTGCGGCTTTTTTCGTTCGAATACACCTTTTGCCATGTCTGGAACCTCCAGCTGTTCTACCGCGGCCGGCTCTTATCGCCGCCTTTTGGTCGGACGGTTGTCGAAGCCGTCCAGAATCGCTCAAAAACGTTTCAGCACACGGCATTAGGGATCTGGTCCGCGAGAATCACAGGCCAGATGCCAAACGCCGTGCACCGCCAAAGCTGCCACAGGGGATTGAACCCTGGACCTCCACCTTACCAAGGTGGCGCTCTACCGCTGAGCTATGGCAGCGGAATTTTATCGTCCGGTCTGACATAGATCACCGGGAAACTTCCCGATGCCGACACCGTCGAAGTCGCAGCAATGCTGCAAACCCTGGCGCGTACCGGAAGCTAGGAAGGGCGGAGAGTATAAATCTCGGTCTGGCAATGTCAAATCGAAGCAAAAGGTGATTTGTTGTACCGAAGCAGAAGTGTCCCCTTGTAGACGAAGTTGAAATGTCCCCTTGGCGTTTGCCAATAGAGGGATGGAACTTCGCATGTCAGCAAAAGAACGGGATCGGGTGGAACGTCGTAACCGGGTGTTCCAGGACCGATTGGTCAAGGCGGTAGTGGTGCAGTTTGAAAATTATTCAGATTTTCTGGCGATCGCAGTACCGCATTCTGGGCAAACCCCGCTGACGTTACCGGTGAGGTTGTAGCCGCAACGTTGACAACGGCCACTGGCCATACGTCTTGTTGCTCGGCTGAACCGGATCAGCCACATCGTCGGCAAGACGCTGGTCAGAATCAGGATAGACCAAAGGCTCATTTCAAATCCGCCGCCAGCGATTAAGCCCGGACGCGGCGGGTCGCCGCTGCCATGCAGACCTCCGAGCGACCTGGCGATAAAGACGGTCCGGTTATCCCCTGGAGGCCAGAATCTTTCTCGCCAACTGAACCGCCAGCCCGGCCTTTCTTTTGCATGAGGCATTTGTTGCGTCGTGTACGCCATCTGTTTCCCCAATCCCAGAGATCGGCCCATGATCTTCATCTCGAACCGTGAGAGAGAGTAGAACTGGACGCAACCCGAGTACACGGCGACGGCGCGCTTATTCCACCCGCAACGGCTCAACTCCGGCTGCAGTTTATAACTCGACCCCCATAAGATTGCCGTCGCGATGCATAGCACCAGCGACACCACCGCCAGCCCATTGAATATCCATCGTCTAAACCCTCGCATGGCGGAATTGTAACAAAAATTTACTGAATAAATTCGATTTTACCCTTGACTGTCAAGGCGCTTCGATTGCGTGGCATCCGCTCGATGGTGCAGGCGAATGTCTTTTTGGAAGGCAAGTTCCTGGCGGAGTTGAATCGCCGCTTTGCCGCTGGACGCACCCGCTTGTCGAGGGTTCAATGTTTTTATGAGTCAATCGAAACAGGCGTATCAACAATTGCTCGAATCGCTCCGTGAAATTGCTCTGCTCGGCTCCGTGGCGTCGATGCTGAATTGGGATGAGCGAACGCAGCTTCCGGAAAAAGGGACGGAACACCGATCACGACAGGCGTCGCTGCTGGCCAAGATGGTTCACGAGCAGTTCACATCGTCACGGATTGGGGAGTTGCTGGCGGCGGTCGAATCGTCATCGCAGATGCAATCCGACGGTGACGTGCAAGTGAATGTGCGAGAAACACGCCGTTCGTATGACCGAGCGGTGAAACTGCCCAGTTCGCTGGTGGAAGAAATCACCCGCACGGAAATTCTCGGCCAGGCGGCTTGGGTGGAGGCGCGGCGGAAATCGGAATATCCAATATTTGAGCCGTGGCTGACGAAAATGCTGGGGCTTAAGCAAAAGGAAATTGACTGCGTCGGTTATCGTGAAAGCCGCTATGACGCGCTGCTCGACACATTTGAGCCCAATGAAACCGCTGCTGGATTGCGGAAAGTGTTCGATTCGCTGCGAGAGCCTTTGATCGATCTGGTCGCCAAAATCGTGCAGAGCGGCAGGAAAGCCCCGCTGGAGATTTTGGAGCGAAAATATCCCGCGGCGGCCCAGCAAGCGATGGCGCGGCAGGCGGCGGAAAAAGTTGGTTTCGATTTCACCGCCGGCCGGCTCGATGTCAGTGTTCACCCCTTTTGCACCGGTCTCGGTCCCGGTGACACCCGCATGACCACCCGCTACGACGAGAATTATTTCGGCGACGCTTTCTTCGGCGTACTGCACGAAACCGGCCACGGACTTTACGATCAGGGTTTGCCGGCGGAACACTACGGCACGCCGCTCGGTGATTCGGTATCACTGGGCATTCACGAAAGCCAATCACGGTTGTGGGAGAATTTTGTCGGCCGAAGCCGCGCTTTCTGGCGGTACTTTTTTCCAGTCGCCAAACAGCATTTCCCGCAAACCCTGGCGGATGTCAGCGATGAGCAATGGTATTTCGCCATCAACGATGTGCGACCCAGTTTGATCCGCACCGAATCTGATGAAGCCACTTACAACCTGCATATTCTGCTGCGTTTTGAACTCGAACAGGCGATGCTCGACGGCTCCGTGACTCCCAAGGATTTGCCGGCGGCGTGGAATCAAAAAATGCGGCAGTATCTCGGCATCACACCGCCGGATGATGCACGCGGATGCCTACAGGACATTCACTGGAGCGGCGGTGGGTTTGGTTATTTTCCCACGTATACGCTGGGCAATCTGTACGCCGCCCAGTTTTTCGAGGAGGCCCGCAAAGACTTGGGCGATCTGAATGACATGTTTTCCCGCGGCGAATTCGGCCCGCTGCTCGGTTGGCTGCGGAAAAATATTCACTACCACGGTAAGCGATACACCGCCCGGGAATTGGCCGTGCGAATCACCGGGCAGGATTTGAATCCAGCGCCGCTGCTTCGACATTTGCGCAGCAAAGCGGCGGAACTTTACGGCGTTTAATGAATTTTCTAACCACGGATTTCACGGATAACACGGATGAATCAAGCGGATTTTATCCGTGCCATCCGTGAAATCCGTGGTTCCTTTGTAATTGCAATCATCACCCCGCAACCGGCGATGGTTTATCGCGGTTGGCCAGCACTTGATCAGACGCTTTTTGCAAATCAGCGAGCTCAAGCCGCAATTCAGCCAAGTGCCGCTGCAATACCTCACCCACATCATCCGGTGGATTCTCACCGATACTCGCAATGGTGTTCAGATAGCGGCGAACGCAAAGCTTCTTGGCCTCAACCAATTTCGGCATCAGAAATTTTAGCGATAGATACGCCAGGTATTGATCTTCCGGCCCCGCGCCGCCCTCATGCGGAACCCCGCCAAGGTGCTCGACCAAATCCGCAATCTCCGCCGCATGGCGATGATTTGTCTCGATCAATTCCTGTAACCGGCGTCGCAGATCCGCATCAGCGCGGCTCACGTATGGCGAACCCTCGCCCATGAAACGAAAAATGCTGTTAAATTCCGCTTCGAGCAGGCTGTTGAGAGCATCAATAACGGCGACCGGAGATGACATGGTTGACATTCATACCATGTCGACGCCGAAAACCCAGCGAGCAAAATCTGCGAATTAATGCGATGCTGCCCCTTCGACGCCGCTGATACGACTTAAAGCTGGGGTGTTCACTAACTCATTTCGCTTGAGCTACTTTCTCCACGACCTTCCCGCACTCCGGGCAACGATCAGGCGTAGCGCGGAGGTCGTAGCCACACTTACGGCAAAAGCCGAGGTCTCGCGGCTTGAGCAGAAGTCCGACGATTTGCCGGCTACCCAACCAGAGAAGAAGCACCTGCACCGCAATTCCGACCGACCCCGCAATCCAATGCATTGGGTCGTCAACCATTCCCGGGAGCCAGCAGAATACAAACCAAGCCGAGCCGGCAATCCCAAGGAACAGCGCGCCGCCACCTCTGATCGCCTCCCTCTTTCTTGCCGGTAAGGCAACCGACCCAGACCATTTCAGCAACGCGGGCATCGCCAGGCAAAACACGGTGGTAAGCGCGGGGAAGATGATTCCCCCAGACGCCGGGAACGCCCAATCGGGCTGCTTCTGCGTGTATGGCCAGTGCGGATAGATAACAAATCCGATATTCGACCTGTAAATGTAGAATGAGTAGCGGGTGCCGTGGTACAGCCACCTGATCTCGCCCCATTTGCCGCAGGTCGCCCAGAAGATCGAGACGAGTACGCACAGCACCAGTGACAGCACCGTCAGCCCATTAAACATCCATTGTCCCAACCGTCGCATCGCTGCCTCGTCATTTCGCTTGAACGACTTTTCCAATGACCGTCCCGCATTCCGGACACCGCTCTGGCGTCGCGCGCAGGTCGTAGCCACAGTTGATGCAGAGCGCAGCTTGGATTCGGCGAGCTCGTATGCTCTGCCGCCTCCAAAGTGTGCCGGCCAATGCGCTGACCAGCAACGGAGGCACCATGATCTGCCAAATGGGCACTTCGAAGGTTTCCCACCGCGAATGACCATCTGTCATGCAAAGATGACGGAACCCGAGAAAGGATTGCCTCGTCACCATCGCTGGCTGCGGGGTCGTCGAGGTGATCATATAGGTAACCATCTCGCACCAGTTAGAATGGCGGCCAAACCACCAGTTCTGTGCGGAATCGCCCGATGGATCCCGATGCCACGGCTCGGCTGCGCTTATCCGCGATATTGTGAGTACGTTGCCGCTAAGACGCATTGCGAGGAAGGGATGGAACCGGTTTGCTCCGATTGGAGTACGGATACTTATCAGCCAAAGAGCCGCGATCGCTAAAGACAACACCAACGACAGCGCCATCAGCCCATTGAACATCCATCGTCCAAACCGTCGCACCAGAGCATTATACTCCAGGAGAATGGTTGCCGGTGAAAAGTTACCAGTTTCCGGCCGTAAACCGCGATTTATGATCTCTAACCTCCGACCTCTAACTTCCGCCCTCCGCCTTCCCGATTATCAGCGAGCCGCAGCCCCTTCAACTCCGCTGATACGACTGAAACCTGCGGTCACTTTTGAAAGCGGGTTGTAGCCGATCAACATGGCCAACAGCATGATCGCCGAGCAGACGCAGACGGCCAATCCCAGCGGATGCACTGAAAAAACCGGGCGGCCATCATCCGTGAAATACATGGCCCGGAGAATCCGAAAATAATAAAACGCGCTAATCACCGTGTTGAAGGCGACCACGGCCGTCAGCACCCAGCACCAGCCGCCGTTTTGCACCAGCGCGAGCATCAGATAAAGCTTGGCGGCAAAACCGGCGAAGGGCGGAAGGCCGACCAAGCTGATGAGAAAACAAAACATGCAGACCGCGAGAATCGGAGCCCGCCGCGCCAGGCCGCTGTAATCAGCAAGATTTTCGCTGCCGGTTTGCCGCCAGATCAGACCGGCCACGGTGAACGCGCCGAGATTCATGCAGAGATAAACCGCCAGATAAATCAGCAGCACCTGCGCCGGCGTGTTGACGGTTTGCCGATTCAGCGATGCACCGGTGGGACTCACCAACAGCGACACGGCGCACAGCATGTAACCAGCGTGTGCGATGGAGCTGTACGCCAGCAGCCGTTTGATATTGGTTTGCGAAAACGCGCCGGTGTTGCCGATGGTGGCGGTAATCGCCCCGACAATGCCGACGGCCAGGGCGATCGACATCAGCGAAAAATGCGGCGTGCTCTGATAGCCCAGTGCATCGGCGATCGTCATCAGCACCCGCAGTAGCAGTACAAGCCCAGCGCCTTTGGAGGCAACAGAAAGAAAATTGCTGACGTCGATGCTCGCTCCCTCAAAAACATCGGGACACCAAAAATGCAGCGGGGCCGCGGCGATTTTGAAACCGGCGCCGACCAGCAACCCCAAAAAGCCGATCACCAGCATCGCACCGTCCGAGCCGTTGGATTGTGCGATCCGCTGGGCAATGCCATCCGGGCCGCCGATTTGCACGGTTCCATAAAGGGCGTAAAAGTTCGAAAAGCCGTACAGCATCACCGCGCTGCAGGCGGCTCCGAATAACACATATTTCAGCGATGCCTCGGCCCCGACCCGATGCGTTTTGCGAAAGCCGGCCAGCACATAACTCGGCAAGCTCGCCATTTCGATCGCCAGGAAAATCATCAGCAGGTTGTCGGTGGAACCCATGAGCGCCATACCGAGGGTTGCGCCCAGCAGCAGCGTGTAAAATTCCGGCCCGTCGCCTTCCCTGAGCGTGAAGAACGTGGTGCTCAATCCCATGAGCGTGACGCCGATTGTGAACAGCAGCAGCAGCACTTTCCACAAGGCGGCGAATCCGTCGGCCAGAAGCAGGCCGCGCAGATGTTCCCCCGTAACATCCGCCGCCGAGCCGACGGCCAGCACGGAGATCAGGGCCACGCTTAATCCAGCCAGAGTCACCAGCGCGCACGGCAGATTGCTGCGTCGTGTGAAAAACGGCGTGAGCAGCACGGCGACTATCGTGGCAATGAGCCAGAGCTCAGCACTGAACGGTTTTAGGTCCGGCCAGTGAGGAATGAATGCGGGTGCGATCGCCAAGGAGAACATGGAATCATCCGATGAGCTTGAACCATGCTACGACCGTCGCACTGGTGATGACGAACAAACAGGCGTACGGAAAAATCCCCAGCAGCACGGCCATGACCGCCAACGGCGTCAGCACGGCGATCTCCCGGCGATCGACCTCCGGAAACGATTGATATTCCGCCCGCACCGGTCCGAAGAAAACGCGCTGCATTGCCCAGAGCATGTACGCCGCCGTCAGTACGATGCCGAAGCAGGCGATGATCGCCAAGGGATAAATCTGCAGCGGCGTTGCGCCGAGTTTGCGAAGGATCGACCCGCTGTGCGCCGCCTGAAATGTGCCGAGGATCACCATGACTTCGCCGATGAATCCACATAAGCCGGGCAAGCCGAGGTTGGCGAAGAAGGCGACCGTGGAAAGTCCCCAATACCCCGGCATGGTACTGGCCAATCCTCCGAAGCGGGAAAGTTCGCGGTGATGGGCACGATCATAAATCACGCCGACCACGAAGAACATCATGGCGCTGGCGATGCCGTGGGAGACCATCATGAAAATCGCCCCGTTCACCGCGGCCGGCGTGAGCATCGCCGCACCGAGCACCACCAATCCCATGTGCGACACCGAGGAATAAGCGACCAGCCGTTTGAAATCGCTCTGGGCCATGGCGCAGAGCGCACCGTAGATGATGCTCACCACGCCGATCACCGCGATCAGCAGCCATAAATCCTTGGCGGCGTCGGGAAACAGCGGATAAGCGATGCGGAAAATGCCATAACCACCAAGCTTCAGCAGCAAAGCCGCGAGGATCATTGAGCAAGGTGTGGAAGCTTCGACGTGTGCATCGGGAAGCCAGGTGTGCAGCGGCACGGCGGGCACTTTGATCAGGAAGGCGAACATTGCCAGCAGGAATAAGGTGCGGGCCGTGGCGGGTGGAATTGCGCCCAATTTGGCGTGCAGAAGCTGCGGCAAAATGGTCAGGTCAAAACTGTGCGTGCAAAGATAAACGCCGATCAACACGATCAGCAGCGTCACGGAACCGAACAACGTATACAGGAAAAATTTGATCGCCGCATATTCTTTGCGAGGCCCGCCCCAGATGCCGATCAGGAAATACATTGGCAGCAGCGACACTTCAAAGAAAACGTAGAACAGGAAAAAATCCATCGACAGGAAAACGCCGAGGATCGACGTTTCCAACAGCAGGAATAAAACGAAATAGCCACGGGTCATCCGCTGCACATCCCACGAGGCGATCGTGGCGACCAATGTCACGAACGTGGTGAGCAGCACCAGCGGCAGCGACAATCCATCAATGCCGACTTTGTATTGCACGTTGAATGCAGGAATCCAGTTGAGTGTCTGGATCATTTGAATATTGCCGGCGTGCCAGTCGAAGGCGAGCAGCAGAAGCAGCGAAAGCAGGAATGTGGCGGCCGTCACGCCAAATGCGGTCCAGCGGATGGCGCCGTTGCTCCGAACAAACAAGACGGCGACCGCCCCGATCATCGGCAGGAAAATCAAAGCGGTGAGAAGATTGTGTTGCAGCCAATCCATTGTTTTGCGAGCCTGCGCCTTTAGCGGGAAAGGACCATCACGATCGCCCCGGCCAAGCCGAGGATGACGGCGACCATCAATGCGGTGACGTAAAGCCGGATGCGTCCATTTTGCGGGGCGCGCACGGCGACGCCGATATCGCACACCATCGTCGCCGCTCCCGACACGGCGCCGTCCACGACATGATCGTCATTCCAGCCGATCAGGAAAGATGCCCCGCGAACTGTGATAGTCGCCAGGCGCACGATTCCATCGACCACCATGCGATCGAAGAACGCCGTGAAATAACTGAACGCCATGACGGTGGCGGCGAATACGGCGAAATAAAGCTCGTTAAAATACATGCCGGCGGCGAGCCAGGTGTGCATCCATCGCAACGGACGGTGGTGAGGGATGGAAAGTAACTGATTGGCCATTGTGAATCCATTGCGATACAGAAGGAAAGCCAAGGCGATACCGACGACAAAAGCGTAGAAGGCAAAGGATGTCAGCGGCGAGGTGAGATGATCGCCTCGCTCTTGCGCCGACAGAGCCGGGCTGGGCGACGGGCTGGGCACATCTTCATTGTCGGTCGGCAGATCGGCGGGCCATGCCTGGTTATAGCCGGCATAATCCGGATGATCCGCTTGCAAATACGTCGCGGATTCCTTCAGCGAATTTTTCAGCAGCTCCTTCACGCCAAGCGCCCGGCCACCCACGATGCTCAGCAATGCCAGCACAATCAGCGGCACGTACAGAATCGGAATCTCCCTGGCCCGGTCATATAACTGCTGATCCCGCGGCTTGCCCCAGAAGATCAGCATCCAGGAGCGCATCAAATAAAAGGCGGTGATGTACGCCACAGCGGTCGGCACGATGAAAAAGATCCAATAGAGATGCGATTTCCCCATGCCGCTCAGCAGATCGGCAAAAGCGCCGGCGTGGCGCAGAATCATTTCCTTGGAGTAATAACCACTCAGCGGCGGCGCACCGGCCATGGCCAGAACGGCAACGCCAAATGTCAGGGCTGTCACAGGAATTTTGCGCACCAAGCCGCCGAAGTGCAGCAGCTCCTGCTCATGGTTGGCGGCGTAAATCACACTGCCGGTGGCCAGGAATAATAGTGATTTGAAAAAGGCGTGCGTGATCAGATGGAAAAGTCCGCCGATCCAGCTACCGACGCCCATCGCCAGCATCATGTAACCGAGTTGCGAAAGCGTGGAATAGGCCAGCACACGTTTGATATCCGTCTGCACGACGGCGATCAGGGCGGAGAGGGTGAGCGTGACCAAACCGATGATGGCGATGAACAGCCGAGCGTCCGGCGTCAAAATTGGGAACAACCGGCCAACCAGATAAACGCCGGCGGCAACCATGGTCGCGGCGTGGATCAAAGCGCTGGCGGGTGTCGGACCTTCCATCGCATCGGGGAGCCAAACATGCAGCGGGAACTGCGCGGATTTTCCGATCGCTCCGAAAAATAAGGCAACGCCCATGATGCTCAGCAGGCTGACCCCGAAGATCGCTCCATCGGGGAGAACGACGGATCGGCCTGTTGCGCCGGAACCTAAAAGTCCCCACAGGTTGGGGAGCGTTGCGTTGCCAACATGATAAAACAGAATGCCAAAGCCGATGAGAAATCCGCAGTCGCCGATGCGGTTGATGACAAACGCCTTGATGGCGGCGTTGGCGGCGGATTTTTTTTCGTACCAGAAGCCGATCAGCAAATACGAACCGAGGCCGACCAATTCCCAGAATATAAAAATTTGCAATAGCGTCCCGGCAATCACCAGAGCGAGCATGGCGAAAACAAAGAGTGCCAAATACGTGAAGAACCGGGCGAAGCGCGGATCTTCCTGCATGTAGCCGACGGAGAAGACATGCACCAACGTGGAGACGGTGGTGATCATCACGAACATCACGATCGTGAGGCTATCGACGTAAATGCCGACATCGAGAAAGCCGGGATGATCCTGCTGAAGGCCGGCATCTTGGCCGACCGGTAACCATCGCAAGGGAATGTTGACCGGATTCTGGCCGGCGCCGACCTGGATTTGCCGATGATGTACCGGATCGAGAAACGGATGAGGGCTGAGCCACAGGGCCATGGCCAGCAAACTGGCGGCGAAACTGCCGGCGATCATGGCGGTGCCGAAATATCCGGCCAATGGCGTGCCCATGCGCTTGCCGAGAAACACCAGCACCGCAAATGAAATCAGCGGCAACAGCGCGGCAACCAGAAGCAGGAGGATCGGCAGGGGCATTTGAGTCGCTTGTTCGCCGAAGTGATCGGGCGATTCTAGCCTTTCAGATTGCTGGCTCGCTCCACGTCGATCGTGGAGAAGTTGTTGTAATAATTTAGAAAGATCGCCAGGGCCACGGCCGCTTCCGCCGCAGCGAAGACGATCACGAACAGCGCGAAGATTTGCCCGGTCAGCAGCGGCTTTCCGTCGCCGGTTGCATACGCAAAATGGTTGGCGGCGACCAAGTTGATATTAGCGCCGTTCAGAATCAGCTCGACGCCCATGAGAATGCCGATGGCGTTTCGCTTGAGCAAAATGGCCAGCACGCCGCAGACAAAAAGAATCGCCGCCAGCACCAGATAATGTTCGAGGCCGACGGGCGGCAGAGCCATCATCATGGGGTTCGGCTCCCGGAGTTTTCGTTGGATCGTTTGCGGCCACGGGCCAGATATGCCGCTCCGATCATCGCCACCAGTAATAGCACACTGATTAATTCAAACGGAGCAAGGGCATCGCCAAGCAGCGCCTGGCCGAGCAGGTCCATCGGATATTCTCCGGGCGCCGGCTGCGAACGGGCCAATGTCGGCGTCACATGATGAATGGCGACGACCAATGCGATCAACAGAATGGCCCCGAGCGTCAACGCCACCATCACCTGCGGCAGGCTCGGACCTAACCTGCTGCGCTGCGATTGGCTGGTCAGCATGACGCCGAAGATGATCAGGATCAGCGTGCCGCCGACGTAGATCACCAATTGCACTGCCGCCAGAAACTCGGCGTCGAGAAGAAAATAAATGCCGGTCACTCCAAGCAAGGTAAACAGCAAACCGACGGCGGTGTGAACGATGTTCTGCGAAATGACCATCACCAATGCAGCACAAGCAATCATCGCCGCAAAAGCGTAGAAGAGCACATTGCCCATGGAAATAGCGGCGATCAAGCCGTGCGGCGATAGGTTCATGCTGTTTCCACGTGCGATGCCGGCTTGATTTGAAAGAGCCGCTTTTTCACATCCTTTGCCGACAACACCGCATGGACAATCCAACCGACAATGGCCGCGATGCCGGTTATGCCGAGCAGTGCCAAAATACCTTGAACGACCAATGCCGCTGGTGCGGATTGCCATGCGCTCCACTGATACGGTTGATAATCCACCCATGGCACGCCGGGCCGTTCGGAGACGAGCAATTGCCAGAGCGCCGCTCCGAGTAACAGCAGACACGCCAGCGGGAACAGCACTTTCAAGCACGCATACAGCACTTGATCGATCCTCGGCCGTGGCAGCGTCCAGCGAATCCACATCTGCACGAAAACGATGGCGATGCACTTGGCGACGAACATACCGGCGGCGGCGCAATTGAGCAGCAGCAGCGCGAGCTTATGCGACTGCGGATCATGCATCCATTGATGTGATGCGTAGCCGATGTAACCCGCTGGATCATTCCAGCCGCCAAGAAATAATGACACTTGAATGCCACTGATGACAAACATGGCGGCATATTCGGCGAAGAAGAAAAAGGAAAACCGCATGCCGCTATATTCGGTGTGATAGCCGGCGACCAGTTCCGATTCCGATTCCGGTAAATCAAACGGAGCCCGCTTGTTCGAGGCCAGGCTGGCAACGAAATAGACAAAAAATGCGCAGAAGACGAATGGGTTGCGAAAAATCAGCCAGGTATGAATGCCGCCGCCTTGCAGCTCGCCGAGCCGGCGCATGCTCAGCGTGCCCGCGGTCATGACGCCGATGATGATCGACAGGCCCAGCGGAATTTCATAACTGACCATCTGGCACGCTTCACGCATCGCCCCGTAGATGGCCCACTTGTTGTTCGACGCCCAACCGGCCAGGATCACGCCGAGCACTTCGACACTGAGAATCGCCAGGATCCAAAAGACACCGACATTGAGCCGCGGCTCGAAAATAAAATTGGGGCCAAATGGCAGCACCAAAAATGCGGCGAAGACCGGCGCGAAAGCCAGATACGGAGCCAGACGAAAGAGCAATTGGTCCGCCCCCGCGGGAATCAAATCTTCTTTCAGCAGTAGCTTGATCCCATCCGCCAGCGATTGCAGCAAACCGATCGGCCCGACGCGGTTTGGCCCCAGCCGGCTTTGAATGTGCCCCGCCACTTTGCGTTCCCACCAGATGCTCATCATGGCGATCAGCAGCACCATCGGCAAAAACACCGCGGCGATCAGCAGCAGATCTTCGAGCAACCGCTCCATCGGAGTCGCTGCGCGGCCCAGCCACAATTGGAACAGACCGATAAAACCGTCGCCGACCGCCCCGCCGATGGGTGTGGAAATTGAGTTGCTCCAGGCAGCAAACATAAACGCTTGGACGGTTTAGCGGTTGGGGTAAGCGGTGTCAAGAAAAGCGGGGTTCTGGGAGTGGCACAGCGTCGTCAATTATTCCGATTTCGTGGCAACCAGTGTTCCGCATTCTGGGCAACGGTCGGGCGTGGCGCGAAGATCGTAACCGCAGGTAATGCAGAGGCCGAGTCGCCGTCGCATATCGATGCGGTGACGGCGATGGCGGATCAGTCGAAAGAGAGGGAGGGCCAAGAGCAAGGCTGCGGCAAACCAGTGGGATATGCCTATCGCATAGCTATTCTGCACGAAAGGCCGAGTACCGCCGTTAGTCGTCACGTCATTATCGCCACTAATGAACAGGCCCGTTCCCGGCACACGCAGCTCGTGCTTGAGGATGACCGCCCAGAAGTCATGGGTCCAATACCAATGCACATGGCCGTCGCGCAAAAACACAGGGCGATATCAGATGGGCCAAAGCCCCGAAAGCTCGCAATGATAATCCCGTGGCGATTCGAGATGAACTGAATCGATGTCCAATGGACGTCCACGCCGGCACTAGTGCTGACTTCCCACCCCTTGTCTCGCTCGATCCCGTCCGCCTTCCAATAGCTCCGTACCCACAGGCCCACCGTCACCACGCATAGCATCAGCGACACCACCGCCAGCCCATTGAAAATCCATCGTCTGAACCGACGCATGGTCGGATTGTAACACGTGCAGGAGAGTTGCCAGTTTTTAGTTGCGGGGCGCTGTGTCCCACGCCAGTGTGGAGCATGCCACCCGATTCAATTGACAATGCCACGCGCCGCCATTGACCGGATTACGCTTTTCCACCACCACCCGTGATCAACATCAATAAACCAACGAGGCCCGCACCGATACCCCCGATGATGTACCATGTGGTCGCTTGAGTAAATCGGCCGGTGAATGTGTTGCTGACTTGATCGGCGACGGAGTGAGAAGAATTCATCCCCACAATCAGAAGCGCGACGCCAACAACTAAAGCAACAATGCCCACGATTCGTTGAGGACTCATTTGATATTCCTTCGGCCTCGGCCGGGTAAAATTGATGGAACGTTAAATAGACTAAAACCTGTCGCAAACGCTGTGCCCGCGGAATAGAGGTTGGAGGTTGGAAGTTAGGAAAGAATTGCAAAGGTGGTTGCATCGCCTGACCTCTGACCTCCGACCTCTAACTTCTTAACCATTCCGATCCGGAATTTCCAATTTGAAAGTGCTGCCCGCGGCACCGGAGGATTGGCCGGAAAGTTTGGCGCCGATCAGATCGGCGGCCATTTTAGCGACGGGGAGGCCGAGCTTGACGGGCTTTCTGGTTTGGGTTGGGGCGTCGAGGCTTAGGGTGAATATGTCGTTGAACTGGTCGGCGGAGATGCCGGGGCCTTCGTCGGCGATGGTGATGACGGAGTTGGCGGGGTCGCGGCGTTTGACGGTGATCTGGACTGTGCCGCCGCCGCGCTTGGCGTGCTTAATCGTGTTGGTCAGGACGTTCTGCAGAATCAGTTTCACCATGTCGCGGTCGGAGGAAATGGTGAGGTCCTCAGGGGCATCCAGGGAAAATTTCACGCCCCGTTCGTAACCAGAGTGGGACAGGTGGGAAATCATATCGTTGAGCAGGGAACGAATGGGGAACGGACCGAAGCGCGGCTGGTGCTTGCCACGGCCGAGGCGATGGGCGAAGACGAAGCGATCCATGGTGGCAACGGAATCGAGCACCGCACGCCGCATGGCGTCGAGATCGTCACGGATTTCGACGAAGCGGGCATCGGATGACAATTCGCGCTTGATCACTTCCACCATCAGCAAGATGCCGTTCATGCCGCCGCGGAGATCGTGATTGAGAAACGAGACGTAATGCGATTGCAGATCGTCGGTGGCTTTGAGCTGGCCGTTGAGGTGCTGCACGTAGGCCAGGACGCTGCGGCGGATGGCGCGATCGATGCCCCCGTGTAAGGCGACCGCTTCGTCGGCGTTTAAGCCGCGGTCCAAGCGGGCGATGATTTCTTCAATGGATATTTTTCGCAGAATCTCAAACTCGGCGACCAGCTCATCGACTTGGTAATTCTGCTGAAAGCGTTTGTCGCCGTGCATGCGGTAGGCTTGTTCCACGTGGCCGTCGGCATCAAACGGATTGGATTGCAGCGTCTCGACCAACTGGTCAATCACCAGCGGCAAATGATCCCGGAGCTGGGTGAACGTCAATTCGTCCGCATCAGGCAGGGCCTTGCGGCATTCGGCTTCCCAGCGCTCCAGAATCACCACCGAGCGCTCCCGCAGCGCCTTGGCTACTTCGGGAAATTTCTGGTTGCTTGTCGTCTGCATCTGCGAATCAACCATTTCACCCTCACCTCTCGTTTTTGCTCGGCGCAATGCTACCGCCACGTCCCTCGGCAACACAGCGCCTGTTTCCGCCCTCGCCAGCGAAAGTTATTGCGCATAATGTATGGCCTATCAGCAAAGGTGAAAAGCTTTCCATGAGCGATGACGCAACCGACCGACAACCGGCTTACGAATCCGCCAATCCTGACCGCCCCGCCAGCGCTGATTCGACCGAAACTCTGCTGGAAAATGAATCATCGCCCAAGGCCCACAATCCATATGCTGCCCTGCAATATCGAGATTATTGCCTTTTTTCCAGCGGGTGGATGCTGTCGGTGATCGGCAGCCAATTGACGTCGTCGGCGATTAATTGGGAAATTTATGACCGCACGCACTCCAAGTCGGCGATCGGTTTGGCGGCGGGAATCCAGGTAATTCCGCTGGCATTGCTCGCCCTGCCCGCCGGGGCGCTGGCGGATATGCTGGATCGCCGGCGCATCATCCAGACAACCAATTTGCTGGCGATGATTTTTTCGCTGCTCTTGGCGTCGCAGTCGTATGGGTCGCACCCGGTGTCATTGATGTATCTGATGCTGCTGGGGCTGAGCACGATGCAGACGCTGGGCCGGCCGGCGCGCTCGGCGATGCTGCCGCAATTGGTGCCGAGGGAAGTTTTTAATAATGCGGTGACGTGGAATTCATCGGTGTTTCAAATCTCCATCATCGCCGGCCAACTCATCGGCAGCGGCGTGAATCTTTGGAGCCTGCGGCGATTACACAGTCTGCGACTGGCGTACACGCTGGATGCCTGCTGCGCTTTGACGTTTGTGTGCATGATGCTTTTTGTCCGCCGGCCGTATGCGCAGGTCGACGACACGCCCAAAAAGTCGGAGTCGATGCTGCAACGGCTTTTGGCGGGCGTTCAATATGTACGGAAAAAGGAAATCATTTTGGCCACAATGACACTGGATCTGTTTGCGGTGCTGCTGGGCGGTGCGGTGTATTTGCTGCCGGTATTTGTGAAGGATGTGCTGCACATCGGAGCCGACCCGGCCAAAGGGGCGATGTGGTATAGCCTGCTGAAACTGGCGGACGGCTGCGGGGCGTTTGTCATGGCGATTATTTTGGCGCATCGGCCGCCGATGAAACGGGCGGGGCGGACGATGCTGATCGCGGTTATAGGATTTGGTTTGGCGACTATCGCTTTTGGTTTGTCACGCAATTATTGGTTCTCCTTTATGATGCTCGTGGTCGTTGGTGCGTGTGACAGCATTTCCGTGGTCGTGCGGCACACATTGGTGCAGGTGCTGACACCGGATGAAATGCGCGGCCGCGTGTCGGCGGTGAATAATGTTTTCATCGGCACATCCAATGAACTCGGCGGCCTGGAATCCGGCTACACCGCCAAATGGTTTGGGCCGGTCGTTTCGGTCGTCGGGGGCGGCATCGGTACTCTGCTGGTCGTCCTCGCCGTCGCCATCAAATGGCCGCAAGTACGAAAATTTGGTTCGCTGCAGCAGGCAAAACCGAGTGATGAATAAGTGCTGTGGAATTGATTAGCTGATTCTGATTTGTACACTCCCCGTACGAACAGGGGACAGGTCCAGGGCGACAACCATTTGTCGCCCGTTCCACAACGCCAAGTCGCCGCGGCGGTCAAAGGACCTTAGTGGGTAGTGTGGGCATTGCATTATGAGATACTTCAAGGCTGCAATCGTCTTGTTGGTCCTTGGACCTTGGTCTCGGCCGGCGTCGGCGCAAGTACAGCCCGGCGCAACGATGATCGTAAAATTCCACCTGCTTAGCTCTCCGATTCCGACGAAAAACCCGCATATCGATTACAACATCGACCTCAATGAGGATCGGTTCCTCATGCGCTTACCACCCTCCTACACCCCCGATAAGAAATATGGCTTGCTCGTCTTCATCAGCCCTGATACTGACGAGCAACAGCCACCGCGAGGCTGGAACGAGGCGCTGGATCGACGCAACATAATCTTCATCTCACCGTTAAAGGCCGGGGATGACGTCGAAGCCAATCGTCGCCTGGGGCTCGCTATCTACGCGGCAATGTGTACCAAAGACCGTTGGAATATAGATCCCAAGCGCATATACGCCGCCGGCTTTTCCGGTGGAGCAAGCATAGTCGGACAACTAGGCTTTTACGCACCTGACATTTTCACCGCTGGTATCCAGATCTGTGGGGCAGACTTCTACAAGCCGGTCCCACAAGCACAGGGCAAACCACTGACCGATGACAAAGTGCCTTACGGGCTTGGACTTGCCGATGCCGTGCCAGCGGACATTGATGCGGCAAAGAGAAATTTCAAGTTCACTTTCATCGTCGGCGGGAAAGACGACCAACGCCGAGGGCAGGTGCTTGATATCGTCAACGGCGGATACGCCAAGGAGGGCTTCAATTTCACTCTGATCGACGCGCCAACCATGGGTCACGAAATCTGCCCGCCCAAGCGGCTCAATCAGGCGATTGATTTCATTGAAAACATCCCACCTGCCGCCACCACGCGCCCAACACCTCCAACCTGGATGGCCAAGCCCTTTGATCAGTGGCCACAGCTGCGCCTCACGAATCAATTGACATATTCAAATGACAGCGTCGGTTATGCAGGCTCCGCGTCGCTTTTTCGAATGCCCAGCGGGGTCGTGCTTGCCGGTACGGCCAGGCACGTCCTAGGTGACACCAAGCCGCAGGATTTCAGCTCGGCGATTAAGTCATGGGTCGTATTTGATCGAGATGAATCCGGCGACGGCGCCCGCATGGACCGGTTAGCAATGGATCTCGAAGCCGCTGCCAAGCTTGATATCTTGATCCTCTGCCCAACGAATCAAAGACAACGCTGGCCCATGACCCCGCTGCCGGTGCGCACCGATCCTTTGGAAATTGGTGACGCCGTTTATTTATGTGCGATTCCCAGCGACGAAAAAAGCCGGCAGACCGTGTACAGGGGCGTCATAGTGAATGTCCGCGATGACAAAAATCTAGACTACAACGTCGAAGGCACTTTCAAGACCACTGGCTGCAGCGGCGCGCCCGTCATCGACGAATATGGCCAACTCGCCGCCATCAACACTGGTCATTTATTGGAGCAGACTTTGCCAGGCAAGATGCAACTCACTTGCGCGGCGACATCGGACATCCTTTCCGTGATCAAGCTCCCACCCGATGTGAAGGCCGCGCCCCCGCCCGCCCCCGTGGCCCGAGTTCCGGCCACCTCAAACACTGCCCCCGCAGCCGCTGTTGCCGCCAGCCCCTCAGATCAAAAGGCTGATGCGGCGCTGCGTGCCGCGCAACTCTATGTCGACAACAAGATGTATGCGATGGCCAAGACGAAACTCCAAAATCTCATCAAGGCCTATCCAGCCTCCGAAGCGGCCAAAAAGGCCAAAGGCATGCTCGCCCACCTGCCCGACGACGCACCGAATCCGGAGAGTCAGTAGGTTGCAGGTTTTGGCGGTCACCCCGGCCCCGCTCCATTCCAGAAATATTGATGTCGCCCCGACGCAGAGTCATCTTGTGGCCACTGGTCTTTTCGCAGCCGGTGGTGGGACTGGCGGGGGTTCTCCCCGAAGTTCCCGCTCATGCGCCGCATTCATCAGATTGCGCAGCACCATCAAACACGCCTCCGACTCCATGAACGTCGGCGGCATGCGCAGATACACCGTCTTCTCATCCACCACACGCAGCGTTCCAGGCGCACCGACGAGTGCCTGCTGCGCTTTGGCGACATCATTCACCGTAATCACGACATCGGGGTCTTTTTTAATAATGCTATCGATGCCGTACAGGCCGGCGAGGATTCGCAGTTCAGTCAGGGCGATCAGGACCAGCACTTGCCGAGGCGGCTCGCCGAAGGCGTCTTTGACATCCTGCTGAAGGCCTTGGCACATTTCCAGACTGGTGCAGCGTGTCAGACGGCGATAGACATCCAGTCGCTGGCGATCGGCGGGGATGTATTGTTTGGGAATGAACGCGGAGAGATTCAGCTCGACATGGGCTTCGGGGCGAGTGGGTTTCGGCTCATTTTTCAGTTGCCGGGTCGCTTCTTCCAGGAGTTGGCAATACATCTCGTAACCGACCGTGGCGATGTGGCCGGATTGCTCGGGACCTAAAATGTTGCCGGCTCCGCGCAGCTCCAGATCGCGCATGGCAATTTTGAAACCGGCGCCGAGATGGCTGTATTCCTCAATCGCTTTGAGCCGCTTGGCTGCTACCAGAGTGACCGGGCGATCGGCGGGGAGCAGCAAATAACAATAGGCCCGATGTTTCCACCGCCCCACTCGGCCGCGGAGCTGGTGCAATTCGCTTAAGCCGAAACGGTCGGCATTGTTGATGATGATCGTGTTGGCGTTGGGAATATCCAGGCCGCTTTCAATGATCGTTGTGCAGACCAGCACGTCGGCTTCGTGGCGAATGAAACGCAACATGGCGTCTTCCATTTCGCCGTCGCCCATCTGGCCGTGGCCGATGAGAATGCGGGCTTCGGGAACGAGCTTTTGAATCTCGTCAGCCATTTCCGTGATGTTGTAAACACGGTTGTGAACGAAATAAATTTGCCCGCCACGCATGATTTCACGGAGGATCGCCTGCTGAACGCGCTGCCGATCGAAGGGAATCACTTCGGTGACCACGCTGCGGCGATCCTGCGGGGCGGTGGTCAGGGAACTGATATCACGCAGGCCGAGCATACTCATGTGCAACGTTCGGGGAATCGGCGTGGCGGACATGGTCAGGACATCCACGGTGGACCGCATTTGCTTGAGCCGTTCTTTGTGCGTGACGCCGAAGCGCTGTTCTTCATCAACGACGACGAGGCCCAGATCGGCGAATTTGATGTCCTTGCTGAGCAGGCGATGCGTACCGATGAGCACATCGACTTCACCGGCAGCGGCGCGGGTGACGATTTGCTTTTGCTCTTTCGTAGTTTTGAAACGGCTGATCGACTCAATCTCGAACGGATAATTCACCATGCGTTCCCGGAAAGATCGGTAATGCTGCTCGGCCAGCACGGTGGTCGGCACGAGCACTGCGACCTGCCGGCCGTTTTCAACCGCTTTGAACGCCGCCCGCATGGCCAGTTCGGTTTTGCCGTAACCGACATCGCCGCAGAGCAGCCGATCCATCGGACGCCGTTTTTGCATGTCGGCTTTTATTTCCTCAGCTCCGGTTATCTGATCCGGCGTCGGTTCGTAGGGAAATTCCGCTTCAAATTCTTTTTGCCATTCGGTGTCGGGTGGAAATGACGTGCCGAGTTCGGCGTTGCGAGCGGCTTGGATCGTCAGCAGCTCGGCGGCCATGTCCATCACCGCTTCGGAAACTTTTTCCTTTTGTTTCTCCCAGCTATTTCCGCCAAGGCGGGATAACTGCGGATGTCCGGAAAAACCACCGACGTATTTTTGAATCAGATTGATCCGCGCCGCCGGCACATGCAGCGAAGCGCTGTCGGCGAAACGGAGCGTCAAATATTCCTCGCTCTTGCCATCCTTGGTGATCTGCTGGATGCCGGTGAATTTGGCGATGCCGTGGGCGATGTGAACGACGTAATCGCCCTGCTGCAGATCAAGGAATGAATCGACCGGCCGGGAGGCGATGACTTTTTTTACCCGCCGCCGCTGCTCGTAGCGGTGAAATAATTCGTGATGGCCGAGCAGAGCGACGGGTTGCTGGCCGGCCAATGTGGAGGCGTGGCCCCAAACGAAACCACGGTGCAAATAACCCAGGGCGATTTCGATTTTGCCGCGCGCAGCGGGTTGTTCGGCGTCGAGCATTTCCCCGAAACGCTGTGATTCGCCGGCGTTTTCGCAAAAAACGGTGACCGTGTGGTCCGTCGATAGCTCGGCTAATTCTTTGATCGCTTTTTTCGCTTCGGTTTCAAATCGCTGGAGCGACCCAATCGGCAACTGCACATGCGGCACCCCGCCGGGATCGAGCAAACTGGTGGCGCCCTGATCGAATTGGCTCAGCTCCAAACGGGCAAACGGCTCGGCATTTTTCAGCACCGCGGCCAGCGGGTAAATGCCCTTCACCTCCGGCAATCGATCGAGATAACTACGTGCCTGCTCGGCAATTTCCATCGGAGCCCAGAGTACCACCACCGTTTGCGGCGACAGATGCGTCAGCCAGTGCGTTGAGCCGCTCGACTCCGGCAGCTTGCCTTTCAAATCGACAAGCTGCACCGAACTCAATTTGCCCTGCGAGCCGAGGCCGGCCAGATCGAAGGTGTTGATCGATTCGATCTGATCGTCAAAGAAATCGACGCGCACCGTCAGGCCGATCTGATCGCCCGCTTCGGCAAATTCGCCGGGCAGATAGACATCGATGATGCCGCCGCGCACCGCAAAATCGCCGGGGACTTCGACTTGCTCCAGGCGGTTGTAACCATGCTCACTGAGCCAGACGATGAGTTTTTGGGAATCAAGTTGCTGGCCGGGTTTGAGGGTTAGAATCAGTTCGCCGATTTGCTGGCGCGATGGAACCGACTGCATCAATGCTTGAATCGGACAAACCAGTAAGCGCGGCGGCACATCGGCGGTCGACGATTCGGCCATCAACTTGGTAATCAACTGCATGCGGCCGGCGACGAGCTCTTCGCTGACACGGCCGAGTCCGGCGTTGAGTTCCAGTGCGGGCACCACTTCGGGCCGGCGGCCGTGGAACAATTCCAAGTCGTCGGCCAGATCATCGGCTTCATCGACATGGCCACAGACGACGAGGATGGGGCGATGCAATTCCGCTTCGATGGCGGCGGTGACTGCGGCAAGGCTGCTACCCCACAGGCCGCTGGCGGTGGCGGCGCGGTGTTCGGCGATATCGCGCGCAAGCTGGCGCAAGGGGCGCGCAGCCACAAGCCGCCCGATGCTCTCGGGAAGAGGGGAAGTTTGATTCATCTGACCGGAATCCTAGAGATATGGCGCGGGTTCGTAAAGTGCCGCTTAGGCGTGGGTAATGTGCGACGATGTGCTGCCCTGCTCATCGGGCAACAGCCTGACAATGCGTTGGATCAGCTCGTCGCCGTGGATGACGCCTTTGATCAGGACATCGCTCAATCCCAACGGAGCCAATTGGGAAAACCACTGCTCGTCGGAAACTGCGGTGAACATGACGACGGGGAGCGCTTTGAAACGTGGGTCACCGCGAAGCTTTTCCAGCACTTCGATGCCGTCCATTTCGGGCATCATTAAATCGAGAATCACCAGATCGGGCCGCTGATCGGCGATGACTGATAATGCGGTCATGCCGTCGCCGGCGGTGAGGGCAAACACGCCATGACGTCGCAGCAACCGTGCTAGAATGTCACGAGCGTCGGCCGTATCATCAACGATGAGAACCTTGTGCATGCTTACTCCCGCTTAATGTCCCGCAGCCACCGGCAGAGCATTACGACTGTCCGTGCGTCGCTGAGCAAAGCGAATACCGTGGGTAGTTGGGGGGCTTTCTGGCGAACACTAGCGGTTGCTACCACGTCGCTTTGCCTAACTTTGGCGAACCTGGCGGGTGATAAGCCGACAACCTTGCCAAGTACCAGCATTTTTAACGGCCATGACCTCGGGCATTGGAAGGCTTCTGATTTCGCCGGTGGTGGCGAGCCGCATGTTGAGAACGGTTCACTGATTTTACCGATGGGCGAACGGCTTACCGGCGTGACGTGGACGGAGCCGACAATGATTCTCAAAACTGATTACGAGATCACGCTGGAAGCCCGGCGGGTGGATGGCAGTGATTTTTTCTGTGGCCTGACGTTCCCGGTCGGTGATTCTTCCGCCAGCCTGATTCTCGGCGGTTGGGGCGGCTCGCTGTGCGGCATCTCCAGCCTCGACGGTGAAGATGCATCTCATAATGACACACGAACTTTTCAACGCTTTGAAAACGGCGTTTGGTACAAAGTCCGAATGCGCGTGACGTCGGATCGGCTGCAGGCATGGGTGGATAAAAAGCAGATCGTGGATGTGAAGATCACTGGGAAGAAAATTGACGTGCGGGAGGAAATCGCAGCGAGCAAGCCGCTGGGGATTGCATCGTTTCAGACAACCGCGGAGATTCGGGACATCCATTTGACCCCGATTTCAGGGAGTACGACGGCGCCAAAGCGGTGATGGTTCGCTTGAATCCGGGCTTGCGACTTAAGTCGCAAGTCCAGGGATATGCGCAAGATGTTTCTATCCATGCCGAACAACGCAAATGCCTTTAACGCATATTGATTTACGGGCGAATATCGTGTCTGGTCGAGGATTAGTTTCTGGAGGTGCAATGCGGGCAACGGCGGTGATGTTGAGGATGTTTGCACTGATGGCTTCGGTAGCTGCCCTGCCGTTGTCTCCGGCCTTTGCCGCGCCCGCACCGGCGCAATCCCTTCCCGCCACCGTCGAATTCAACCGCGACATTCGCCCGCTGCTTTCGGAGAACTGCTACTTCTGCCACGGCCCTGACAAGAACAAACGCAAGGCCGACCTGCGGCTCGACACCAAGGGTGGTTTGTTCGATGAAATCGACAAGGTTCATCCGATCGTTCCCGGCCGGCCGCAGGATAGCGACCTTTTTCGCCGCATCACCACCGATGATCCGGATGACCGGATGCCGCCGGCCAAATCGAATAAAAAATTGACCGCCGCACAGATTGCTCTGGTCAAACGATGGATCGAACAGGGCGCGCCCTGGGAGGGCCACTGGGCGTATCAACAGCCGAAACATTTTGCGGTTCCGACGGTTGCTTCCGGCGATACCGTGCTGAATCCGATCGATGCATTTGTTTTGGAAAGACTGCACGAGCATGGCCTGCAGCCGGGCGTCGAAGCGGACAAAATCACGCTTTGCCGCCGGCTCTATTTTGATTTGCTCGGCTTGCCGCCGACGCCCGAGCAGGTGCAGGCATTCGTTGAAGACAGCCGGCTGGATGCCTACGAAAAACTTGTCGATCAACTTTTAGCCGATCCGCATTTCGGCGAGCGCATGGCCGTCTCCTGGCTCGATCAGGTCCGCTACGCCGACAGTATGGGTTACCACAGCGACAATCCGGTGAACGTCACCCCCTACCGTGATTGGGTGATCGCGGCGTTCAATCAGAACATGCCGTTCGATCAGTTCACCATCAAACAACTCGCCGGCGATTTGCTGCCGCATCCGACCATCGCCGACAAAGTTGCGTCATGTTACAACCGCCTGCTGCAAACGACCGAGGAAGGCGGCGCGCAACCAAAGGAATACATCGCCAAATACGCTTCGGACCGGGTGAGGAACGTATCGGCCGTTTGGATGGCGCAGACCATGGGTTGCTGCGAATGCCACGATCACAAATTTGATCCGCTGACGACGCGCGAATTTTACAGCATGGAGGCGTTTTTCGCGGATATTCAAGAGGCGTCGGTCGGCCCTCGTGAACCGGGCATGGCGGTTCCGAGCGCCGAGCAGCAGCGGCAACTCGCGGATTTTGATGCGAAAATCGCCGACGCCAAAAAACAGTTGCAGTCGGCAACCGCTTCATTGCATACCGAGCAGGAGGAATGGGAAAAGCGAGCCGTCAGCAGCGTGAAGTGGACCGTAATCGATCCAATCCGCCATGACATCAACAAGCGTGCATCACTGGAGAAATTGGCGGATGGCGTCCTGCTGCATCCCAAGGCGGTCAATCCGACCGAGGCGTTTATCATTTCCGCCAAGATGCCCGCCGGTTCGATCAGCGGCGTTCGGCTGGAAGTCATGCCCGATCCATCGCTGCCCGCCAACGGTCCGGGCGCATCGCAGAACGGCAATTTCGTCTTAACGCAGATTCTGGTGCAGACGATCGGGGCAGATAAAAAGCCGCACGAACTTCCGCTCAGCCGGGCGATCGCCGATTTCTCGCAGGATAATTTCCCGGTCAGCGCGGCAATCGATGACAGCCGCAAGAATGATCCGAACAATGGCTGGGCGATTTTGCCGCAGACCGGCCAGGCACACGAGGCGATTTTTGAGCTGGCCCATCCACAGGAACTAGCCGCTCTGACCGAACTGCAATTTACGCTCCGATTTGCCTCGCAATATGCGCAACATAGCATCGGCAAGCTGCGGCTTTCCTCCACCGCTTCCCCGCAGCCGGTTGAGCACGCCCTGCCGAAAAATATTTCCGCCGCCCTGGCGATCGCCGCATCCCAGCGGACCGCCGCTCAAAAAGCGGAGATCACCCAGTATTTTGAATCGACCGCTCCGGAGCTTAAGCCGCTGCGCGAGAAGCTCGCCAGTCTCGAAACTCAGAAACGGACCCTGACCGATTCGCTGCCGCTTTGTCTGGTGAGCATTTCCGGCCCACCTCGGACGATTCATATTCTTCCACGAGGCAATTGGCTTAATGAAACCCAACCGGTTGTTTCGCCGGTGGTGCCTGCAGCGATTGGCAAACTTTCCATGGCCAAACCCAATGAGCGGCCGACCCGTTTGGATTTGGCCAAATGGATTGCCTCCAAAGACAATCCGCTCACCGCTCGGGTCTACGTCAATCGCCTGTGGAAAATGTTCTACGGTGTCGGCATCGCGGCCAAGGTTGATGATTTTGGTTCGCAAGGTGATTGGCCAACGCATCCCAAGCTGCTCGATTGGCTGGCGTGCGATTTCATGGACAGCGGCTGGGACACCAAGCAAATGATCCGCCTGATGGTCACGAGCCGCACCTATCGCCTGACCTCCGTGCCCACCGATGAGCAGCAGCAAATCGATCCTGCCAATCAATGGCTTTCGCATCAAAACCGTTATCGGCTCGATGCGGAATTTGTGCGGGATAACGCCCTGTCGATCAGCGGCCTGCTGGCAGATCACATCGGTGGCCGCAGCGTGTTTCCGTATCAGCCGCCGGGATATTGGTCGTTTTTGAATTTCCCACCGCGCGAATGGCAAAACGACACCGGCGAAAATCTGTATCGCCGTGGGTTGTACACGCATTGGCAGCGCACATTCCTGCAGCCGAGTTTATTGGCGTTCGATGCACCGAGCCGCGAGGAAGCGGTGTGCGAGCGGACTCGCTCCAACGTTCCGCAGCAGGCCTTGGCCATGCTGAATGATCCAACCTATGTCGAAGCGGCCAGGGTATTTGCTGAGCATATTGTGCGCAGCGGTTCCTCCGATTCGACGCGATTGGATTTTGCATTTGAAAAAGCGCTGCAGCGCGCCCCGCGGCCGCAGGAGACGCAAATCCTGACCGATATGCTGCAAAAACATTTGGCCGAGTACGCCGCCAATACCTCGGCGGCCAAGGAACTCACGTCCGTCGGTTCCGCACCGGTAGCCAAGGATTTGAACGTCAACGAATTGGCAGCATGGACAAATGTGGCCCGGGCGATTTTGAATCTGCACGAGACGATCACTCGCAACTAAGAGATGATGGTGGGCAGTGCCCACCCTACGGAAATTCTTAGTTCACCGGCATCGTCGGCAGCGGCGAGGGGATTACCCATATAGAGTTCCATCTCAGCGTCCAAAGCTGCTGGCACGCCACGTTTTCGGCGTGACCGTCGCAGAATCCGATATTCACTCCCAAGCCGTGGCGAACCATGCAAAATCGCTGCAGGCACTCCCCAGTTACATAACTGTACGGATACAGCGTCGCGGGCGGTACATCCGTGGGCAAGGGCCAACCATCGACCCAGATTCCGTCACCAAAACAAGGAACTTCCGAGGATCGGGCCACGGGGAAGTCGAAGAAATCAGCGTCGGGATACTGGGTGTGTGTTCCAGAGCGACTGGGTGGCGTTTCCGTGTCGTAATCGTAGAGCCAACCGTTGAACGCATAACTGCCGGATTGACCGATCAGGAACGGGTCGGTTGTATTCCCCGCAGGCGCCGGGCCCCAAGCTCTGCCGATGCCGCCGGAGAAGTTGGACGCCTGCGACGGTTCGGATGCTTCGGGGCATAACCGGGACGCATCGATGTCCATGTAGACCTGGCGAAGCTGGCCGATCCAAAGGCTGTCCTCGTCGGTCGAGGCGTAATACGGAATGGACCGTCCATGATATTGCTGGCTGTACATCTGCCAGGCCATGGTGAGTTGCCGCAGGGTGGAAAGGCATTTGGCGGCGTTGGCGGCTTTTCTAGCGCGGCTTAGGACGGGCAGAAGAATCGATATCAGCAGCGCGATGATCCCGATGACCACCAGCAACTCGACTAGCGTGAACCCGGCGCGCCTTGGCTTCGTTGAGGACATTGAAACGACCAATCACCACGTCGGCATCGTGGGCAGCGGATTTGGGATTTGCCAGTTCAGATGCCAGGAGAGTGTCCAGAGTTGTTGGCAGGCGACAGTGGCGGCGTGGCCGTCGACGAATGCAACATTAATGCCGCCGCTGTGGCGAGCCATGCAGACGCGCCACATTTCCGGTACGTTGCCGTAGCTTGAAGGATGAACCGTGGGTGGCGCAGTATCGATGTCATCAGGCCAAGCGTCCGTCCAAATGCCGTCGCAGAAGAGGGGCACCTGTGAGGGAACCGGAACCGGATAGTCGTAATACTCAGTCTCCGGGAACAAGTTCGGCCACAGGGAACGGTTCGTCCCCGGACCATCATAGTCATAGAGCCAGCCGTTGATGGAATAACTTCCCATCCGGTTGACGAGAAAAACCGTGTTCGCATTGGGGCCCCAGCAGGAGCCGATGCCGCCAGAGGAACTGCTCAACTGAGACGGCGCGAACGCTTCGGGACAAATGCGGTGGGCGTCGATGTCCGGCAACCACGTATCCATCTGTCCCATCCAAAGACCCAGATTCTCATCATAGGGAATGCCGCGGCCCTGGTGTGCCAACGCGTACATCTGCCAGCCCATGGCGAGTTGCCGAAGCTGTGAAAGACATTTGGTGGTATTGGCAACTTTACGAGCGCGGCTTAAGGCGGGCAAGAGGATCGCAATCAGTAGGGCGATGATCCCGATCACCACCAATAATTCGACCAATGTGAAACCGTTTGCTTTCCGCCGATTTGTGCCCATCGAACGTATCGGAACAAATACGGGCTTGGAAGTCAACACTATTGTCTGGATGCCGTAGTATTTCTTGTTGCAAATGTAAGCTGATCGGGGATATAGGATCAAATGATGGATTTATACGAGCAACTTCGCACGCAAGCTTCCCGGCGTTCATTCCTGGGCCGATCGGCACTCGGTATCGGATCGATGGCGCTGGCATCGCTGCTGAGTCCGGTGCGTGCGTCGGCCAGTGCGATCGCTAACGTTGGTTCGCCGCAACCGTTTCTCGGCACCGTGAATCCGCGGCATTTTGCGCCCAAGGCCAAGCGGGTGATTTATCTGTACATGGCCGGCGGGCCATCGCATTTGGAGACTCTGGATTACAAACCGAAGCTCGCCGAGATGAGCGGCAAGCCCATGCCCGAATCGTTCACCAAGGGCCAGCCGATCGCGCAATTGCAGAATCAGGCGCTGACGTGTTTCGCGCCGCAGGTGAAATTCCGCAAGTTTGGCAAATCGGGCCAGGAACTGAGCGAGCTGTTCCCGAACATCGGCGCGGTCTCCGACGACATCTGCATCATCCGCTCGATGGTGACCGAGGCGATCAATCACGATCCGGCCCACACCTTCATGAACACCGGCACTACCATCTCCGGCCGCCCCAGCATGGGTTCGTGGCTCTGGTATGGCCTTGGCAGTGAAGCGACCGATCTGCCGGGGTTCATCGTACTCACCAGCACCGGCAACAGCGGCCAAAAGCAGCCGATCGCCAGCCGCATGTGGAACGCCGGTTTTCTACCAAGCAAATATCAAGGCGTGCTATTCCGCTCGACCGGCGATCCCGTGATGTACCTGAACAGCCCCAAAGGCGTCAGCCCGCAGCAACAGCGCGATGTCATCAACGCCGTTGAGGAAATGAATCGACTGGAGGACAAAACCGTTCTCGATCCGGAAATCGCTACCCGCATCAGCCAATATGAAATGGCTTTCAAGATGCAAACCAGCGTGCCGCATCTGATGGACTTATCCAGCGAATCGCCGGCGACTTTGGAAATGTACGGCACAAAAGGTTCCGATGGATCATTCGGCGCCAATTGTCTTCTTGCCCGGCGATTGGCCGAGCGCGGCGTCCGCTTCATCCAGTGCTACCACCGCGATTGGGATCACCACACGAATTTACAGCACGACATGGGCGTGATCGCCAAGGAAGTCGACAAGGCGTCCGCCGCTTTGATTACCGACTTGAAGCAGCGCGGCATGCTCGATGACACGCTGGTGGTTTGGGGCGGTGAGTTCGGCCGCACGCCGATGGCCCAGTCCAATGGCCGCGATCACCATATCAAAGGTTTTTCCATGTGGCTCGCCGGCGGCGGAATCAAGGGCGGGATCACCCACGGAGCCACGGATGATCTGGGTTACAATGCGGTGGACAATGTCGTGCCGGTGCACGATCTGCACGCCACGATGCTGCAATTGTTAGGCATCGATCACAAGCGGCTGACGGTCAAAGCGCAGGGCCGCGATTTCCGCCTGACCGATGTGTACGGCAATATCGTTAAGGATATCCTGGCATGAAATACGTGGAGAGGACGGAAGGCAATAGGCAGAAGGCGGAAAAGATTTTTCCCTCCCCTTGTGTTCACCCTGTCACCCCCTCACCTTGTCACGCTGCTGGCGATCCTCTGCCTCTCCCTGCTCGCCGCCGCCCCGACCGATTCATCCGCTCCAACCAAACTGGTCATCACCGATCGCCTATTGCTCGCCCAATCCACCGACCGCCCCGCCAATGTCGTCATCGATCACATCGTCCTGCACTTTTCCAGCCTCGTGACGGTGCATCCGGATCATCCGTATGATGTCGATCAGCAGATCGATCTTTACAAAACCGCCAAAGTATCCGCCAACTATTTGATCGATCGTGAAGGCAAGGTTTACCGCATGGTGCCGGAGAATCGCACCGCCTGGCACGCCGGCAAGGAAATGCTGCCATGGGATAAGGCGATCAAAGCGATGAACCAGTGCTCCGTCGGCATCGAGATGCTCGCCATCGGCTCCGCCAACGACATGAAACTTTTCGGCATGACCCAAGCCAAGTACGACGCTTTCGCCAAAAAGCATCCCGAGTGGATCGGCTTTACCGATGCCCAATATGCGACGCTGAATTTGCTGATTCAGGGAATCGAAAGCCGCCATCCAGCGATTGTACACGACCGTTTCCACATCATCGGCCACGAAGAATGGGCCGGCCGCGGCCGCCGCACCGATCCAGGGGAATTGTTTGATTACACAAGAATCGGCCTCACCAAAGACCGCCCGAGCACCCAGCCAAGCCAACACGATTAGCTCACTCAGAGGCGCAAAGCCGCCGAGAAAAGGCGCACGACTGATGGCGCCCGAATGCCGGATTTTTTCCCTCTTCAATCCGAATTCCGTTCAATAAACTTGAGCCCCTTATGGGTCGGCCCATAAGCGTGTTCGATAGTGGTCGCGCCGTCAATCGTACTTGTCGTCGCCGCCAGTCTGGTAGGCCCACTCCGATCCTCGATAAAGCCGAGCTTTATCAATTCCCGGTAGGCGGCATCGAGCCGTGGTTTGTCGAGTAGGGTTTCAAGACTTGCGTAAAAGGCGCAATCTGGCCTCTTGGAATGTTCGCTGAGCACGCGTTTTGAATCGTCCGTCATTGTTCCATCTCTAGAAAAAATGGCTCTCCACGCGAAGTGTTCTCCGATGCGCTGACCCGCAATCACGGGTTCACCTCCGGGGTTCTACCTTTTCAAGCCGCTCAGACAGGACCTTCACCTCAGTAAGTACGTAGACATGGAGATCGCAAAGCATCTGAAAAAGCCGGGCAAATGTTGCGTCGTTCGGATGAACTTGCGGCTCGCTCGCCATCGGCTCAACCGCGGCCCTCATCATACGAATTGCCTCAAACATCTTATCGTTTTTAGATTGTTCCATCTTCAAATTCTAACAGTGTCGCCTCCCGTGTCCAACGATATCGTGCGATGTGCATGGACATTGGAAACCGGAATGGAGTCCGCACGCCGAACCCTACGGGGTCAATCAACCAGCCATATCTCCGATCCGATCGGGACCATACTCATTTCGATTTAAGGTGGAAGGATGATCTGAATTCCCACCGCGTGGCTAGCCAGATTGTCCACGAAGGTTAAGAACGGTGAACCAAAGGGCGGCCTTACCTCAATGCGCCGCCCAAGGGTAACCTCGCCATGCAGGGCTGGGGGCACCCAGGGGAACAATATTACCTTATTGTTTGTGATGGCTCGGCAAACCACTTTTAACAGTTTGACACCCATGTCGGCCTCGCGTCATTCGGTTTGTTCAACCCCAAACAGATATGCCTGTTTTGTGTATCATTTTGTATCGGACCTATTCACTTGACGTAGCGATCGGAATGCCCATTTTGCCAGTTTGACGGCCCCGCCGTTTTGAACGAAAATTCGTCGGCAATGGGCTGGACACACACCAAAAACAATCTGGCCGATTGGTTAGCGTCCGCGTGGATGCTCATGTGTTGTTCGTTTGCTTTCGGATATGTCGCGTGCGCTTGGCATTATGGGCACGAGCGTGATTTCTTGCCGTGTATGATCTTGGGCATCGCCTGTGCTGTGGGAGGCCTTCCGCGGCTTGTGCTAATATTTGTCCGACACTACCGTGGTGTTCCGCCTTCTACTTCCGCTTCTTAGCTGCCTTACTGGTGCTGGTTTCCGCAATGATCTGGCGGGACGTCTCCGGCGACAGGCTGAACATTTTTTCTACCGCCGCGTCCATGCTCATTCCATCCAGCGACAGGTTCAGGCCCCGGCGGCCGGAGCGGTTCGGTTTGGATGCCTTGGCTGATTTTGAAGGCTTGGGCATGGCGGGGATTGTAACATGTCATTTGCGGTTACTCCCCAGCTCGCCTAAAATATTCGGCCGACATGGGCGAGGCGGCCAAAACTTCCGAAAACAAGTTTTCGATCGTAATCACGGGTTACATGGATCCGCGATTGCATCATCCCACTTGGTATAGGATTATTGAGGCGATAAACGAGAGTGAGCAAAAAGAGGCGCTGTCGCAGAACATTGTCATTGTCCCTACCTTGTCACAGTTCAACGTCCCGGAATTTAAGGTTGTTTGCACGACAACCACTTGGGAAATTTCAACCACCGAGGCACAGCATCGGCCGAGGATTTTGCAGACTGCAAAACTCGTGTTCAAAAAGCTCTATGAAACCCCCGCGTCCTATTACGGGATGAACACGGACTTGGAGCGCGAAACCGCCAGACAAAACATCAACCACGACTTGGCGGATATGATGGCCTTGACGGGCTTGGGGCTCGTGGGAAAAGATTATCGATCTGCATCAATTAGTTTTTCGACAACGGATGAACCGTGTACTACTAATATCGAAATTCGCGCATCCCGCCATACCCCTAGTTTTGTTTTCATGGGGCAAAATACTCAGTATCGCTTGAATTCACCCGATCGCTTGAGTTCACCCGAATACTTTGATATCGGCGAAAAACTCGAAGCCCATTTTGATACCGACTATCAATCTGCGTTGGAAGCGATGGACCGGATCGTAAAGGGGTTGAACGATTTTAAGGGGATACCGTCGTGACCGTAGCGCCACCAGTTCCTGTGGGCGTGGGCTTCTTCTCTTCTGGCGCGCAAGAAGCGGAATCTACCAAAAAGATATCAGATATATATCGGGTTGACTCAAGCATATCCGAGTGGCTAAAGGGCGAAAATCCATTACCGGGACAAGCCAAGGTTCCATCGGCAGCGCGGTCGGAAACAAGCGGTATCTCCGTGTCCTTTGATGAAAGACTGAAGGCAATTCTTGAGGCCGCCGAAGCTTTTTATCCGACCGGCATCGCAACGAATATTTCTCCAAGCAAAATGTTGGGACAAACCGAAATACCGGAAGGGAGGTGGGCCGTGTTAGCGGAAAGATTATCCGGCTTGAGCCTGGCGGATGAGCGAGCTAAGGGAACTGTTGAACGACTCCACAGGTGGATCGTCTCGCATCCTACAGCCACATTTATCGATCCATCGGTGATAGTCAGAGAATGCAAGGTATCTCCCGGTGATATTAGCCGTGCCTTGGTGAAGCTGGTAGAGATGAAAGTGCTAAAGGTGCGCTACAAAGCAGCGTCACCGTTTAGCCATTCTTTAACGGATAAGGATTTCGGCTCGCCAACCGAACTTGACAACGAGCTGTATGATCCCGTTGGCAATAGGATTTTCAGAAAAGAAGATGCTGAGATAGTGCCGGTTTTCATGGGGACATGATTGCTCGTGGACAAACGAGACAAAAAGTTTTTGCGCGACCTCGTCACTTTTATCCGAGAGCGCCACACCTCCGAAATCGAAAGAACGAATATATATTTTTATCTGCTCAAAACGCGCGGGGAGGCGGCCGCGCTTCACGCGCGAAGTCTCGTCCGAGGTTATGGTGGAACTGAAGATTTTAGAGATTTGCAATCAGAATGTGAGGCGGTATTCACCGAGTACATATCTTCAAAAGCGATGAGCCATGATGCGAAAGTATGCATTGCGGCACTAATTGCTTTAGTGATTCTGCCAGTAGGTTTGATGGTATCGTCCATACTCCATCACTCCCTTGCGCGGGACCAGAGATATTTGGTGCTACTGGCCGTTGCGGCTTTAGTGGGGGCCCTTGTATATGGAGGTGCCGGCACGGCAATGGTTGACGTTAAAATCCCGGTGACCGGAAAGGCGGCGATTAAATATGGAGGTGCCGCAGCCGCCGTGGTGGGCGTCTTGTTAACCGGCCACTTCATGGGCTGGGATACAGATAGCCAGATTAAAACTCCCACAACGTCATCTGCCGCTCAATCGGCATCCTGAGCGGCGGCAACAGTCGCAAATGAATTGTGCGGAGCCGTTTCCGCGTTCGTCGAATCGCCAAGAAAAGCAGTTCCCCCTTGGAGTAGCTAGGCGTCCCCCCTGGCCGAGTAGAACATCAATCGCTTTCCTTCGATGCCGACAACAGCCAGATCGCGCCGGGCCGTATCTTCCAGTTTGCGACCGCTCCAACGGAACGAAAACTCATCGCAATAGCGGTGCATGTGTTTCTTGGAAATGTGATGGAAGATACCGTAGTGGCCACGCTTCAGCAGGGCGAAAAATGATTCAGCGGAGTTTGTATTGAAGCCTGCGGCATTTTGGTATTCACCGCTGCGGTGGTTGACGTGCTGGTGGCCACCAGTGAAGGCGACAACAGCGCGGGGATAGCTGTTCATTTCGTCGGTGACGATCGTGGCCGATTTATCGACCACGGATTCGATGACCTCTTTTACGTCGTCGATGCGGAGTGATTTCATCGGCTCGGAATGAGCGTTGCCGTTCGCCTCTACCAAAACCATTACGGGCATCTTCGTGGTTCCGCGACCGCGTTTGCGCGGGTTTTTCGGATCGGCATGATGCTGATTGACGCGCGATGCGCCGACATAAGTTTCGTCGATTTGCACTTGGCCGCCCAGCTTGTTGACGGTGCGATCGGTTTTCATGGCCAGCCGGATACGGTGGGCCAAGTGCCATGCGGTTTTATAGCTGCCCAGCCCGAGGTTGCGCTGTAGCTGTAACGCACTGATTCCCTTTTTGCTGGTGGCCATCAGGTGAAATGCCTTGGCCCAGGTTCGCAGCGGCAAGTGGGTATCTTCCATGACCGTGCCGACGCATACCGTGAAGTTCTTTTTGCAGTCTCGGCACTCATGTAGGCCCAGGCGGGTCGATTTGCCTTGCAGGCGGTAAACGTCAATCGATCCGCAATGGACGCAGCACGGGCCTTCTGGCCAGCGTTTGGATTCAAAGTAGGCAAGAGCTTGCTCATCCGTGAAATCCATCACTTGTTGGCCTTTTTGCGATTTCCGTTGATCCAGTGCCATAAAACCGCCTTTCATATGCGATGCTTAATTATACGAAATGGCCGGTGCTACGTCAAGTGAATAATTCCGTTTTGTATCATTCGCCTTTCTCCTCTGCGTTCATCCGGTTCGACCGCCTCGACAAGATCGGGGCAGGCATTGCTCACCGCAGGTGCGTGCATCTGTGGCTGAATCCGTCCCTCCGCGTCTCTGCGCCTCCGCGTGAGCTTCTCTTAATTCGCCGGCGCATCCGGCTCTGATTCCGGCCGATCCTTCTTTTTGGATTGCAGCCGGCGAATCACCAGATCGGGCAGCAATCCCTTTAGCTTGGTCAAATCTCCGCCGAGCGAATAAATCTGGCGAATCAGGCTGCTGCTGGTCAGGGCGTGTTGATCGCCGGTCATGATGAAGACCGTTTCCACGCCGCCGACTGCTCGATTGGCCAGGGCGAGCTGAAATTCGTAGCGTAAATCCGAAACATCCCGGATGCCGCGGAGAATGGCGGTCGCTTTCATGTCGCGCACAAAATCGACCGTCAGCCCCTCATATTTTTCGACCCGCACGCCCGGCATATCGGCCAGCAGTTTGCGAATCATTTCCACGCGCTCATCGATCGTGAACAGGTCACGCTTTTCCGGATTGATGCCGACGCCGACGACAAGTTCGTCGAACAATTTTTGGGCACGTTGGATCACGTCGAGATGGCCGTTGGTAATCGGGTCAAATTGCCCCGGAAACACGGCCCGCTTGATCGAGGAATTGGCCATGGCATAAGCCTAACCTGCCGCACGTTCAGTGGCGAGCGGCGGAACGGGCAAGCTGCCAAAGCTCCAAATTAGCCACCACGATTCGGCAACAAAACGGCGGCCCCGCGCATCGGAGTGGTATAGTCATGGCTCAGCAACCAATATTCGGGAGAATTACCATGAAGCGTTTCATTGCACCGATATGCGGAGTTTTGATCGTTCTTTTGATCGTCGTGGCCGCCAGAGCGTTGATCATGACCGATTCGACCGGTCGCTGGCCGTCCAATTGGCCAAAATCGCTTGAACCCCTGCGAAACCATGCCCGGACGATTGAGGTCGCCAACGGCACTCAGGAGAACATTTATGAGATCACCTTCTCGGATCAGACGGAATTCGAGAAAGCATGGCCAACGATCCTATCGCTGAAAATACCGGGTGCTCCGCTCCGGCTCTACAAGGTTGGCCCGCTGCCACCAAGCGGGCTTGGTGCGCTGGAATCAAACACCGCTCCCACCGTGCGGATATATGGCCCGTCGGAGGGTGAGGCGCGGGGTCCCAAGGGCGAAAAGTTGAAAGCATCGGCTCCATGGCCTAAGGAACTCTACGGTCCCCAGGGTGAACTTCCGGAGTTCGTCCGCGCTGATTTCAGCAAAGACAAGCCTGGATGGGTTGTAGTGGACGCCAAAGATGAAACTGGCTTTCACGATCGCGCTCGGATCGATCTTGATTTGGTTATCGACGGCAAGATCATCGACTTGAACCGTATCGCCTTGCCGAAAAACACGCCGATTGAAGATCACCGTTTCGACCGTTAGCGCTGGCTGCCCGCCGTTGTCGTTGCGCTGTCGCGCGAGGCGTGAACCCCCTCGATAAACCGGCCGAATTTTTGTATCAGATCGTCGCCGCCGACATCGAAGATATCGTTGTGGCCCGCTCCTTCGACGGGCACGACCGTTACTGGCGCTTTCGCAGCGGCGGCAAGGCGGGCGTTCATCCAAAACGGAATAATTTCATCGTGGGTTCCGTGAGCCTGGAAAATCGGTACGGCCAGATCGCCGATCTTCGCTTGATTGTCGAACTTATGTTTGAGAAAAAGCGACACCGGCAGGATCGGAATCACATGCCGGGCCATGGCGGACATGCTGGTGAATGCACTGAACGTGGCGACGCCGGCGGCAGGCCTGCGATGTGCTAAATCGATAGCAACGCCGCCACCGATCGACCAGCCGGTGGGAATGATTTGCTTTGGGTCAATATCCTTGCGGGCAATAACGTAGTCGTAAACTGCGTCGGCGGTTGCATAAAAACTTTTCTCGCTGGGCTTGCCGCTGCTGATGCCGTAGCCGGCGTATTCAGCCACCGCGACGTTTGCCCCCAATCGGCGGAATTGCGCAAACTCATCGAGCGTGTACGCCATCATCGTGGCGTTGCCGTAGAAATAAATCAGCGTGGGTCGGCTGGCGGCGTCGGACCGAGGCTGGCCGTGCGGAGTCAGGGCTTTGCCGAACAGCGCATAAACCTGATCGCCATCCCGGGTCCGCAGTGGCACGAGGTCGCATCCTCGAGGGGCATCCACGTGCGACTCCGGCGATCCCCGCATTGATGCGCCGGGAAAAATCAAGCGACTTTGCATGCAGCCAACAATAATGGTCAAAGCGAGATAGCCCAAAACGAGCGGCCGCACAATCCGCACCAGCCAAGTTCGGCGACGTCGAACCGGCGGCCCAGGAGTTGACGGCGCATCTCCGTTTATTACCGTCATCATGGCTGATTATAGCATGCAACGCCCAGGGTCCCGCACGTGTTTTGCGGGGCTGGGCTTAAGGGGAGCGGTATGGCCAAATAGCCTTTAATTATTCTGTATGATGTGCCCAACATTCGAATACGGAATACCGTTGCCTTTTTCATATCCGCCTTGAGGCCATGTTGGACTGCACCAGAGCGGCGATGAACCATTGGGGCCGCCGACTTGCTCGAGCGCATTCTGGAACTGGTAAAGTTGCCATAGTTCGGCATGGCCGTCGATAAAGCCGACCGTCGATGCTCCGCGAAGGTTACCGGTCATCGAGGTGGCGTTTGAGGGGTCGATATATTGGCCCGGGGGGTTGTGGCGAATGGAGAGACAGCCCTGGTCCCATGGGTCATTGGCTGCATCGTTACCGGCACCGGCACTTGAGACCGCCGACCGCGCTCCGGACTCCCAAAACATAATTTGATACGGATGGAACTCGGTAATTCTATGAGTGTAGTGAGTTACTCCGCTGCCGTAGCTGTTGCTGCTCGCCGTGCCGGAGCCGTCGGAGTTTTCATTACTCATCCATCCATTTGCGATATAGCTGGAGGAGACCTGGCAAGTTCCGTCAGGCCACGGTCCAACATCAAGCGGGCACCGATAAACAGCAACTCCACCATTGAGATACAGGTACAAGGCTCCGGTTTCCACTGACTGTGCGGTGTAGGCGATGTTTGCCTGGTTCGGATACGGATTGGGCGTTGTGGGATTATAGAGCCAGTCAGCCACATAATCATGAGCCAATCCATGGGCGATATTGCCGGGGAAATCACCCCACCCGCTGTAGACGATCGCTCCGTGAGAATCATTGGCATACATTATCACGGCCATCATCAATTGCTTCTGATTGGAAAGGCACTTGGTGGTCGCCGCGGCCATTCTCGCCTTGGACAAAACGGGCAAGAGAATGGAAATCAAGAGTGCAATGATGCCAATAACAACGAGCAGCTCAACGAGGGTGAATCCTCGGGGCAAACGCCTGACAACGGTGCGAGTCTCCTTCCCATCCATTTAATTGATCCCTTCATCAGCACCCCGCTTTTGATCTGTATGATAATCTTTTCGGCGCCGTCGACCAAGCAACCCCGCCGCCGCCAAGCCCATGAGGCTTAGCGTTGTCGGTTCGGGGACGCCGCTGACATAGATGACCGAGCCGGTGTCGGTATCCACCGTGGTGTCGTTGGACTCTACCGAGCCGTACTTGAAAACATAGTCCTCGGCATTGACGCTGGTATTGTAGATGT